>CERH01132797.1_pt1 | contig 37072 bp, 64 predicted proteins | sample 530991 | NCBI WGS metagenome assembly CERH01 (sample SAMEA2621191, study PRJEB7988) | marine metagenome | biome: marine biome (ENVO:00000447); feature: mesopelagic zone (ENVO:00000213); material: "saline water (ENVO:00002010), including plankton (ENVO:xxxxxxxx)" | depth 800 m | reverse complement strand
AAAAAAAAACTACTAAAAGTGTAGAAATTCAACAAAGTCATAACTTTAAACCCTCTGGTGTAATAGAGGATATAATAAATTATTATAATGCCACAGCTAAAAAAGAGCAGCCACTATTTGCCATACAGGCAGCTATTGCTACATGCTCTGTGTTACTTGCTAGAAACTTTGAAACCAATAGAGAAAACAGGACATCACTATTCTTAATGAATGTGGCAAGATCTGGTACTGGTAAGGAGCATGCTATTAAGGTAACTGAAAGTATATTAACAGCCACCAATAACGATCACCTCATCTCTGGTAGTGGCTATACATCACAAAGTGCGGTAATATCTGCCTTACAAGAAAGACCGCGCCACATAACCATCATCGATGAATTTTCCAAATACTTGCAAGCATCACAGAATAAAAATAGTGGTGGGCATATAGCAGAAGCTAACGCAACGCTCATGCAAGTAATAGGAAGGTTAGAGGGTAAAGTTAGAGCAAAAGCGCGCGCTAGTATTGGCATGACTAATGCGCAAAAAAAAGAACTACAAAACCAAACTGTTTCATGTCCTGCTATTACATTACTATCCATGACAACGCCTGATGACTTATTTGGTACTATTGGTGTTGATGCTGTAAAGGATGGTTTTATTAACCGTTTTATTATTTGCGTATCGGATGCTGAGCGAAGCATGCCAGTTGATAAAGAGCCTATGAAAGTTCCGGAATCTATTATAAATTGGGAAAGTAAAATAAAGAAACGCAAAGGGCTATCAGAAGAAAGTCCAGTCATAGACCCTAACGTTATTTATATACCTTTTGATGATGATTGTTTGGATGTTCAGAACAAGTTCCATAAAGAATGTATAGATTACGCAAACAAGAATGAAAAGTTTGGATTGGCTGAGATATCAGGTCGTAGCGCTGAGATGGCGTATAGATTAGCTTTAATTATAGCGCTATCAGAAAATCCAGACACCGAATCAATAAGTGCTGAGCATATGCAGCAAGCCATTAACTGGGTTAAGTACAACCTAGAAAGACTTATAAAAGAGTTAAAGACAAACGTATCAAGCTCTAAACATGAAGCAGCTAAAAAGGAAATACTAAAGGCCCTTAGAGCATCCAAGAAAGGAGTAACTAAAACCAGAATGTTTAAGCAACCTCCTTATTCAAAATATGAGCGTAAAGTATTGGATGAAATATTATCTGAACTAAGGGAAGCTGAGCTTATTGTTGACGAAACAGAAAAACGCGAAGGCGCTGGAAGGCCTACTATAAGATGGAGGTCTGTATAATGTATAAACCAGATAAACAACGGGTAGAAGATTGTTTAATACCTTACGTAATAAGACAAACGCTACTTCTTCATAATAAAGATATATATAGCAAAGCTATTGAGTATCTTACAGAGGATATAGAGGCCGAAACAAAAGGAAATCAAAGGGTTGATAAAAGGCTAATGAGGGTAACTAAAAAGTTATTTAATTACTTCCATAAAAACAATTGGAAAACCAATAAAGTATTTATGGTTATGTCTCATATAGCAGCTTCTTTAGTGGAGGATGAGCAGGTCTTACTTGGCAGTAACTCTCTTGATATTATAAAAGAAATTAACGAAACTGTAGTAAGGGGGTATGAACACAAAGAAGGGATAAAAGAGATAGATATTAGCGCCGCAAAACAAGCACCAAAAATTTTTAAACTTATACAAGAAGAGGGGTATTTCTAAATGGAAAACACAACACATGAAGCCAACAAACATGCAGCTGCAATGGCAGTAGAATATTTAACAGAAATAAACACTTACAACCTAAAAGAGTTGGGTCAAGAGCGCTTCCAAACGCTTATAGAAGTGATAACTAAAAATTATCATGAGAAATTTGCAGAATTAGAAGAAAATACACTTGACGTACCTTTTTAACTAGTGTAGCATAACTACACTTATTAACTAACAACATAGAGGGTTGAAGCTATGTCTATTAAAGAGCAGTTAAAAGCTTTAAAAGAGCAAAAGAAAGACATTGAGGGTAAGATTGCCGAATGTGAGCAATCTTTACTTAATGAGCATCAAATTGAAATAAAAGAAACTTTAGAATCAAGAGATGAACCTTACGGTGATATTACTATAGGTGACATTAAATTTAAAGTACCTAAATATGTTAAGTGGGATCAAAAATCCTTGATTGAAGTGCAAAATAAAATAATAGCCAATGGTGGTAATCCGCACGATTTAATTGATTACAAAATGTCCGCTAAAGAATCGGTTTTAAAGACGCTATCGGAAGAAACGCAAAAGCTAGTAGGAAAAGCGCGTAAAGTCACCAGCGGTAAAATTAGTATTAGTTTTAAGGAGTAATAAAATGACATTATCATTGGAAAAAAGAAAACCATTACCACCTCGTATATTAATATATGGGGAGCCTAAGAAAGGTAAGTCTACATTTGGATATCAAGCGCCTAACCCTGTGTTTATTCAAACAGAAGATGGCTTAGAGGCTATGCCGGATGCTAATGCATTTCCTGTAGCTAAAACATGGGAAGAAGTTATTAAATATATGGCTGAGCTTTACAATGAAGACCACGATTTTAATACACTGGTTGTTGACTCATTGGACTGGCTGGAAACGTTAATACACAATAAAATATGCCAAGAAAAACATGTAAAAGCCATTGCCGATATACCATATGGAGCTGGATACAATGCAGCACTTGCGTACTGGCGTGAATATATCAGTATGATAAATCAATTGCGTGAGCATAAGAACATGATGATTGTACAAATAGCACACAGTCAAATAGCAGATTATAAATCACCAGACGCTGAAGCGTACAGCAAACACTGCATTAAAATGCATAAAAGTGCATCGGCTTATATTAAAGAGCGTTCGGATGTTATTATATTTGTCAACACCTTACTTGCCACAAAGAGCGAAGATAATTTTGGAAGTAAACGTCGCATAGCGTTAGGCGGTGACGAAAGAGTGCTGTATACTCACGATAAGAACAACAATGAATCTGGCACACGTTATCACAACATGCCACAAGAAATACCCTTTGACAAAGAGGGTAAATATTGGAGTGCCATCTTTGATGCCATTCCGTTTTTTAATCAAACCAAAAAAGAGGGTTAATTATTATGGTAAACTTAGCTAATTATAAGGAAGAAATTACAAACGCAAAAGAAAGCTCAAGAGCATCACAAGTGCCAAGCGGTAACTATGTTGTTGTGCTTATTGAGACTCAAGAAAAACAAAACAGCAAGCAAAATGGTCATTACATTCAAAATGATTATGAAATTCAAGAGGGTGAGTTTGTAGGAGAGAAATTAATTGACCGCATCAATCATGACAACCCAAACGAAACGGCTAGAAATATTGCCTTTTCTACACTTAAAAAACTTGGAAAAGCAATTGGTATCGAGCCACTTACTGATACTAGCCAATTGCTAGGAAAGCGGATTATTGCTAAAGTTAAAAACGAAGCAAGTGACCGTGCGATTTTAGATGATAATGGCCAGCAACGCTTAGATGATAATGGTAAACCATTGTTTTATAGAAATATCAATATTACAGATTATCAACCTTACACAGCAGGCGGCGGCAATCAACCCTCTGCTGAGCCTGCAACCTCGGGAAGCACCTTCCCGTTCCCACAATAAGTGTTGATAGGGTGGGTCGCTTTCGGGTGGCCCACCTTTTAAAAGAGGAGTGGCTGGACAAAATGAAAAACATAATAAAACTAGACAGGTATGAACCAGAGCTTAGGAAATCTCTTCTAGATGCGCTTAAATTAACTTATATATATATCTACTCTTGCTCAATTGATGACGAAGAGGATGTTTTTGATATATGTGAAGAAAAGCATGTGCACAACATAACTGATATAGCTTCAGTTGCTTTTCCTAATGTAGAATCTTACTCCATTGAGTGGGCGCTTGATGTTTTTATTTTTAATTGGTGCAGTTCCCCATCGGATGATTGGGAGAGAATCTATAATGAATTAAAAGAGAATATTAACGAGATATTTACCACTAAGGGGATTCATAGTGGTGAAAATCCTTTTTTAGAAATCTAAAATGCAATTAAGATATTATCAAAAAGACTGTATAGCGGCATTATATGACTGGCTAAAAACCAGAACTGATAACCCGTTATGTGTGCTAGCAACGGCGGCTGGAAAATCTATTATTATTGCTCAGTTTATAAAAACAATGATACAGCAATATAGTAGCACCCGTATAGTATGCTGCATTGACACAAAAGAGCTTGTTGAGCAAAACTACAATAAATTATTGGAGGTTTGGGGTAATGCTCCAGCCGGTGTTTGTAGTGCTGGGTTGGGGAGAAAACAATATAAAAACCAAATACTTTTTACTGGTATTCAATCTATATACAGGCATGCTAATAAAGTTGGCCCCACTGATATATTAATTATAGATGAAACACATATGAGTAACTTAAATCAGGACTCTATGTGGCATCAATTTATAACTGAGCTAAGCCCACGTATTATTATCGGTTTTACAGCCACACCATACCGCAATGACTGCGGGCTTATATACACAGGAGAAAATGCTATATATGGTGGTGTGGCATATGAATATACGGTTAAACAAGGAATAAGTGATGGATATCTATCAACTATTATTCCAAAAACAATGACCACCCACTTTGATATGCAAGGTGTTAAAACCCATAGTGGTGATTTCGCAGAGGGTGAAATGCAAGCGCGTGTAAATATTGATGAGAAAAATGAATCCGTTGTAGATGAGATTGAAAGATACGGTCACGACCGCAAAGCGTGGCTTATATTTAGTGCTGGCTGCGACCACGCACACGAATTAGATGCTATATTAAGTAAGCGTGGCTATAAGGGAGCTGTAGTTCTAGGGGATACACCAAATCAAAAACGAGATGAATATATAAAAGATTTTAAAGGTGGGCGTTTAAAATATTTAATAAATAACGCTGTTTTAACTAAAGGATTTGATGCGCCTCATATAGATTTAATAGCAGCGGTAAGGCCAACTAAAAGCCCTGTGTTATGGACCCAAATGATAGGGCGTGGCCTTAGATTAGCAGAAGGAAAAGAAAATTGCTTACTATTGGATTTTGCTGAGAACGTATTTCGCTTTGGTTTTGTTGATGAAATGGTATTTACTGACAAAAAAGATAAAAAGGGAGATAAGGAAGGAGTGCCACCAGTTAAGACTTGTGAAGAGTGCGACTCTATAGTTCCTGCTGGTGTTAGAGAGTGCCCGTTTTGTGGCTATGAATTTCCAAAACCACAACCAGAAATAAACGAGAAAGCTTACGGTGGTGCGGTTTTAAGTACGCAAGTAGTAGCCGAGTGGAAAGAGGTAGAAGATGTTTTTTATGCTATTCATAAAAGTAAAAAACCAACACCAACACTAAAAGTTGAATATATATGCAAAGACTTTGAAAGGTATTTTGAATATATATGCCTTGAGCATGAAGCGGGTAGCTTCCCTAGAGGTAAAGCCATAAGATGGTGGATGGATAATGTTGATAAATATCAAGCCCAAGACATTGACGTTGTTAACTGGCTAAGAACCAATGGCTACGATTCAATTCCAAAAACCATAAAGGATGCTTTTCTCTTAAGTGAAATATTAATAAAGCCAAGTAAGGTAAAAGTTATTCAAGATGGGAAATTCTGGAAAGTTCTTGAGAGAGATAATTCAAAGCCTGCTCTTTCTCATCAGCCTGAACCAGAATATAGTCATGGTTTTTCTGAAGAAGAATTGTTTTAAACTTCTCTTGAACTTTGGACAACTTCCCCTTCATGAGCTTTAACTCAACCCACACGGTTTTACCTTCAGGTAGTATAAATATAAGGTCAGGAACACCAGCTCTGACGCCCATGGCCATTAATTTTCCTGCTGTGATTTTGTCGCGCTTTTCACCATTAGGGCAATGAAAACAATAATATCCCTGCTCTTGCGCCCACATTACAATTTCATATTGCAAGCGGGCTTCAGTCAGCATAAATATCTTCCAAAGGAATATTTAAAAAGCTTGACAACACTAAAGCTTTATCAATGCCAAGCCTTGTAAAGCCTTTTATATGATTATAAAGAGTTGACTTATGCAAACCTGTAGCCTTTGCCACTTGGTTTGGATTAAGTCCTTTTTCTTTTATAATATTTTTTAATTTATTTCTTTTCATAGTGTTAACATTATACACACTATTTTTATTGTTGACAAGCATAAATCCTAAGTGTAGGATAATAACACTTGCATAAATAAAGAGGGTTGTTATGGAACAAAAAAAAGAAGAAAAAGTATGCTGGGTGTGTAATTGCGAGTTAAAGTTTTATGAAACTCGTGACATTTGCATGCAATGCTTTAGAGAGGAAGATGACGCGGTGGAGTATGAAGATGATTGAAATTAAAATAATTCTTACTTTATTAGTGATTATTCCAATAACAATACTTCTTGGCCGCTCATGTAAAGAGTATAGCTTCTGGAGTTATGTTTGGGCTTTTGTGTTTGGATTGTCTTTTTTCTTACTTCCTGTTATTGCAATTTTAGCGATATGGAGGGCGTAATGAACAACGACATAAAAATACCAAAGAAAATTATACTAGAGTATATCGACCGAATAGGTAGTAGCTCACTTTGCACTAAGGATGGCAAGGAGGCCTTGGATATTTTAAAAGAAACAATAGAGGAGGAGTTTAAATAATGAGCTATAAAAGTATAGGTAATATGGGAGTGGTTACACAAACACGCTTAACAAAACTGGAACGATTACAGAAGAAAGTGCTAAGCCTAAAACGAGGTATACGCCGCGCATTACTGGGTTTAGTTTGCGCCACCAAGTTTTTACGCGGGAGGGAACCAAAGGTAATAAAAAACTTAACATCGCATTATCCTAAAAAGAAAGGGAGCCGAAACTCCCTCTCTTAACTCATCAACTTAAAAAGAAGGAATTGAATCTTCTTTAGTTATTATAGCTTACCAGCTTTAAAACGTCTACACTCTTCGGTGGGATATTTACAAACATCCTCATAAGCTTTAGTAGACAACAAACCAAAGTATCCTTTTTTAATTGTTTCCTTAGCTCCTACACAATATTTGTTGTATACACCCATAGCTTTATATGCCTCCTTAACCTCTTCAAAGCCGCATTGCATGCTATTGACTAAGTTATACATCTCTTTGTTGCCTTTATTAAATTCAGCATTAAAAGCCATATATTTCAACAGCCAACAAGGCGTTGAACCGTAAGACGCCCCGAAACCAAAGCCAAAATCCAACCCGTTAACACCGCCAGTTGCCGACTCACTACACTCATTGGCTGCAAGGTTGCTTAAGAAGACGCTGTTCGCAGGTATTTTAGGAGCTTCAAAGTTATCACCTCCAATATTAACTTCACTAGTAACTTCACCTGAAGTTCTAGCTGCATTTAAATTTGCAGAATTGCCAGAACCGTACACACCAGAATTACTTTCACTGTTACCAGAATCATCAATCTTATTATGTAAAGTGTTTTTGTTATAACCACTAACATTTCCATCCAATGTGTTGACACCAATTTGACCCTGTGATTGTCCTTGGCTTTGCTCTGCATTTGATTTAGATTTTGAACCAGCTGCAGCCCCTGCAATAGCGCCAGCAGCTGCATTTCCGCCATACTGTTGGTTGTTATTGGTTGTACTATTCCCAAATGCGAACGCATTACTTGAAATTAGGGTAGTGATAACTACCGTTGATAGGATTTTTTTCATTGTTTTTCTCTTTAATTATGTTATACAAAAATCACTAGTTGTCATTTAAGGGCGCCTTTTGGTGTCCTTTTTTGTTGGTGGGCTTGCATGACCTATCGACACACAAACCCATTAAAATTATATCTTCATCAAATCCGTTTTCTCTTTTGAACCCGTTGAGCTTCCAAACCAATACTGACACACATTTGCCCATGCAGTACCTAACGCACCAAGCATGACAAGTAACACATCTTTCTCACCCTCCGGAACGCCATCAATAAGCATGGTGTAAAGCACGCCAAAAAAACCAATAGTTATAACTACGGAAAGAGTGGCCGGAACTTTACTTTTTGTCTTAACCTGCATTTTACGTGCAGAATCCCTATCCTTTTGCTCAAGCTCTATAACATCAATATCCAACTCTTTTAACTTGGCTTTAAAATTATATTCAGCCTCTTTTAAATCTACAACTTGCTCTGGCGTTGCATTGCGTACAGAATCAATTACTTGCTGTTCTGTAGCGCCCGAATCAAGCCCTAAAACGTCCTTTAAAACATTAGCCGCCATACCACCAAAAGGAGGCGCTATAGTCCCAAGTGCCGTGCAGCCAATATTACCTAGTATCTCTTTAAGTTCCATAATTTTCCTTTACAATATTAATTCTATATGACCTAAATCATCGAAAGTCTGGTCATTAAAGTGAGTATCACCATCCCAATCACCGCCCCATCTTAGGCGGATATTATTCTCGTTTCCTATAGCCATTAATATTCCAGCTATATAGTAGTAACGTGCTTTTTCTTTGGGGTCTCTTTCCCCCCACGACTCAGGTATAGGCCATGGCGCCCAATCAATAGCATGGGAAGGGAGCCTATTATGTTTGGATAGAGGGTATTCTACTTTACTGCGCCCTGTTCGATAGTATTCGTCTTGAGTTTCTTTATCTCTGTGGCTTTGCAGTATTTTTATATCAACAATTTCTATCGCCTTAAAGAATACTATTTGCAGCTCTTGTCTTGCTTGTGTTAAGAGTAATTTTGACTGGTTCCCGTAGCTATACATTAACCCACTCCTACTTTATATATTCCCAACACAGCGCCCACAATGCCAAGCAACCAAGCAAAAAGTTTACCACCCTTAACTATAGTGTTTAAAACTGTGTGTATTTCCTTCATAGCTTCCGTGTTGGCGTTAACGACCTTACGCATATCTTTGCTATCTCTTATTATAACCTTAATGTCATTAGATAGCAAATTTACTTGATTTTCTAGTGTGTTGTGATCTCGACGTAAGGAGTGCTTCTCTTTACGCTCGTTAAGCACCTCGGAGTCGAGGCCATCTAGGCGCTTTACAATCTCCTTGATATATTCGTAGACAACTTTTTCAACGTCCAAGTCACTCACTATCAACGACCTCCACCTCCTCAGCGGTCACGCCCTCTGTTGCCTCCTCGTAGCTAAAACCACCCCATCCTTTATATGGAACCTTAACAATATAATCTCCATCCGATGCAAGCTCAGGAACAGCCCACGTACTCGTACCTTTGTTATTGGGTAAATTAAGGTTATTATCGATGGTAGCCACGGTCGATTCCATTTCACTTAAAGTGCCTTTGTATCGTCTTGTCATTATATAGCCCACTTATTCATTAAGTAGTTTTCAACACTTGCTATTTCTGCGGCTGATAATGAGCGCCCATATGCGATAATCTCTGCTATTGAACCTGTTAAACGCAACACACCAGAGGCAGCTTGACCTACCCTTGCCACATCAATACCTGTTGCATCAGAGCCGCTTGCATTTGTATCCTCTGCGCCACCATTAACAGCAATAGCTTGCGTGGTTCCAGATCTGCGCCCTCTAATAACCTGAAAGTTAGTATTAGTGTTCCCTGTGTTGGTAATAGAGGAGGACCCAGCATCATTACTTCTAAAATCTATACTTCCGGCCGTTGGGCTATAAATAATAAAGTATTTATTGGAGGTCGCATCAATACCCATACCCAAAACAGTATCACTCGTTGCATCTTCAGAAGCTCTAGCTGAAACTATAAATATAGTGTTGTCGCCTTGTGGTAACGTGTAGGTACCAGATGGCAAATCCATCGCCTCTGTGCCATCAAAATCTAAAACATTTAGACCGTTTTGCGTTGAGGCGTCTGTTGTTGGCTGCAATGAGCCAGTACCTTGTGTGGCGTTATAGTTATTACCAGACTTGTCATTCCACTGATTAACACTACCCGAAGACTCTTTAATGGTCCTCCTATCAGAGGCATCCAACCAAAGCATTATGTCTGATATAGTATTAGGCGTGAATCCACCGCCATCAATAGCAGATTGAGAGGCTGGGTTAAAAGCCACGTTTGAACTAACTGAAAGAGCTGGATACCAAGTCATTAGCGATTATCATATACGTTTAAGTTAATAGAAGGGCTAGACGAACCAGTAAGCGTAATTACAAGGTTAACTGGACTTTTTTCGTCACTATAAGCCTCAAAGTTAAATACATCATCATCAGTCAATGATATAGCCACACCAGCAGCATCCTTGATTGCAATATTGTTTGTTCCATCAGCTTCTAAAAAAGCAGTGACCGTTCCACTACCAAAATCATCAGACAAATAAACAGAATAAATAGTTCTATCCTTGCCACGCACATTCTTAAGTGGAATGGTGGTACTACCATCCGCTGTTATAGTTATTGATTTTCTTAATGACATTATAGTCCTCCTATTGTTGTGTCTCTTCTTGATTAATTAGCCCCAATGTTGTCATTTGAGGCGCTCTAGCTCTTGTTAAGGTTCCTAGCGTACCCAAAGCATTAGCAGGTAAGTTTAATCCGCTTCTTAATGCTCCTCGAGCTAGATTCCTACGCCCTTGATTTGGAGCTTGACCTGCAATTACATCTAGTAATTCCTGTGTGCGTCCTAATTGTGCTTTTGTAGCTAAATTTCTAGGAAGCTCAGAAGCCCCTCGAAGCGCTGTAGCCGTTACAAAATCACCCGTTCCCGCCATTACAGAGCTTGGTAGACGCGATCCAAATAAGTTTAAGAACTCATCTATTTTTCCGGACTCCGCAACCTTGCGCATTGCCTTTATTTCATCTGGTGTATATTTAAATGCAGTCTTGCCGCCCGTTTCAACTTTATTTAAAAGGTTTCCAAAATATTTTTTAAGTGAAGAGTTTGGCTGTTTTGTATTTAACGCCCTTCCTATCATTTCCTCAATGTCACGCATTTTAAGTTGCTTACTCCACAACTCTCTAGCTTTAGCAAGAGCCTCAAACCCATTAGCATCACCAACAACATCCTTTGAGGTGGCGCTTAAAGCTTTTTCTCTTAGCTTTTGTTGCATACCTTTAATTTTTTGGCCAGCGTCATTTAAACGCCCAAATTGATCCGATAAATCTGGTTTAGTTAAGAAATCAGTTAATGTTTTATCTATAGTATCAAAATCTTGCAAGGATACCGCATCATCTTGAATATTCTTAAATGCTTGCAACGCATCATCTACATACTCACCGCCCAATTTACCTTTCAATGGGGCTGAAAACTTTTTAACCGTTGGCGTTACATCAATGAATTCCTTTGTAGATTCTTCCACTATCTGTTTTGTTAAGTCTGGACTAAAAGCACCGCCTAAGTCAGCAGCCTGCTTGTAGGCGGCATTAGAGGCGGCCTTTAGAGACTTAGAGTCCATCTTATCCGCAGTCCTAATAATATCATCAACCTTGGATTTAAATTGCTTAGACACTTGTTGCAATCCTTTGCCAGCGGCACTAGTTGTTTTCCCAAATGGGACTACGGACGCAATATTGCCAAGCGCACTTAAGTTTCTTTGAGCCCTAGGACTTTGACTGTCATACCAATCAACAGCCTCGCCAGCCAATTCGCCTAAGTATCTACCAGCAGTGCTTTCACCAAAACTTTCCAACCCTTCAGAAATTGCTTCCTGCGCCCCCTCTGGCACGAACTCACGATAACCAGACATTGCTAAATTTCCAAGCACATCACCTGCACCACCAATAACTTGACCACCTGCTTGCGCTAAGAATTCCGCAACACTTTGCTCCCCCTGCTCTGGACGTAAACCAAAGCTTGTCGCCTCGAATGATTCTCCTATGTTGCGACCTCTTTGCATTAAGTCTGAAGCCGTATCGTCAATAAAGCTAGGCTCTGGTTGTTGATAGGAAGACAGAAAATCCGCAGCAGAAGATGGAGCGGCGGCCTCTTCTGGTTTATACTTTGATAAAAATTCTTGAGCTGTTACCATTATTCATATCCAAACTTTTTTAATTCTTGAACTGCTTGCTCTTGCGTTATTCTACCAGCTTTAAACGCCTCTCCTACAGCTTCAGCGCTACTGTAGCCGCCTTGTGTAGCCGACCTAGCCACCTCCATATCATCGACAGTAATCCCTTCGGGAAGTTTACCATAATCTTCTTGATATGCTTTAGCAGTGTTAATAAACGCCTGATTTCTAACTTGTTTATAACGAGTAAGGTTCTCTTTAAATTGTTCCGCAGATTGAGATTGCTCTAATGCGGCTCTGGCAGCTGATAACAGTTCGAGCTCACGTTCTGACACTTGGCCCAAAGCTCCACCAGTTTTAGAATTATCTCTCATCTCCTGGAGTCTATCAAACGCAGCATCCGCTTGAATTGTTTTTAAGTTAGCGGCCAAATCAAATTGAGGTGTGCCAGCAACATACGATCCGATATTACCAACAAAACCAGTTGTCCAAGCGTCAGCTTGGTTTAAAGCCTTGTCTATAACTTTATTAATATTTTTGGTTGCATCCTTAGAAGAAATTAAAGCTCTACGAGATAGTTTTTCTCGTTCTTTTTGCGTTCTAGCAAGCTGCTCTCTTTCAGATATCTTACCTGATCCTTCTAGCTCAGCTCTAGCAACAGCACGTGCAACATCCGGCTCTGACTCCAATCTTGCACTCAATTCACCTAACTTAGTTCCATAAGATTCTTGACCACCTAATTCACCTAAAGCACTTCCGAAACCTTGGATTGGTGTTGCTTGTCCACCACCAAACATTAAACCTTTTCTGTAACCAGTTTGAACTTGAGCTAAAGCGTCTGAAAATGTCATACCCGGATTATCTTGCATAACACGTTTTGCCAACTCACCTGTAGCACCAAGGCTGGCATCCTGCTGCCCCAAAGGCGATAACCTACCAAGCGCTTGCAAAGCCTCTGGAGTTCCAAGTTCAGCTAATTGAGCTAATTGAGCGCTTCTTATGTTCTCTGGAGTATCAGGCTCCGCACCTCCTGCGCGTGCAAATTCTGGTATAGTCTGTCCAGACATAATACGGCCTAACGCTTGGCGATCTCTTTCGCTTTCGCCAGTTACATCCCTAAAGAAACTCATCATATTCTGTGCTGCTGACGCCATCCTTATCCCCTAAAAAAACCTGTTATTGCCGGAACAAAGCCGCCTTCCGTAAAGCTCTTACCATAGTTAGACCCTGTACTACTACTCAACAATGGTGCTAATATATCCATATAAGAAGATAATGCAGCAGGTAACGCTTGGCGTTGCGCTAAATCTACACCCCTTTCTAAACTACCAATTCCAAGTAAGTTAGATATACCTTGTTGGTACTGATTGGCCGCTTGATTGAATTGCTCACCTTGTGAGGCTGCGATAGCCCTTAATCTCGCTTCCTCTAAATCGCTTTGCCCTTTTCTGTAACGTGAACCACCAAACGCCCCTGCTTCATCAGCTTGCGCCTTTAGCATGCTAGAAGGGTCTTCAAATGCACGATTAATATCTTCTGTTATATATTCACGAAAAGGGTTGAGATACTGACTAACGCCAGCTTGGAAGCCTTCAGGCCCAACCATACTTGCGGCTAATTGCTCCTCAGAAGTAAGTCCTATGGGAGAGAAATACTGCGAAGGGTCTTCAATTAACACCTCTCCTGATTGCGCAATATCTCTAAAATAAGATTGAAGGTCGGATGGTAACGCCCTAAAACCAGAAGCGTTAGTTGATTGGCTTACATTTTTCGATCCGCCAAATAAAGTTTTAGTCATGTTATCCTCAATATTAGGTGGCCATCCGCATTATAAAAACCTAAATCTTTTAACAGATGTATCATACCACGATTAGTAGTTGTAATAAATACATTTTTCTTTCCAATTATCTTCGCAGTCTCGCACAATCCCTGTACTACCTTCTTTAAAGATAAGTATGTTTCTTTCTTAGTATTAACAGGGTTAGCGTGCCAAAATGCTACTATGCAAAAACTACTATCTGTTCTATACAAAAAACCCACTGCTTTCATGTCTCCACTTTTTAAACCTATAGGCGGCAAGTCTTCTAATTCTGGCGGTGTATCAAACCATGACGCAAACTGCTCATAGTCATCCACTGTAAACTCGCTTAAAATGTACTTGTCGCCACTCTCTGCCATTGTAAGGTTCCTGAATTATCTACCACTATATAAATATAACTTGTATCAGCCGCAATATCACCCGCTTTTTCTGTTCCTATTAAATCAGAGCTACTAGTTGGTGTATAGCTGTAATACACTACATTAGTAGATTCTTGCTCCTCATAATCACTTAAGTCAACATCTCTTTCACGTATAACCTGACGTATCCAATCGGTCACATCGGATAACTGCGCATTGTTAGGTAATAATTTATATCTCTTTTGCATTACTTAGGACTCGATTGTTTCAATTCTTCTAACCAACTTCCAATTTCCATTTGCTGATTTAAATCTGAACCACTTAAATCATATTGCCAATATCTGCCATTTTGCTCTGTTGCTATCCTCGTTGATGTAGATGTAAGTGTGTATGATTTGGATGATTTATTACTGCTTTTTGGGTAGTCTTGCGTTGTTAGCGTGACGGCTAAATTACCACTTAAACTATAATCAGGAATCATAGCTTTGTGCTGGACTGTGTTACTACCACCATAAATAAGCTTTGATGTGAGCTGCCATGACATACCAGAACCGTCATCATTACGCCCATTTTCGTGAATATACACAACCCCATTTTCGTCTATTAAGTATGGGTTTTGCGTAACAATAGACGGATATTCCGCTGCTGTTCTGTCTAATGTATCAGGCGTCCAATGACCCTCATCTATATTGTAACGTGCTATTCTATCAGGTTCATCAGATTCAGAACTTGGATAATGCCACCATACCTCTCTAAAGGCTGGATTATACCAAGCAAACACTTTTGATTGTTGACCTTCATTCAAGTTATCAAACACATACCTCAGTATAGTAGAAGATGTTGAGCTGTTAGAAGGAACTACTTCAACATTACCACCTCGATACATATAGAAGTTATTTAATCCCATCCAGTACACAACGCCATCCGCTACACAGCGAGCGTTTTGCCCTATGATTCCAATGCCCGGATCAAGCTGTGTTGTCTTGAAAATGAATTGACCACCAATAAACCTGAATATATAAGTCTGGTTTGTAGTAAATAGTAAGTTCTCACCCCTTGCGCTTGCATGTGATATAAATTTACTAGCTCCTTCGATAGTATCGCTGCCACTTTCTGCTGTCGTCCAGTTAGTTAAACCGCCTTGCGCACTCCATGATATACCGTTACCATTTGCTGCGGCTGCGCCCGAATCATAGCCAAGTACAACGCAAATATTATTAGTTACAAATGTATAATTAACCGTAGTAGGAGCGTTTGACACTAAAACAGGAGCTGCTGTTGTTACGCCATCCCATGAGTACAACCCCGTACCATCACCGGGAGTACTAACTATTAAATCTCCAAATCTATCATGACTCCATATTCTAGGGGGGTTGATAGAGCTTGATGTTTTGGAAACGCCATATAATCCAACACCATATAGACCAGCGCCATAACCAGAAGCTGCCACCGCATCAACCGCACCAGAATCAATGGGCTTTTGGTATGTAGTAGAACCCCCACCACCACCAGACACTGAACTGGTAGCGGTTCCAGCCGTTACTATATCGAACGTATTTGTAGCAACATCACGTATGATGTGCTGTAAGTTAATTTGGGCCGCTGTTATACCACCTGTGTCTACTGCTGAAGCTATTTCTACCCTATCACCATCGGACATACCGTGCGCTGTTGCGTTGACTGTAATAATGCCACTTGACCTAACTACAGACGCGCCACCCCCGGAACCAGTAGAGGTGGCGGCTGTACTAACAATTATAGTGAAGGTGTTGGTTGTAACAGCCCTCACTAAGTGGTCAGTATTCAATTCACCTGCTGGGACTCCGTTTGTTGCTGTGGCACCAGAAAGCGTTACTGTATCGTTTACCTCAAATTTATGCGCAGTATCAGTTATAACAACCGTGGTAGAACTATCCGTTGTGGCAATAGGATTGTTTCCAAGTGTTGCATAATAAGTATCAAGGGAGTTAGCGATGGCATTAGTGGTTGTTTGAACTGGCGTAATGTTAGTCGCTGAAGAGGCAGTCAAGTCATACAGGCGTGTATTAGTTCCTATGATATAACGATTAAGCCCAGCTAGTATATACGAGAATAACGAGCGTGGCGCCCCACTAATAGAGTCCCCTTGATCAAAGTCTATAGATTCCCAGCCGCCAATCTTTTCTGGTAATCCGTCTACAAATCTAATCTTATCCGCAAAAGTATAGTGCTGTGTCGATGCTGTCGGCTTATCCGTAGATGGCTCAACACCGGGCAATATCTCAACAGGAACTATAGTATTAGGCATTATACACCTGCATATATAATCTTATTAAATATGATAGTAGGCTGTACGTTATTATGCGCCCCTCCACCACCTGTAGAGGCAGTACTGTCGGTGGCCGATAAACTACCGCTTTGCTCTTGAAATATATCAGAAGATCCACCACTTTGACTCTGGATAACAGCAATATCATGGTCATGCGAAGGCATTTCAGAGACAGTTAACGTATGCACCTCATCACCACCAGTGTCGCCCAAAGTGTCACCATCAACACCACCAGATTGATCTGTTAATCTATCAGCACTTGAGCCGCCCATATCATCTTTACCGGCCGAAACGCGACCACGACAATCTGGAAGGTTAAACGTTGTAGATCCGTCACCTGATCCATAGGTTGTTGATATAACTGAAAACAAACTAGCGTATGTGGTTCTACTTACAGCTTGCCCATAACATAAAAGCCACAAGGTAGGCGCAGAAGTTCCAGCAAAGTCAACAACCTGTCCAATAGTTGATATATTAAACAAAGTGTTGTCAAGGCTTGTCCAGTTGCTATTTAACTGACCACCCCATAAATCCGCATCCGTTGCGTTATTTACCAAAGGAAGGTTCCACCCAAAATTAGTTGTGCTATTAGGCATTTGCATGCTCCCATAAATCAAAAACCACTTTATTAGGTCTTAATAGTTTAGCTTCAGGCTGCGAGGTTGAGACACCTTTTTCAAGGCATCTCTTAAACCATATCTCGTTTGGATCGGGTACAAAATGCTGCATAAGCTTACCAACAATATCACCCTTTTTATTTATGCAGTGATACCAACCATCACCAACATAAATCCAATCACCGCCTTTGTCTTTTGCTACAAACATTAAACAAACACCAATACATCATAAACAGAAGTGTCACCAGAGGCAGCTTTCATACCAATTGTGTTAGTGGTAGTATTCTTGCTAGAGGTATAAGGCGCACCTGCTGGTGTACCACCCACTGTGTTTAGTGAATATACGATAACGCTATCAGCCTCAAGTTGGTTAACTGTTAGTGTAACCTCGTTTGTTTCGTTAGCAGTAATTTGACCTGCTATATAACGCTTAATTGCGCCAGATGGTAATGTGCTCATTTTTAGAACTCCTCATATAAAATTGTATTATTGTCTAAGTAACCAGATGAATTAAAGTAATTCGACCTTTCGCGAACCGCCTTTAACTCAGCATCTTCTAACGACTGATAATAAGCAGCGCTTTGTGGGTCTTGCTTATCTTCAGCGTATATATTTTTAACAGTATGCAACAAGATTAAATCTTCTGCATTATCTGTAAAATCGTTTGTATCGGTACCAGTTGACAAAGCGGTATACGTTTTTAAATACCTGAACTTTAATGTATACGCCTCTTGCGGTGTTGGTAGAATTAAGAACTCACCGTTGCGATACGTCCACCAGTACGGCCGTCCCGTTTGGTCCTGATCTTTATTAAAGAAATCGGTAGGGTTAAGCTTCTGCAAAGTAATCTTCACTTGCGAATCAATTAACATTAAGCCATTAACATACAACGGGCTTGATAAATCAGATGGAATATTAGGGACAACCTGTGTATTAGCTGTTAGAGTAATATCCGATTGCGCTTCATTGAAGTTAAAACGATACTTCTCGTAATATCGAATTGATCTATTAATCTCATCAGTAACAACCGCAGATGTCAAGCTTCCTGTAAAATCGGGGTCTTGGATCTTTCGTGCCACTCTGTTGCGTATCGTATCTAAATCAGCCATTACTGCCCATTATGATAGTTATTTTCAAACCATTCGAAAGCCTCGTTAAGACCTTCTAATTTATTAAACTTAGCTTTCACCTCAAACACTTCAGACTCAGCTATAGCCATATCTTTCCGTATCTGCTTCTTTTTATCCCTTAGACTTACCATATAGTCAGGCTCATCTTCATACCCATAAAGCCAAGGGACGCTAAATAATTCACTCTCTCTATCAACCACCACTTTAATACCAAGCACACGGGCAGCTAGTGCAAATGCTGCAAAACTTGGCTTCTGGTTCTTATACTCACCTAATGAAGATAGCGTTACACCATAAATCTCTATAACCTCTGGCTTTTCTTCTATAGCATCCGCTAACATCCAAGCCATTGAACAAGAGAATACTCTTCCATATTTCTCTAAATATTTCTCAAAATCAAAAACTTTAGCATCTGGAAAACTTGCTTTTAATGTGGGGTGTATGTGTGTAACATTCTTCCACATCCAGTCACCCTTTGGCTTTTGTATCTTTAAGTTAGTTAGCGTCTTAGCGCTGTGTAATTCATATATCCTGTCAAACTTAACGCCTGAGTTCCAATGCCCTGTCAACCCCCAAAGCTCAACCCCATCTTTCCCTATTGGCGCTCTTTCAGCACCGGGGCCAGTTCCTAAAACTACTATTCTTCTTTTATTTTCAGTCATGTTCTTTTTGGTTCCATAAGTTAGAAAATAGGGAGGCCGAAGCCCCCCTATAAAAATTAAGCAGTACCATCGTATCTAAAATCGATAGTTGCTTCTACTGTTCCAGCAGTTGTTACTGGTCCAGCAGCTAGTGTTGCTGTTACCCAACCATTGCCAGTAGCTTCAAAGCTCATACCTTCGTTTTCATCAAACGAAAGTACAGCAGCAGCTTGTCCACTTACAGCTGATGCAAAAGCGTCTGGATCACTCGTTTCTGTAGAATCTTCATACAAGTAGCCAAGATTCCAAGTAACATTTGATGCCGTATCCAAGTCAGGAGTATAGAACTTAGAGCCGTAAGAAACTCTAAAACCCTTCTGAAATGGAATTAAGCCATAAGAAGTGCTTGCTGTAGCACTATCAGCCACTGCAATAGATGTGTACTGTGAACGTAAAGCGCCAAAAGTATCACGCTTTACTTTATTAAAGTCAGTGTAGTCACCTGCATAACCTGTAGGGACATTATCTGGATATTGTGACATATTTATAATCTCCTATATTAGCTATGCGATGCTGCATAAGTTGAAATAACAAATGAACCAATATCTTCTTTGTTAGAAGGAGACATTTTCTTAAGTCCATAAATACAACGCAAGTCCATACCTTTAATGTAGTCGTAGTCAGATAACTGAACAAACAACTTGAAAGGTACGTCAGTGTCACTCTTAGCAATACCACCGAAAGGTGATGCGTAAGAAAGAGCGTCTTTACCAACCATAACCGCTCTACGAACAGTTGTGATATTAGCGCTGTTAGAGCTGTTTTGACCGAATACAACACGTGGCGCACGATAAATCTTAACATTTTCGTACTGTCCAACCTCGATAGGGCCTTTGTTGTACTTGAACGAAAGATTAGTGTCTTTACCACCAGCCGCATATGCAAGCTCGTTTTGATACCATTGAATCTTACCAGAAGAATCTTGCTTAAGATCAGTTACTTGGTAAGGGTGCAATAGTAACTTGTAGTAACCATCAGCACACGGCTCTATTGGTTGGTCATTAGCTTCAATCTGCTCAATAGCAAAATCAATCAAATCCATAGAAAATGTATCTGTTGCTGTTAGAGCCTGATCAGTTGCTGCTGCACCTGCACGAATAATACGATTAGTAGTTGGCGCAGTAGGTGCGTTATGACCTTGAACCTGTAACTTCTCAGCAGTTGTCGTGTAAGAAGTTCCATTAAAAGTAAATGACGTTGCATCGTATCCACCTAATTGAGTGAATAGCGAAGTATCCATTAATTCCAAAGCACGACCAGCAAGCAAGTTAGCAGTAACTTCATCAAATTGAATGTTAGTGCGTTGCTGCTCAATAGAGCTATTATTTGGATTTGACACAGGAATACGCGTCAAGTTGATTGACATGTTGTGTGAGTTAATGTCCAAAGCTTCTTCATTACCAAAAGCAGTAGAACCCTCACCCAACGGGTTGTTGATTAGTTTACCTACATAGTCAAATGTTACATTGTCACCACGGCCATTATCGCCACGGAAATCTTTAGATGCATCATAGATAACATCACTTTCTGCAAACATTCCTACGTAAGATTGTTGATATGCCTCGAGCCACGTTTTCTTCTCCCACTTCTTGACAGTAGAACTATTAGCCGAGGTCATTGTCGTAGTAGACATACAAAACCTCATTAGTTAAAAATTACAATTAACCGCTGAATATTCTATTTAAAGTCCAGAGTGACATCGGTTTTAAAGGATAACCGTTAAACCATGCCGTTTGAAGGTGGCTAACCCCTATGCCTTGAAGGTGGCACGAACCTTTTTAGCGTTATTATTAAGATAACATATTATAAACACTAAAAAAAGTTATTTCTTCTTCTTGCCTTTCTTAACTTCACCAGAGTATTTATTCATAGTGTCTTTGTTAGCAATTGGAAGACTCTTTTTAGTTTCTTTTTTCTTCTTAGCGTACATAGGTAAATCCTTTCCTTTAGGAGTTTTAGATTCAAATTCTTTCGCCACACTTGGCTTTTGTGAGTAAAGATACCTTCTTTGCTTCTCACTTTTAAATGGCATTACAACACACCGTCCTTTTTAGCTTTAATCATATCACCTAAAGTCATATTATCAAGCTCGTCATTATCGTCATCCATTAAACCTTTTTGAACTGCGCGAGTCCCTCGGCCACCTGTCATTGCGTTTGGTTTTGCTAGCTCACGCTTCTTTTGTAAGGTGGTTTTATTATCAGGCTTCACGTATCCACTCCTTTGAGCAAACTCTTCAATGATTGACGCTATATTGTTAGCCTCTTCATATACAGCTTCTACAGGGTCTTTGCCATTTCTAACAGCAGCATCTGCAAGCATAACCTTTTCATACTCAATCTGCTCTAGTGCTTCTGCCTCTGAAAAACCCTTCTTCATAAGGTTCATCTTTGTGAATTCAATAGCAGTGTCTAGTTTCTTAGTATAATCAGGGTATGCTTCTGTAAACTCTTTTTCCAACGATGATAACTCACGCTTAGCAGACTTAATCATTTCTTGCTGCTGTAGTTTCATTGCAACTTGCTCAAGATACCTAGTTCGGTCTGTCTCTTGCGCAGTATCAGCTTGCTCCCTAAGTCTTTGCTGCTCAAACTCTCTTTGCTTGCGCTCCTCCTCATCACGTTTACGCTTTTCTTGACGCTCTTTATAGGCTTTACGCTTAGCCTCCAAGTCTTCTTCTGGTTCTTGAGGTGCGACCTCCTGCTCATCGGTTGTTGGCATTTCCTCTGCTGTAGTAGGCTCTGCAACAGGTTCCTGCTCTGGAAGCTCCTCTTTCTCCTGCTTTACTTCATTAGCAAAATCTTGAGAGTTTTCATTCTCCATTTGCTCTAGTTCTTCTCTTAGTTTATCAGTCATAGTTTGGTTCCTTTTAGTTAGTTAGAAAGTAAATTAATGCACATATTGCAAATTCAATAATATTATTTATATTTATTAAACTATATCTTCTTCATCACCTTGAATTAAAGCTCTAAACTCTATCAAACCAGATAAATCATCATTTATGGTTATTGAGAAAAAATCATCCCTCCTCGAGTCCAGCAACGCACCATCATCACCGAAGGTGCTTAACCCTAAAGTAACCATGGTATTGGTTCCGTCATCAACAACTTGATCTATAATAGCTCCTGTAAACGTAAAGTCGCTTAATTGCCTCAACGTAGAAGAAAATATCGTCACCCCATCTTGAACACTTGATATAACTATACCATTAGCAAGTGATGGTATAGCGCCAATTTTATTATAAGCATAAGCAGCTCCACCTGTGCCAGCATCAACCCATTGATATAGAATCTTCCTCACTTTAAATCTAGTGCCTTGGTTGGCAGTTGCTGTAAATGTAGCTGGTGAGCCAGTTTCTTCTATTTGCATCACATCAAAATAGATAGTTGGCCTAGCCCCCCCTGATCTTGTTATAGTAATTGTCATCTCATCAACAATAGACCCGCCTAATCCAAGATCTTCTTTTGGTATAACAAAGGATTGATAGGATCCTGTGTCACCCGTATTGATATAATCATCCAGAAGAACAGTATTACCGACGGGAGCGCCATTGTTTAAAAATTCTACAATAATTGTATTATTAGCTGGTATATATTGAACTAGATTTACTTGACCAGTAATTGCGGTGTAGTTCGACATATCAGTTTCAGCGCCATCAGTAAAGGACGCTTCATCTAAATTGCTGGCAGATGTAACAGAGACGTGGGCTGTACCAGAAAATGGATCAGTGGTGTCGGTAAAGTTCCAAGCACCAGCTATAGCCGCACCAGTCCATCCTGCATTATCACCACCATCATTAATATTCTCAGGCGTTCCACCGAATGTAACGTTTTGATTTAATGATGTACCAAATGTAGGATTCAAGAAAGGCCTGCCAGTAATCACCGAATCAACTAGCGGCTGAGTGTAAACAAGTTGGCCAGTACCCCTGTCGGTAGTTACTAGCTCCGAAACCCTCTTATCTCCCGTTCCAACAATTTGGGTTTTAATCATTTTTAATCACCATTCTCTTCAACTAAGCTAATTACACCACTTATGTTAGCGGTTCCAGTTTCGACCAATAAAGCCACCGCTTTTCCTTTTGGTATTCTTACTCTGGAACTGGTTTTTAATTGAAATGTGTCGTTGGCTGTTGCTATATCAATCAAAAACAAAATCCCATCATTAGTTAATCCAGTAATATCGGTTCCAGATTGAATTGTAGCTGTTGGAACTGCAGCGGATCCAACCGTCCTAGAAACTGCACTTATGTTAGCACCGCCAGAAGCTGCCCCACTCACGGCGTGTAGTTCAATTTGAGTAGCGGCTGTTGCAGAAACTCTAATATCAGTTATTTGTAGAACAGCATCTCCAGTGTTTTGAATATAAACAACATAATCATCATCCCCAGCGGGGTTTAGGTCTTCAAAAGGTATAGACCAAACCTTCTCAGTTCTTTTATTAATATCCTCATCAGAAGATACATTAATAGCTTTAACCTCAAGTCTATTATTAGAGTCAACTTTAGTTAACTTTCCAGAACCAGCCCCATCTTCTATATGTATTCCCATATCTTTCTCCTAATTTTATTTATCTAAATAACATACAAGCGCAACATAAACATCCTGCGAAGTATTGCTTGCTTGGGGGTCTATCTTAACTCCGATAGATGTACCCTTCGGCAAGACCTCATTAACACCAATAAATGACCTACCAGAAGTGCCAGCGTTTATGATAAGATGGTCACTACCATCTGTCATAGTTAAGCCAGTCGCGCCCTTGTACGCATCAACGTTAATGGAATTAGAACTACCAAAGTTTCTATTAGAATTAATATCCACATCAGTTGCACCACTAACAATCGTTCCTGTAGTTGGATTCCTGACAACCGTTGCCTCTACATAACCGCCAGAACCGCCAGTTGATGGGCCTAAACCAACAACAAAAGCTTCTATTACAAGATCTTCATCTTCATTGTTCTTTACGTACAAAACTGGTGTATCAGCCGCGTCTGTTAAGGTAATAACACCAGTATTTATATTGTAAGAATTACCTCTTTTATTTTCATCAACTGCAATATCCGTGGAAACCGAATCTACAGCTAATTTATTTCTACTTGTAACTTGAGCTAAAAAGCCCAAGCCTTTCCCGTCACGTATAGTATCAGGCATTATCAAACTCCTCTTCTTCTATTTCATTATCAGTTACTTGACTTAGGTGAAAGTTCATAATCTTCAATTGAGATAATATATCATTCAATAACCCCTCCACAGTATCATTGGTTGTGTCTGTCTTAGCCCTATTACCCGAAGTAACTTGTGGATTTACTACATAACTCATACTACACCACCATATAATTTGTTCCGTCTGACTGGAAACTTAATGATACATAAGAGCCAGTAGAAGCGGGGTTAATAACCATACAAGTCACACCAGCAGCCATTTCAGAATCGCCGAACATTAAAGTCAGCACACCAGAACCTGCATGAACAATCTTCTGCTCCTTACCTACGCCTAATGTTGCTGCACTTATTAACGTTATTACAAAGCTTCTTGCGCCAACAGCTTTTATGGTACCATCAGTTGAAAGAGTATTGTAAGTGTCATCCACTTCTTTTACTTGCGGAGCAGGTATAGCAGATAATAAGCTTGAAAACGGCACGCGGAACAATGATCCAGCACGCAATATCATAATATCATCAGTATCAACAATAGTGTCTCTGGACTCCAACCTTCCAACACCACCGGCATTTAATATACCAGCAGAGCCTCCGCCTTTACTCCCTTCATAAGAAATAGTATGCCTTCCGTCTTTACCGCGTAACCACTCCAGAAATCTCGCCTCATTGCCACTATGCCCTTGGTCTAACCATATATCGTAAGCGGACAACCCATCATCACCACGCAATGAAAGGATAAAATCCTCTACACTTCCTTTATTGCCGAGGCTTTTCCATAGCTCATAAGCCGATTTACCATCAAGCCCGTTCTTTCCATCAGCTCCCTTAACCCCATCTTTTCCGTTGATGCCGTCAAGTCCATCTTTACCGTCAAGTCCATCCTTACCATTTAGCCCATCTTTACCGTTAAGGCCGTCTTTGCCACGCTCTCCCTTATCGCCGCGATCACCCTTCTCACCCTTAACCTTTATATCTATAGGTATATCAAACAACGGATCAAACATTATATGCTGACCTCGTTTTTAGGTTGATTTTGATTCAACTCTTGACGCTTTATGTCTAACGCCTCTTGCTTGTATTCACTTTCCAACTTAACTTTAAGAGCATCAATTTTGTTCTTCCTCTCCTCAAGCTCAACTTCCATGCGTTTCAAGCTATTCTTTTCACGCTCAATGCTGTGTTTATCTTCTTCAGACTTAGCCTTAATAGCAAGCTCCACCTGTTTATCATCTAATTGCTTCTTCATGTCTTCAATCTGGCCCTGCATAGAAGAAATTAACTGCTGCCCTTGCTCTATAGTCATTTGCATTTGCTGCTTTTCTGGGTCGACTTGCTCGCCATCCAATACGCCGATAACCTCTTGCTTATCTTTCTCAAGTAATGGTAACTGCTTAATAGCAATAGAGTAAATCTTATTGGCTTTCTGGAGGTCGCCAGTAGCTTGCATTGATTGGCCAAGCTGAATAAGAGTATTTGCATAGTAATCTTTTTGAGCATCCGTTTCTGGAGCATCCGATACAATAATTGAATATTCATCAGACAAATATCGCTTGGATACAGTTTCAAATATAACATTCCCCTCATCGTCTACAGTGTTAAATAAAGAACCCTCATTGCTCTCCATTAACATACGCATAAATGACAACATTAAACGGGCTTGACGCTTAGAATAGTAAACAACCGTGTCAACATAAGGGGCTAATAGAGTTGTAGCTTGCTTTATTCTCTGCCTCTGCAATAAAGCTGTTTCGTTAGGACTTGAACTTACACCAAAGAAAGTTTCGTTTATCCCCGTAACCTTCTGGAAAGCCTCTTGCGAAGCCATCATAATAGATTCATAACCAGTGTTCATTTGTGGAGCCGCTTTAGGCTGCACCTTTGTGATATCATCAACCTCAACCACTGAATTATGACGCGCCCACTTAGCCTCGAACTCTTGTATATTACCTATCGCCCCTTTCTCAGCAATAACACCACCCTTTGAATTGCTAGCAATGATAAGCATAAATTCCGTTAACGCTTTATTGTAATAACGCTGTGGCTGCTTCATGCTTGAAACAATACCAGTGTAAATATTAAGGCGCTCATCTTTATCGCCAACTTTAAACTGCAATGAGTAACCTTGTTGAGATACAGACTTGAACGATTGGAATACTTTATCGCCGCTAATAACAGCCGTATAAAACACCTTTCTCTTTCCCTTTATAGGGTCAAAAGGCAAGTTAAACGCATCAAACACTTGCTTCAATTGCCCACGTAAGTCTTTAGTAATTGTTAGAATTTCTGCCGTTGGATCAAAAGCAAATGTTTCATCATCTTTGTTCTGCTCAACACCACTAAATGCTAAAGATAGCATACGCTCTAGTATAGGGTCTTGCACTTCAAGCAATGGATTCTCAATGCGATAGAAAGTTTCCACCTCATACCATTGATAGAAATACACTCTTAACTGATCTCTATTTGGCGATGAATACTCAAAGCCAATCTTATCTTGAATACCACCATAAGGATTAAACTTGTAGTCATGCACTTCATCCGTTGCATTGACGGCCTCAAATTCTTCTTCATCAGCATCAAACAGCTCCATCGCTGTATCTACATCATAGTTCTTAGCTCTCCAAACCCAACCGCCATCATTAGGATGTTCTGCTGTAGAATCCCAACCACACTCTAAAGGGTCAACTCTTTCCTCTAATATTTCACCACCCGGCAATCTTGTAGGTGTCCCATCCTTTAGAGAAACAGCCGTATCGGTAACACCAACACCACCAATACCCAAATCAAAGTCCTGCTTTGTCTCAACTTGATCCGCATAAGTATTAGCTCTGATATAGTCGCTATATCCGTTAATATAATCCGTTCTTATTTCATGTAGGCTTTGGTCTAATTCGTTAGCATGATACATCGCCTTCCTACGGTTCTGGATAAAGAAGCCCACAAACGCATTAACATAAGGCTTAACCATATTAAACGAGACTTCTTGCGGCCTCCTAGCTGAACCACGACCGTACAATATCGTATCCGTATAATTCATGTAGTTGCCATTATAAAAAGCCCTACACTCCTCTATCTCTCTATATTGATTTGTTAAACCAGACCGTGAATACTGATAATGCTTGCGAAATTGCTCTAGTATCTTCTTCTTGCTAATCATATATCTAGTACATTAAAAGGTTGCTCTTCATAACCAAACGTTTCATTTACTCTAAACTCCTGCATCACTGGGAATACAGGGTTCATATCAAATAACATCGCCATCGCATCTATGAAATCGTCGTGCTTCCCCCTAGGAAATAACAATAATTCCTGTTCTACAATAACATTTATAAGGTTCTTCGACAAGCCTTTTTCATCCTTGTAAAACAAGTCCTCTGGTAACCAGACCTTCTTCTCAGCCATGAACGGCGCAAGCCTTCTTATCCTGTCTTCTTTCGATGTTTTAGGAGGTGGTTTTAGCTCCGTAATACTGAAGCGATAATTGATGGTATTCATGTGGTCACGAATATAGTGTACATCTTCAGCCAATCCAACCTGCTCATAACCAACCTTTGGAGAATTGCCGCTTCTTTGCATCCACTTCTTATGTAAATCAAACAGGCGTAATATCTTTTCCTTACCTTGTATTCTCTCTCTTAATCCATCAACGATATAATAATTCTGGTCGGGAGCTAACGCCCAAACAACCATTGCCGTATAATCCGCTCCCTCATTCTTACTTTTTGCAGGGTCAACAGTGATATACAAATTACATCCCTTTGCATCAAACCTCTGACAACTAAAGTATTGCAACATGTCTTTATTAAAATCACCACCACCAATAGGCACAGGATTCTGTAGGTACTGCCCAGCATAGGCGTAGCTTGACATTGCAGCGTGCATTTCTTCTAACACTTCACCGTCTAACCTGTCTTCATGCAAATAACCAGAATAAGCATACCTATTATTAGGCTCAAATACTAATTCACCTTCTGTATAAGCTGGCATCTTGACGTGGTGCCAGCTACCAGTAGCAAGAAAATGTCCTGTAGGGTCATCATCATGCAATCTTTGCATAATTAGAACAATGTGTGCATTCTTAGGATTATCAAAACGTGAGTATATAGTTTGATCTAGCCACTCATTTGTATTAAGCCTTTGCACGTCAGATAACGCCTCTGCTGGATTAACAGGATCATCTATCAACATGAAGTGACAACCCTCACCTGTTGCAGTTCCACCAACGGACGTACTAAAACGACCACCACCTTTGGTAGTTAAGAAGCTAGACTTCTGCGACTGATTAGGGTCAAGCTTTGTATCTGGGAATAAACTTTTATACCACTCAGTTTCCATCAATAATCTTGCACGATAAGCAATCTTTTCCGATAGTCTTTGAGCATATGATATACCAATAACACGCAACGATGGGTCTTGACCTAGCAGCCATGCCGTGAAGCAGATGTTCACAAGCATGGTCTTGCCAGTTCTAGGAGGGACGTTGATTATTAATTTCTTATATCTATCTTCATAACAGCCCTGCAAATATTCAGCTAAGCAGTCAATGTGCCAGTTATGCGTATAGTCTTGACCTTCAATCTCACGCCACGCCCTCTGAAAGAATACAGAGAAATCACGTCGGCACAATGCATCAAAGGTTTGTTTGTTCATATTCTCTTACAAAAGTAAGGTGTTTTCACGGGCTTAGACCATAAAAAAGAAACTAAAGCATTACGAATTGATCTCGCTTAATATCTTCTGGCGCTCCAGCTCTTTTTCTCTTTTCTCTTGATCTATACGTGCAGCTTGAACGTTATTAGAAGTATCAATAATAGGCCTACCGCCCCTTCTAATATTAGCCGCTTCTTCTGCCACTTTGTAAATAATACGCTCGTTACTATCAATATTAACGCACGATGGCACCACACCTCTATCACCAAAGTTCTTAGCAAAGAAGTTAATGCAATTATTCTTTTCATCAATCTCATAAGCCAACGTAGGGAAGCGAACTTTAATGTTCATATCAAAACCCTCTGGCAACAACGAAACAGCTTTAGGTTTGGCGCTCTCCTGCAATGTCGGTGCTCTCTTTGGCTCTTTCTTTTCCTCTATATTACTCTTACCAGACAATAGAACCTCTATTAACTCTGTCTTCTTACTGTTGTTCTTAAACTTCAATCCAGCTTTTTTGCAGCGTGATTTAAGTTCATGCATTGGTAGTTGTTCAAGTGTTAACTCAGTCATCCTTTTGTCCCTTTATTCTTTGTTCGTAGTTGTTAATGATCTCTAAATCTTTAGCATGTAAATCTTCACCCTCTTTATCTACATAGCGATTGTTTACATCTGACTCTGATTTATCTCTCCAATCAAAGTTATTTTTAAGATTAAATATACTCCCTGTGGCGTTCTGATAAAACAATCTTTGCTCTATAGCGTTCTCTACTCTTAGCTTTGCACTTTTTACCGTGTGGAAGAATTCTTCTTTTTTGGAGTAGTCAATTAATGACCTTCGATCGCTAAAACCAAGGGCTAAAGCTAATCCTGTAACACTAGGATATATATCATCAATCTTGCTTGCTATCTTCAAATCTTCTTTAGATAAACCCTTTAGTAAATCGGGGTTTTCTGTTTGATGAGACTTACATACAAGAAAGTACAAATCTATCCTGTGTTGCATATCTTCTTTTTTCGTGAAATATGGTGGTTGTCCTGCCATACATCAATCCTTTAATGTCTTGTGGTTCCTTGCTAGGTATCTAACTACCCAAGCTTTATAAATGCTACTTGCTTTATCTTCTTCATATATTGTAATCTTTTTCCCTTGTTTTTCAAGTGTTAAATTACAACCCTCTTTTTTTAGTGTCACCCCTAATGTTTTTGCATATTGGGATAATGGGCACATCACCTAATCCAATTATATATTTTGTTTAATACATCCTGTGCATGCTCACCTGTTATCCTAGCAAGCTTTAGAGCGGTCTGCTCCCTTACGTAGTCCACAGGATGACCTCTAAACTCCTCCGCTACCTTCAAAGCTGTGTCTTTAAACTCCTCTCTCCCCATAGGGTATTTAACCTGTATATCCCAAGCATCTTCTATCATTGTTTATTCTCAATCATTAATGGTTCTGGCGTCACATCCTTCATTTCTGTTTCATGCGGCTCTTCCCGCTTCTCTTTTTGTGCCCGTTTAATAGTTTCTAGCTGGGCTTGTAATCGCCTTTCTGCCTCATACGACATTTGCTGAACTTCCCTTTGGTATCGCTCCGGTGATCTATTCAAGTGATCAAAACCCATCTTTACCTCCCTTTAATTTATATTCCAGCACAGCTATTTCTTCGACTAAATCCAGTATCTGATCCTGTTCGTGTGAGTAAATAGACTCCCTTGGCTCCACCATCCTTTTTATGCAATCTAACCTTGCCTTCTTTCCCACAAGCTCTTGCTCTAGCTTAACTTTTGATTTCTTCCAAAACATATCACACCCCCAACCAACCAACAAAACCTAAAAAGGCCAACACGCAGATCAATCCAAATAATTGTTTATAAAAGTCATATCTATTTATAGATTCCTGTATCGCATAAAAAGCTTCCTCACTGAGACATGTTAATGGAGGCCCCTTCAAACTCTCCCTCTCCTCAATAACACTGCCCTTTAAATATTCGTCTATTAGTTTCTCATGCATTATGTCTCTAGTATACATCTGCGGCGGTTTTGGCATGAACGCTTTAATCATAACGTCAAACACATCCATCACTCACCTCTTATCACGTTAATTGCTGCTTGGGCTTTATTACCCCCATTCAGGGTTAAAATAACATTCGTCTTGCTCTACCCATTTACATTTTTCACACCAGTGCTTGCCATTCTCACACACCTGCACTCGAACCCGTCCACAATTTGTGCATTTGTCACCTGTATAGGTAGACGAACTCCATTCCTTCATTTCTTTATCTTGCTGCCTTTGAAAATCATACAAGCTATTCATTTCTCTCCCCCCTAAACTCCTTGAGTTCCGCTAGGGCTTCTTTGGCTAAAGTAGCTGCTTTGTAGAAAGCATCATCTGCGCCATCCTGATATCTATCACCAACAAATGGACTGTTAGGTGTATAGTCTTCGGGCATAAACTCTATTATATCCTCCAAAGCCTTTTGTACTTTCTCTAGTGTCATTTAGTCCTCCTCCTTTGGTGGCGTTGGTATTGGTTGCCAATAGTGAGGTTGACAGAATCCACTTTTATCGTACCATTTACCATCACTCCAATCATCAGGTACAAAACGGCTAATATTTATCCAGATGCCACCATCAACACTTCTTTGACAGGTTAAAACCTCAGTCCCATCCTTCGGCGCTGTTTCTATATCCTGCCACTGCTCCCGCACCATCTTCACAGCCTCGGAGGCCTCAAGGGCTGCTCTTGCCATGCGCTTAAGATTTTTTTGCATAGCTTCAGCAGTAAACTCTTCTATATCAACAAGCCCTATAGCATCCGCCACCCTCTCCACGTCTTTTTCTATATCGTATGTCATTAGATACTCGCTAATAATATTTTAAATGGATTACATGTTTTACGCACAACAACCGGCTTACCTATTGCTCTAGAAAACGACAAAGCTTTACCGTAATGTGTAAAATTATGATTGGCTACGCTATAGTATGTCATACTTCCTCACTTTCAGGCCAGAAGAACGGCCTGTTGTTGCGTTGGATAATCGTGATAGGATGTATTACAGCTATTGTGTGTTTATGCTTCTTGAGAATGCGGTGATTTGCATCCTCAAATACATCCCCAACCTGCGGCTCAAAGATGTGGTAGCTGTCTGGGTGGACATAGAACTCGTCAGAAAATGCATCAATAGTCCCGCCTCCATACTCAACAAAAAAATCGTTCCAAGAATTTAATTCTACGTTAGAACCTTCTATATACATTTTGACCCCAAACTCTCTGGCCATGTATGCCGCCGATAACGGGTCTGCGTAGTATAACTTAGTCATTGTTCATCTCCTAGTTCTAACATATACTTCTTTCCAAGCTCTATAAGGTAAACCACATTAGCCACATCTCCACTTGATCCAGCAACGTATATCTCGCCATCTGCATCTATGCCTATTACTACACACTCCTTCAAATCTTCCGCATAGCCAATTACCTTATTGGGATCAAGTGGAAGTTTGGTTAGTCCTGTAAATTCATATATCTCTGCTGTCATTGTTGTTCCTTTAGTTATATAAAATCAGTAGCCTTCGGCGCATGCTCTTCATAGAATTCAACATCTATATCGTCATCTACAAAGTCATCATCACAATCATCGCATAAGCAATACATCGGACTAATTTGCGTAGCCTCTTTTCCGCACTCATCACATTTACTATCCCAGCAACCCATCTTCTACTCCTTTACATAATGTGAATTATCAAGCCTTAATTGTTTTCAGCCCATTTGTTTAATATTTCATCATATGGAATGGGCGTTAGATTTAATTGCTCAGCAGATACATTAAAATACCTTGAATCTTCTAAATTGTTAGTATGAAGATGACCGTGAATGTTCATGTAGTACCTACTAAATTGACTTTCATGCACAGGGATATGCGTAAGTATTGCACCCTTATACTCCACAGCCCCGTAAACCTTGTGAAAATATTTTAAGTAGTCTTCAGTAGCATAGGTATCGTGATTGCCTAAAACTAATTTTTTTACACCATTTAGCTCTCCAGCTATGGGAAGGTTACGCTTACCAAAACAGAAGTCACCTAAGTGCCATACAACATCCTTTTTCCCGACTACCGAGTTCCATCGTTTAATTAACTCTGCATCATGTTCCTCTATCGTATCAAATGGACGGAAAGGTTTAGTTGCAGAAAAATTTAAGATGCCCTTATGCCCAAAATGTGTGTCTCCTATAAAAAATACTTCACTCATCACTTCCACCCCTTCAGTTGGTTATACAAAACATCACCATTATTAGAGTCGCCATAGTCTACTTCATCAGGTAAATACCCCACCAGCGCTTCAAGTGCTGCTTTGGCAGTTTGCACACAATCTTTATGACACCTGTTATTAAGCATTAGATCACTATCTTTTAACTCCTCCCAAGTCACTGGATTAAGAGCAACATCATATTGCTGCCTACAGTTCCGATATATATTTTTAGCAATCACCTCTATCGCTTCCTCTTTATTCATTTGTCTATTAACCTCCTAAATGAGTCATCCATCATCCTTATATGCACACCATTAAATACAGCTGAAATTTCTGCATTGGTTTCATGATGCAAATCATACATGTATTGGACACACTCCTTAAAGTCAGCGCCTAAACTAAACTCTATATCTATCTTGTGCACAGGAACTTCTTCTTTACTCATCAATCCAAACCTTTCTCAAGAACTCATAAGGCATTAATACAATACTCCACCATTTGTTAGTAAATTTTATATTTTTAAAATTACCATCGTTGATATATTTGTATAAAACAATAAACATTGTAACTAGCAGAACAAAAAACCCAAATGGAAGCCACACTACCAACACAAACGGCAATCCGATTGTTGTTCTTAGTATTTTATTTATCATCCTTACCCTCCAATACTTTCCTTGCATATAACACCGGACAATGCTCTTTATCAACGCAATCATGTTCAGCATGTTGTGTATCTTCTAGTAGCCCTTCCAACGCCCCCCTCAGCCTCTCGCACTCCTCCTCTTTATCCGCAAGCTGCTGAGCTAAATGCAATATAGCCTTGCGCTCTACACCCTCTGGAGCGTACACAGATCCATCAGAAAATAAAGCCAGTCCTGTTGAGTCGCCATTTTCGGATGTCCAATCAATTCCTATCGTTATATCACTCACCCTCTTCCCTCCTTTGCTTCTCAGCCAACATCGTTTGCTCAATCAAGGCCCAATCATCATATTTTGCTTCACCTGTGAGACACCCTCCTCGTAGCCCCTTATTTGTTGCTATATCGCGCACCACACGCATCACGGCCATCTCGTCCCTTAATGTTTTATTCACATTAAAGCTCCTTTGTTAAATATTCAGTTATTTTAATAAGGTTTTCGACTCTTGGTGTACTAACCCTACCATTCTTCCACCACGTAAAGAAATGAGGGTTAAACTCCAGATCCTTACATATTCTGTAACAGGACACCCCCTTTTCTTGTCGTAGTTTCTCGAATTGTTCATATGTTGTAATCATACTCACTATAATAAATATAATCACCAAGTTGTCAATAACAAAAATAATCATTATTTTATATTTTATCTGTTGACATGTGTATTTATAATCACTACAATGAATTTAACAACTTAAAAACAAAAGGATAAAATTATGATAACTCTTAAAATAATAATAGCTTTTATCTCGCTTGGTGCCAGCACCGAACTGCATTTTAGCTACCAAGATATGCAATCTTGTATTGGTCACGGTGAATACAAAGTAAAAGCGCTAAAAGAAGCCGTCTACTATGACACAAAAGATGTCGATATTAATTATATTTGTGAGGAGTAATAATATGACCAGAGGGGATCAAGAATACTTAGCAAGTTTAGCAATACTAAACTATTTAGATAATGCAATTGAACTTAACAGACTTAGAAAGCAAGACCTTATACGCAAACTAGAAAAAGTAACAGCTCAGCGTATAGAAATGGCACAGCAAATCCAACTAAATGAATGGAAAGTTGCTAAACAAAATAAAAAAGCAAGTCAATCAATTATGTAAACCACCAATAAGGAGTAAACCAATGAAAGTATCGGAGTGTATTTTAGCAGGTGTTATATTAGGTATAATATTTACAGTCGCTATATGTATGTCAGGTTATGAAAATGAAGTAAGAGAGGCTCGTGTAGCTGGCTGGCAAATGGAAATTAGTAAATATGGAGGCACAAGATGATTGAAATAGCACCACGCTCAAAAACAGACCATGAGTACCATCTATTAAGATTTAAATATGCCAACCTAAACGCATTAACCAATAAAGATTTGGATATATGCTATGGTAAAGTAGCAACTAACAAATCCTACCTATCCAATAGATTTACATTTACACCTAAAGACTTACCTTTAGTTAACGAAGTAGTTCAGGAAAGAGTCATCCAAGAAACAGATCGACTTTTCAATAAAACTAAACTTCCAACAAAAGAAGGTGAATTAATCTATTTATAAGAATTGTTATTATTATAAAAACCTATCATGCCCTGTATGCGAACTAAAATAGCAGCGACGCAACAAATAGTTTGCATACATACAGGGGCTTATAGGTTATTTTAAAAATAACAAAGGTATTACCTAAAATATAACCCATCCATTCGCATGTGTAAAGGGGTTAAATCACAAAAATCTACTCACACCCGAACGTAACACAATATTACCATCACCTCAAATTCATTGTAACAAAATAATTACTTTAATTAATTTTTATTAATTATTTGCACCTAAACCACTGAAAAACAAGAAAAAAACAATTATTTTAATTAATTTTCCAATTTGGGGGTCTAATAGAGAAATAGAGAAAAGGTTGTGAAAGTACAAGAGAGTGGGGGTCTCTAAAAATAATAGAATTAATTATATAATATATATATTATTATATTAAAATCCTTATTTTACAAGGACTTTCCCAACCCCACCCTTATCATAATTAATTTTTGAATTAATTAGAATTAATTGAATTAATTAACGCGTTTCTGCGGAATAATCGAGGTTGCGTAATTTACACAACCTTCTTGTTGACATGGCTTTTTAGGCATGCTATTAACAACTTATACAACTTACGCAACCTATTTTTAGGAAAACTACACATGAAGCTAACAACAAGACAAAACCAGATAATGACATATATTATGAACAATCCGGATTGCAGTGCAAAGGAGATGGCGGAGAATTTTAAAGTATCTAATGAAAGTATTAGAAAGCAAATGAGAAAATTAATTAAGCAACAACACCCAAACTTACATACAAAATTAAGTAATTGCCAATATGGAAGACCAAGCGTTCTTTATTCTGTAAAATTTCCAGATTTAGATTAAGTTCCCAGATTTAGATGAATTAAAAAACTAATAACAAAAGGTATTAACAAAAAAAGGTATAAGAACATGGTAGATTTAACAGCCTATAAAGCAGATATAGAAAACGCCACTACTAAAAATTATCAAGCGCCTACAAACGAACATAGTACACTATTTATAGATGAATTGTTCTTAGCAGGGTATAAAGCGGACAGTCATATAGTACATGGTGAAATAACACGCATATCAGATCCTACAGACAAGCCAAATAAACAATCCGGATGGTATATTTACTACCAAGGTGAGGAAGTAAGTGTTGGTATATATGGATCATGGAAAACACCAGACCAAAAGAACATATGGACATCACATTCAGACCAGTCCATGACCTTTGACCAAAGAAATGAATCTCAAAGGCAAATTAAAAAAGCACAAGAGGCCCAGCAATTAGCCATTAAGCTAAAACAAGAAGAGGCCGCACTAAAAGCAAAATCCTTATTTGACAACCTACCAGACGCTAACAATGAGGTACCATACTTAATTAAAAAACAAGTAGAAGCATATCCTAATGTTAAAATGCATGGTGATAAACTAAAGGTTCCAATTATATTTGAAAACACCATCACCTCCTTTCAAACTATATCGCCAGACAGCACTAAACGCTTTATGACTGGCGGTAAGATAAAAGGCTGCTACTTTATTCTAGAGGGAAAGCAAGACACTGTATATATAGCGGAAGGTTATGCAACAGGAGCATCTATTGCTATGGTAACGGGGTGTATGGTCTATATAGCATTTTCAGCGGGTAACTTATATGAAGTTGCAGCTCATGCCAAGACTAAGCATGGAAAGATTATTGTATGCGGTGACAACGATTCTGCATGCACTAAATGCACCACTCAAATAAAGAACTCTCTTCATATAGATGCTATATTTCCACCAACCCAATACAATGATTTTAATGACTGGTTTGTGGCTGAAAAACCAGTCATGAGTAAGTATTTTAAGAAAGAAAAAAAAA
>CERH01132798.1_pt1 | contig 38022 bp, 55 predicted proteins | sample 530991 | NCBI WGS metagenome assembly CERH01 (sample SAMEA2621191, study PRJEB7988) | marine metagenome | biome: marine biome (ENVO:00000447); feature: mesopelagic zone (ENVO:00000213); material: "saline water (ENVO:00002010), including plankton (ENVO:xxxxxxxx)" | depth 800 m | reverse complement strand
ATCACGCTCTCCGGAGACAATCTCTTGACCGTGGATAGTTGCATCCCTCTCAGCATTAGCCGAGTCAGTACCATGCACCTCAGCGTCTCGCTCAGCGGCATCCGTATCCTGTCCATGCACCTCAGCATCACGCTCGTCAGTGGATGAGTCTGATCCGTGGATCTCACTATCACGCTCGTCGGCCGTAGCATCCTGACCGTGGATAGTCGCATCACGCTCGTCGGCGTCCGTATCGATACCGTGGATCTCAGAGTCTCGCTCGTCTGTCGCTGAGTCAGATCCATGCACCTCAGCATCGCGCTCATCGTTAGCCGTATCGGTACCGTGGATCTCAGCATCGCGCTCATCGTTTACGTCGATCGATCCAGTGATCTCAGCGTCACGCTCGTCAGAGACATCTGTACCAGCGCCGGCATAAGTAACACAGTCGATATTACTCCAGTCAGTGACAGTCGGAGCGACTTGTCGGACGCGATAACAGTACTCGACGCCGTTAGTAAATGGTCCAGGATCCGTATAAGCATATGGATCGTCCAGCTGGATCGACGCCTCGATCGTTACCCATCCAGCACCGTCGTCGTTACGTTGGATCTCCCAGCCATAACCTCCCTCGATCTCAGCATCACGCTCAGCGTTAGCTCCAGTGGCACCATGCACCTCCGCATCTCGCTCGTCGGCGGTAGCATCCTGACCGTGGATCTCTGAGTCTCGCTCATCGTTAGTGGTATCAATACCATGCACCTCAGCATCACGCTCATCGTTTACAGAAAGGCCACCAGAGACCTCCGCATCACGCTCGTCGTTAGCGGTAGTCTGGCCGTGGATCTCAGCGTCTCTCTCGTCGTTTACGTCAGCGGATCCGTGGATCTCAGCATCACGCTCGTCACTCGTGGCGGTACCTGACGGCGGAGCCATAGTGTCAAGGTTAACCGCCCAGAAACCGATCCAGCCGGCCGGAGCTGTCACCGGACCACCACCAGCACCCTCAGATCCAGAGAGCTCAGTAACAGAGACTCCGATATCCTCATCGGCCGACAGAGCAAGGAAACCGAGCAAGTTAGCCGACCATCCGAAAGTATCTTGACTCGATTGATTATTACGCAGATAGTCACCAGCAAAAGAGTCGGTATCCTCGACTCCATCGATCGTCAGCTCAGCGTATGCCGTCCAGCGATTACCAGTCGTGATATGACCTGACGCTCCGGAGATGTTTGCTCCGACCAGCGCATCCATCGCAACCTCAGCGTTAACTCCAGCCGCGGACGCTTTTGTAAACGAGTCCGAGTCATTAAAGTCGACGGTCTCAGCGATATCCTGATCAAGTGGTCCAGTTGCCGCCCAGTTAGCCGACTCGTTAGTATCACGGCTCTCAATTACCTCAGCGTTATCATAAAGCTCAAGGACGACGAGAGTATGGTCTCCGACGCTCGGCGTGGATCCGTCGACGTCAGCACCACCATCTCCGGCCGCGACTCCATCGCCTCGGTAACAGATCTGCTCGATCGTCCGGTTAGCGGTTGCTGTCTCGATCAGCCATGTAAAAATCTCACCGCTCTCATCATTAGAGGCATTTCGATAATAGCTGTATGCCTTAGCCGCGTCCTCCAGAGAGCCGTCGATCTCCAGACCATGCCAGCGCTGAGTACGTCCTCCACGACCCTCGAAAAACTGAGAGCCGAGGATGAGGTATCGTTTATTATCTCCCTTGACTGTAACGACATTACTCGAGATCTCGATCGCATTAGTATCAGACTCAGTAACCGCACTAAAGCCGGTAACTTGATTAGGCGTCGTCCCACCATAAAGCGCCGCACTCGTACTCGAGTACATTCCGATATTGCTGTAATAGAGAGGGATAACCTGAAACTCAGAGCGGACAGTACCACCAGTCGCGTCGTCCGCGTCAGCTTTCCACTGAAACTGAAACGTCGCACTCGCTGACGGATTATCGATCAGCGCCCAGCATCTCACGTATGATCGATCCTCACTGTTATCACGGTTATATCCACCACTCGGACCACCGACAAAATTACCGGATCCGGAGACTTGTACGATCTTACCCTGTGGATTAAATCGACCGTTACTCGTGTCCTCATACTCAAAAGCACCGATAATAAGATATCCGTCGGCAAGATCTGAGGAGGGGAGAGTGAGTAAGGATGTCGCGGCCGTCCATCCATACGCGGATCCATCATTACGATCGACAGTATCAAAAAGCGACGTCGGCGCTGTCCACGTCTCCGGTAGGTTTCCCTGACTCTTGACTCCTCCTGATACTTTTAATAAATCCGCCATACTTATATCTTACTATTGACACGTCGCGCGACACTCTCCGCACCAGTGAGCTTTATGCTCACACTCGGCGACGTTAACGCACTCGCACTCGGTACACATGCATCCTCTGACGACGACGTTATAACCGACCTCGCGACCCTCAAAAAGACAGACGCTCTCGTTAGGCATTTCGCGCTCATCGATCCACTCGACCTCACTATAAAAGCGCTTATGGTTTTCGCGGATCCTTTCGACCTCACCTGGAAAAAAGCGATCCTGATATTTTTCTATGTATTTTTCGATATCTATAATCATAAGCATTTAATTAAAACGTCCATGTCAGATCGATCTCGTCGACGTTTTGCACCGCCGTCAGTACTGGAGCGTTAACTCCCTCGATCTCAGCATTACGCTCAGCTGACGCCGTGTCGACACCAGAGACCTCAGAGTCTCTCTCGGCGTTAGCGGTATCGACACCATGCACCTCAGCATCGCGCTCGTCATTTACGTCGATAGATCCAGTCACCTCAGCATCTCTCTCGGCCTGATCCGTGTCGATACCGTGGATCTCAGAGTCACGCTCTCCAGTGGAGATGATCCCACCAGAAACCTCCGCATCGCGCTCGGCGTTTGCGGTCTCTGATCCGTGTACGGTAGCGTCACGCTCAGCGTTAGCCGTGTCTATACCATCGATCTCAGCATCTCTCTCGTCAGCACTAAAGAGACCACCATCGATCTCGGCGTCCCTTTCCGCGTTTGCAGTATCGACACCGTGGATCTCAGCGTCACGCTCGGCCTCAGCACTCGGCGGACCGGCGTCAAAAGAGATTGCCCAGATACGGACATCATCATCACGGCCGGCTGTGGCCGCGATATACCGAAAGCCGACATCATTAGATCCGGCTGAGGAGTTGACGTCAGCGTTTGCGATACCCTCTGGAGTCGCGAGCTGTTCTGTCCGCATTGTACCGACCTCCGCTGTCACGTCATTTATAAACCGATAGTCCGTAAAAGTACCGAAAGCGATCAAGTTATCCGCTCCAGACGGAGTGATCGATACCTCCTCGAGCTCACCTGGAGAGACGTCACCAGTTGAAACCTGAGATCCGAGGACTGAGGTATCAAAGCCTGTCACTCCAGTATAAGAGACAACGTGAGTAACATAACTCGAGATCGATCCAGTCCTTGTGACTGACAGCGTGTTAGTACCGCTGGCTGGATTTAAAAGATAAAAGACATACGACCGATTAGCTCCAGCGGTCGTATTGTAGAGCTCAGTCATAGAGACACCGTTATAAGTGACTCCAGAGATATTGTCTGAGCTAGTACTGAGCGTGATAGTAACGATCAAAAGACGATCCGATCCGGACGTCGTAAAATTGTCGTTATTTGAGCCCGAGCCTGATCCGCTTTCTGAGTTGAGCTCTAAACTGTTGTCAAATGCCCAGGCCATACTTTTAATTAAATCAAGTTAACAGAGTCCAGCAATTTCCATTTTTTTCGTCGACCCAGAGCTGGACTCGGTTGTCTGAGTAAACGGCCTCAATAACGCTAAAGTGATCCGCCTTGTCTGGATCGATCACTCCGCCCTTAAGGACGTCAGCGCCGATCTTGCGAAAAAACTTATAGTCGATCGGTTTCGGAGCTGTCGCGAAAGCGTGAAACTTAGGCGATGATCCAGCGCTCGGTACATGATACCGGCGACCGGTTTCGCTGTGGACGAGCGAGATCGATCTGATCTCGAGCTCATTCTCGGCGATATACGACAAAAGGCGTTGCCACGGAGACAGCTCGCCTTTAATCGTTTTAAAGTTCCCTCTCTCCTCGTATAGAGTCTCTCCGTTTGACAGAGAGACGATCCATCGGACCTTTTTCATAAGCATATGTGAGTCTCTTGACGAGCCTCGATTTTTGTTAGTTGGTTAAATTACCCCTCGGCTGGAGTCTCCTCTTGAGTCTCCTCGGCTGGCTTTCTGGCCTCGATAGCCTTAGTCGCCTCCTCTCCTCGCGCCTTGCGTACTGATCGTAAGTCCTCAGACTCCTCAGTCGGTAGCGTTACCTCAGTCGTCTCAGTACCGATCCGGACTGACGCTGTGGTCGCGTCCTGGAGATTTACGATATGATCCGGCTTGTTAACGGTAACACCAGCGATATTGACTGAAACTTTACCGATCACCTCGTCTGGATTTTTACCAGCGGCCGCGACTATTTCTTTTGCAAGATATTTCATATTTTAAGAATAGGTTAGCTCGATGCGGTTAGTAAAGTTGCTCTTAAGTCCGACACTATCCGGAGATGCTGATACCACGATGTAAAAGTCGTGAGATGTCGATGCTCCTTGATCAGCAAGAGACAAAGCTGATCCAGATCCCTCCGCTCCGGTAAAGTTGGTATCACCAGACTCGGCCGCGACAAACGTGACGCCTGTCGGTCCGGTTGTGGTAGTAGTACCATCGTAAGCGTAAAAGATCGCGCTCTCGGTCGATACGGATGAGGCGTCGCTAAAGTTGATCAAAAGAGCACACTCAGCGTCTAGGATCGCATCAATATCCTCGGTACCGTCTCCCCAGTCAGCTTGAGAGTCGCCGCTTGTACCTCCAGTCTGGGAGATAAACTTATTATTGTTCGGAGTATTACCGCTCGACTTGTCGGCTGATCCGGAGGTCTTTACGTGAGTCGTATCATTGTACTCACCGACCGTCACCTTAGAGTCAAAGCCACCAGCACCAGCAAACTGTAAAGTATCGCTCGCGTCGATAGTGGTACCACTTGATCCCTGGAGTGTGAAAGTAAATGTTGCCATACGTTTATATTAGCACTTAAACCCCTGATCCGTCGAGCGCGCTATCCTTTTCTGTGGATTTCGCTACTCCGACTTTTTCCATACCTCGAGGAGCACCTCCACGGATTTCCGTAACTTTCTTAAGATACGGCTTATCCAGTGGCGTATCCGAGTAAACACGCTGACCAGTACGTTTGTCGATGTATGTATATTTTCGCATGGTTGCTCGTCCCACTCGGCCTCCTCCTCTGGAGGCACCTCGGACCATTGAGGCTCTTTAGTAAATGTGTAATTGACAGTACCCTGATCGTGTTTGACTTCGCCTTTTACGACCTCGGCGCGATCACCCTGTCTTAGTAATAATGATACCATAGCGTCGAGCTTACCGCCCTCCAGCTTGATCTCCGACTCGATCACGATCGTACCAAAAACGTCGACCACTTTATACTCATAGCCGGCGTCCGTTTTCTTTTCCTGAAAAATCATATCTATATGATATCACACAAAAAGCCTCCGGTAAGGGAGGCTTGTTTGTTGCTCTCAGCTTGACGCCTACTATGATGCGGCAGTCGTGAGCTTAGTTACGGCGGTAGGGATAACAACCACGTAACCCACTCGCTGAGTCCATCGGATAGCTTCACGATCAGTCGTGATCAAGTTGATATCAGCTGAGTCGGCGACGTTGCGGACTTCACCGCTGTCGAAACGCTTAGCTTTAATCGCACCCTTGTATCCGAGGATAGCGGCCTTGCGGAGATCTCCATAAAGCACAAACGAGGTACTAACAGCAGAGTCACCCTTAGCCGGCATAGCTTCCACTAGCACGACTGGCTGACCCCAGATAGTAGCTGGTCCGGCTTGCGATGGAGCCTGGTAAACGAACTCACCAGCGCCGTCACTCGCAGAAACCGCATCGGCTCGTAGCTTACGCACGTAAGACATGATAGTCCTGTGCATGTAGTACTTACCTTGCGCTCCCTGTGGAGTGGCGTCTTGCATGTCGATAAGGTCCTCAGCTGTTACGTTGCTAAACGCGGTATTACCGCTAGACATAACAACCTCGTTGATATTTCCGTCCTCAAGGAGTCCAGTAAATGAGCCAAAGCTCGAGGTACCGTCACCCTTAAAGAACGCCTCATCCTCTGCTTTCGCAAAACCTTCGGCGATACGAGATGCCATGAAAGAAACGAGATCGATCTCAGTGTCCTCAAGGAGCTCGCTAGTAAGCGTAACGATCGCTCCGAGTTTCTTGAGTGTGAGTGTCTCTTGACCGAGTACGGCTTGCGTAGAGTTGACCACCGCGCCCTCGTCTACCCAGTAGACAACGACGTCAGTTACAAGGTCGTTAACCTTGATATCACCCTTAGTAAGCTGTACAGTCTCCATCTCTCGACGAGCTACACCGTACTCAGTTACAAGGTGACGGATCTCAGCTGAAAGCTCAGAGTCCACAGTGTAACCGGCATACGGAGATCCACTGTCGTCCGTAGTCATCTCCTTAAGGACACTCATGTCCCCAGAGATCAAAGCGGTCGCAGTTTTGCGGAGTAGAGCGTTAACCTCCTTACGCTTAGCCTGTGCGTCCGGATGGTATACACCAGCCTTTTGCTCAGCGAGCGCTTTCTGCTCATCAAAGTAAGACTTGATCTCAGTCTTGATAGACTTCTCGATACGCTTACCCTCACGAGAGAAAAGAGCTTTAATGCCTTTCTCCACTTGCTCCTCATCGACATCATCGCCGTCGTCAGCTGACTCAGCCTCCTCCTCGGTTTCTGGGAGATCAGCAACGGCCTCAGCTTGATCCTGTACCTCCGCCTGATCCTCAGAGTCAAGCTGTTTGAACATTTCAGCCGCCTTAGCTTTTTCGGCCTCGGTAGCGTAACCACGCTCAGTCAGTGACTTAAGAAACTTTACAAGTTTAGTCATAAAGTAAATGGGATGATTAGAGACTAGTAATTTTTTTAGGTGTCCGTCGTCCGGAGTCTCGACCATCCCTGATCTGATAAGACTGTTATTCTGGTCCTTGCGGAGCCGATCGATTTAACGATCCCAGTCTTATACGAGTATCACCACTTAATAAGATTTTATTTAGCTTTCAAGAGTTTCCGGATTACCTTGTTATAATTCCGCTCTTGTACCTTTCGGCCGGTATTGCGATCGAGTTTTTCGATCCCCTCACCTTTAAGCATTTTTCCGATAGTAGCATGGACGGCCTTAAGTGTCGCCTCCTCCTTTTTATTTAACCTGTTGATAACTTTCGCAGTTACCTCCATGCGAGTCGGCTTATGGACTGTCTTAGGCTCTGGCTCTGGAGTCTCAGTCTCCTCCTCCTCAGTTTCGGTCTCCTCTGACTCCTCCTCCTCGACATCATCCTCGTCGTCTTTTTCACCAGCTCCATCGTCCTCCTCCTCATCGTCACCGTCCTCAGTTTCGGTCTCCTCCTCTGGAGTCTCCTCGGTTTCAGTTTCATCCTCTGTCTCCTCCTCTCCGGTTTCGACATCCTCAGTCTCGTCCTCCTCATCCTCGACACCGATAGCGTCCTCGATGTCTTTTACAGACGCGCCGATACTTTTCGCAAGAGTCGCCGCCGCGTTAGCTGGTACTGATACGGCTGATACCTCAAGGAGCTCAGCCTCCTCGATGGTGTACCAGTCTCGAGAGCCGTCTTTATTTTCCGCAAACTTACGAGGGATAAAGCCAACACTTGAGGCGTGTAAGAAACCGCCGGCGTATAGATCAAAAATAATTTTAGCTTTAGGATTTTCCTCGACAGCAAACTCCCAGACTTGCACCAGTTTCGCTTTCTTACCCTTACCCTCGATCTTAGTGGACTTAGCTTTAGCGATCACCTCAGTCGCATCAAAGTAATTATGACTATTGAGGATCACTGGATTTTTCTTGTATGGCGCAAGATCCCATCCAGCCTGGATGATAGTGTCACCGTGACGATCGACCGTCTGAGTCGACGCAATCATAGTCAAAGTGTAATTTTCTTTATTGACGTCCTTGACCGTGATCGGCATTGAGGTCGTCGCTTTTTGTCCTATTTTTAATCTTGCCATACGCTTGTACTTAATAACATTATAATACCATACCCTTAAGACTGACAGCGACAGTTAACAGTTTCCGCCGGACCGCCTCGCTTGTCTCCAGGATACATGAGTCCATTACTAAACGGCATATCCACCGGTACCTCCTCTCCATCGAGTGAGATATGATCAGCCTCGTCACGCGGATCAGCTCCTCGAGTCTCAGAGTCGATCACTGATACCCAGATCTTAGTCTCGAGACCGGCTTGCTTATACCCCTGGAGATTACCATACTGATTAGCACCGTGTACCTCAGTACGTGCAATAGTCGCGGCACGACCGACTGAGATTTTCTCATCATATGTCGTCCGGATACGCTCGATCAGCTGATCACGAGTCTCGCCAGCATCAAGGCTCTCTCCAAACTCTTTAGAGAGTTGAGCGTGAGTGGTCTCGTTTATTTTCCAGCTGGTCTCCTCGACTTGCTTATCCATCCATGACGAGATCTCGCTCGTGACGTTAAAAGCATAATCGGATCCAGCAAACTCGACAGCGGCTTGACCAGCGTCAGCGAGCATCTGAGTCAAGAGTGGTAAAAAGGATCCGTGAGCGATGCGAGCCTCCACCTCGAGACTAAACGCCTCATCGAGTAACCCTTTTACTTTAAACGCCTTGCGATTATCGATCGACTCGATGAGACGATCACGCTGATCATTAAAATACTTTTTTACGGCTTTCTGAAACTTGTCGACTTGCTTATCCTCCAGCGCCGCTTTTTTTTTACCGTACTCCTTACGGACTCCGGCGTCGCGGAGTGGATGCTCCATCTCTTTTGCTCGCTTGAGCTTTTTCTCATCGTTACTAGATCCACCACTAAGAGCGGAGTCGGTACCGAGTGGGAGCATACTAAACGGTACGAGGATCACGTCACCCTCTGGGACATCATCAAGGCCGTGGCGATTACGCGCCTCGTTTACAGTCATAAAGTAATTTTTGATACCGGCCTCAGTCTCCTTAATTTTATCCTCCATGTTTTCCGGAGTAGGATCGACAAAAGTCAGCGTCTCAGTGTCGCCGACGAGAGTCTGATCCATAGCAGTCGCGAGGTTATTGAGGAGAGGCTTAATAGTCTCTCGTAAAAAGATCCTGTGAGATGTCTCAGCATTAGAGTATTGCACCTCATCAAAAGATCCGAGCATCGTCTTAGGGACGCCGGTAAGGATCACGATGTCCTCAAGTGTCATTTTCTTAGCCTCAAGATATGAGAGCTCGTCCGGAGTCAGTCCGGTTTTCATGTATTCAGCATCGCCACCCAAAAAGAGCGGAGTCCCAGCTTTTCGAGCGTCAGCGTACTCCTTGCGATATCCGTCCTTTAGCTCGTTAACCTGAGTCTCAGTGAGACGAGGAGTCTTAAACTTAAAGACACCCTCGACCTTTCCACCATTCTCAAGGACTCGAGCGTGATACGCGGAGATCTGTACCTCAGTCTGGATCGTCTGGATACCAGCCTTAAGGAGTGATCGGCCTTGTAACGGATTAGCTGGATCCGGATTATTGATCCAGATCACTTGAGCCGGTAAGTACGTGATCGAGTCGCCTCCATTAAGACGATACTCATAGCCGAGGATCTCAGAGTGATCCTTGCTAAACTTGACCTTTACCTGATCCGGCCGGAGGAGATGGAGCTCCTTGACCTTAGTACTCTCGAAAAGCTCTCGGCCTATGTCCTTTACTAAAAAGACAGATCCGAAAATATCATAATACTTTTGAGCCAGCGCCCAGAACTGAGCACCAGAGTAATACTGGTTAGGATAATTAAGGACATCTAGTACATGGTGTCCGAGGATAGGCTCGCCGAGACGATCAAGGACAGTCCACTCGATCTCTCCGACTTTTTCAGCTCGCTTAGCGATCGCTCGATCAGTATAAAGACTGATATCGATCGCTCGGAGATAGTCGGAGCTTGACCAGCGTGTCGACGCCGGCAAGTTACCAGAGAGGAGGCCGAGATATGATTTACCGAGAGCCCAGTTTTTTAAGTCGCCGAAAATACTCATACTGAAATAATACCATGCTAGTCGAGGTACTTGTATATCATGTGTCTATATTTTTTAGGAAAAAGGGGAGCGTAAGCCCAGATCCAGATCCGCTTAGGTATCCAGCTCGGTCGTTTCCGGACGAGCATATGGAGCGCCTCGAGTCCCTCGCCGACCTGAGATCGCGCCTCCTTACGTGCTAACTGTCGGAGTTTCTTTACTTTTTTGTTATTCATACTGATATGATATCACACTACTTACTAGCAAAACCGACAAAAGTACTCTGTCGATGTGAGTAAACTCCATAGCGGATCGCATCCATACAGTGATCGTTACCGTCCTCTGGATTACCAGTGGGGAGCTTATTACGATCGAGTCTCCACTTATACTCGCGACTCTCTCGAGCGATGTTAGGCGACTCCTCAGTATAGTAAACCTCGAGACCCTGTAAGAGATCGATCCCAGCCGAGACGGATCCTGGACCCTTGACCGCTGGCTCGACATACCATCCGTCAGCGCATAACTCCTCGATCGATTTAAGCTCAGCGCTATCACCGTACATTAAGTCAGCTCCGGACATGCCGAGATCCTCAAAGCGTTTAGAGAGAGTGTTAGGGACGGCTCCGACATTGTGGAGACCGGTCTCATAGATCAGCTCGTGAGCCCAGACTTTATTATTATGCATCTTAAGCTCGACCAGCGCGGCCGGATCATTACTAAAACCAAAGTCGAGACCATAGATCGGCGGATACGGTAACTCCTTAAACTCGGCATACGTGATCGGTTTCCAGTTTTTATAGATCCGTCCTCGAGCACCGTCTGAGATGTACCCCTTGATCATATTCCAGTAATAGTCTGGCTTACTGTCCTTATAGCTCTCAAAGTTAGCGATCGATGATGGAGCGATGTTTGCGATATTATCGAGGTACGACGTATTGATCGCGATCGTATTATGACGATGCTCGTCCTTGAGTACCGGCTTATAAAATCCCTCGACGCCTGGCACGTCGATCAAGTTAAACCAGCGACGGACGATCCAGTGATCTCGCTCCGGCGGATTTAAAAGCAATACGACCATGATGTCTCCCTTAACAGTACGGATCGAGTCGTCCAGTTGCATAAAATCCTCCTCAGCGATCTCGTCAGCCTCCTCCACGACGATCGTGTTATAGCTCGCGAGAGACTTGAGCTTACTCTTTTGATCACCGGAGCTCTTTTTAAAACCGATGCCGACGACTTTGTTTTTCTTATATGTAAATCCGATCGGCTGGCCTGTTTGCTCATAGCCGAGTCGATCATCGTCTCCATCCTCCTCGATCCGGTCGAGTGTATCTTGAAAGATCGAGTTTTTAATGTCGCCATAGATATAACGCATCATCGCGCATCGAAAGTACTCCTTGTCATTAAAGAGCTTAGTCTTAATGAGCTGAGAGCCAGCGGTCGAGCGACCAGCTGATCGGCCTCCCATCAAAATAAAATATCGGATCCCTGGAGGCGGTAAAAATAGATCCTTGTATACCTGATTAGCTTTCTGCATGGTCGTCGGTATCGTTATCCTCCTCCTTTACCTCATGCACCTTAGTCGGATCGATCGGCACCGGCTGAGACTGATTAGGCTTAGAAAAGTCCATAAAGATAATGCCGTTATTTTGTAGCACCGCACCTCCCTCGCCGATAGGGATGAGACCTTTCTCTGGTTTCTCGCGGCGCTCCTTTTTCTCGAGATATTCTATCGACCTCATCGACGAGCGACGTACCTTGATATCTCGAGCGACGTTTATCCGAGCCCAGACGCCGAGCTCCTCTTTACAATGAGCGATCACGTCCTTAAAGTCCGGATGCTTATCGATAAAGTACTGGAGCTGAGAGATCGAGATACCAGCAAACTTACACGCCTCCTTTTTCGTACAGTCCATCCGGAAAGCGTCGATCAGTTTCTCGACTTTGTATTTATTCATCCACCACGCGCCGGCGGAGTTTAGTACCTTAAAAGGCTCCGGAAAATCTTGCTCGATCTGATACGCATAAAAGGCCGGCTTACCATAATGAGTCTCGTGGAGAGCGAGCTCATTACTACCGTGACGCTTACGTTTATACCGGACGACTTGCTCGCCGTTTATGATATCGGTCTTAGGTTTCTTGATCCCTCGAGGCTTTTTAGCGCTGTATCCTTTCGTACTCATACGATTATATTATACACAATGCGCCCAGAGAGAGACGATGGTCCAGGACCCGATGAGAGCGACTCACCAGTCATTTACGGCAACGCCCACGCTCGCCTTATGGCCAAACGCTGAGACGTATTCCTTAGCGCAGATCCTCCGCATCCGTCACGAGCAAGCTCGATCGAGACCGTCTCTCAGTTTTACCGCTAGGCTCGCCCTGGAGATATCAGTCCATCGCCTCTCTCTGAGCGCATTACTCAGAGTCCTCACATTGTTTTACCACATGGACGCCCTGGTCGTCCTCAATAAACACGGCCGTCGTCGATCCCATTCTAAAATAAAACATACCAGGATGCATCGCCTACTCCTTAATACAGATCTCGGTTATGATCTGAGATCCATCCTCGAGGCCGGCAGTATAACCAGCATCCTCTCCGATCCGATAGCCGAGCCATACCATTACCCCAGCGACGATAAACGCTGAAATGATCCAGGCAACGAGGAGCTCGATAAGTTGTTTACGATCGATCATACTTTTAATTTAAGGAGCTTACAGATCAGAGCATGGACTCGCATGTCCTGAGTCTTAAGCTCATAGCCATATTGCCAGAGAGTGATCAGCTCAGCGATGTCGGCATTTATCACCACCTTAGAGCGATCGCCATCAAGATACGTCGCTGTCACGAGTGACGGATCAAACTTACCGATCGCATCGAGAACGTGCTCGAGCGCAAACTGTCCATTACTCGCCATCTCCGGAGAGAGGAGCTCTTTTAGTTTAGAGCGGATTTTAAAGAAAGGCATAATACTAGATATCCTGGATCGGACTTTTAACATTACCGTCGGCGTCGACCCCCTGATCAAGCTCTGAGAGCTTAAGATCCATGAGCGCCTCGGTTAGCTTTACATAATCAGAGATCCGCATCTTTTTCATGTCGATACCCATCTCGACATTTACGAATTGCTGGAGCTCGCCGGCGGCTTTCTCTTGCTCCTTGTATGCCGCAAACACCTCCGGATGCTCGACCTTAAGGATCTCAGCTGAGTCGCAGTTATATCCAGCATAAAAAACCTCTGTCCACATGATCTGCTCAGTGAGCTCGATCTTTTTACCCTCTCGAGTGAGCTTATGCTTTCGATGGTTGTATCGATCCTGAGCCGTCCGGAGTAGCTCGCTCGCATACTCCTCCGCTTTCTGGACTCGATCCGTAAGAGCGTGGAGAGACTTGATAGTTTGTCGTGTAAGTTTCATAAAATACCGTTATGTTTATATGATTACATGATATCACATGCACAATAAAACACACTCCGGAGAGTGTGCATTACTGAGAGACTGGAGGAGTATTGAGCCGGCGCATTAGTCGGATACGATCCTCACGCTTGATCTCGGTCTTACCTTTCTCTCGGTACTCGACCTCATCGACTCGATTAGCGAGTCCATCGACAGTCTTAATGGTACCGACGATCTCGATATCCTTGATCTCGTTACCGGCCTCAAGATCATCCGGCTCGATCACTGGCTTAGCGACCTTACGAAAAGACTCGAGCGTCCGAGAAAATCTCTCTGGTTGTCTAGTGTCCTCTGGCATATGATTACAGTATACACCATTACAGTCGCCAGACGATCCTATTTGTCGCCTTGCCCTTGTACGGATCCAGAACGACCTCCACCTGGTCGCCGACGAGTACTCTGATCCTGTCCTTTTTCATCCGTCCGCTCAGATGCGCTAGTATCGTCCCCCCTGGTGTCTCCGTCGTCTCCGGATCCGGAGTCTCCAGCCTCACTCGATAAATCTGGTTCGGTAGTGCCTCCTCCACTCTCGCTATCGGATGTCGTGGTTTCCGGCGTGGTAGTTTCTGACTCGTCGTCGTTTTCATAATCTTGATTACTCGTAAGTTTTACATTAGTCGCGACCAGCTTATAAGGGAGTCGAGTCGGAGCTTTCTGACAGAACTCATTAAACGGATCATCGCTGGTCGCATTAAAGCGATGATAGTGACGGACGTCACCCTGGACGAGCATAAAGCGATTTAAAAACTTGACTGTATAGAACGTGTCACCGTCCTCAGTTTTGCTCGCCTCTTTTTCTGACTTAGGCTTGTCGTCATTAAGTTGACCGCCGACAACGCCGATCGTTTTGTTTGATCGACAGACTCGCACCATCTTAGCGACGTCAGTCTCCTTAGTGACGATATCTTGATCAGTGAGGAGGAGTTTATACGTGGATCCGGACAGCTTGATCAGCTCATTAAAAGCATGTCCGATCGGAGACTTGTAAGCGATATGATGGATCTTAAGTCTATTGAGGAGACCGGCCTCTCCGAGCTCTTTTCGGAGCTCCTTGTAATACGCTCGATCAAGGTGACGATCTGAGTCAGCGACAGTCACCTTAGCGCCTGGGTAGATATCGAGGATAGAGTGGAGTAACCGCTCAAGTCCAGCACGATTTTTATAAGTGGCGATCAAAAAATCGACACTAGAGAGATTTACCGGAGTGATCTCTTTTTTTGTTTTGTTTTCTGACATACCACTATCGTATCACACCCTTAAGACTTGAGAGCCTTTAGGACTTTCTGATAAACGCTCGAGTCTGTCGATAGTAACAGCACCAAAGCATCAAGGATGTCCTGGCGATGAGGATTAGTTTTTAAATCGTCACTGATCGATAGCTGAGCTCTTGCAAGATCATTAGCTCGATCCGGATGGAGCGAGTATGTCTTACGCTTTCGCTGATCTGTATCTTTAGTACTCATACGATGATTATAAAGTATTTATATCATATCACACTATCGTATCTGTGTATAAGTGAAAAGAGAGCCGGTCCGGAGATCGACTCTCAGCTAGTCTTTTCCTAGCAGTCAAGATGAGATCACCTCCTCTCAGCGCGGATCGCAGTACGGACAGCCGTACACAAAAACTCGATGATACGGACACCCTCCATCGATCAAGTGATCGACTACCGGCGCGACCGGCCGCGGATCCTGTGGCGGATCAAGATCGAGCGCAAGCTGTTCGGCCTCGCGAAACCTCTCATCGAGAGGGAGTGGTGGCTGATACGTCGGATCATACATGATCTCCTCCTGTGGTTGTACTGGCCTATCTCCAGCATACCACGACGCGCCAGATCCGCTTGATCCCGACAGAGTGAAAGGGAAAAACAACACCCTAGACAAACTGAAAAAGTAAGATTTAATCCTGTAACAGTTGTAACAGTTAGTATCAAAAATAACTGTTACACATTTTAGCCTTAAAATAAGCCATAAAATCCCATTTGTAACTGTAAACAGTTATTTTTATACCATGACTATTATTAAAAAAATAAGTTGCGCTGAGTAAAAGTATGGAAAGTTAACTGTTTACAGTTACAAGCGATTTTGAGCAAAAAATATCCTTATTTAGAGCCGTAAAATCGTGTAACAGTTAGCCAAAAAAACCGCACCCTAACTGTTACACATTTTAGCCTTATTTATAGCCATATCTTAAAATTACCTATTGACGCCAAACTGTTACACTGGCATAATCACAAGATTAGACAATAAAAAACAGCGCCGTCAAAATTGTCGACGGCACCATTATTTTTTAAAAATCGTCCTCCTCTGGCCCAGTGTTACTTTTCCATACTCCCTTATATCGCTCCCTCGTGAGATCGGTCGGAAACCACCGCCTCACCATCCGATTATTACGTCGACACGTTGCATTTTTTAGTCCCATTTTCCGCAAGATCCGGCCGATCTCCCACTCCATATTTTTCGGCATGATCACAGATTTATTGATCGCGGTCGAGCTCGGCGTCTCCCCTCCTCCCTCATCATTCATAAATAGCTGATAGTACACCTCCTTAGCTGTGATACCGTGATCACGTTTCCTAACTGAGATCGAGAGATACCAGTCCTCCACCTCCTCCATGTGCGCCTCTTGCTCAGTCCGAGACTCTTGTAACTCAGTCAGCTCATCCGGATACTCCCACGTCGTCTCCTTAAGTACCTCGACACGATGGACGGCCTCAGCATAAAGCTGATCGCGATTAGCCTCGAGCCAGTCGATATTAGCGTCACCCTCGAGCTTGACTGGGAGCCATCGTCGATTTCCGGTCTCATCTTTAAGATACTGAGTATCGTTTGTCGTCATAGCAAAAACACACCCTCGCTTTAAGTTGACCGGATGTCGCTCGTAAGGGATCCGGTACTGATCCTCTGTCTTAGTGATCAGCGCCTTGACCGCGCGCACACCAGCACGACTCAAAATATCACCCTCGGAAAACTCGACGATACAATTTTTAGCGAGGATCTGAAAAAAGTCCTTGTCACTCGAGTACGTCGTCTCGACATGCCACGGCGAGCCGAGGACTCTGAGACTGGTCGACTTGCGCGTACCCTGATCTCCCTCGAGTACCAGCACCTCATCGAACTGACAGCCTGGATGGAGGATGCGCTTAGCGAGACCTTTAAACCAGTTGGATCCGATCGCCGCATTTAACTCAGAGAGCTCGACACCATACGCCTCAGTCAGCCACATATTAAGGCGAGGCTTGTTATCCCACTTAAGCGACAGAATATAATCGCGCGGAGGATTGATCACCGTCTGACTACCGACTGAGATCACCGCGTCGGCGACGAGCATTTTACTGATCTTAGCAAAGTACTCTCGATCACTAGAGATCTCTCGCTGGAGCGTGAGGATATCTGAGTCCTGGAGATCTGACCAGGTACCATCCGGACGCTTGACCTCTGTCGAGTGACTAAACTCATTAAAGCGAAACTGATCCTTATAGTATGCCTCGAGGTAGCGACATATATTTTCCATGATTAAAAGTGGATACGGATTTTTACCGGCGCTCATCACGTAGTCCGGCTCGGTTGGATCTGGGATCGGATCGAGTCCCATCTCCGCGAGCTCTTGATTAGTTTTCTTAACATCCTCTGATGTAACATCTGATGGATTTTTTTGTGCGCTGTTTTTATCCACCATAGCCGTTTACATTATGTATACAAGTCATACTTAATATGATAACATACTAACACATGGAGGATATAAAAGAAAAAGTGGATAAGGACATCGAGCCATATTTATTAGAAAAAAGAAAGGAGTTTATCTGGGCTCTAAAAACGCAACAGTATAGCGATGCTCAGATCGGCCGGATCTTTAATCTCACGCGCGCTCGTATCGGAGTGATCGTGAGGGAGATGCCTAAAAATTATCAGTCACCGTGGATTAAAAGAGTATGAGTCGTCGCGCGTACACCAGAGACCAGTCGATCGAGATCGATGGAGAGTGGTACGCCGGCGTCGATTACGAGCCTCCACGGATCAGTCTCGGACAGGCGCTCAATATATTCGCTGAAAATATCCCAGACATAAAAGAGGCGTGTCAGCTCAATATACTCCATATCGTCCAGAGCCATCCCAAAGATCCGGCGGATAGGGGATCCCCCCAGGCGAACTGGGTAGCTGAGGAGCTGAGACAGTTTATAGTAAAACGCGACGTCGAGCACTATCATAAAACGCTCAAGCGCATCGCCAGTATCGAGGCTCATAAGCGAAACCCTTATAAAGAGTCCATCACTGACGCGATGATCGAGCGAGCGCGTGAGCATCCGATCGAGGATTTCTGTCCGACAGAGCTCCGCAAGGCCGGACGTAAGCTCGTCGGTTGCTGTCCGCTCCACAATGAGAGGACGCCCAGCTTTTACGTCCATGAGGATAATCGCTGGAGTTGTTTTGGAGCTTGCTCGGCTCACGGCGACGCGATCGATCTTTATCAGAGACTTAATGACTGCTCCTTTAAGGATGCGGTCTCAAAATTACAATAGTATGGATCAAAAAATATACGCATACCCTGGAGGAGAGCACCGATTTATCGATGGAAAATACGACGGCTTTTATTACGCTAACGGTCGCAAAATGGATCCAGCTGGTCCTCCTTTCAATGAGTGGGATGAGTGGACTCTAGAGCGTGAGACACAATTATTATCACTGGGATTTAAATTAAAATAACCATGTTACAAGAAACGGCACTAAACATTTTAAAGAATAGTAAAGACAATGTATTTTTAACCGGCGCTCCAGGTACCGGTAAGAGCTGGCTCGTCGATCGATATGTCGAGTGGCTCCTTGAAAACGGCGAGGAGCCAGTGATCACCGCATCGACCGGCATCGCTGCACTCAATATAAATGGTAAGACGCTGCACAGCTGGGGAGGCTTGCGTAACGATCATCCGATCGATGAGCGTGACCAGGACGAGATCATTAAGGGGTATTCCTATGAGAACTACATCAGCACACAGACGCTCATTATCGATGAGGTATCGATGGTATCAGCTGCACTCCTCGAGAACATCAACATCCTCGCTAAGCGTATCCGTGGGGACCATCGTTTTATGGGAGGTATTAGAGTGATCGTCGTCGGAGACTTTTTCCAGTTGCCACCAGTAAAAGGACGATTTGCTTTTGAGTGTGAGGACTGGGACGAGGCGGACTTTACTGTTTGCTACCTCCATGAGAATAAGCGACAGAGCGAGCCTGAGTTTACTGACATACTCCAGAACATACGAGGAGGATTTTTAACAGAGCCACAAAAAGAGGTGATCCGCTCAAAAATTATTAAGGACGCATCGATCGTCGAGGATCCTAAAATCCGACTCGACACGCATAATAAGAAAGTGGATAACATTAATCGGATGCAGCTCGAGCGACTGCCAGGCTTTCCGCAAACGTATAAGATGCAGGAGGACGGACCGTATCCGGATGCGATCGAAAAGCTCAAAAAGAACTGTCTCAGTCCGGAGAAACTGATCCTTAAAGTCGATACGCCGGTCCTCTTTACTCGTAACGATAGCGAGCTGCGATGGGTAAACGGTACGCAGGGCGTCGTGCGTGAGCTAGGGGAGAATCATGTCGTCGTGGAGCTGCCTCGAGGCGAGCTCGTGGAGGTTAATCCGGTAACGTGGGAGGCGTGTAAAGGGTACGGCAGTAATAAAAAGATCTATGGAGAGATTGCTCAGCTGCCACTTAAGCACGCCTGGGCGATCACCGTGCATAAAAGCCAGGGCATGACACTCGATCGAGTTATCATCGACGTCACTCATGCGTTTGCAGCCGGACAGGGATACGTCGCTATCTCACGAGTCCGCACTCTCGAGGGCTTACACTTCCAGGGATTCTTGACTAAGGGATTCTTTATGGTATCGAAAAAGGTAGTCGCTAAAGACAAAGAGTTTCTAAAAGAGGGGATGAGTGATGATATTAGTCCTAGTAATTATAGTGTATGACCCACGTCTGCACCAAAAAGCACCCCTGGAGCTACTGTAAGCCGTGTATGGACGAGCTTGAGGCTAAGCGACATAAAGAGCGTCCAGCAGCAGAATTAGCTCTCCTGGAGCGATTATTATACGCTGAGATCAAGTTACTAGGGAGAGCTAAGATCATGTACCCCACTAAAGAATCGATCCAGAAAAAAGTCGAGGAGTTTAATCGAGAGAATAATACGCATTTTATCATCCATGAGTAAGCCAGATCTCCACAAACGGTTTAGGAAATATCTCCGTCAGTTTAAGCTAGGCGTGGATTTTACCATCGATGAGAAAACCTGGACCACTGTACCAAAATTAAAACAGTTAGCTCTCGGTAATGGCTACCGCCTCCAGGAGATCCGATCAGCTCTGGCAGGACTCCATGAGGACGTCGATGTGGCGATCGTGTGGGATCGTGACAATCGATGCGAGCGAGTCTGCCTCTATGAGCTCACAGATGAAGAACGTCGTAAGGCTATCGAGTCTCGTGAGTGGTTTGATAGTTTGCCAGATGGACCACCTAAAAAGTAAAATTATCACTTTTAAATGCTTTGAAAAGAGGTATTTAATATAATCGAATAGCGATTACAGGGCTAATAATATAGAATCGAATACATTTAAATAGCAAAAATCCAGGCATTTAAAACCTGGATTTTTAGCTTCCCCTGGTCCGGTCGAATTACTTACAGTTTTAGAACGCTTTGTCTTTATCTTTAGCGTCGCCACCCTCGACCTCCTCATTCTCGTCGAACGGTAACTCATCATCAGAGCCTGTCTCATCATCGTCAGAGACGACCACTGATGCCTGTTCCTCGTCGTATTTCTCCATTACCTCAGTAAGCTCATCTGATTTTTCAATAACCATAGCGAGCTCCTCATCAGTCGATGGGCGTCCCATCTCAAACGTCGGAGTATAGAACGTCTTAGCACCTTTCTCCAGAGCACCACCTAAGATAGTTTTCCGCATAAAGATACCTCCCTCTTTATCGAGCTGCTGTAGGTACTCATAGAACGTCGGGAGCTTTTTGTCTCGAGTCTTAGAGCCTAGTGCAGCACCCTTGATAATCACCATCACGAGCTCACCATCCGGCAGGAGGGCATACACTTCCTGGACAGTGCGGAGATCTTCGTACTTCTCACGCATCTCACGAGCTGGACCTTTATCGATCAGCTTGTTATCGCTCCAGATTGCGACGACGTGATTAGGATGTCCGTGCTGGCTTGAGCTCATCACCTGGAAACCTTGCGAGTCTCGAGCGATGAGTCGACGTCGGACCTTAACGAATACCACCTCGATCGGAGCACCTAGATCCTCCGTCTCCGGACGCTTATCGGGATCTTTATCCACCATGAGCATCTTCCGGTAATTGATCGGAGGACGCTCCATTTTATCCGTCCCCTCTACCTCTACCGCATCAGCATCTCCATTAAGAGCGACACGGTTTACCACTGGCAGGCGTGTACCGCCAGCGTTGACCCCTGACTGCTCTTTAAGACGAGCCAGTGCCTCGGGATCGATTTTACTTTTAGTCTCAGCTTTCGCTGGAGCCTCTTTAGCAGTTGACTTAGTTGTTGATTTTTTTGTTGACATAACGATTTATTTAACAATTTGTGTAACTGTGAGACCAGAGAGGAGAGGGCGAGGACTTGACAGGGGGAGATGTGCCTAACAGACTCCCCAGGTTTTGTTGTGATTAAGGCACGTTATTTTTTACTGTGTAACACACACCTCGCAGTACCAGTGTAGCCTGTATATTTTTCATACTGGTGTTTTGATTGAGCTACTAGGATGATACTTTTTTCAAAAATATAGTATCGTTATGCGTCCCCCCAATCCGCTACATACACTTTTCTATTCCGGCACCTCTCCTCTCTGGTCTCACTTAATAAAGCTCGACCTGATTAGTATGATATCATACTATCACACCCTGTCCAGCTCCGGAACTGTGGATATATAATCCATCGCTTTCTCATACGCACCAACAAATCGAGCCTGGATTTTAAGCAAGTCAAGCCTAGTAATTTCTACCTCCAGGACTCGAGTCTTACCAGTGAGATAGATCCCTGCATCCTCGTCGTTAGCCGTCTCCAGAGAGACCAGGAGAGCTCGCTTAGGAGCGATACCAGTGACAGAGCGACGCAGTAGGGCATAGCACCGGAGCTGACCATGATCGTCCGCACTCTTTTTACTCCAGAGCTTGAGTCCAGTTTTATACTCATAGATCGTCGTCATATCAGCATCGTCCGGAGTCCCCACTATAAAGAACTGATGAGGCACTTTAGCCCTGCCCTTTTTGTAGCGGAGTAAGTACTTGATAGTCTGCTCCGGATGCTTACCGTGAGGGATCTTTTTGATCTCCGGATGCAGCTTAGAGCGTCGCTGGATCTGATTATGCACGAACGTACCATAACTCAGCGACGGAGTGCTCCGGACCGGACGAGTACCAGTCGCACGCTCGTACCACTTGGCGACGTCCTGCTCAATAGCAACAACGTCCGACCAGCTGATGCCACGGACGTTATCGTATCGAGGATGTTGCGGTAGCTGGATCATCCTAGTATTTCCACATCAGATTTATAAATGTATGCACTCGCCTCTTTTGTCTGAGTTAATTTTCCTGGGAGCTTTGGTTTTAATTTCTTCACATTAGAGTGAGTGTGAGAGGCAGCAGCTTTATAAGCATCATCCTTAGATGCAGCAAACACATCGATGGCAGCCTCGATCGTTATGGTGGTCCTCACTCTATATCGTTTAATTTTCTTTGCCATAGCTAGGTTACTTTAGCTCCTCTCCAGTTATCTCGTGCAACACCTCCAGGAGTCGGTACGCTATTGACGGCTCACCGATGATCGTTAATTTATGCTCCGCCATATCTAGGGAGAAAAAATGATCCGGATCAGTCTCGAGCGTTGCCTTGCCTGAAAAATCAATTTTATTATTGATCTCCAGCTCTGCACTTTTTACTCTATAGGTTTTAGCCATAGATTAATTGCGTGCTACTTTCTCATAATGACACTCGACTCCTGGCGTCTCCGTTCCCTCACGGTACAGCTTTTTAATGGCTGTCTCATCCACTGATAGGAACTCCTCCGGCACGAGACGGATGTCTGTCACCTTAACCTTAAGCACTGACGTCATGCCACCACGAGCGTCCGGAGCTCCCTCCTCGAGCTCTGCTAACTTGCCGACAGCAGTATCCTCTCGCATCGTGCCACGCTCGACACGCCCCTCGATCTGCTCCTCTTTTTTAGCTTTAGCTGCCTCCTCTTTATTGATAAACTCCTGGCGTCGAGCCTTGAGATCATCGCTCACTGTTTTAACCTGAGTCTTAAATGGACGGAAAATATCACGGACCCTCTTGAGACCATCGTTAATCGGCTTAGTGATTTTTTTCTCCCCTTTATCGATATTCTTGAGGAGGAGAGCTACTTTTTTACCTACCTCAAAAGTCTCATCGTATTGCTCCTGAGACTCGATTACTTTCGGCAGTGCTGCCACCGCCTCTGACATCTTACCGACCTGATCCTCTACTACTGCCACCTCTTTAGTTGCGTCTGTTTTCATATTTAGCAAATTGTTACCTCCATATATTGATAATTAACTTTCACCTCTGACTGATTCTCAGCGTCCTCCTCGATGGAGTTTCTTGAGAAAAATACTATATCGTCTTTATCTTTTTCCATAAAATTATTATTGCCGTTTACTTTTATACCAGTATGATATCATACAATCGTATCACGTCCAATACGTCTATCCACAGATCGACGTCTGGCGTCGTTTTGGTCCTCTAGTTTTTTGTATACTTCATAATGCTCAGCACATGCAACCACCTCGATCCGGAGTCCGGAGCAGGGCTTCCCTTGCTTTCCACAAATTAAGCATTTCCTGGGCATAGATGATCGATATCCTTAACGCTGCGAGCTACTATATACATTCCACCTAGATCCTCCACACGTTTCTGATGGATCTTTTGCTCCGGAGACTGTACTCCGACAGCAGACTTAACCTCGATCTCGAGATGCTGACCACCAGGCAACACACCCAAAATATCAGCGACGCCACGCTTCCCCTGAGAGCTGAAACGGTAGCCACCACGTCCGTTATTGAGCTTAGGATCCCAGATCGCCGCGTTATTATTGCGCCAGCAATAGACTCCCCTGGACTGGAGATGCTTGATTATTTTCGTCTGGATCTTGCTCTCGGCCATAGTATTTATTATACAGATTTTTAATGCGATGAGCCTGAGTCGGATTTAAGTTACAGAGCCGAGCGTGTTCGCCTCGCTTTCTAAACTCGATGATCTCATCACGGCTCGCGTGGAGCGTACAGTTACATGACTTATCGTACTCCTCAAAGATCGGATGTATACCCATCATCTCGTCCGGCTCCGGATAGTCTGGTCGTTTGATCGGCTCCGGCGCTTTCTTAGGACGGACTTTACGCTTAAAGTAATACACGTCGTCCTTACGGACTGAGCTCGTGATCTGAGGATGTCGATGGATCGTTTCCATGATCCGATCGAAAGCCTCCATCGTATACCACGACTTACTCTGAGCGCGCGCCTCAAGCGCTGTATGCGAGATCGGACCGTTAGCCATAATAAACGTGACAAACGCCTCGACGATCTGTCTTTTTGTAAACTTTTTCTTTTTCATAGACCGACCTCATGGAGAGAGCCGTAACGTGATCTCCCACTGTCACTAGCTCCCTCCGGAGGTAACTCTTTTGTCGCTTTTTAAGGTACTGAGACTAGCCCTGATCGCCAGCGCCATCCGCTAGAAACGGATGATCTTTAGCGACTTTAATGGTGTCGCCTACCTTACCACCGCCGGCGAGAAACTTCTCGCGGACATCCTCCGGCATTTTTTCGATGTCACCCTCCTTAATGGTGTAGTCCACCATCGCATCGAGCTCAGCTTGCTCCTCTGGAGTAGGCTGACGAGTCTCCTCGCCTCCCTGATCTCCAGCCTCCTCAGCTGGCTCACCGCTCGTCGTGCTCTTGTCTGTGACATTCTCACGATGAGTCACCGGATCGAAAGCCGGCGCTCCTTGAGCGGTACCGTCGGCGACAGCTCCCTCAGCTTTCTCAGCCTCACGAGCCGCCTCCTTATGCGGATCCTTGCCTCCGGCTGGAGCTGACTGTCCAGTCGTCGGAGCTTCGGTCTCCTTTAGATTTTCATCTGACATATAGATTTATATGCTTAATTAGTAAAAACGACGACTAGCGCCGCGCCCTAGATCCATCCGCTATGATGTAGATCCAGGACGCGAGGTTACTCGCGCACCGGCTTACCGGCTAGTCCGAGGAGCTCGCGGAGTACGAGGAGCGCGTGGCTCTCTCGGCTCGCGTGGCTCACGTACCACGATCTCTCGTGGCTCACGAGGCTCGCGTGGAGCTCGCACCTCACGCTCCGGCCTTTCTGGTCGCTCTACCACCGGACGCTCTGGTCGCTCTGGACGTTCATATGCACTCACTGGCGAGGCGACGACGAGCATCGCGATCGCGAGTGTTGCTGTGATTAGTTTTCGCATTGTAGAAACTTATTAAATGACTAAACTTGCGGACTAACTCCGCGCTCGATACCGTTCCCCCTCGATACCGAGCGCGAGGTTACTCACAGTAAGCTCGCCTGATCTCGATCCTCTTGACAGTGACACTTACGGATCCCCACGCCTCGCATGATATGACCCTCGCCGTCGTCCTCATCGACCGCCACCTCTCCCTCACCTTTACAGTCCTCGCACCGCTCCTCAGTGGTATACGTGACCTTTCCCTCAATTATACCGTTATTGACGTGCTGGAGTGGCTTGAGCCGGCCATTTTCGATATCCTCGCCGATATAGTGTAAAAAGATACCGAGATCCGCCTCGTCAGTCGACTCGAGCTCCACTGTGATTTTATAGACTTTTTCGAGCATACGCTTTATAGACAGTCATTACACCAGCTCGACGCGCTGGCATGAGTACGATCTTAGTCGCACCGGTATCATGCTGATAAAATTGTAATAATAGATCCAGTTGCCACGTCCTCCATTTAAGGAGATCGTGGTACCAGCTCGGATGAGCGTACTTAGCGAGCTCGTAAATAATATCTTGCCGTTTCATATATTTAGATACTAACATTTTTATACGATATCGTATAGCGACACTGTGGAAAACATGCTATATTAAAAGTGTACCGGTAGCCGTTCCGGTACAGATTTAAGGCGATAAGCCTTGCTCTACGTTGTATAACGGACGAGCACCACGAGATCCAGACGCCACCACGTTGTAACGTATTTTTTACCGGATCTCGTCAGCTGACAAAAAGAGCCACTCTCGCGATGAGTGGCCTTTCTGTTTTTGGACGCGACGTTTATCCCTTGCTCTTAAACTTACCGAGCCAGTATGGGATCTGACTGCCTAGAAAAGCGACCAGCGCCTCACCATAGACAGCGATTTCATCCAGTGGGAGATCTCCGCCCTCCGCCCAGTTGAGCAGCACGACACCGACGAACGAGGCCGTCGCTGCAAAAAAGCGGAGGATCACTTTTTTATTTTGTGCAAACTTTATCGACTGGATCGCCTTTACTAGATCCGTCAGTATTGAGACGACGATCGGTACGGCGAGTAAAATTATTGCCTCCATAATTATTTACTTAATAGACTTTTAATACCGGTTACGAAACTCTCGACGATACGAGGCTTGTAATCCGTGACTTGATAATGAGCGATCACCGGCAGCTCTTGGATTTTTTTCATGTGCATAAGCTGGACCGCGAGATCGATCTGATCATCGTTAGCCTCATCCCATGTATTGAGACCCTCATAGCAGATACCGTATGAGTAGTTATTAGGCTCACCAGACTCGATGATCTCATTAGGACCGCCGAGGAGGGGAGCGAGACCAGACTCCGGATTGCTGAGAGTTCCAGCGTGCCACGCGCTCTTTTCTTTAGGTACAAACTCGATCACGTACTTAGCGTGACGAGGGATATACCAGTGGTACGATGCTGATCGTGATCCATTTAAGATCTCGTTTATGGTCCCCTTTTCAGTACCGAGATCGATATGTCCGATGATAGCGTTCTCAGACTTGAGAGGGATGTTATAGCACTTACTCGTATGGTGACGTCGGATCTCAACCTCGTATACCGTATGCGAGTTGTACTTTTGGAGACCGAGCAGCTGAGTAAGCAGTCGGATGATGAGCTGGAGCTGAGCGATCTTATTTTGGAGAGTCTTTTGTCGACGCTGAAATACCGCATCCTCGACAAACGGAGCGACCTTTTCCCAGACACCATCGTAATTGTATCGCTGCTTTTTCCAGTAAATCGGACTGTGGACCACCTCGTCGTCCCAGTCCTGGACTTTCATTACAGCAGCGAGCGATACGCCGGTATTATATTTAACGTAGTCATCTACAAAGTGTAGAGCCTCATGCTCGCCGGTATCCTTAGCGTACCGGAGTCGAGTAAATGTAACGTAGTATCCATTAAAGACTCGACCGAGCTTAAAGCCTTTGAGCCGGTACTTACCCTGCTCCCAGTTATCGTCGCTAACAAAAAACTTAACTGCATCGATGTCGGTCCCGAACTTTTTAGAGAGACCTTTAGTGTGGCTAAAGACATAATCGTCCGATGCATACAGACGCTCACGTCTCGGAGTCCAGTCGATCGATCGAGCATCGAATTCCTCCACAGTAAACTTACAGCTATGAGTCCGGAGCATCTCCTTTTTAAAAGACTCCAGGCGACGCTCCCAGCTCCGATCGCTTTTATCCACTAGACAGTAGTAATGGATAGCGTTTGATTTCATATGATTATATTGTATCACATCCCTGAGTTACGCAAGCGCTCATCCAGTCGGATAAGTGTCTCCTCGACACGCTGGAGATCGTCACGTCGAGCCACCTCTTTAAGCGCGTCCGTGTTACCCTCGATCTGTTGCTCTAAAAGTCGACCGTCAGTCTGAGTAAATCGCTCGCCAGAGTCCGCAAACTGGAGGAGATCATCCACGTCGCTCCGGAGGTTAGCGAGGTAAATAGCGATCGAGATTATAGAGACGATGATCGTGATACCGATAGCCGCAAAAACCTGAAAGACGGCGAGCTTAAGCTCTGTTTTAACATCCTCCTTGATCTGTGACCGGAGACCGTCCTCCTCATCGAAAGCCTCATAGACCATTAGTTTAACGTCCTCTCTAGTACACATAATTTCGCAAGTTTTTGACTGATCATTAGTCATAGTATACACCGTGAATTAGCCTTATTTTATAGGCTTATCCACCTTACTCCTCAGCCTCCCAGTAGATATTAGCTGTACCGCCTGTCGTAAAATTGAGACGGAAACCGGTAACTGACACATTATCGATAATTCCAGCACTATCAACACTAGATCCGACAATTAAGTACCAGGCGCTCGAGGATGTACCAGCGATACCGTTTGCGCTGTTATTTTGACCACTATACGCGCATCCGTTACCAGTAAAAGCCTCCCATCCACCATTACTAATTGCGTTAGGATGCTGGCCACCACTAGGAAAAGTGGCATGGATACGGACTCGAGACGGTCGAAAGCCGCAAGAGATAGTCGTGTCACTTCCAGTCGAAACTCGTCCACTAGCGCGGAGCTTAGGCGGATCAAACATCCAGAGCTCGGTCGCTGACTTAGCAATACCGACTGTCGGACCATCACCCTCAAGCTCGATCTCTCCCTCAGTGGTAGTCGAGAGCGTGTAAAGACCGCCGACAGTAAGGCCACTAAAGCCAGTGATCACCGGTCCGCGGATAAGCTCAATAGATCCAGTCACCGCATTAGAGGACATACGGAAAACTCCGAGCGCTCCCACTCGTCGAGATCCAGGACTCTGACTGACTGTCTCGATACCAGGCTCCATCGCATAAAGCTGAGCTGGTCCGACCGTCTCGTCAGATGGTGAAAATGATCCGTCCTGACCGATACCGATAAAGTATGCGCCGTCAGTTGCAAACTCACCGCCCATCGTACCGCCAGATCCAGAGTTATAACCAGCACCGTAAATAAGTGGATTATCTTGATCGATATTTTCTAGTACGATCGCTCGCTTAGAGGTACCAGCCTCCGGAGTACCACTCCACGCGATATCGATCGTCCAGTCGTCACTCGATGCATTAGTACCGATAGGGAGGTACCAGACTCCATAGTGACCAGAGTCCCAGCCTCCGATTACAGATCCGGTCGAGGTACCAGCCGCGATCATCGCTTGACCGTCAGCCGTCACTCCGGAGACGTTTGATCCAGTATCAGATCCGTCGAGAGATTGGATTACCACCACGAGGAGACGATCATCTCCAGCGTTAGCGGTAAAGCCGTCGACGGCCGCGTCAGTAAAGTCGGCGTCGTTTAGTTTAGTCGGAGTGTCAGCGCTGGCGTTAGCATCCTTAGTAAAGCCAGCGAAACTAGTCGGAGATCCAGCAAGAGCACCGCCCTCACCTCGAGCGAGCACAAAGTAAGTACCGATCCGAGCAAGCGCTTTCGGATTACCACTAGCCGAGACGACCGCCGCACAGTCGACGTCACCAGAGCTCGGTCCGATATGGTTGCCGTGAGTGTATCCGTCGTCGTCGTTAGCTGGCACTTTACCAGCATTATTAGCCGGCGTGGAGTCACGGTCGGTCTCTTGCTGAAAGTGATCAGCTCGGATTATTGCGTCTGGTTGTGCTTCTTTTGCCATATTTCAATTATACATTAAGTCACGCTCGCCGTGATCCGGAGCTGTACAGTATGATCCTCGCCTGTCGCTTTTACGAGGCTAGTACTAAAGACAAGATGATTAAACAGACGACCAGTACCCAGCGTCGGCGTACCGTCCGTAAACATACCGATCTCCTCGTATGTATCATCCGGAGTTACCGCATCCGGATAGAAAAACCTAAAGTCAGCCGTCAGTCCAGAGCGAGAGTACGCCGCGATCTGAGCTCGGACGAGACCGTTACCGAGATCTGTATCAGCCGCATCCGGAGCGGTATTATCGTCTCCGAGGTCGGCATGAGTGACAATACCGTCGTAAGTCGTGTCATTAGTGAGGCGATCAAGGAAAATATAAACACCACGGCCATCGTTAGCCATGACTTGATTTTCTGTCCAGGGAGACTCAGCCACTAAGATACCGCCCTTAGTTTTGATCCATCTCGCTTTTCCTGTGATCTTAAAGCTACTCATACGACTAGTATAGCATTACGTGTAAGTACTAAAGTTATACCTCGCCTCATTTCCTGTCGTCACCGGTCCATAGTGGTAAGGAGGGGAGTCAGATGTTTTGCTGACCACCTCATCACTAAAGCTAAAGGCGTCGCTCACTTTTCGGAAACGCTGGAGCACCTCGTTAGGCGAGATCTCGATCTCCTCTCGAGACTTACCGATCAGACCGATAATGATGTCAGTAAAGGTCGTCTGGCCAGACTTAAGAAAATCGATCTTATAGATAAATTGATCGTGACCATTTATGGATCCGCGCACCTTGTTAACCTTGTACGTGGTATCGACGTTAAACTTAGTCGAGTTTATGGTGACAGTCTGACCGACGATCCAGCCGGTCTCACGACTGATAAAAGATCCCTCACGAGCTCCCTCTTTCCACTGATCCACTCGAGCATATGCAAGGAGCTCGGCCTCCTCGATAGAGTCGATAGACTTGTCGATCTCAATCCCCTCACGGATGCCATACGTGGCGATCGAGTCCGGATCCTCAGCCTGGACGATGAGAGGGATCTGAGCATCACCAAACACACGACAGACGTCATTAGCGACCAGCGTACCCTCTGGAAAGCGGACGAGTTTCTCTTGAAAGTTATATAGACAGTCCTTTAGTCGCTCTCGGATCTCATACTCGTCACCGGAGACCATGATGTCTCTATTGAGAGAGAGCGTGGAGTTACTGTCGACAGCGGTAACGATCGCATACGTGTCGTCAGTGATATTTTTCACCTGATCGCCGATATTGACCGTCCCAGTAAATGACGCTCCAGAGTCGACGAGTTTATCGGCCGTCGTGCTGGTCGTGGTACCGTTTGCCAGAGTAGCCTCACCATCGATCATCTGATTTATATAGTCGACGCCGACCTCCTGATCCACGTCGTTAACTGTGATCTCCACGTTTTCATATCGATACACCAGTGGAAACGTCTGATCGATACCGTTAGCCTCATACTTATCGACCGCATCCGCTGACGAGATCGCGTCACTATACCGACCACCTCGCACAAACACACGATTACGGAGCTCGGTTACATTTTGATCAAACCGGAGAGAGCGATACTCGAGCGTACCGTTATCGTCCTCGATGTCCACCGGAGCGACGAGATCTGACTCCGGAAAAAAGTGGACGACTGAGCTCGCATCCACGTACCAGTCCCAGCCGATCGATTGTGCGATCTTAGTGAGACAGCGAGACGGTTGCTCATAGTTAAATCGAGCGGTATTGATCGTCGGACTAGTTGTCGGCGCATTAAGCGTAAAGCCAGACATAAAGTTAGTGACGATATCGTCCACCACTGTCACGGCGTCAGTATTATTATAGGCTTTAGTGACCAGCTGACGATCCATCTCATAAAAGCCGTCCATGCATGTAAAAAAGTATCTCGGTACCATCTGACCGCCGAGGAGTGAGTCAGCGCGCTCGATGATCGTGCCTTTAAAAATATCAGTACCGTCCTCAGTCACGACCACCTCTTGACCGGTTATCGGTAGCGTCTTATTACCGACCATCTCAAAAGACAAAGTACTCGGAGACTTTGTTAAGTTCATCTCAAGAGAAACTGACTCTTGATCTATGTCGTCAGTCCGATCGACTGAGTTTATGGTTATGACTACTGACATATTATGTCGTCCTTAAGCGTCGCTGGATCCTGCGCTGGAGAGCCGCCTCGACCTTATCGACGAGCTCCATACCTGAGACATCACCGTTAACGATCACCGTAACACCACCGTTAGCGTTAGCTCCAGCGAGAGCATGGTTAGGGATGATAGACCCTCGCTCACTCGGTACGAAAAGCTCCGGACCACGCTCGCCGACGATGTAAGGGGAGCGAGCTCTTACTGGACCTCCGACCGCTCGTCCTGGGATCACCTTAGAGATAAAGTCGATAGCACCACCTCCGATCTCTTTAGCAAGATCGATCGCGCGCTTAAACATATCGATCAGATCTCCCACCCAGTCGATAAGATCTGAGATCTGATTTTTTACGGCCTCGATCGCACCAGCCCAGTTACCGACAAACACCGCCGCAAGAAACTCGACGGCGTTCTGGAGAGTCCGGAAAGCATACGTAGCTGTATCGACGATAAACGTCACGAGATTAGTGAGACCAGTAAGGACGGCCGCGAGACCGACAGCAAGGACTCTAAAGACAGCGATCAAAGTATGGAGCGCGATAACGAGTCCTCCGACGATTACCTGACCGAGCGCCTCAAGATACGGCATGAGAGGCTGTAAAGCGATCCAGAGATCATTAAGCGCCGGTCCGAGCGTGTCTTTAAACGTCTGAGCGACATCATCCCACGCTCCCTTTAAGTGAGTGATAAGGAGTGTTTTCTCATCGATCGTCTGGAAAACTGATCGGAGAGTGTCCGACACTTTCTGGAGGTTGCCTTGCCAGTCTCCCATTACATTTGAGACTCCGATCATCGACTGCTTTAAAAACTCAAAGAGACCGGATCGCTCAGCGATATCGGACATCATAATACCAAAAGCGTCTTTCATGTTAGACGCGGCCTGATTAAATGATCCGGCCTGATTTACAAAAGCATTAAAGAAACGACCGCCCTCGTCATTAGCCTCATCAAACATCTGAGTCAAGAGATCAAACGTCACTCCTCCCTCATCGATAAACTCAGCGAGCGCCTCGCCGTTTTTACCAGTCACCTCAGCGAGCATCTCATAAATAGGGATACCAGCAAAAGCAAACTGTTTAATATCGATCGTCGCGGCTTTACCGACCGCGGCGACTTGCTGGAGGTTAACGATGATCCGGTCGAGCTCAGCTTGACCTTTACCCATCGCGGCCAGAGCCTCACCAACATCGAGGAGGATATCGATCGACTCGTCACCATCCTTAGTCACTGAGGTAAGGAGCTGAGTCGCTTGCGTTAGTCCTGGGAGCTCGAAAGGAGTCCGAGCCGCCTCAATTTTCAGACGTTCAATAGTAGAGGCCGCCTCCTCAGCTGATCCGAGGAGAGTCTTAAGACCGATCTCAGCGGTCTCCATATCGGCCGCGATCCTGACGCCGAGAGATACTGAGTCGTATGCTTTCCGGACAGAGATGTATGCAGCCGCGACTCCAGCGATCCTTTTAGCAAACGTACCAAAAGAGGACGAGGCTTTACCAGCCGCGCGATCCATGCCTCCGAGCTCACCGGAGACCTTTCTGAGCTCACGAGAGGCTTGATCCTGGAGCTGGAGTACGAGTTTTAGCTGACGACTATCCATATACGATCATTATACATTATCGTCCGGCTTTTTTAGCTCGAGCTTGCTCAATATCTCGGCGCATTGTGATAATACGCCAGAAAGCCATCACGTCGCTTATAGGGAGAGCGCGGATATCAGCCGGAGTCCAGCCATACTCTCGCGCCAGCACGTCCATTATGACAAAGTGGCCGGCCGGACTCTTACCCTCCAGCTGGTTTTTCAGCTGATAATCCTCGCCTATTTTCCCAGCGTTGCCTCAGTTGCTCCAGCGGCCGATCGGATCTCGTCCACGACTGACATGAGCTTATCGCCGTCAGTACGTGAGAGATTAAATAGCCACTCACGGCTAAACTTGATCGGAGCACCGTCGACAGTACCTCCCTCAGTTTCAGTCGTCGAGACGATCTCAGTGATCAAGAGCTCGGCGGCCTTTACCTTAGAGTCAAGGACAGCACCACCATCCATCGACATATTTTCGACATCGATCGGGTCGTTATCTTTAGCGCTCTCGATCTGTTTGCGAGTACTCGCGTCGATCTTAAGTGAGCTCAAAAGGACAGCCTTGATCTGCTCAGTGTCACCCCACGAGAGCTCGTCTTTAAGCGTTACTTTTGTCTCTGATAGTTGGATCTCCATATGATTAAAATTACTTAATATGATTATACTTTATCACACTAACACAAAAGGCGCATAATGCGCCCTGTGCGTAACCTCGCGTCCGGCTCTATGAGCTCGGTACGTTAGGATATGTGCTGGTCGGATTTATCAGCGTAACTTGAGACTGTTTCTGGTCGCTCGCATTGTAGAAAGCTCTAAAGCTCACCTCTTGCGTTACCAGATCACTCGCTCCGCCTGATCTGTTCCACTCGGTAAATTGTACCTTGTAGAGCAACACCTCGAGAGTCGGATTATCTCCGGATCCGAGATCAGCCTCACCAGTGAGCGTGATACTCATGTAAAGCTCATCGTTTCCGAGATAGTAGTCCTTAAAGGTCTCGTCGGTAAAGTTGAGAGTCATGGATCCCTCGATCATCATCTTACCGTTATAGATGTCGTCTGGAGTATAAGATCCGACAACGTGATCACGGATGAGTCCTTGATCGAACGATACAGAGATGTTTTTAGCTTTAGTGGCACTAGCGCCAGAGAGACCGCCCTCAGTTGCGGCAATTTTTACCACGATATCACGAGCGATCCAGTCGTACTCGGTATCGTAAGATGGAGTGTCAGAGTTAGTCGCCGCCACGGATCCGATAAATCCAGCGGTAAATCGTACATAGTCGTCGATCGATGCTGAGATCTCTAGGCTTGAGACCATCACATTTGAAAAAGTATTTTGCTGGACAGATCCGTCCTTGACAAACAGCGTCAGCGATTGGTGATCGATCGTCTGCTTGAGATTAAAGACGTGGCTATATGCCTCCGCCGCTGTGATCTCACTCGACACGACGAGACCGTACAGATTAGCAAAAAGATATCCCAGTACGTCCGCATGAGCGATACCTGAGAGATCTCCCTCAATAAATGTCTGAGTGACTCGGCGTCCCTCTCCATCCTCGAGTCGTCCTCGAGTAGTTTCGTCGATTACATGAGTTGCGCGCTCGACGATGTTCGCGTCCACTTTACGACTCCACTTGTCAGCGGTAGTCTCGGCGGATCCACGACTTGCCTCTGTCGCGACCCCAAACTCGATATTACGTCCTATAATTTCCATAAGCGATTAAAATGACTAACTTTGGTAATACCTAAATAATAGCATATCCTAGACGTCCACCAGTAGCCTAAACTGTAAAGTCAGTGGAGCATACGCCACCAGACCATTATCCTCCTCAGAAAGCTCCCACGCCGCCGCTGAGTCGATCCAGCACCAGACTCTATGACCATCGATCGCTCCCTGGTTCCAGTCCTCATTAAATTGATCCACGATCGCGTCCACTGTGGCCGGTAATACCTCATCGAAAGCCTTAGAGGATGATCCACCAGTACCCTCAGTCGTCACCATCACGATCATTAAAAAGCGATACGTTATGTAATTTTCCTGTCCAGTGTGAAACTCATTATCGAAACCCTCCGGCTTAAAAAAGACGTGTGGAAAAGTGGAGGGAGTATCGCCTGGTACGTTGCTATACGAGGCAAGCGTCGACGCCTCGACGAGTTTCTGGAGAGTAGTTTTTACGTTTTCCTTTAGAGTGACGTACATAATTATTTTGCTAGATCCTTGACTATCCCCTTAAGCATACCACGCGACAGCTTTAAAATCTCTGGCTCTTTAATATCTCGGACATGATCTAGCCACGGTCGCTTTTTCATGCGACGAGTCCCCTGGTGTACATATGCCGCGTAAGGAGCGAGCTCAGTATCCGGACCGATGATACCTTGTAAGCCTCGGATCAGTGGCTTATGAGAGTCGCGCAAGTTACCAGAGCGAGCTCGCTGATAGGCTCGATTACGCTGAGTCCGGTACCGAGGATCGTTACTGACCGGCGCACCACCACCACGACCGCCGACTCGCCACGGATCATTTATGATCCCTCGTCGATATGCCGCCAGACCACGAGTAAGAAACCGACGAGCCTCCTCTTTCACCTTAGCCGGATTGCGTTTGATAGCATCCTTGAGCTCTTTCATGCCGATAACCTTGAGTGACTTAGCCATATGTATATTGTACCACCCTATCCCCTATCGATGGATGTCTCTTAAAACCCCTTTCGACGTCTTTTAGGGAGACATCGCGAGAGTGGGGGAGTGTGATATCGTATCCGAGATATCGTTATTTATAGCCATATTTGCACTCCCCCAGCACTTTTTAGAGGCGTCCCACGGCTGAGTCCCTCTCTCGTTATAAAGGACGCGCGCATACTGTAAATTACCCTCAAGCTCCTCGATGTCCATACCTAAAATCTCGGCTGGTCGAGCATGATATGACGCCATTAGTTGCATGACTCCGGTCGCTGAGGATCCCTCACTATTCATAAGGACATCCCCTGTCCTTGAGTCCCATTGTTTAAACGTGGACTCACACCGCGCGATCGCGATCATTACTGGGATGTCTTTAAAAAAGTCCCTGACAGTCTCCTCGACGCCAGCGTTAACCTGATCCGGCACGATTAAAGGACAGTCCTCGAGACAGTACACTCCCTCCGGTAAGTTGGTCGGCTCCGGCTCAGTCGTCGTCGCGGTAGTACTATCAGTACTCGTCGCGCTGATCTGAGGCTCCGGAGCCGAGAGTATCGCACTCTCATCATCCGGCTCGGCTGGAGGCTCGGCTTTTTTCACGTAAACCGTCGTCGATGGTATCGACAAGATCGGTATTATGATCAGACCGACCGCAAACGCGGAGATCTGCTTTATATTAAAAGTCATGGTACTAGTGTTACGACGAGCTCAAGATGAGCATTTATGCCGACGGCGTTTTTCTGGATCTGTTGTACGTGGTACGTGCCGGCGTAGTTACCGGATGCGATCGTGAGCTTATCTCCCTCAGAGACGTCAGTACCGACAGCACACCATATACTAAAGACCTTGCTCCACGTCTCTCCCAGTGACTCAGCCAGCTCCGGACGAGCTTGCTGGACGTGACCAGAAAAAGATCCGACCGCTGTATCACTCGAAAGATTACCGCTCCATACCTGGCGCGTGTTTGATATCGTGGTGGTATAGAGTCGGCTTATAGTAGACATGATTAAAGATGATATCGCTTATAGCTGTCGAGGATTTGCATCGCTCGCTCAAAGTCTCCCCAGCTGTCCTTTCCGTTTTCTGAGTTGTACGTGACCTGATAGTTACCGATCCGCTCGCTTTTCACGCTCTGACCTCCCTGACGTTGCTGATTAGCGATCCCAAACACGAACACAGTCGCACAAAACTCGATATCAGCTGGTACCTCCTCAGAGTATCCCCACTTAGCCTCGATCCTGTGGTTTTGTACCCCAGTCGTAAAGCGACGGTCGCGGAGCATGATCTTAGTGATCGGCACTCCCTTAGCCGTATGGTTAGCTGGCTCAGTAAAGTAACGGCTCGCTCCGGATGAGGCGATCTCGATAAAGTTGCCTCCATAATCATCCAGACCGACCTCGACCTTAGTGATCTCGATCGCATCGTCGATAAGGAGATCCTTGCCTCCATCTCCACTAAAAAGACGCTCTGACTCAGTGGCGTCAGCGATAAAGTTGCGACCGGTTATCTGGTCGATGGTATTCTCGACGCCGACGATCCAGCCATCGATTACGCTTGAAAAAGATCCGGCGATGTCGACTAGACCAAACGCCTCCACTTTCTCCTCGGTTGTATAGCCTTTAGGTGTCATATGATTACATTATACACTAGTACAGTCCCTCTTAGGCGGATCTGTGTAAATCTCGCCAGCATCGCTATAAGGAGACGTCGCTGGAGTATATGGACTCGTGGCGTCTGTTATAGGCGATGTCGTCGGAGTGAGCGGAGATGGAGTCGGACAGTAAGGATTAAGCAAGGCTCCGGCGATCTCAGCTGAAAACTCTCCGGCCACGCTCTCAATACCAGTGATCTCCGCATCTCTCTCATCCTCAGATCCGAGGATACCAGTCACCTCAGCATCGCGCTCTCCAGCGTCAGTCTCTTGACCAGTCACCTCAGCATCACGCTCAGCGTTATCAGAGCTGGATCCGTGGATGGTGGCGTCACGCTCAGCGCTATCCGTTGCGGTACCAGAAACCTCCGCGTCCCTTTCAGCCGCGTCAGTATCGAGTCCGTGGATCTCCGCATCGCGCTCATCCGCGTCGGTATCAGTACCAGAGATCTCAGCATCACGCTCGTCGGCGTCTGTATCAATACCAGAGATCTCCGCATCCCTTTCAGCTTGATCAGTATCTTGACCATGCACCTCAGCGTCTCGCTCGTCGTTAGTGGTATCAATACCCTCGATCTCAGCATCACGCTCTCCAGTGGATCCGAGCGCACCAGTAACCTCAGCGTCTCGCTCCGCCTGATCAGTATCTTGACCGTGTACCGTTGCATCACGCTCTCCGGAGACAATCTCT
>CERH01091338.1_pt1 | contig 42257 bp, 53 predicted proteins | sample 530991 | NCBI WGS metagenome assembly CERH01 (sample SAMEA2621191, study PRJEB7988) | marine metagenome | biome: marine biome (ENVO:00000447); feature: mesopelagic zone (ENVO:00000213); material: "saline water (ENVO:00002010), including plankton (ENVO:xxxxxxxx)" | depth 800 m | reverse complement strand
CTGCCATAACTGATTTAGTTGGAGGTGCTAGTTGTCCTGTGACATCCTGCTGCTTAGGCTTGAGTGCTTCTGAGTTTATAGTGCTTACGCTTGGTTTGACTGAGGAGCTTTCCACCTCACCAAACAACTGTAGTACAGCCTTAGGTGAAGATGAAGCTAATTTGTTTATTTCTTGTTTAGACATCCCAAGTTCATCAGCTTTTCCGTAGAAAGCTTCGCCAGCTTTCTCACCAAACTTAGATTTTAAAGTCGAAGTTACTAGGGCGATGTTAGCTTGTTGTTGGGCTTCTGTCTCTCTTTTGGTTAGGACATTGGTCACTAACTCTGATACTGCTCCTTCGTCAAGCGCAGGCTGTGCGGCTGGTTGGCCTACACTATCGTCTTGCTTTTGAGCAAACCTATCAAGGGCTTCTAACGCTGCATCTTTCTTTGCTACCTCTGCTTGGATAGCTTCTAGCTGACTTCTCAGCTTAGCGTTGTCTTCCTCTACCTTAGGGATATGCTGTTGGGCATTGCTTAAACCAACTAACGCGTCCTTAACGGATTTATATTTAGGTTCACCAGATTCATTTGTAATCATGCGTAAGAGGTCTTCAGACGCGTCATTAGATTGAACTGGATTTTCTTCTTGTGCACCTTTAGGCTGGTCTCCTGTTGGTACGCCTACATTACTTTCTTCTTTATTTCCTTCAAATATTGAGTCTTGGTCAGACATATTTTATCCTTTTGATTTAATTAACCTATTATAAAGTACCTTCTTAATTTAACTAACTAATGATAATCATTAATCAATTTACTTCCTAAGTACTACCTAAAGGTACTATACATAGTATACTCTTATTTTCAGAATATTGCAGTACAAATTTAAGATATAAGTGAAATAGTTTCTATTAGCGCTCTCTCATACCCGACACTGTCCGCTTGTTTGTACGCCCAGTTAGGACATTCATATCCCTCCTTTGAGCGTACCCCTTTCTTGTTATCACTTATCTTATCTTCTAATAGCTTAATAAGGAGCTTACGTAAGCTAGCTCCTTGATTGAAGTAAGACTTAACATCCTGTCTCTGCCCATCATCCTTACAGTACTTAGTCCATGAAGTCTTCATTACACATCTTCCTCTATTCCAGCCTGTTGTTCTTCAGCAAGTATCTGTTGAGCTTGGGAGGCTAGACGTTGAGTCTCTAACTGCTCCATAACAGCTACGTTAGGAACGAATAGTTTGTAGCGTTCAAGACCTAAGGTATCTTCTACCGTTTTAGCTAAAGCAATTGAGGAGATGTGTGGTGCAATCTTTGCTGCTATACCACTGTTCATAACCGATGACAGGTTCTGTAGTAGCTGAGCTTTGGCTGAAAAATGTCTAGCACCAATAGGTCTAAGTATCCCTGAAGCTGTTATATCGTCTCTAGTAATTTCAAGAAACTCTTTAACTGCAAGGTCATCATCTAGTGTGCGTACTACATCCGTCCCATCTAAATTTCTTCTCGCACTCTCTAACATAGCGTTAAGTACAGGCTCTAATAGTTCTATCTCAAAGGTAGTGATCTTCTCTTGGAAGATTCTTCCTGCTGCGTTATCTAAAGTCTGAACTTCAAACGCCGTCTTCTCTCCCGGAGTTCTTATACCCATTGCTTCTCTAGGGGTTCCAGCGTACATCTCCATCTTAGCTTCAAGCTTGTCTATGTCATTTGATGCTGCAAAAATGCCGTTAAGATTTTTACCTAGTTCAGATACATCCCCATTCTCGTCAATCTGAATCTCTACTCCGGGGCCCCAAACAAACTCTTCAACCTCGCCTATAACTTTTAGAGGGGGGTGTACACAGAGATCCATAGCATCAGCTTTAAGGTTTTCTAAGTGGTCGATCCTGTACTGCATCCCTACAAGGTTATCTAGTGGCCCCATAGCCCATAGGTTATCCGGTCGAGTTCTCCAACCTACACTATAGATAGGGGCTTTACCTAGCCAGCTTGGTATCTCTTCATCACGTACTACCTGACGTCTATCCATTATGGTTATGACTCTGTCGGTTTCTAGCTCACCTGTGTCAAGGTTATGCCAGTCCCCATAGAACTCAAGGAACTCTATGTAACCTGATTGGTAGTATTCGCGTAGATCTCCAAACCCATCTACATAGTACGCATCAGCCTTCTCAAAATCTTCACTAGTGTATCCTCCTATCTTAGAAGCAATTGCTGCACGTTCTTCTAAAGCGTTAACTAGTCCTGAGTACTCAGGGTTGGTTCTAGCTAGTCTTTTAACTTCTCCTTCGGTCTTAATAGAACGAACTATTTTCCATGAGTCTGCGAATGAAGTTGCCAGAGGATTAAATACTATATCCCTTGGAGAAATACGTAGGACTTTAGGCCCAGTAAAACCGGGGACTACATCACCGTTATCCATAACCTTATGTTCAGAGAAGAAGTCCACTGTTGCAAATGAAATACCATAATCTATATAGTCAAGCAATAGCTTGGACATTGTAGTTCTCATGTGTCCTTCTCTAGCTTTGTTAGATATATATGCTTCTATAGTATTAGCTTTTCGTTTTGAGTTGTCCTCTGAGCTGTACGCCTCCCACCTTAGCCAATCGTCATTAGGGAATAACGCTGAGAGGTAATTGCTATGGAGGTTATCCCTGATCTGACAGAGCTTAGGAAGAGTAGTGCTATTCTTCCAAGGGAGGTCTGAGTTAGAGGTAGTCTCTGTATCTGTAGCAAAGATGTAGTTTCTAACCTCTTGCCAGTCGGCTACCTTCTGAGCCCTCTGGTCATCATAGGTACTCCAAAGGTTTACAATAGCACCTGCCTTTCCTTCCTGTTTAATTACGTTTAGGAGTTCAGCTACCTTCACCCCTTCTGTTGTTAAAGCCATCTTATCTCCTTACCTGTAAGGTACTCCACCAAACCTACTACGTTTAGTTGTTATGAGCCCTGATGTTAATAGTCCTGCGGGTCTTGTTCTTCCCTTAGGTTTAATAGCTATCATTACTGCACTTGCTAACGCGTCTTTCACATCATCATGAGGAGGTTTAGCTAAGACCAGTTCCTCTTCCAACACAGGGGTAAACCCTCCTTTGTAGTGCCATATACTTCTGTTCTCGTATCTATGCTCAAGAGCAGCAGCTATTCTCTCTTCCTTAGAACCTTCTGAACGAGTAGGCCTGTACTCTTCTACCTTTAAATAAAGACCTTCCTTCTTAATATATTCCTTTATATCATTTACAATTATCTGCTGAGCTACTGTAACCTCCGCCCTTAGTTTCTTAAATTCCCATTTAGAATGGAGCTGAGCAATATGCTTGAAGTACTCAATAGTTCTATCTGTTTTAAATCTGTCTATGTCCAAGACGTAGATGTCACCTTCAGGACAAATCCCAATAACAACTACAGATGTGTAGTCTGCCCTCTTACTTAAACTAAACGCGAAATCTACAGACGCGTATAAGTTAAGTTTTTTATCTTTTATACACCACCCGTTACCACTACGTCTTAAATGTCTAGGTTCAAAATACTGAAAGCATTCTCTACTTATCCTGTCAGTACCAGTCTCATTAGGGTTGTTGTAGTACTGAGCAAAAAATTGTGTGATGTCCTCATACTCCCCCCTAATTCTAGCTAGTACATTTTTATCAAAACCAAATACTTTTCCATCGCCCCTTACTACTCTAGGCCATAAGAACATTCCATTAACTTCTACAACCCGTTCCATCACATCCCAAATAGGAACTCTGTCTATCATCTCTCCATCAGAATCATAGACCTCTACCTTCTGTTCCTTCCAAGATGAGTAGATATCTGAAGGGTGGTATCGTGTGCCACAGGCTAATGTAAAACCTCCGGGGTTACGTATAGACGTGAACTGGCTGGCCTTCTTCGCTACCCCTCTACGTCCTTCCTCTGTGTAAGCATTCTCTGGAACTACCAAATCGTCAGGAACTATAATGTCCGCGTGCCATCCTGTAGTATTAGTTGTGAGTCCTGCTGTGGCTATAGTAGGGTCACGGGTAGCTTCATTTCTACGCCGAATATGATCTATAACGATCTTCCTCTCTGTCCACTTCTCTCTCTTTCCTTCCATAGGATGTATGTACTCAGGGAAGTAACGTGTGAATTTATCTCCTGACAGGATAGATTTAATAGCGTAAAGCTGTGTCTCTGATAACTCCGCTGTAGCTGATAAGTAAAGGACAGTTACTTCAGGGTGTCTTGCTATTAACCACGCCGTAGCAGTAGCTACTATGTGAGATTTTAAATGTGCCCGTGGAAACATAAGAAGTTTATTTAGTCCTGATTCTTCCCCATATAACTGATAATCTTGTATCCAGTCAAACGCTTCTTTGTGAATGTCTCCATACATATATCCCGGATTAACTAAGTTAGCGAAAGTATATAAATTATCTAATGACGCGTATCTTACTTGCTTAGCCTCATCTGGCATACGCTGTAAGGTGAGAAGGGATTTCTTATAGAACTCATCTATCTCTGGTTGATCATGGATTGCTTGACGTAATTGCTTTACTGTGTCTTGGAGTTCCTTATCCCAATCACTCATCAGTTAATCCTCAACCTTTCTAAGTCCTCTGTATATTGATTCCTCACTTGTCTAAGAATAGACTTCTCTTCTTCCTTGGAAGCCTTGGTAGGCTTCTTATTACCATCATCCCATCCTTTGTCTGAGAGCCATCTAGCCGCCATAGGGCTTGTCTTAGATTTATTCATCATCTGCTTAAACCCTTTAGACCTAAGCTTCAGTTCAAGTTCTTTACGCCAGCCACTCACCATATCAACATATAGTTTATTCTTAGCTATACGCTCCCACTGATTCCATCCTGCTAAGTAGGTATTAGCAAAGTCATACTCAATAGGATCTTCCATTGCTAGGTACAACTTCTTAAGTGAAGGGAACTCTACGCCCTTGTAAGTGAAGTCCTCATCCTTCAAGGTGTACACTGCTGTATCTACATCGTATGCCTGCTCCAAGAACAGGCTCTGAGTTAAGAAGCGCCCCTGACTATCTTTAAATTTTGATTTATCCATATTAAATCCCCACCTTAAATGTCAGCTTATCTGTATCCTCAACTGTTCCTGTTAGAGTTACAATATTCCCTAATAATGAATAATTCTCTGGGGAGGTCTGCTGTATACCGTTGATAAAGATGTCTGGTAAAGAATTAACAGTGACACCAAATATGCTGTTTAGATCAAAAACATTTCCTCCTGTACCAGAAGAACCTAAGGTAGAAAGAGTTAGTATTGTCCCCGGAGGGACTACTGTCAAAATTAATCCAAGGGCTTGTGAGAGGGTGATAGGCTCTCCTGCTGAAACAGCTTCTGGCATATTTATTAGACGTTTATTATTAGCGTCTTGACTCTTCTCCCATTGATTAGGTTCATCTGGATCATAATCCCTATACGCCACTCTATTATTCAGTTCATCTTGAATCTTCTGGAAGTTGGCATTAATTTTACTCTTATTAAATCCACTTCCTATACTATCAAGCTCTATTTTATTTGCCATAGTAGGCGTTCTCCTTTAGTAAGTACCTTCCCATCCAGTACCTGTTTTCATTAAAATTTGGTTAGAAAATGTTTAGGTGGTATGCACCATAGAGAGCAACCCCTAATCCCCCCTGTACCCCCTAGACAAGTACTACCTGTGCAAGTAGTGGTTGTAGGTGCAGTACCCATCAAACCACCACTCCACCAAGTACCTCTTATAAAACAACTACTTATAAGGTACCCCCCTACGTTAACGAGTACTTTCTATTGACTTATGCTTTCAGGTATGATACTCAAGACTTCTTATGCTAGTCTGACGCCATGCGAGTGCATATTTATTTGCATTCTCCTGTTGACACCTAAGCTCATTATGTTATAATGGCTATAAGTTAATCAATCAGAGGCAATCATCATGGTGCAAGTTAATAACATCATACGCGGAGTAGTTTATGGTTTAATTCTCTTGACATTGTTTGCCATTGTGTTATTGTAGATTTTCAGATAACAGTGATAGATAAACACGTTAAAACTTTAACGTCTGATAATCTTAGTGGGTGTTAGGGCTAAAGCTCATAGCCTACTTAACAAGGGTAGCTTTCTTTGATAAGCTATGTAGTACTGAGTAAGGGCATGTTCCCTGCTTATGATCTTTAACAATTTAGATAGGCACAAGTTTGCTCAATCAAGAGTTGAACAGGCCATAGATTTATAGGTGTCATTAACCGAGTGCGGGTAGTCTTACTAGGTAAGCTATCATCATTATATGCAGGTAGTGTACTTGCATGACCTGAATCTATGGAATGCTCAAGCGCGGTAAGAAGCGTAGCGAGTCAAACGGAATCCAGACAAAATAAATATGTCTGGCCTAATTGCAACCTATCTTTATTCGTTCATTAAAAATCATATATCCTTAGTGTCGAAGCGTGTAATGTATTTAGCACTGCTATTTTTACTCCCTCATCCTAGTTAGATAGTCTAGCTAGCATTGATCTATTTCTTACTCGTAGATACGTTTGACAGGTTTAAGCCTTGTATCCTTAATCGGTGTGACAATACAGGGTTTATGCGTGTTAAACAATATAGGTAATCTATTATGACCTTTAAACAAAAACTCACCTTATCTGTTAACGCTATGCCTAAAGCTGCTTTCTATCCTTATGGCAAGCTTTCAATGTACCAAAGATTATACAGGAGAAATCTATGTCAATAAGAATAATTAAAACAGATTTGGGATGGATTGCTACTTGTGGTAGTATCCAAGCTCACTTGACCGATAAACAACTACATCCTTTCCTTATTAAATATAAGGCTAAAGGTTATTCAATTACATTCAGAGGAGAACCTAATGCGCCTACAAAATAAGATCAATCAATTAGTTATCGGAGCTAGTGGTAGCCCTAGAATTGAAAACGTGAACTACTGTCACCTTCATAAAGACGGCTACGTTACTGGCAAAACTGAACACGGGGAACGTGTTAAAACATCTCACAAAGGTATTAACAATGCTATCTGGCACCCTATAAAGAATTAGTAAGCTATAGTCTATCAGATAGGTAGGCTATGTCGTGCTAATACTGGTACGCTTAACTGAGGATTAAAACCATGTCTATTGAAACTATCAATTTACAGATTGAAAAACTGGCTAAGAGTGAGAAGGTTACTAAAGCTTTACTTAGTGAGCTTTCACGTACTATCTTAGCTTACGTCTACAGTTCAGGTGACGTTACGCCTGTAAATCGCTTACTCTATGTGCTTACGCCAATGAATAAGCGCACGGCTATTGTGTACTTCAAAGCGTTTTTATCATGGAGATTTGACGCTGATCTTGCTACATTTACTAAGAAAAACAAGAAGACTTTTGAGCAGAAACAAAAAGCTACTGAGATATTCCTTCTCGAAGAGTCCAACAATATATTTACATGGTCTGAGGACAATATAGATATTGAACCTAAGAAGGTTGACTGGAATAAACGCCTTACTAACGACTTCAAGAAAGCGCTTGAAGACGGTATGACAGTTGATCAGGTTCTTGAAATCCTCAATTCATGTATTCCTGATGAAATAGAAGTTCAAGAAGCAGCTTAACCCTCCTCTTATATAGTACTTGAAGCTTCGCTTCGGGTACTTATATCTTATTTAATTATCGTTATCAATTTACTTCTTAGCGTAATCCTTTAGGTTCTGGAGGTCTTTGACCTCAAGTACCTCCTTATGTACCCTTGTTATACATAGGTATACTGGAATTATGGGGAGTTTCGCAGTAAATTAATTAAAATAATTGGAGAAACGTATGAAAACTTACATCATCAACGGGGATAGGAGAATCGAAGCCGAGAGATATGACATAGGAACTAATTGGATTACCTTCTATAGTTCCACATCTATAGCTAGTGCTGATAAAGTATTCTCAATCCATCAATCCTGTGTTGACACTATAGAGCTGGAGGAAAAAGAATGCATATTAAAAAGTGCCTTGATAAATTTGTAGAAGATATTTCCAATTCTGGATATGAGGATTCAGAGGATGTCTTACAGGAATTAGGTGAGCTTTATGTCACTAGTACATACAAGCCTCTTTTAGAAGGTATGGCTTGCTCATACTGTAAAATAGGAAAAGTTTCCTTGTCAAGAGTGTTCATGAGTGGATTCCTTTGGGAAGATACACCTCAAGGCGGATTTTATTGGAAAAATTTTTACAGACACTTAGCATTAAAGGGTATTTGATATGAATCTGTCTGAGATGAAAAGTAGACTAGAAAGTTTTAATAAAGACCCGTATATAGGGGATGGTCTTGTATCCTACATTGAACTGTTCACCCTAGTAGAAGAAAAAAGGAGTCTGAATTCTGGCTGTTTCCATAGTTTATTGTATGATTCACCTATACGTAAAAAAAGTAAAGCTATCGCTGTATCCGTAAAAAATAATAAAAGACACTGCACCAGAGAAATGCTATATGATTGGTTTAAGTTCTTGATGCGTGAACACCCTTTGTCACATCTATTCTATAAGACAAGTGCTAAGTGGGCTATAGAGAACGGATTAATAGTAAGGACAGGGAGTCATCCTAGTAATCAAGTTGGCCATGCCCTGAAAACTATACGCCTAGCGTGGGAGCATCCTATCCTACTAGAGACTTGGCACAAGTTAGTGTCTTCAGGAATGAATAAGCGTGCTGCATTTGCATTTGCTGGTGCATATTATGAAAGCGAAGGCTACCTTTATCCTATATCCTATGTGTATTCTCATAACATTTACGATAATTTAGATGATTGTAAACGTATGCTAGTCCCTCTTCTAACAGGCGACATGATATCTGGTGAACCTTACAATAAGTTGTGTAGATATGAAGGATCCTTAGAGGTCTTCAATACGGATAGTGATAATTCTGAGATGGAAACTCTCTTAATGAAATCTTTAGATAGTAAGGATGACAAGCCTAAGGTAATTGGGATAAACCCGTTCACTAAGGAGAATATTTACACTAAAAAAGGAAATGAAGGCTTCTCAATAGAGAGGCTAGTACCTGTTGTTAATAGATATGTGGAGGAATTACATGAAAGTTTACATAGTTAGTTCTAGTTATCTGTATGAAAGGATGTTTACTAATAGAGGGCATACATTAGTTAACGACATCTATGACGCTGATGTAGTTCTTTTTACTGGAGGATCAGATGTTACCCCAGAACTGTATGGTCAAGAGAAACATCCCGCTACGATGTCTTGTTCTAAACGTGATGAAGAGGAGTGCAAAATATTTCAAATGTGTTATTTGCGGGCGATACCTATGGTAGGTATATGTAGAGGAGCACAGTTCCTTAATGTAATGAGCGGAGGGAGCATGTTCCAAGACGTGTCTGGCCATACATTAGGAGATCATGAAATCAATACTAGCTGTGGTTTAAATTTTGAGGTGACATCTACACATCATCAGATGATGAAACCTTCTGATGAAGGGATTCTCTTAGCTACAGCGAATGAATCCCTATGGAGAGAGGAAGTTATCGAAGGGAATATCTCAAGAGATACATGGGATAATAACGATGCCGAAGCTGTGTTCTATCCTAAGACTAGATGTTTTTGTTATCAACCTCACCCAGAATTCTTAGAGATAGATTCCCAATGTCAAGAGTATTTCTTTGACATGATTGATATTAAATTTGGAGTGAAATAAGATGTTAAATGAACTGGAAGTGTTAATTAAATTCTTATCGGAATTACAAGGAGATGTTATGCCAGTAGTTATTGGATACTTTATATTCGTTGTGTTCAAGTTCCTTGTTATATCAGGAAGTATTATCGGTATCATCTTTTTCTCATTGAAAAAATTTTTCGGGTTGTGGGAAGAAAATGTTATACTAACACAACTCAGGGATAAGGCATTCCCTGAAAGTGCTTATGGATGTGTAACTGAGAGTGAGGTAAAGGGTCTTCACAGATTAATAGATAAAGCACTAAAGGAGTGAGATGAACGCTATAAAAATTTATAAGGAGAAGAAGTGATGATAGGTAAGATACTGATGCGTGTAGCTGATAGTAATAGTAGGGTGACGCAAGGCAGTTTGTATACAGTGTGTAATGGTAAAGGTCAGATAATAGATGATGGAGGGGTGTTGATGAAACCTAGTGACAACCCTGACTACTGGGTGACATACACCCCAACAAAAACAGTAACTAAACAGGAGAATAAGATGTTAACTATTGAAGAAGTAACATTAGTGAATGGTGTATCAGCAGATAAGATGGATGTTGATAAGTTTATCGTGTTGATTAGTGAAGAGAGACAGCGTTCCATGGAACTGTTCGACCTCAACATCAAGTCAAAGGCTATTGATAATCTGATTAAGAAGCATGAGAAGAACGCTGATGCACTGACAGCCTTACTTGACAAGTATCACACAGTGAAGGTATAGAAGAGATGGCTACTATAGTAAGACGTAGAAAGCTTGGCATGTCTAGTGTCAAAGGTATATGTGAAAAGAGTAAGAAGGGTATACAGTGGTGTCGTAATGACAAAGGAATACCTGATGATGAGTTGTTCATACGATGGGGTTGTACTTCTCCTCTACCTAAAAAAGCTAAGGTGATTAACAAGTCAAAGGCTATCCATCAAGTGAATGATAAGGCTGAATTCAGACGTGCACTAAATGAAGCTGGTCTATGCCCATCAACATGGTTCCATCCTGATGATGTACCTAACCATGAGATTAAGAAGGGAGTTATAGTTAGGAAGAAGAGACATGCACAAGGAAGAGACCTCTTCTATTGCGACACACGGGACGATCTCTTTAAGGTATACCAACGTATAGGTAGAGGCTATATCTCCTCACACGTGGCAAAACAGAGGGAGTATAGAGTGTTTGTTATACAAGGGCGTGCTGTAGCTGTGGCTAAGAAGACTCCCGGTAATCCAGATGAGATAGCATGGAACGTAGCTAAGGGAGGTAGGTTTGATAGTGTACTTTGGGGTGATTGGCCTCTTAAGGCAGTGAAGAAATCTATTGAAGCATTCAATCTATCAGAACTAGATTTCGGAGGAGTAGATGTAATGATTGATGGAGAAGGTGAGTGCTACATTCTTGAGATTAACTCAGCCCCTTCTCTTACATCTCCCTATAGACAGACTTGTATGGCTAAGGGACTAGACTGGATGATAGAGCATGGTACTAAACGTATACCTATTATTAATAAGAAGGGAGATTATAAGAAGTTTATCCACCCCGCTATGTATGATAGAGCTATCGTTGATTATAGAGGAGAAGGATAATGCAATTAGTAGGATTTGAGGGATGCTGTACAGCTAGGATTGTCACTGGATTTGGACAAACAGATACAGGAGAATGGGATTATCGCCCCGGTGTAGATCTTACTTTGGAAGATATCTTATCACAGCTAAAAACTTTAGAGTTTTATAGCATGAGATCTGGTAAAGGAATCCTCACCTGTATTACTAACAATGAACAGAAAACTGCTAACATGGCTTTGAAAAAGGCTGGATGGAAACATAGCAGATGGTGCGAGAAAGGATCTCATCCTGAAACTAAAATTAGACTGTGGTTTAAGCCACTGATGGAGGTGTAGTTTGTGTGGAATTGTAGGGGTAATTGGTAGCTCGTGGAATGAGAGAGTTAAAGTGTTCAAACAACTCTTATATGTAGGCACATTGAGAGGTTTTGATTCAACTGGAATATTCAAAGTGGGAGTAGGTGGAAGTGTTGAGATGTATAAGAAGGCAGTATCTGCTCCAGATTTCTTAGATTTTAAACATGTTGATGACATCATTAACTCATTCGGTAGCGTGTTGGTAGGACATAACCGTGCAGCTACTAAAGGGAAGGTTAATAATGTCAACGCTCACCCATTCCAGTTTGATAATATAACTGGAGTACATAACGGTACGTTAACACATCGACATAAGCTGGATGATTACAGGGACTTCGAGGTAGATAGTGAGAACCTATTCTACCACCTTCAGCGTAATGGGTTACAAGACACACTTGATAATTGCGATGGGGCTTATGCTCTAGTTTGGCATGACAGTGAAGAAAAAACCATAAACCTCTATCGAAATAAAGAGAGACCCCTTCATTATGCCTACTCAGAAGACAGGAAGAGCCTTTACTGGGCATCAGAAGGGGAAATGCTAGAGTGGATTCTTGAGAAGAATCATGTTAATTATCAAGAAATCATACCACTAAAACCTCACCAACTTCTCACTTTACCTGTACCGGAAGTAGGAAGTAAGCTGCAACCTACTCTAAAAATGGTATATCCTGCACCTCCTCCTAATAGTAAGGTTGTCCCGTTTAAGGGAAAGCCTTTCCCCTCTTCATTAGAAAACTCTTTTACAGGAGTTGATGGGTTATATGAAAGAGGGGAAGATGTAACCTTTACTATCGAGGGTTTAAGTAGAAACAAATATCACCAAGAATTTATATGGGGATATTCAGATGATGGGTATGGGGCAAGGGTAAGGGTATTTTTACAACAACGCCCTGAATTACGTTCACTTGTTAAGGGCACTTGCTCTTTTATTGGTGCCATAAGTAAAGCTCCAACTGATGAATGGTTAACAGTTTCACCTAGCTCAGTTGTGGAGTTGGAAGAGGAGGGGTTCTTGGGTTACAACAATAGGGACTACACCAAAGAGGAGTTAAATAAGAGACTGAGTAACGGGTGCTCGTGGTGTACAAAAATAGAGAAGGAAGGAAGCTGTGTACACTGGATAAGTGACGATGAATACTTGTGTGTACTGTGCCAGAGAGATCCAGACATTCAATATTACATAAATCAGGAGGTAAATTAGTATGAATTTTTTATTAGGAGCCGATCCAGAACTCTTTGTTACTAAAGAGGGGAGGTTTTTATCAGCATTCGGCTTGATTGAAGGAGACAAAGCGAGACCTAAAAAGGTAGACAAAGGAGCGGTACAAGTTGACGGTATGGCTTTAGAGTTTAACATTGACCCAGCCACTAATAAGAGAGAGTTTGTTAATAACATTCAAGCTGTGATGAGTACGCTTAGGGAGATGGTTCCTGAGTATAATCTTACCGTTGTACCAACTGCTCACTTCGGAGCCGAGTATATAGAAGCTCAGCCTAATAAGGCTAAGGAGCTTGGGTGCGATCCCGACTTCAACGCCTATACTGGATTGGAAAATATAAAACCAGATGAAGCCCTCCCATTCAGGACAGGAGCAGGCCATGTTCATGTGGGTTGGACTGAGGACGAGAGGGGGGATGTCCATAATGATATGTGCCGCCTGTTAGTGAAAGAGTTAGACGTAATATTAGGACTCCCTTCACTAATCTTAGACACTGATGTAACTAGACGTAAGATGTATGGACAAGCTGGTGCATATCGTGTCAAACCTTACGGTGTGGAGTACAGAGTGTTGTCTAACTTCTGGATTAAATCAGAACACCTGATTGAATTTGTTTATCAAGGGGTATCACGGGCCATCTTGAACTTGAGTGAAGGGAATCCTTTACACGAAAAGTATGATGTAGAAACAATCATCAACTCTAATGACATAGAGAAAGCAATGAAAATCATTGAAGAACATAACCTGTTAGGGGGTATGGGATGAACTGGGAAGAGTGTATAGATAGGTTGGAGAAAGCTGGATTAAAGCATGTAGTTAAAGCTTTAGGAGAAGAGTACGAGGCTGGTAATAAACGGCTACTTATGTCAGTTAGAAGAGGAGAGAACTACCGATCTGTTAGTGAATTTATTATGGAGGGATTAAAATGGGCTGGTACATCAAGGGGAATACACTTCTGGGTGTTTAATGTGCATAGTAAGATTATTAATATGGAGAGAAACGGTGAAATTTGATAGAAGAAGTGACGTTCGCCTGTATCTTGAAGGTAGTATAGTCTTGTATAAGTCTCGCCCGGCTATGGTAGAAAGTGTTGGGAGGGAATGTAAGGGAGGGTTCATTATTAAGATTTACTTATTGAGAGGAAAAGGTTCTCTCATAACAACAAGAACTACTGATCCCCTACTCTCCTTAGACTCAGTACGTCTAGGGTATTACAACGACGGGACTCGTGCGATATACCTCAAGCGTAATCCTATCAGGTACTACAAGAGAGGAGTTAATTCTAATAATGTATCAACAGGTTATTCAATTAACGCTGTAATTAATGCAGTGAAAGGCAACTACCCCTCATTTAATGAAGCTCTCAAGAATGTCTCTGATGGCTCCATACTATCAGTTGCATTCAGTAGAAATTTCGCAGTAGATTCTAAGCATTTATATTTCAAGGGTAGAGTGGTAGGAAAGAATCTGGGAAAAGATGTAAAGCTTCTTCGTAAACTTACATTCTTAAATAGAGAATTACAGGAGGCCAAGAATGTTTGTGTATGAAATGTTAAGAAAGACACACCCTGTTAAAGGGATGTTTGGTATTGAGATAGAGGTTGAGGGAAGGAGGCTTCCAGAAGTAGTATACGGTAACTGGGAGGTTGATATGAACGAGGGGAGTTTGCGTGATGGAGGATTAGAGTATATTACACGTACTCCCTCTAACCTCCCTGCTATTATGGAGGATGTAGCTGCTCTGAAAAAGCAATTTTTAGACAACTCCTCTTCCCCTAATTTCTCTCCTCGTACAAGCGTCCATGCTCACGTTAATGTAACTGATTTAACATTCAATCAGCTATGCAATTTTATCTTTATATCCTTCTTGTTAGAGGGAAACCTGTCTCATTTTTGTGGAAAGGTCAGAAGGGGAAATCAATTCTGTATTCCCGGTAAAAACGCAGAAGGTGTATTTGATATTGTTGAGAATATATTTACTAATAAATCTTTCTCTGAGTTTAGTGTACCCAGAAACTATAGGTACAGCTTCATTAACCTAACTTCATTAAATAAATATGGTAGCTTAGAGTTTAGAGGGATGAGGGGGACGCTTGATAAACGAGTTATTAAATCATGGCTAGAGACATTACAAAGGTTTAAGAATACAGCAAGAGAATACACCAGTCCTGTTGAACTTATCTCTGACATAAAACGCAAGGGGTTGAAGAAGTTCTGTAACTCCCTCATAACTAAAGGCTACCAGTTCCCTAGTCAACATATTGACAGACGTGAAGCATTTAATATACTACGTACACTAGTAGTACTTACTGAAGATTGGGATGAACCTCTTACCAGAACTGTTAATACTCATCCAGATAATCCGTTCTTGAGAGGATAGTGTTTTATAAAAATGCTGCAATAAGTTTTTAACTTAGGTATATACTAGTTACCTATAAGAGATTAAGGAGAAATAATGGGAGACTGTATTGAGAAACTCCCTCATCACTGTGGTTCACGACGTGGGTTACAGGTATTTCAAACAGATGATGGAGGTTTTAATGGGTTCTGCTTCAGTTGTAACACCTTCGTTGGAGACCCGTATGGGGATAAGCCGAAGGGATACCAGCCAGCTATTAAGAAGAAGACTAAGGAAGAAGTCCTTGCAGAGATTAGGGAGATTGACAAGTATAAGACGGTAGACCTACCGGATAGAAAGATTAAAGCTGAGTACCTAGACTACTATGGTGTTAAGGTAGCTATGGATGTTGAGGACGGCATTACCCCTACTGCTGTATACTTCCCATATAAGGGAGAAGCTAGGGCATACAAGGTGAGGTCTCTTAAAGAAAAGAAGATGTTTGCTATTGGTAACATGAAGGATGTACTCCCCTTCGGATGGAAGCAAGCGTTAGCTTCTGATGATACTAAACTTGTGATAACAGAGGGAGAGTTTGATGCTGTAGCTTTATTCCAAATACTTAAGGAGAAGAATAAGTTCACTGAGTATAAGGACTACAACCCTGCTGTCATCTCTCTGCCTAACGGGAGCAGCAGTGCTAGGGCTACCATGTCACAGATACTGCCGCTCATACGTGGGAGATTCAAGGAAGTTGTCTTAGCATTTGATATGGATGAAGCTGGACGTAAAGCTATTGATGAAGCTGTTGCTGTATATCCTACAGCTAAGGTGGCGGACTTACCAGAAAAGGATGCTAATGAGTGCTTACTCAAGGGTAAGGCTAAAGCATGTGCTAATGCTGTCCTGTTTAACGCTGTTAAGCCTAAGAACACACGATTAGTATGGGGGGAAGACCTTCATGAAGCAGCCCGTGAGCAAGCTCCTTGGGGGGTTAGCTGGCCTTGGAAGTGGGTGACTGAGAAGACCAGAGGGATACGTAAAGGAGAGACAATCTATATTGGTGCTGCTCAGAAGATGGGTAAGAGTGAGGTAGTGAATGCTTTAGGTGCACACTTAGTTAAGGAACACAAGTGGAAGATACTTCTGGCTAAGCCTGAAGAGGCTAACAAGAAATCGTACAAGATGCTTGCGGGTAAAGTGGCAGGGAGGATATTTCATGACCCTAAGGTAGCCTTTGACTACGCTGCGTATGATAAGGCCGGGGAGATATTAGACAAGAAGGTGTGTATGGTAGACCTCTATCAACACCTCGGTTGGTCTACGCTCAAGGATGATATAGCTATTGCAGCTTCAGAGGGAATAGATGCTGTGTTCATTGACCCTATCACCAATCTAACTAATGGAATGAATGCAGCAGATGCTAACACTAAGCTGCAAGAAGTAGCACAAGAGCTGGCAGCTATGGCTAAGGACTTGAACATAGTCATCTTCATCTTCTGTCACTTGCGTAACCCAGATTCTGGGGCTCCACATGATAGAGGGGGAGCTGTACTCACCTCTCAGTTTGCAGGAAGCAGAGCTATGGGGAGGAGCTGTAACTATATGTTTGGCTTGGAAGGGAACAAAGACCCTGAACTCATTGAAGAGGAGCGTAATATACGTAACCTTGTACTGCTAGATGATAGAGAGTATGGTGAGGCAGGTAAGTGTAGATTGTTCTGGGATAAGAATACTGGTCTATTTAATGAGATGGGAGAATAACATGATTATCAAGTGTGTATGTAAACATGAGTTGACAGAGTTCTACAAAACAGAGAAAGATGTACTTATAAAGCGCATAAAAGCAAGAGGAATGCAAGAGGTAGATGCTGAGGACGTAGTACAGGAAGCGTTCTATAGGGCGCTTAAGTATTTTAATACGTTCAATCCAGACAGACAGGAGATAGGTGCATGGTTCAATACCATTATGAACAACGCGTTCAAAGACTATCGACACGCTAACTTCACAGGTGACTACTCATTCCGTGAAGAGGATGAAGAAGTGGGAGGTGAGATTGAAGAGGATCTGTTTCACAAACAGCTAGCTAAAGAGATTAAAGATGAGATTAGTAGAATGCCTATTGAGGAACGGAACATCTTACAGGCTGTGTTTGTATTAGGACATAGCTATAAAGCATGTTGTCAAATCTTTGACCTACCTTACGCTAGGGTTCAGTTTATATTACAGGAATTTAGAAAAGAAATGAAGGAGAAATATTTATGAGTACAATAACATATTGGGAGATAGCTCTCATCTTAGTTGCGGCACCAGCAGGGATCCTCTTAATTGTGTGTGCATTAGAGGAGATAGTTAGTTGGATTAAATACCGGCTATGAGAATAGTAGTAGCTGATATAGAAGCCAACGGTTTATTGTACGACGCTACTAAAATATGGTGCGGTGTGTTCCTTGACATTAAGACCAAGGAGAAATGGAAGTTCAAGCCACATCAGATAAATGATATGCTTAAGTTCATGGACACCTGCGATGGTATGATAATGCACAACGGTATCAACTATGACTGGCCTCTCTTAAAGAAGTTGTATGGATATGAGTACAATGGTAAGAAGGTAGACACCCTCATCATGTCCCGTATGCAGAACACTAAGAGGATACGTCCATTCAATATGCCTAGAGAAGTGAAGGGTGGGCCACACTCATTAGCTGCTTGGGGATATAGGGTTGGGAGAGGAAAGCCTGACCATGATGAATGGGACAGGTACAGCAAGGAGATGCTGCATAGGTGTGACGAGGATGTAGAGATAACTCTCCTGACCTACAACGAATTGCTTTACGAAGTTAAAGGGCAGGACTGGAAGGGAGCATGGGGCTTAACCTTCAAGCTCTTTGAAATTCTACATAAGCAAGAGGAGTATGGCTGGTTAGTTGACAGACCTTACATGGACAAGAGCATTAAACTATTGACACACTGGGTGGATAAGATAGATTCCATCGTCACCCCTCTCCTGCCACTGATAGTGGAGATTCAGGAGGGAAAAGAGAAGGGACAGGTTAAGCACCTCAAGTCCATCTTCCTTAAGAGCGGTGAGTACAGTGCGTATACTAAGGCGTGGTATGATAAGAATAATTTGGATGTTAAGGAAGTACGTGTTTCTGGCCCTTTTAGCCGCGTTACTTTTCGCCCTGTAGATTTAAATTCTGTGGATGAAACGAAAGCCTACCTCTTAAGTGAAGGCTGGATACCAGAGAAATGGAACTACAAGAAGGATGAGAAGGGTAAGTATGTCAAGGATGAACAAGGGAATAGGATTAAGACCTCGGCTAAGATGTCACATGATGACCCCTTCGAGGGGATTAACTCAGGGATAGGGAAGCTGGTAGCTAAGAGGATTCAGTGCAGACATAGACGTAGCAACATAGAGGGATGGATTAAACATATCAGGGAGGATGGTAGGATTAGCACACCAGTGTCAGCATTAGCTGAGACAGGTAGATGTAAGCACAAAGTGATAGTGAATGTGCCGGGAGGTGATTCATTCTTTGGTAAGCAGATGAGAAGATGCTTTGTTGCTAAGGATGGGTACAAGATAGTAGGTACAGACAGTGCTGGTTGCCAGCTTAGGATGTTAGCAGCTAGGATGGGAGATGATGCGTACACTCATGAGATTCTACATGGAGATATGCACACTGCCAATCAAATAGCAGCAGGTCTTAAGACTAGGGCACAGGCTAAGACCTTTATCTATGCGTCAAAGGCGCATATAAAACTGGGTGAACTGCTGGAAACCTAAGCCGTAAGGTATGGCAATCAGCAGCCAAGCTAAATATTTTTACTGCAATATGTTCAGAACTGAGGTATACTTTACACCAAACATTATTTATAGTATAATACTATTCGGAGAAGATATGTCAGTTGAAGATTTAAAATGTATTGATTGCGGGAAAGAGTTTACAAAGTATCAACATAATCAGAAAAGATGTTACGAGTGCATAGCTAAGACAGACCCTAGGTTCAAATCTAGACCTAAGAAGCAATGTCCAACCTGCGCAAAAGTATTCAGACCTAGGACTATCAGGCACACGTACTGTACAGATGCTTGTGCTAAAAAGTCATGGGAGAAGGGTTACTTTAAAAGGACTTATGGGTTGTCGTTAGATGAATACCAAGACATGTTTGAAAGGTCGGAGCATAAATGTAACATATGTGGTAGCGAAGGGTTCAGGATAAACTCTAAAGCTAAGAACACTTTATGTGTTGATCACGACCATGAAACAGGTAAGATACGTGGACTACTTTGTCATAACTGCAACAGGGCACTTGGTCTTTTGCAGGATGATACAACTCTTTTAGAAAAAGCAATAAAATATTTAGAAGGTTCAGAGACTATCCCGTAAGGGAGTACACCTCAAGCGAGGTGGAAGCGCCTAGCCCCCTAGTGGGGATGATATAGTCCGAACTTACGGGAAACCGTAAGCAGTTCATAAGAGAACGGGTACAAGAGTAGCGTCTTGTATTGAACACTTGATTTGTTCGGTGCTGGTGATGCTAAGATAGGCTCAATTGTAGGAGGAGGGAAGAAGGAAGGCAAGGCACTGAAGGAGAAGTTCCTAAAGGGACTCCCTGCACTAGGTAGATTAGTAGATGAGCTGACCAAGGAGTGGCGTAGTAATGCCATGACTCGTACAGTCCACACTAAGTGGGGGCTACGCAAGGAGTATTACAATGGTTGGGTCACTGGTTTAGACGGGAGACCTATCTACATAGCCAGTGAACATGCAGTGTTAGTCTACGTATTACAGAGTGATGAAGCTATAATGATGTCGGCTGCCTACTGCCTGCTACATAAGAGGGCAGAGGCAAGAGGATGGAAGTGGGGAGAGGATTGGTCTTATTTAATCTTCTATCACGATGAATTCCAATGCGAAGTGAAGGAGGAACTGTGCGAAGAGTTCGCCATTCTAGCAGAGAAATGTATTGAGGATGCGGGGAGGTTCTATAACATAGCCTGTCCTCATAAAGGTGAATCAGATATAGGAAACAATTGGCATGAAACACACTAAGGTAACAGGGACACTTAATAATTGGAGGGTACAAGTTGTAACTGAGGAAGAGTTTATTATATGGGGGGAAGTGTACGGAGATGTTCACCAGAGGTTTAGTGATGGAGCACTAATCCATACATCAGGAATAAAGAACAGGATTGTTAAAGAGGGGGATGTAGTTCATACCCGTAACAGTAAATATTTATTAGGAAACAAACAGGAGATTTAGGATGGGCCTTAACGCAAGTAAAGTAAAAGCACCAACAGTTAACAAAGACTATCAACGTATTGAAGTTGGTAACTATCTAGCACGATTAGTGCAAGTGATAGACTTAGGACTACAACCTCAACGCCCATACAAGGGACAAGAGAAACCTCCAGCACATGAGATTATGCTGACGTATGAGCTAGGTACAGAGTTCATGAAGGATGAGGAAGGTAATGATATAGAGGATAAACCTAGATGGATTAGTGAGACCATTCCTTTCCTTAGCTTAAAGGCAGAACTAGCTAAGTCTACTAAACGCATCAATGCACTAGACCCTAAGCTTGAGTTCGGTGGTGACTTCGCAGAGATGACAGGACTACCTTGCACTGTAACAGTGACTCACAACCCACATAAGACAGAACCTGAGAAGGTGTATGTTAATGTAGGTAATGTCACTCCGCCTATGAAAGGTATCCCTATCCCTGAGTTAGTTAATCCAGCTAAGGTGTTTGACTTATCTGAGCCTGACCTAGAGATTTTAGGAAGCCTTCCTGAGTGGGTACAGGACAAGATTAAGTCCAACCTAGAGTTCAATGGTTCTACGTTATATGGTATGTTGAATGGAGATGCACCTAAGGAAGCTGAGCCTGTAGCTGAGACAGAAGAGGAAGATGTTGAGAGTCCTTTCTCATAGGAGAGCTTATGTTACCACTAATAGATGCTGACATACTAGTGTATGAGGCAGCCTTCGGTGGTGAGGACAGAGAGACAGGAGAGGTGTACGGCTTTGACTATGTATCTGCTTTAATAGATAGAAAGATTGAAGAGATATGTCATGCTGTAGGGGCCACTGAGCCCCCCCTCCTATTCCTCACTGGCAAGGGTAACTTCAGGGAAGGCATATCTACAGTTAAGCCTTACAAGGGCAACCGTAAGCAGCCTAAGCCATACCACTACCTTAATGTAAGAGCGTATCTTGAATCGTTAGGCGCTATTACAGTGGAGGGTATGGAGGCTGATGATGCGTTAGCTATTGCACAGACAGAAGATTGGAACAGTACATGGAAGGTAGCTAATGGTTTAGAGCCAGAACCTAAAGACCGTTCCTGTTTCAAGACTGTCATAGTTACAAGAGACAAAGACCTAAGGCAAGTGGCCGGATGGCATTACGGATGGGAGCATGGAGCACAGCCTGAATTCCCTCTACAATTTGTAGATGAACTGGGAGATATAGAACTGATAGACAAAACTCCTAAAGAAATTAAGGGGACAGGCTTGAAGTTCTTCTATTCACAGCTAATCACTGGAGATACAGTAGATAACATACCCGGATTACCTCGCAAAGGAGCCGTGTATGCTTATAAAATCCTCAAGGAATGTGACGATGAGGGGTCTATGTTTAAAGCTGTTAGAGAGGCTTACAGACAGGTGTATGATGACGAAGGAGATGAGAGATTGTTAGAACAAGGACGCTTATTGTGGATGGTGAGAGAGCTAGACGCAGAGGGTGAGCCAAAGATGTGGGAGTTTCCAGATGGATAAACCACACAACGGAGGTAAGTGGACACCAGCTAGATTCCACTCTTTCATCAAGAGTGCATTGAGGAGAGCCAGTATGCGTTGGCCTCCTAAGCATGAGGTGAAGAAGGCAGCCAGAGTAGAGAGAGGTAAGTATTTGTGTAATGGATGTGGTGAGATTGTTCCTGCTTCGATTAAGAAGGATGGTAAGAGAAAATCCAATGTCCATGTTGACCATGTTGTTCCTGTTATCGACCCTGCTAAAGGCTTTGTAAGTTGGGATGATACAATAGAGCGCATGTTCTGTGAAGCGGGAGACTTACAAGTGTTATGTACTGCATGTCACGCAGAAGTTACAGCAGAAGAAAGACTAATAGCCAAAGAAAGAAAACAACTGGAGAAGAATAATAATGACAGAAGCTTATAGCTTATTTGAAGAAATAGAAGATGAAGGGTTACGTGCGAGGAATAGAGGAGTGATTATGGCTAACATTTATGAAGACACTTCTATGGAAGGTAAAACTCCTCCTTCAGGAATGAAAGCATTAGTGGCATATTTTATGGCTGTACCTAAAGAAGAAAGGGAACGTGCTTATGCTGAGTTCCAAGTACAAATGACTGAACGTAAATACTTAAAGGAAGTGAAGTAATGAAGATACTACATTTAGATATTGAAACATTTCCTCATCTAGGTTATCACTGGGGGCTATTCAAGCAGAACATAGCCGTCAATCAAATAGTAGAGAGTGGGAAGACCGCGAGTTGGGCAGCCAAGTGGCATGGAGAGAGCAACCTAATGTATGCTGGGCTCAATACTCACACTGAGAGGGGGATGATTGAAGTTATCTGGAAGATTCTTGATAAGGCGGACGTAGTGTGCCACTATAATGGAGCGAGGTTCGACATGCCTACATTGAACAAAGAGTTCTTGAAGTTTGGCATGGCACCTCCTTCTCCTTACCAACAGATAGACCTGCTACAAACTGCAAGGAAGCAGTTCAGGTTAGCCAGTAATAAGCTAGACTATGTGGCACAGTATGTTGGTGTAGGTAAGAAGGTTAATCACAAAGGCATGGAGCTATGGACTGGCTGCATGGAAGGTAATGAGGAAGACTGGGAAGTAATGGAAGAGTATAACAAGCAAGATGTATCCTTATTAGAGGAATTATACCTCAAACTTCTTCCTTGGATACAAGGGCACCCTAACCCTGCACTGTTCAATGAAGATACAGACATGCAATGTCCTAAGTGTGGAGGTAAACATCTACAGAAGAGAGGGACATATAAGACCAAGGTTCAGATGTATCAACGATACCAATGTCAAGACTGCTTCTCATGGAGCAGAGAAAGATTCACCATGCTTCCTAAAGATAAGCGTAAACAAATTATTAATGGAGTTGTGTAATGGCTATAGGTAAAGCGATAGACCCCTTCGTGTGGGAAGAAAGGGTAAGGGATTCTTCTCCCCCGTCAAGCATGCAGGTAGGAGGAGATCATTATAAGAAAATGAAGATTCAACCTATTGAGTTTGCTTTAGCTAACAGTTTCAACGCTGGACAAACCTTGGCTTTAAGGTATATCAGCAGATATAAATATAAGAATGGAGTAGAGGACTTAAAGAAAGCTATCCATTCTATTGAACTCTTGATTGAGCATGAGGAAAATAAATGATTAATTTACAGTTAGCAAAGCAGAGGGGTCTAACTGATGAGGATATATTTAATATAGAACTTCTTCATGATAAGAGAGATAAGTACATAGATCAGTTAAAGGAAGGGCGGATTGACAGAGTATACATAGGAATGATGCTAGAAATACTTGAGGCTAGGCTTCAGGAATTATGGCGGAGTGCCCTAAGATGGACAATGAGGACTACCTATGTCCCGGATCAATTTACAGCGCTACCTGTCCGTTGCACAGACACAATGTAGGAGGGACTAATGGGATGTAACATTAAGATTTTATCTGACATAACAATTTTCAATAAGTATGCTAAGTACATTCCCAAGTTAAAAAGGAGGGAAACTTGGGAAGAAATCTGCACAAGGAATATGCAGATGCACATTAAGAAATACCCCCTTCTCAAGGAGGAGATAGAGGAGGTATACAGAGAGTACGTCATACCTAAGAAGGTCTTGCCTAGCATGAGGAGTCTACAGTTTGGAGGTAGGCCGATAGAGTTAGCTCCTAACAGAGGGTTTAACTGTGCTTACCTCCCAGTAGACTCACCGGAAGCTTTCTCTGAAACTATGTTCCTATTATTAGGGGGGACAGGGGTAGGTTATTCAGTACAGAAACACCATGTGGAAACCCTCCCTCCAATTTCTACCCCCCTCTCCCGCACAAGAAGGTACGTTATAGGTGATAGCATAGAGGGATGGGCGGACTCCATAAAGGTACTAGTAGAGGCGTATTTCTATGGGAAGAGTCAGCCTCGGTTTGACTTCTCAGATATACGTGCTAAAGGAGAAGCGTTAGTTACGTCAGGAGGAAAGGCTCCGGGGCCACAGCCCCTTAAGGACTGCATACATAACATAAGGAAAGTGTTGGATTTTAAGGAGAGGGGGAGTAAGCTTACCACATTGGAAGTCCATGACATCATGTGCTACATTGCAGATGCAGTATTGGCAGGAGGAATAAGAAGAGCGGCCTTGATAGCCTTATTCAGCATGGATGATATGGATATGGTGACATGTAAGAGTGGTGCATGGTGGGAGGAGAACCCACAAAGAGGGAGAGCTAACAACTCAGCAGTAATCCTACGGCACAAGGTGAGGAAGATGGACTTTCTAGACCTATGGAAACGTGTCGAGATGTCAGGGGCAGGGGAACCGGGCATCTTCTTTAGTAATGACAAGGATTGGGGAACTAATCCCTGTTGTGAGATAGGACTACGCCCATTCCAGTTCTGTAATCTTACGGAAATTAATGTATCTGATGTTACAACTCAGGAGGAGTTGAATGCAAGAGCCAAGGTAGGAGCATTCTTAGGTACATTACAGGCTGGATACACAGACTTCCACTATCTACGTGACGTATGGAAAGATGCCACGGAGAAGGACGCCCTCATAGGAGTAGGGATGACAGGGATAGGTAGTGGTACAGTATTAAAACTTAACTTAGGAGAAGCGAGTGAATATGTCATTAAAGAAAATCATAGGGTGGCCGATATTATTGGTATCAACAGGGCTAGCCGCACTACTTGTATTAAGCCTAGCGGTACTAGTAGCTTGGTTTTGGGTAGCGCATCAGGGATACACGCTTGGCACAGCCCTTACTACATCAGAAGAAGCAGAGTGGGAAAGGATGAAGCGCTTTACAGATTCCTTAAAAGAACAGCTCCCGAACTGGTAGAGGATTGCCAAGAGAAGCCCCACATACAAGCAGTGATAGAGATACCTATTAAATCTCCTGAAGGCTCTATCTTTAGAGGGGAGTCTTACATAGATTTATTGGAAAGGGTACGCAAATTTAATGTAGAGTGGGTTAGGCCGGGGTCATTGCATGGGCAGAACACTAACAATGTGTCCTGTACAGTAAGCCTAAGGGATGATGAGTGGGAGGGATGTGGTGAATGGATGTGGAAGAACAGGTCTGTATTCAATGGCATATCCTGTCTCCCTTATGACGGTGGATCTTATGTACAAGCGCCCTTCGAGGAGATAGATGAGGAGAGATACCTGCTATTATCTAACAGTCTAAATGAAATAGACTTAACCAAGGTGGTAGAGGAAAGGGATAACACTGACTTAACAGGAGAAGCTGCATGTGCGGGGGGGTTATGTGAAATTGTTTAAAACTAGGAAGTTGAAGATAGGTTATCAAACCTACACATTCAAAGAGAACACGGATGTTCTCAAGGAGTTAGGTATCTGTGCAAGATGTCACAAGGATAATCAGAGGATAGAGTACAGGACTGACTTTCCTGCTAGTGAAGTGGCTGATAGTGTAATACATGAAGTGTTACACGCTATTGTACACAGTTATATCTATGATGTAGACGGTGCAGATGAGGAGGAGACCGTGACAATGATTGCTCACGGCCTTACTCAGGTGATTAGGGATAATCCCAAGTTCTGGAAGGAGTTGACCAAGATGTTAATCCCTAAGTAACATTCAGTTAAACGGCAGGGGTCGCTCCTTAGATATATCTTGCGGCCCAGTCAACGCCAGAAGGTATGCAAGACACGCCGCGTAGATTACCGTGCCACGGTAGCTCAAGCGTTAGGCACTTGAAGTCACCAAACGACAAACGTCCCACGGTACAATCGTCATTTTTCCATGTTGATATTTTAAGATTCATAAATCACCTTGTTGAAATGGGTATGAGTTTGTTACTATTTTAAAGCCCTAATTAAAGGGCTATTATAACCTATGGAATTACGGTATCAACACGCCAACACTACTTAATAACCACTTGCCACTTGATGCGTTATAAACCCATGTACAGCCAGTATAAGCGCCAGATAAGCTGCCTATTGTTACCGTTCCAGTATTAACTATTTGCTGATTAGTGCCATCAACAATCTCAACATTAAAACCATTCCCTATCATGTGAAGCACAGCCCCATCACTCGGGGGTGTACCAGCAAGTAATCCTGATGGGTCTGCCAATGTACACCCTGTCCTACTCGCTCCAGACCCAACAACATACATAGTAGTCACTCGGCCTTCTAAATTTATAGGTATGGAAAACCCGTTTGCATTAGGGGATACTTGTTGATTTCCGTAATCTGGGCCAACAAGGGCGTTAGAGCTGTTTCTAAGCTCAAGCGTAGACTCTGTTATATTTTCAGCACCATCCCTTAATATTAATGGCGTTGCTGAGTTAGACATCGTGTTAGGGGAAACATACGACTTTGAGCCATCACCCCTAAAGCTTCCTCCGCGTAGAGTTATAGCTTCCTGAAATCCACTAGATGAAAGTCTAACCTGTGTACCTCTTGCGGTTATCGCTCCATTTATTTCAGCAAATACCGCAGAGAAGTCACCCTGACCTAGTGTGATATTGCCATTTAATATGACTGGATTGCTACCTGACGAACTTGTTATCTGAATATCGCCAGCAGTTGAAAGCGTTAAATCACCATTAACCACAACATCAGTGGCAAGTTGCAAAAATCCAGTGGCAGTGACGCTTCCAATAATTGCGCCAGATAAGGCGATAGAGCAAGCTGAATCTTGAGCGACATTAACATCTAGTGTCGAACCTGTGATTGGGGTTGCTATCAATTCAGCCCACCCACCAGCCTCACAGACAACACCAATATTGGACGTTCCTGCGCTACCATCAATAATACAATCTCTAACGTGTGTGTAGCCGCTTCTATGAGATGTTAAGAGTGATTTAGTTGTACCTACTGCTGCGGGTACAATCGACAAATCTTGCAAACCTACCTCTGTTCCTGTCACATAAACACCGTGTTCGTATCCAGCAGTCGGGTTTGTTTCAATAAAAGTAGTTGCTGCACTAACACCTTTAATAATCACCATACCGCCTAAGTCAGCACCGTCTTGAGCTGTTCTACGACCTATATACTTGCCTTGTGGGTAGAAGGTAGCAGGCCTCGGCATTGAGGCAGATGGTCTTGAGGATTGATTAAATGTACCTGCTGATAAGTTTATTTTTTGTTGATGAGCTATAATATCTGGCAATTGGTCGAAAGCGAATTGAAGGGTTTTGTATGCGCCTGCGCTAGCTGTTACTCCGTAGCCCCACTCATCAGTACCATTAGTTTGGTCTACATACCACTCAAATTCTGTATAAGTACTACCACCTTCAGTCCTTCTTTCTACAAAGCTTATTAATGGATTAGCAGTACTTTCAAATATATTCCTTCCATTATTTCTAACATTTACATTAATACTAGAGGTTAGTACAACATCATAAGTAGCCCCTCCACCGCTTCCGGTTGAGAATGCGCCAGTCTCTACTACATCTCCTACCTTAACACCTCGTAGCAGTTTCATTGTCGCTACTGTTGCCGTCTGTCTTGCAAGGTCTTTACCTACGACAGCTCCTTCTACCCTAGTTAACGCCATTGCCCTTACCTCCCACCTTAAATCCTTGCTGCTTAAAATACCACCTAAGCCCGAAGCTTGCGGCCATTATTCCGAACATACCAAACTGATACCATACTGGCAGTTCACTGACAAAACCTACCCACTCAAAGGCTAAGTCTGGCCTAAACCACCCTACTACTAGAGGGGAAAACCAGACGATTGTAATAAGTTCGTCCTTCCAACTGTACTGAGAAGCTCTTAACGCCTCTAAGTCCCAGTCACCCTCTACCTGAGCTGCCTGCCTGTACCTAGCAGCCTCGGAGTCATTCTTACTCTTCTTTAAATCTACCCAAGAAGTGAATATGGAACCTATTGCCCCTACTATTGTCCCCCACATAATCCCTCCTAACCTATTTCATCTTATCCTTCTTATCTTTCTTTTTAGCCTTCTTCTTTTTCTTATTAGGCTTACCCATAGCTGCCGCTAATGCAGCTTCAATCTTTTTATTGCGTGACATAAGATGTTTCTTCGCTTCATCTGCCATGCCTGTACCTAGAGGTACACTCTCTGCTGGATTCTTTCTATTGCCTGCCACAACATTCTCCTCAGTTATTTGTTTTGTGCCTGCGCCACTCTTAGCGCAGTTAAAATCTTTTTTATTTCTTTAGTATCTCCCTTAATCTCGTGAACATCTGAGACAAGGCTTGAATGTCTTTCTTCTAACCGTATAGTTCTATCATGGGTGCTGTCTAATTTCTGTCTATCTTGCCGCTTACTCCACCACATTTGACCTAACACTCCTCCCACTAGCAGCTTGAATAAAAATTCAATACCAACTTCCATTACTTAACCCTCTCAAAATGTGGCATGTCTACGAAATTTTTCCATAAGCCTCCCCATTTAACAGGGAGATGTAACTTATTTGCTGATTGTAAAACGGCTGTTGCTATATGTGTTAAGTGTTCTGGTTCCCAACTTGCTTTACCATCGACATAAGCATATACATCTACTGCTTTACCCTTCTGATGTCTACTCTCTCTTAGTATTCCATCGGCCTTAGATTTACCTGTTGCATAGAGTTTCTGCTGCTCCGCTAAGGAACGCACTCCTCCGTAAGGAGGTATACCGAAATCTATTTTAGATAAACTTAAAGCCTCCTTCATAACCTCTACTAAGCCAGTATCCACCCCCTCTAACCTAGAGAGGGATTTTTCGCTGAATGTGTATCCCAAGTTACTCTCCTTCTTGTGGAGCAAACAGGTTAACGAACTGCTCATTAAACACTTGTTGATAGTCAGTACGTCCTTCTACGTGAGCTGCTGCCTTAATGAACTGATTAACAGCAGGAGACACACGCTTATTCAAGCCCATTGCTTTTCCTTTAGCAGATTCAAGCTGAGACTTAGAGATTCCTTTTATAGGAACGAACTGTACTCCTCCATTCTTAAATACAGGTTCAACTACATCGAACACAGGGACATTGACAAACCCTGTAGAAGGAAGTTCTACAGCTCCTATAGGTAAGTTGGCTACTCTAGGGGGTGTTACTACAGCGCCCTCAGGCAAGCTCTCTCCGGGCTCTAATGTGAAGCTAACTCCTGCCTTAGAAAATTCTTTCTGGAGTAAAGGTCGAACTTTATCAACATAAAGCCTATCAATAACCTCTCCAACCTCTTCAGCGTATTCAGAAGGTATCCCTTTAGTCTTACTGACATAGGCCGCTAAGTCAGGGCTTGCCAGAAACTGCATAGCAGGGGCAAAGTCTTCTACATTTCCTGCACTTCCTTCAAACATTGACAGTGACTTAAATATATTGTCTACATGAACCTTCTGCTCAGCCTTCCCGTCATCATCAAGCTTATCTAACGTACTCAAGGTTGACTGTATACCCTTTAGGTAATCCCTTACACTCTCTCTGTCATTGTTATCATATAGATTAGTAGGAGTAGTATCAGCATTAGCCATATTCTGAAAATGAGTACGGGTGAGTGGCCCAAGTCTAGCTATGAAATCAGGGGATAGTCTAGGAAAAAGCCTTGATATCCCTGCGTATTGAGCAAACCTGTCATCTGACGCGAGAGATTGAGATTGAATTATTGCTAACCGGGCTGCAACCTCATCTTCTGCTAACTGTCTGTCCATCTTACCTTCAATAGACGCAACTGCGAGGTTATTAATCCCTTCAAACTGTGAGAGAACTCTAGTAATTTTAGCCTCATCCGCCCCTTGTGAAGAGTTGATTGCAAATTGCTTAATATTCTCAAACTCTCCTTTCAAAGCAAGAATAGCATCCTTCTTATCTAAGTTTCCAGCCTCAAACTCCTGTAAAATCTGATCAACATCTTGCTTAAACTTTGGTGCGTAAGCTGCTGACATCTCATACAAAGCCTTAGAACCTAGCTGCTCTCTTCTTGCGTTAGACAAAGCAATCTCTTTTTGTTTGATCCCTAACTTAGAGCTTTCACCTGTAAGCTTTGCGTTCTCTAAAGCTACAATCTGAGCCTCTCTACTGTATAGGTCGCCAAGTGCTTTCCATCTTCTCCTCTGTAAAACCATCTCCTCTACTTTAGCAGGAGTTGAGCCTTCCTTAACCCAATCTTCTGCCTTAGCATCTTGAACTTCAGTCTCATAAGAAGATATTGCTTTAGCTGTACTGGCACTTAAACCAACTGTACCAGTTAAAGTCTTTTGCAAATCCCCTATGTCTTTTGCTAACATAGGGTTGGCTTGTATAGCTGCAAGGTAGTTAGACCTCATGCGTAGCTTAGCTTCTGTTGCAGAGATATCTCCTGAATCTAAGGCGTTTGAGATCTTTAGCTGATCCTCCTGAAACCCCACTAATGTTTTAGCTGTCTGTTCCTTTTGGAATGAAATAGCAGCCTCTCTCTGTGCCTCAACATCCATAGCTTTCTGCTTCATAAAGAGGTTAGCAACATTTGAAGCGAAACCTGCTACCGCTAAAGGTGTTGTATCTACTGGGGTAGGAGAACTCTTCATCCCTCCCCCCGGCCCTGAACTTAGTCCTGTTTTAAAAACCGCCATCAATTTGTCTCCAATTCTTTTTCTTTATCAACAGAGTCTAAAAAACCTCTAATCCTGTCTCTTTCTTCCTCTGTGATATTAGGAAGAGCAATTAAAAGAGTTCTTACATCCTCCTGACTCTTCCATTTTGCGCTCCTCATGACATCAATAAAGAAACTGTTATCCTTCTCACGTATACTCTTCTGGATTTCTCTATCTATAATCTCTCTTGCACGCTCCTCATTACCCTTGAAGGCTTCAAAAGCAGCACCATAAGATTTAGTTATTCCTTCGGCAGTATTCATGTCAATATTTTTATTAGCTAAGTGGTTCCTTAAGTCCCTAAACCAACTCTTTACATCTCCCTCAAACTCCTTACTGTCCTCATATAACCTGTTCTTTGTGTACCAGTAGTTAGATACATCTTGAGGAGGCATACCAAACAGTTGGAATATTGATTCCATGCTTGTGACACGCTCATCTATAACATCTGAACCATGAACTATCTGTCCAGTCTTATAAGCTTGCCTAGCTTTATAAGCATTAGAGTACCCGGATGTAATCTTAGCAACTTCATGAAGGGTGTCAAGAATTTCCGTGGGAGTTTCAAAGTCCTTCATTCCTCCAGTCAATCTAGCTATAGACTTTAGAGCGTTAGTTATACGTGGGCTGTTACCAAATAGCAGCTTACCTGAAGGAGATTCAGTGTACAACGCCCCTATGTTACCGGAGAACAGCTCTCTAACTAATGTATAAGGCCCGTGCATATCGAGAGGAGACAGTCCTCCGAAGTCAGTCCTAGAGTCCTCTCCTGCAATCAACGAAGCCATTTTATTAAAAGTATAAGCCTCTAATCCGTCTACAACAGCCTCTCTTGCTTCTGGATTTTTAGGTAGATTCTCTTCCCCAAAGATATCGTACATAGCTGCCGCTGGCAATGTGAACATAGGTACTTGGTAAGCTAACAACTTAGCCCTTTCTGTCCTAGTAAGCCCCCTATTAACCATCTGTAATAATGCTTTATGAGGAACCTGCATAAACTGGAAAGCTAATGCCAAAGCATTCTGATTGTATGGCATATCGCCTGCTGCATTCATATTGTAAGTATAGTTACGCGCTTTCCCTGTAACAAGATCAAGCTCTGCTTGTGTTAGGTTTGTACGTCCTACCTTCCTAACCATCTGGTCTCGGTGTGCTAACCATGAAGTCATCACATTAAATATCTCACCAGCATCAAAACCTATACGTCTAGCAGCTTGAGAGGTTTTACCTAATGACCGTGTAACAGGGTTCTTACCGAACCTACTGGTTTGCTCTGATAATTCAGTGAGCGCCCCCTCAACTAGGTTCTGCTTATCCACTGAAGATAACAATCCAGAGTCCCTAAACTCTTTAGCCATTTGATCCACTTCTAAATCTCTTGGAGTCTTAGCTCCTACTTTCGGGAATATGTCGTCTGCACCTGAGATTTGTCTAGCCACCCTAATCACATCTCTAGCCATCTGCTGTGACAAGACATACTTAGGGAAGTTTACAGCTAATAACGTAGCCTGATGAGCCTGTAATGGCCCTTGACGGAAGGGGTTAGTGGCTAGGTAGGAAAAGAATGCTGCATTCTTACCTTTAGCTGTGATGTTAGCCTGCTCAGCAGCAGCTTGTAACCCTCTTTCTAGCTTACCAAAGCCCTGTTGTCCAGCTATATCAGCTATCCCTCTAAGGGATGCCTGAAGGGAATCATCTATAGCGTTCCTGAACCCATCCTCTAGCTTCTTAATGTAAGTAAAAGTGGTAATAGCGTCCCCCATCTTCTTGTTGCCAACACCCCTAATCCTAGCAGTATCTTTGATCTCTGCTGCATCCTTAGGCCATTGAGTCATCCCTTGACGCTTGTCCAATACCTCTTCAAACTGCTGTAAGAACCGCTGCTTAGTAGCCTCAAGGTAGTCACGCATAGCTACCCTTTTAGAAGTAGATCGTGCCGCGTATATCATAGAGTCAACCGGCCCCATAACAAATGATTGGTCACTGCCAACGGTTGCCGGGCCTGAAGCATCTGCTAGACGTTTACCTCTAGCCCTCTGTGCGAGCCTTCCAGATGCTCCTTGCAAATCCCAATAGTCATCACTATCCATACGCATAGCCTTCTTGTCTGAGCGTACAAAGTATTCTCCACCGCGCCCTTGTTTAGCTAAGCTGTCGGCATATCTTTGAGCTGAAGGAGTATCTCCTGCTACAGCTACAGCCTTCTCGTACAGAACATTACCTGAAGAATCTTTAACCCTCTCCACAACAAACTTAGGTGCTTTATAATTTACTGAGTAGTATCCGTGCCGGTAGTTGAGAATCTTATCTGTATCCCTTATCCCTCTTAGCTTAGCTGCTTCACTTGCATTATCTAGACGAATGTGTGTTACAGTCTGCCCATCTATCTCCTCTGGAGACCTTAGTTTTGCCAATATACCGTCAGACTCATGGAACCCATCGTCTATAGCTCTAACTGTACCAGTCTGGGGATCATACGCTTCTTTAATTTGCTTGGCTTGGGTTTCATTAAGCTCTTTAGCAAAGAACCTTGAGTCAGTTTTAACATCTTCATACATACTGAAGCCTCTAGCTCTCATGGTTTTAGCTAGATCTCTATTCTCTAGCCAGTACATAGAGTCCCAATAGGTCTTCCAGTCTTTAAGACTTTGAATTTCTTTATCAGAGAAAGCTTCCGCCCTTAATCTTGCTTCACTAAATTCAATTCCTCTGTGATTAGCTTCCTTAATGTACTGTTCAACCTTAGCCCTCCTGTGGTTTGGGAGACTATTATAGGCATCTCCAAACTTTTTACCTACTTCTAGCATGGCTCCTTCCAGTCCTGCCACTCTATCAACAGCGACATTAGCCCCAAATGTCAGGTTAGGATGAAGCATAGAAGCACTCTCTAGAACGTGCTGTTGAAGAGACCCGGATCTTCCTCCAGTCATAATACCTGCCCTATCTATCACATTCCTCTTAACATCTGCATCAGCAAATCTCTCAACTCCCAGAGGATTAAAATCTGCATGGTAGTCCACCTGTGCTAAGTAGTCTCCGGGCTCTTCTGGTATACCTTTCACTGGATAGTATTCACCATCTGAGAGGTTACGTTTAAGGATTTTAATCTCGTCATCCCTTACACCAGTACTGGCTAGAGCAGCCTTGGTTCTATTGAATATTGATTGGGCAGAGGTACTCCCTCCATTTTCTCCGCCATACACAGCCTTTATAATAGTGCCTCCACTAGGGTCTTCTCCTACTTGGCTCATGTTTCCACGCAGAGTTACTCCTTTAACTTCTTGGAAGTTTTTAAAAGAGTGCGCCCTCATCTGTTTCTTCTCACTCTCCCAGTAATAAATTCCTCCATCCTTAGAAGCTATATCCATAATATTCTGGTCAGGAGTCAACTCTTGATTGCTAATGGCTTCTGGATTATGAGTACGATTTCTTACGCGACCGTCAGGAGTGATTACTTCTGGAAGCATATCTCCAGCAAGGGCTTCCTCCCTACTAGTACCATAAGTAGCCTCTGCAAATTCCCCAGACTCATCTACTCTAGCAGCTTCATGTATAGCCCTTGCTGTTGAAGGGTTTACTTCCTTGACATTCTCTGCAACAGAAGCAGGTTGTGCTGTCTTTGTTCCAAACCTAAGTTCCCATGCCCTCTTGTAATCGTCGTAATCGTACTTTGGAGCTGTAATATTCTTAAATACTTTACGTCCCTTCGCTACACCTTTCCCGAATAATGATCCTATCCCTACAATATCTAATACAGAAACTATATTATCAATCACTTCCGAACCCTCTCCGTAGTAGCCTTCTTCCAACATTACTTTAAGAAATTCTACTCTTGAGAAGTCATTTTTATCAGACATAACAATACTGTCAGATTCATTTACAATTTTAACAAGGGCTTCTGCTATACCGAATCTTTCCTCTGGAGGGAGATTTTTAATAACATCTCTCATATCTCCCTTAAGGTTTCCAAGTAAAGAGAATAGCCCTGAGATGTCTCCTTGGGTTTCCTCGTCAAGGAGACCTTTATTTATAATTGCATTACGGACATTGTTTGCCCGCTGTTGCTCATTCTGAGGAAGGAGGAACTCTATAGCATCAAGGAACAGACTCATCCCATCATTGCTGACTTTGACACGCTCAGCATTGTAAAGTTCTTGAGTCTTCTTCTTATATTCGTTAATCTCGTCTATTCTTGAAGTGACGTTTATACGTACAATCTCGTCCTCAAGACTCTCACCCGGAACATCTACTACTGCCTGTTTTGTAGACAGCATATTTGTCGAGTTATATTTACTGTTCTCTTTATCCAGCACAGCTAACAGGGCTTTTTCTTTCTGTGAATCTGTGAAGTTTGGGTCTGTTAAGAAGTCAGTAGCTGCTGATTTGGCTGCTCCAAAACTCTCTTTAGTTGCATCCTCAAGTATACTGTCCTCTGTTACAGATGAACCATCAACAGAAATCTCTGCATTAACCTGCCTGAAGATATCTATTTTAGATTCTCCTTCTGAAAGTAAGGCGGCATAAGCAGCCCTATTTCTCTCAGAAGGTGGATGCCCTGTGCGATCTTTATCTAAGTCTGTAAGAGAAGAAAGATCACCTTCCTCCACTGTATCAGTTAGTTGATTCAGTACATCTCCCACTGTATTCTCCTTAAAATAATCCCGGATCGCTAGCGAAAATATCAGCTACGTCCTGTTCAACTTGTTTAGTAACATCAGCTGCGGTAAGGGAATTGCCTAATGTCTGAAACCCGAAGGTCTGTAAGGCACCTCCTATTTGTCCTTTAATCTTAGCTTTACCCATAGCCCTAGAGTTCCTTCTCATCTCTGCACTAGTAGCTTCCATCTGAGACTCAACGCCAGAGGTGAATCCTAAGTCAGATGCTAGACTAGAAAAACCAGCTTCTTCTCCTGAACTCTCGAATACCCCTGTATTTATTGCTGACTGCCTAAGCTGTCCAGCTTTAATCCTCTGCTCCCTTACTCTACGCCTCCTAGCAACAGCTCTCTCTGTTGCCTCAGAGGAAGCAGCTAGGCCTTCTCCCCTTTCCTGTGCTCTCTGAGCTGATTTAGAGGCATCTATACTTACCCCTAACCCAATAAGAACTGCTCCTGTTGCGGCCACGTTATCCTCCTATAAACTTACTGTAGATATACTCTTGAGGAGAAAATTCGGCTTGTTCCATTAAGGTTTTAAAGGGGTGAGCTAACTTCATGTGGAATGTTACAACAGATACCCCCCTATTTTTTAATTCCTCTTCTGTGAATGACAACATTTCAAGGGCTACTCCAGAGTGACGATGATTAGGATGTAGAAATACAATGTCATTTACTGCGAACACATGATCTGAATAGTGAAGATTGGTATTGATAAAGTTGATATTATACCCAATAAGTTTATCGTTATAACGTACAGTAACAACAACTACCATATCGAGTTCTTCTATCTTAAGATACTTGTCATAATCAGGATTCAATTTAATTTTATCCTTATACCAAGCCACCTCTTCCCAATGATCTTCTAGGAGAGGCTTAATTTCTTCAATTATATCTTTTAGTTTTTCTATTTGGAATTTATACATTAAGCTCTCCCGTTAGCTTGTACCACCATGTTCCATCCTATAAGTACCAAATCCTTCTCAGGTTCTGATTTAAACAGAAGAGACAACGCCCTTCCTTTCCCTCTTAACTTTCTTCTTGTAATCACTGTACTATATCCCGTGTCGTATGCTGATGATCCGTCTTCAGGAATCCAGTGCCTGCTATATTGATAAGCTTGGAACTCCCTCCCCCACCTGTTAGAGTTTGGAGAGTTACACCATTCCCACTGTGCCTGTATTATGCAAGAGGATTGATTAGAAGGAACCAAGTCTCCACCTATCTCTTCAAAAGAATCTTCTGTTCTCTTGAAATGCGACATTAAAAGAGGCACCTGTTTATAACTAGAGGAATCCCCTCCTGTTAAATATCCTGTAATAAGAGTAGCTTCAGCATCAACACCTATCCCATCTACAGATGCCCAATCTCTAAACTTAGAATCTCTGTATAAAGAAAATGTAAAGTCCACACCATTAATATTTGGTGAAGCCGATGTTATTGTTAGATACTTAATCTCTTTTATCTTACCAACCCTTACAGTTTCAGTGACATGGACATCTGCTCCTAACATCTGAACCTGATCTCCGTTCACTTGTACCGGCTCTATCGAGTCTCCAGAGGAGTATGGTGGTGCTTGGAATGGTGAGGCAACTACTGGAGACTGGGTAGGAGATACTTCTGCCACTTCAGATATATAGAACGCCCCTAAGACTAGATCTAGCACAAGCTCATTTACTAGCTCATCAGACACTAGACTATTGTTAAACACCCATCTTATCCTTTCAGAATAAGAGTCATACGATCCGTTGCACCGCCTCTTAGAGTTATCCGAGATTGGCACATAGAAAGACTGGATATTATTGGAGGTTATATTAGTAGTTGAGTAAGCTCCCACTTCATTAGGAGCTACCCTGAATATTCCAGAATCCCCCCAATAGTAGAGTGTAGAGTTCACAGCAACCGCTGAACCTGCCGAAGAACATCCTTGGCTAGATAACTTAATTACCTCATAAGCTGTGGCTGAAAACCCTACTCCGCTGTCCCCTCTTATCATCCAAACACCGTTCTCTGCAAGGACTACTAACCCGTTCCCTACACTTTCCAATGCCTTTATACCGTATGCCCCTTGTATCTTTATGAACCCTCCATCTGATGCAACTAAGTCTTTAGTGTCAGACGAAGTAGGGTCTCCCTCTTGATAGCATTGTACTATCTGTTCAGGCTGCTCAACTATTTGGCTGAACAACACATAAGAAGATAGGTCTGGAGATCTGCTGTCCCCATCTATAACATTACCTGAAAACCCCGCATAGAATATCCTTCCTGAATGCTCCCCTAATACTGTAGCCCCTCCTGAAGTTGTGTCAGAAGGCAAACTCCCAGAAGCTAATGAGGGGTGGTCTGAAATAAAAGGCGGGAAACTCTCACCAAATAATTCAACATTTTTTAAATACTCCTCTTCTCTACTCTTCCCCCTCTCTAAAGCATCTATAATAAAATACCCTCTAGGGGCGTCCACTCTAAATGAAGGTGAGTAAATGACTCTTGCAGGAAAGAACACTTCTCTTGGTGGGTTGTTTGTATTAAACCCTATACCGTAGTGTATAGTATCTGCGTTACTTGGGACTTGAAACTCTGGAGACTCTTCTATAGAAGCTGCTATAAAATCTCTAATCGTAGAAGATGTCTCCTCTTCCAAAGAAGACTCTCTAGGCACTCCCCAAGATTGGTTACTTAAATTATATAAATGATTATCTGTAACCTCAGCTTCAGCAGGGCGGTATGCTATGTATGTTGGATCATACAAGTTCTGCTCTTCACCGTCTATAGTGTGGAGATCTTCAACACCGAATACATCTCTAACCCTTAACGACTTACCTTCTTTAAAAGTCTGTGAACCGTCATAGTTTATTATTGTTATTTCTTTAACGCCAGAAGCTATAACTAAACTTCCATCTACTGAAGCAATACCAAACCTCTCTGTTACAGAGGATGTTCCTACATCTATAGAGTCAACTACTGAAACGCCATCATAGTGTGGGACTGGTGCAGCGCTAATTGAGTCTGCCCTGTTGTCGAATATTCGTATTAAATTACCCACCTGTACAACAACAAATTCTTTATCAGGGTCTCTCGATACATTCTCCCATACATAAGTCTGGGTGGCTAGATCTCCGGTAGAGGGTAATGTCACGTCAGCAGTCTGAGTTACGTACCCATCTTCTAAGTCCATACCTAGCCTACGAGATCTACTCCTATCAATATTTAACTCAAAGTTCTTCTCGAATAAAGAGGCGTTTTGTGGGAAAGTTAGGGGGCCTGCTTCAGTAATTAAACCCTTACTGAAATTATTTACTTCTAGTTTTGCTGCCTGTCTCGCCATTTGAAGCCCCCTTCTTGCCCTCCTTCTCTAGGAGGTAACTGTCTATCGCTTGCTGAGCCCTTCGTTCATCAGAGAATGAGCCTTGTAATTTATTAGGTAGTGCCCCTTTACCAACTGATTTAATAATCCTAGTGGCAAATTTAGGATGTTTAACTATTTTAAATCTACTCTTGTCCACGCTGCCTTCTCCAATGGTCACTGATATCTCTTGCTCTTCTCTTCTTCCTTCCATAGTCAGGGTACTTGACCCCTCCTTCTACTCTCCAAGCCTTCCTTGCTAGCCAGCGCTGCTGTCTGTTTGCTTGCTGTGCAGCTAACGCGTGTCCTTGTTGTCTAAGCTCTATAAAAGCTAGACTCTTAGCTTCATTATAGTAAGCTGAGAAGGCTTCGTCAGGCAAGTCAACTACAAAGTCATCCTCATCCCTCCAGTCATTAGGGGCAAGATAAGCTACAGCTTGAAACTTACTCCCTACCAACGTGCTGTCAACGGCTTTGTCATAAGAGTCACATACTATTGTCTCGTCATCAAAAGACGTGTAATAAGTAGGAGGGGCGTCATTCCTTATAATCAACTGTATGCCAGTTGGGTCTTGAATAATATCGAAAGACTCGCTGTCACTATTGTTACCGTTAAGCCTCCGTAAGAACACGTCGTTATCCTGCCATCTTAGCGGTATATACTCTAACCTAGAAGAGTCTGCCTTCTGCTTATTATAGTTCAGCAACACTAGCTCTGTAGTGTTCTCTTTAATTCTGACGTGTGTCGGTAAAGCAAGATCTCCATAAGATTCTAGTGTTACAGATTTCTTAAGGTGAGGCCAGTTTCTGTTACTTACTATATCTCTGTAGACTGTCCTCAGTACTGTTACTATCTGCTCTGATTCAAAGGTATCTGATATAGATCCAAACTCATCACCATCCATAGAGGATGATATGTCTTGAGCTAGTTTTAATAATGTGCTTTTCATTACAATCCACCAGTCTCTAATTTAGAGATAACCATAGAAGCTGAAGGTGCAGGGTTCCAAGCGGCTGCTGTGGGGGCTTTAGGATAAAGTCCTCCATTATTAACACCACCGCTATCCCTAAGTACTTCAAATGATACCAGCGCTCCAACAGGTAAAGTCTCGATTATTGATAGAGACCAAGGTATCTGGAAGTTACCATCATCTAGGTCAGCCGCTATAGAGTGGTACACTTGCACACCATCGACTAATATCCTACCAAATACGGTGGCTACTCCTGCTCCTCCTGTGCGACCTATTCTTGCTTCCATTGCAAATCTATAAGTCCCTGCTTGTTTTATCGTTACAAGTCCTGTTGAGGATAAGTCTATTTCTGGAGTGATTTGGGCTGCACCAAACTCAACCTGTAATGGGGTATCAACTCCTGAGGGGTTTTGTATTAACAGTGAATGAGATGACAGTACTTCTCTAGCCTGCACTACAGAGTTTCCCCAAGAGGTTGATCCTAGTCCGTCAGAAATAAGTATCTCTCCATTAGCGGCTGACCCTGCCCCTTTAGGCTCTGGCACGAACCAAGTCACATCTCCAGCCCCATCTGATATTGGCTGAGTCCCTGCTACAGCAGTTGAAGCCCCTTTAGGTGGGTGCCTCTCTGCATCCGGTATAGCTACATGTTCGATAGCCATGCGTTCTCCTTATACAAAAAAGGCGGCACTAGGCCGCCTAAAATTTAATAACATCTCGAACTAGTATGTAGCCTCTGAGTTTGCTCTGAAGCTATGAGATGTTAATTTCTTTTATAGGTATTCGTATTCCACTACTAGCTTAGCTTTACCTACTGAGGTGTCAGCTACAGAGCCAGCACTGAATGCAATACCGATTTCATCTGAACCTGCGGTAAGTGCGCCAGCTGCCCATGTTCCTGCAAGCTGAGAAGTTAGATCTACGTATGCACCGGCAGTTTCTAAATCAGCTTCCAATAAGGAAACTCCATTAGTTGCTTCTGCACCATCCTCACCAACTTCCACTACAGACAATGCTGCTAGATCAAAGGCTTCATCTACAAAGAGGTAAGCCTTCTTCACACTAGCACCGTCAGGCATGTGTTGTGGTTGTAGGATTAAATCTCCTAGCAACTCACCTGTAAGGTCGAGCACCAACTGATGGGTTGCACCTTCAGTTTTTAAAGTACCGATAGCTCGTCCTGATTCATATTCGCCGTATCGAGTAGATACACCACGAATGCTTGATAGTTCTTTACTCATCGTGTATCTCCTATTAGTAGTTAGTTGCTGAAGTGATTAAGATACCGAGAGTATCTTCACGTTGAGGGCCAAGACCGTATCGGCTACGTACAACATATTCATCACGATCTAAATCTTTGTTACGTTCACCTTCAACATTTGGCATACGTCTGAATGCTGCCATGATAGGTTTGGTGTTATCGTCTAAGACAGACATGAAGATGTTGGCTACACCACCAGTAACAGTAGTTGTTCCGTCGCCGAAGTCACCTTTAGCTAAACGATTAGAGGTGACGATGTTCCACCCATAAAGGTTCATTACGAACTCATGATCTCTATCGAAGCCCTGCTCTACTAGCATCTTACCGAAGTCTGTAATATCTCGGTTAATGGTTACGAGTTGATCTAATGTCGCTGCTACAACTGGGTCAACAACACAGACACGTCCTGCATAAGGCACTTGTGCTTTATCGAAAGCAATCTTCATGTCAATGAAGTGCTTCAATACTGCCACATTATTTACTTCAGCAGAAGCAATACGGTGAGCAAAACCATTAACTAAGTTAGCGTCTGCATCCGTCTGGGTTGAGTTACATACTGAGAAGAAGTTTGTTTCAAACTCTTCTTGGAATGCTCTAGTTGATTCTTGTGATCGAGCTGCCATTAGCTGGTCAATCTGTGCACCATCTTCTCGAAGAGTATCTGATACACTCCAACCATCGCCTTTGAAGTTCTGAATTTGCAATGTAACATTGCCAGTTTCAATAGGGTTATATACGATAGGGGTATCTTCACTTACGTCTTGAAGAGTTGCTGAACCGATAGTTTTAATGTTAAGGGTTTCACCAGAACCGAAGTCAGATACGTTACGATACCAAGTACCGGGCATAAGACCGTCGTACATATTAGTGAGGATGAAGCTTGAGTACTGCTCCGCCTCAATAAACGCACGGGTGTTTTGAGTAATTTGAGCCATTTATTATCCTTCTATTCCATGTTTAGCGTACACCGCTTCTCTGTGTCTACTCATCTCTGCTGCTAGTTCTGCTGCTGTAGCTCCTGCCA
>CERH01091786.1_pt1 | contig 45495 bp, 57 predicted proteins | sample 530991 | NCBI WGS metagenome assembly CERH01 (sample SAMEA2621191, study PRJEB7988) | marine metagenome | biome: marine biome (ENVO:00000447); feature: mesopelagic zone (ENVO:00000213); material: "saline water (ENVO:00002010), including plankton (ENVO:xxxxxxxx)" | depth 800 m | reverse complement strand
ATCGGATAGCAAAGGCATTAGCGGCTTGCACCTGAGTAACGGGGCTGTCGATCTCTTGGGTAAACCAAGGCTGCTCCCCTTGGGCCACGAGATTGTTAAAGATCTGTTGTGCTTCTTCGGGGGTCTCTACCCCAGCGATAGCGTCAAAGGCCCAGTTAGCTGCTTGAGAGGTTCGACGCTCGTCATCGCTTGCATCGGGGCGTTGTATACCCATCCAAGTGTCAAACTCTTTGGCATACTTAACACCAGCTTGTTGGCTACTAAGTACACCAGACACCGTCTCTTGTAGCAAAGCAGCATCTCGCCCGTCTGCTGTGTACAGTGACAGCCTACGGCGAGCAGAGGGGGACTGGTCAAAGAACTGAGAGCGGAGCCCTGTCATGTCAAGCTCAAGTGCACTGGTATACGTGTCCAGCATGACCGGGTCTTGGAAGTCCTCTATCATCTGGTCGATACGCTCTTGTGCTGGTTTGATTGCCTCTGCCACTACTGTTGCGTCAAGTTGGGCAGCCGCCTCGTCCCCGTGCAGCAGGCGTACTTGTTCCACGAAAGAGGAGTTAAGGGCTCCCCGAAGTTGTTGTAACCGAGAGATTGCCTGTGGGATGTTCTCCTTCTCCCACTCTGCGCGGGCTTCCGGTTGAGTCGGGGCAGCGGCTAGCATTGCGCCGAAGCTAGACAGTTGCTTGTCAATAGTCAGGTTAGCCCACATAGTACCAGTACGTTTGGTAGCGCGGTCCACCTGCTCTGCTTGTGCGCCTTCTATGCGGAAGTTAGTAAGTATCTGCTCTTGCTTGGCTTCCACTTCTTTCAGCTTGGAGGCTGTGTTAATAGCGGCAGAGTCGGGAATAGCCAGCGCTTGTTCCCCCATGCCTCGGCCCCACAAGTACATGCGGGAGTCTTCCAGCATCTTGTTACGGAGCTTTTGGGCAGGTGTCAGCTTAGGGTCTGCGTCCGCTGTGAACAACTTGCGGGCGGCGAAGCCTGTTGGGTTGAACCCTAGGACGTCACTAGCCACTGCGTTTAACTGATCAGCGTAATTCGGGCGGCGCGCTTTCGCGTTCTTAAGAACAGTTTCCAGCCTAGCCTTGCCTAGTTCAGGCAATATGACGCCTTGGCGTACAGCGTCTCGTACGTTGTCGATATCGCCTACCATTCCCCGGATACTTTCGTCTAGGTCAGTATCGCCGGTAAACAGGTTATCTGTTTCGCCAGTGGCGTAGCCCTGTACCCGCTCGTAAGCTTGTAGGGTGGTGTCAATCTCCCCACGCAACTTACTCTTAGCAAAGGCTTGGTCGGCCTGCAAACCGAGAGAGGCCAGTTGCTCTGCCCCAGCTACCAGCGCCTTGTTGCTGGCACTGGGGTCAGAACGACGAACCGGTACACGAGTAACGGCCTCAATTGGTTTACCTAGGACGTCTTCATTCGTTCGTTGTGCCAAAGTCTTCGGCCTCCTCTATAAAGCTTTTCAGTCTAGCGCGGTCTTCAGGACGGCGCAGGAAGAAGCTCTCGTTCAACAGTTTGGTCTGTAGTTCTTTCTCTGTCATCAAGCCCCAGTCTTTAACCAGTTGCTTGTAAAGCTCTACGTTAGCTACGCTGGGATCAGACAACTTAGAAGCAAGGGACTCTTGCAAAGCTGCCCGTTCCCACGGGTCAGTCCACAGTTCAAACACAGCACCAGAGATCTGTTTAGCTTTGTCCCAGTTACCTTGCAAGGTCTGTCTACGGATAAGACCAGCAAGGATCTCGGCAGCCTCATCTAAGGTTTCTTGGTTACTGCTAGCGTCCCCGTACAGGGTGTTAAGATTCTCGTAGTACTCGTTCTCTTGTGCTGTGCCGAAACCAAAGAACCGCCGTGCCAGCATGTCAACGTCTGTTACCTCAGAGATAGGACGGCCCCTTGAGTCTACTGCCAATTTCATGTTAGCACCGACCTTCGTCTTGAGAAGGTTGGAGCCTTGAGAGAAGACGGAGAACACAGACTCTGCGGCAATAGCTACCTTGTCAGGGGTAGACAGGTCACTGTGTGTCAAGTACCAGACCTCTTTAGTAGCGCGCTGGCTGTTGCTCAGTACACTGGCGGACGGGCCTGCGGCAAACTCCATCAGGTCGATACTATCCATACCAGAGAACAGGGTAGCAACAAACCGGTCAGCCTCACCAAGAGCTGCCATGTTACGTGCAAACTGAGCGTCTGACTCAGCCTGTTGGTCCATCAAAGATTGCAGCGTACGGTTCATCATCAAGTCGTAGACGCCACCCTCGACAGCCTGTTTCACTTGAGCAGCAGACAGACCTAGTTCTGGTACAGAGTCATAGGTAATGCCCATGTTCTCCATAACAGAGTTTACGATCAAGCCAATACCCGCCCCCTCTGCACCAAACAAGAGGACTTGACCTGCCATGATACGGAGACGTTCGTTGGTAGTGAACTCTTTACTTGTAAGAACTGTGTTCACGGCTTTCTGACGGATGGCAAGATACTGAGTAGCGGCAGACAACAGTCCGTGCTGGTAGTTGAAAGCGTCAGCCCGTGTCATGTTAAGGCTGTACTCACGGGACTTGAAGGCAATGGTTTCCCAGTCTTTGTCAGTCAGCCCTTTCCAAGTCTTCCCAGTGTCCTTCAGGTACTTACGGTAAGCAAAAGCGTAGGTGGCTGCAAGGTTATGACGTTCCCCTAGAGCGTAACCGAACTCACCGATAGTGTGGAGTACGCGCTGGTCTACCCCCTCTACTACCAGAGCGGAGCGTAGGTACGGCATACCAGAGGCTGCGAAGTTCTTGTACAGGTTCTCCATCTCTGCCGTGTTCATCGGGGCACCGATAACTTCCTTGGTTGCGTTGGCAATCGCCTTGGCCCACCCTTTGTTGTGGGCACCGGCTCGCTCCAGAACAAACGCAGAGTCCAGCCAAAAGCCGTCGGCAAGGAAAGAACGCACAGTCAAGCCCGGATCAATGCCTGTTAAGAACAGTGCTTGATGGCTCTGAATCCACGCTTGGCGCAAGGGAGCTGCAAGGATCTGTGTGGTGAAAGCAGCGGTACGAGCTACAGCAGTAGGAGAGAACTCCTCGGTTGCCCCGTACACAGCACGAGCAATAGCTTGGCTGCCCCAAGTTCCCTTCTTCTCCATAGCAGCCGCAGTGTTCATCATGATATTACGGTAGGTCTTCTGCATAGGATCAAGCCCGTGGGACATAATCCGAATGTAGTCGTGCATTGCACGGGCGTCCCGGTATTTCTGGAAAGCCTCGGAGTCTCCCGGTGGCGGTGCTTTGATGTCGCTCTTACGCTCCGGGTATACCGGCAAACCACGACGGTCCTTGGGCAGTACGTCCGCGTAGGTGTTCTTGTACTTCTCAACCAGAACCTCTCGAAGACGGCCTTGGCCTAGTGTGTTAGATACCGTGTTAACAGAGCGACGCAGCGCCTCCACTGGATCTACAATAATGTTATGGTCCCCGAGAGCTGCAATCTCTTGGTCGCTACGGGAATTGTAAAACATCAGGTTATCAAGTTCCCAGTTAAGAGACTCGCTGTCCGCTAGGCCGTTGGTTGCAACCCGATCCATGTCGATAAAATAGTCGTCCGGGTTAGGTTGCTTGGCAACGAGCGCTTGCGCATCTCGATACTCAGCAGACCCAGCAATGGGAATTGAGGTTTCCTGTTCTACACCGTCTACCCGCATGGCTTGCTTCTTACGGACAAACCAACGGGCGTTGTAGTAGCGCGGCTGGTAGCCCGGTACGTACCGCAGTACGTTACGCGGAAGCTCGCTCAGGGACACAGCACTGCCGTCTACGATGACACGAGACACTTGGTTCCCGTCGATAGTCAGAGGACGCCACAGCTCCACGATAGAACCGCCGTTGTGGTACAGAGCGTCCAGCTCCTTAGGGGAGTAGCTCGTTACCTTCTTACCAACAGGACTGTAAGCCCACACTGAGCTTTTGATAGACTCCACAGGGACCACGGAACCGGCGTGACGAAAGCCTTCGGCTTCTACCTGCTTCATGTTGTGAGACTTCATCTTCTCGTACAAGGCACGGTTCTCAACTTCCCATAGAGCACGGCGAGTCTGTAGGCGTGAGTAGTACCCAGCCATCTGCTTATCGGTCAACGGCTTACCGTCAAACCGCATCTCCATCAGCTCACGAGGAGAGAAGTCTTTTACGGCCTTGGCCCCTGCGTTCTCTACGTCAATGACAACTTGTTGGTCACGGCGCTTAAGCTTGGTGAAAGGGCGGTGGATGTCTGTTAGCTTTTGCTGAACAAAGGAGGCGTCGTCGATGGTACGGGTTACTGCAAACCGAATCTGGCTGTCCAGTTTGGTGGAAGGGTTAGCCAGCCATCCGTTTTTAACAAGACCACGGTACGCCCCCATCATCGGATCGAACTCACCAGCCGCTTCTCGTGGAAAGAAAAGCTCCGCGTCATAACGTGCAACGTATTCCACACCGGAAGTCGGGCCTTCGTCGAGAGCGTGGTACTGGCCAGTAGCAGGGTCGTGCTTAAGGTATTCTACCTTGGCGTCTTTGCCTAGGTACTGAGTAACAAACTCTTCAGCGTCAGCAACAGACTTGAAGCCCCGGTCTTCACTGGCACCGAACTGCGCCACGTAGTTGAAAGAGTCTCCGTTCTCGTTGATCTCACCGATCTGAGAGCGGGTAGGTTGCAGGGAGCCGCCCGTGTTCAGGTTGAACTTGTCAACAGAATCACGAACAAGCTGTTCTTCCTCGTTGTTGAAGAAGTTGCGCCGTGTGCGTCGGCCTAGAATCTCCCCTTGAAGCTCCTCGTTACGCTTGAGAACATCCTGTGTGTAGTCAGGGAGAAGGTCGTAACCGTCTCCTTTTACGTTAGGTAGCAGCGCCCCTACGTGGTCTTCCTCGGACATACCAATGGCAGGGTTCATCCGCTTAGTCTCGTCAGCAAGAGATAGGCTTAGGATCTCTTTTGCTTTAGGGGCATCGTCTGTAACGGACATAGCCCGAACAGCCGTGGCTCGTTCCCCTTTACCTAGACGAAAGAACCTAGCACCAATACCGCGAGAGGCTTGGCGTACCTTGCTACCGTAACCAAGTGTTGCTGCGTCGATAACAGTAAAGGCGTTATCAACCCAGCGTCCCCAGTCTGAGTCATCAGTCAAGAAGTCCGTGTCTGAAATAGACAGGATGTTTAGGTACGCCTCTGCGTCAGACTGAGCAATCTCCTCAACAAACCCACGAAGAGACTCCGGGGCGTACTTAGTGATTACACCGTTAGCCCCTGAATTGTTCTTAAGAACTTTTACAAGCTCTCTGACACGCTCCTCCCGCAAGGCAGGTGGGGTATCAACGATCTCTTGCTTCATCTTGTTGAGGACTTCGCCCATAAAGGCAGCCTCACTAAGAGGCACATCGCGGCCTGTCCACTCTTCAAAGGACTTCTCTAGGTTGGCTTGGCCAATGAAGGGCACTGTCATGTACAGCACGTCACGCACAAAGCCAGCATCCAAGACGTCGTCAGACTCTTCAGCCTCTTCTCGGATAGAGGCAAACACGTCAGAAAGAGGAGACCCCGATTTAGCCCGGTCCCTAGCTCTCTTGAGAATGCTTATTTCCGCTTGTTCTTTATAGTCAAATTCACTCGCATTGAGGCGGGTAACAAACTCACCCCGTTCGTCAACTGCCTGATCGCTAAGTCCGTCGAGACGATAGAAGTTATCATCGTAGACAAGACCCGCAAACACACGCGGGAGAGCAAACGAGAAAGCATCGCCACGAATATCAGCGTTGTAAAGATACTGCATAGTACCAAGAACTTCGTCAGCGTTAGCGCTAGAAGGATCATACTCCGCCATTTCGGCGGCAAGGGCTTCTCCACGGAGCTGTTCTGCATCAGCGAACTCCAGTTGCTCTACCTCTGTGGAGTGTCCTGTGGCCTTTAGTTTCTCGTACTGGTCACGGGCTAGCTCAACAGAGTTAACAGGCGTATCGCCACTCTCCAGCATAACAGCCGTGCTGTTACGTGGGGAGGGCCGTACCTTACTGGCCTCTACTTGAGTAGGCTCTTGCGGGTACTCTGCGACTTGCTTGGTCTCTTCGTACGTTACTGTTTTCTTAGCCACACTTTCTCCTAAGCTACAGGCTGGCCTGTGGTAAACAGATCGGTGGCACCTGCGGTGGGGTTGTTAGCAGTGAACTGCCCAGTAGATGCAATGCCTTGCGTGTTAGGTTGAGAAGTGAACAGTTGGTTAAAGCCGCCCGCTCCTTGGAAGATAGTGTTGGCGAAGGTGCCTACCGCCCGCGCTCTTGCTGCGTCAGTCTGGATAGAGCTGATACGCTTATTGATACTGGACAGTTGGTCGCCTGCTACTTCTTGACTGAAGATCTGCGAGATGTCAGTACCAAGAGCAGACCGTAGACCCCCTACCTGTCCCTCAACAGCGGAGTCGCCACCGGAGGCACCTCGGGCCTGTGCCGCAGCTACGGCTTGTCCACGGGCAACGCGCTCCCGCGCAATACGACGAACAACCTCTCGCCGGTTATTGATCTCTGCAAGCCCTGCTTGAATGTTTTCTTGTTTCTCTTGCTGGCGCTCTACCTTTTTGGCTTGACGGTACTGTTCATAACTCGAAGCTACCGTTGCCAGAAGAGAAGCGCCTACTAGGACTTCAATTCCCATAGGTAGTGCACCTTGTTAGTTTACCCTCAGGTAGATCCCCAATAACCTCAAAGCCAAACTTCTCCTGCAAAGGAAGGGCTTCCGGTTTGTTCTTAGGAACAAAAGATAGAACTTCCTCGGCTCCCATTAGCCCCGCTAATTCAAGGATCTCTTTGAACCGAAGCTTCCATTCTTTGTACTTGGATACTGTAAGCTCACCAACCGGTGTAAAGTGTACAAAGACAACGTTATCGCCGTGCAGTCTAGCGAATTCTAGCTTAACGAGGCCGCTGTTTAGTTTTATTTCAAGGAACGTCATACCATGTTCCCCCCTGTGTAGAGGACAGACCAGCCGTAAAGCTTGAAGTTTTTGTCACTGTCCGACTCGTACCGGATACGGAAAGCTTGTCCAGAACCTCGCATACGAAGTCGACTCACGGACACACCATGGCCGTTACCAAAATCTCTGTACGCTTGCTGTGCGTTGTTCCACTTACCAGACGTTCCAGTCGTAGACCAGTCGTACTTACCTCTTGCAAACAAGCTAGCGTTCTCGTCTCGTTCACAGAAGGTGGCTACCTTGATAGCTTGCTTAGTACGCATACCGTCACCCAGCAGCTCATATCCGGCTTCAATAAAGGCAGAGTATTGGATCTCGTCAGTGCTGTTAAGGAAATCCTTGTTGCCGTCGTAGTCTTGCTTGTGAAAGTCTAGTTGCCACAAGCTCTCGCTGGGGTTACTCTGCACCAGCAGGCGCAGCCGCTCGTCTGTATCGTTATCGAAGTGGTCAATGCTACGTACGTAGTAGCCGTTGTTGTCAATCGTCCAAGTGTAGAAAGAACCAAGCCGAGTATCGAAACAGAGCACACGAGTCTCCATTTCACCAGTGGGTTGGAAAGTCCAGTATGCCCGGTTGTCAATGGTATCGTAGGTAGCAGACACAGAACCTGTGGTAATGTTCTGCTGAACAAAGGTCTTGATGGTCTGGTCAGTCATGCTTTGTACTTCAGGGAAGCTTGTGATCTCTGACTCAGCAACGATCTCAAGACCCTGCTCAGACCAGTAGCACGGACGACCGTCGAGCTGTATCACAGCGTTCCGGTAACGAGACCCCCGGTCTGACAACTGACGAACAATGTAGCTTGCCGGAGCAAAGTAGCTGTCGCCTGCCCCAATCTCCCAACAACCGTTAGTGCTAATCAGGATAAGAGACTGACGGAAAGGAACCATGGCATGGACTACACCTAGGTCGTTGATCGTGATATAACCGCCGTCAGTGTCTACCAGATCGTTAAGGTCTTTGGCAGAGGGATCGTTAGCTTGGTAGCAACGGCTAGCGTTAGACTTGTTACGCAGAATCTGTGAGTAATACACTCGACCCGCAAGCTCCCCCCTTTCTTCCGGCTGGCAGCCTGCGTAGAATACGCGGCCAGCGTAAAAAGCCACAGCCTCAAACCGTTTGTCTTCTTGAGTACCAACAGTCTCTTGCGTACCTGCTACAGTACTCTCGCCTTCGTCGTCACTACCTGCGCTAGTAAAGGGGCCGCTACTTACAACGTCTGCAAACTTAGCGTCCGTTGATGTAAAGGTATATTCGTTAGCGCCAGAGCTAGATACAGTGTAACTGCCATCAAGCCAGCTTGTGGCTAGACTGCCCGAGGATGTTCCAGAGATATCAATGTTTGAACCTGAGATCGTAACTGTGTCGCTGGTGTTGATTACATCAGTTGCGGTGTCGACAGTGATCTCATAGTTGCCGGGACTAGTCTCTTCAACAAAGACGCTAGTGTTAGTAGTGATTGTGTCCGCAGTAATAATGACACTAGTATCGAAAGTCTCAAGGACGTAGTGGCCTTTAGAAGCTTCACTTGTACCAAAGCCTACATCGCCCAGCGCACGGTACTGCCCCGGTTCAAATACAGTGGATACGTTACCAGAAGAGGGAGCAATCTTCTCAATAACACCAGTCCAAGGGTCTTCTGAACGGCTTGGGTACTCCCCGTACTCACTTCGGTAGCTGCTTATTTTTGAAGTATTCCAGCCTGAGTTTAGCAGGTTGTACTTGTGATCAGCGTTTAGTGTAGGCGGGTGGAAGTCGGGCTCTGTGCCGTCGTCGATCCCTTCCAAGTCACGCTCTTTAATAGTCAACTCAGTGACAGACATTGTCTCTGTTTCGACGTCGTATTCAACGATAATAGGGTTGGTGTACGGTGTCACTACAAACAAACGGCCATCGCCTGAGGCCATGGAGCAAGCTCCTGCCTCTACGTCTGCTTGTACGTAGGCTGAAGTTCCGGGGATGTAGGTGCTTAGATCAATATCTTGTCCTGACAGCAGAGACGGCGGGGTGTCTTCTGCTTTGAAGAAACGCAGGACGTGACCGGCTCGTAGCACGAACAGGTCCTCTGCTTCGTTACCACCAGCAGAGCGCCACTGGTACGTGGTAACTCCACGCTCGTACGCCGTGTCAGTACTAGACGTAACGTACGCTGTGCTTAAATCAACAAAGCCCTTCCTAGGAGTAATGGACCCGTCAACATCGAGCACAACATTATCCAAAGAAAGGGCTGTGTTTTCTGGAAAGGTCAAAGGGCCTGCCTCAGTGACAAACCCCCTGACAAAAGTCCAGTAGTTTTTAACCTGCGCTTGTTGCGCCATTGCCGCTCCGCTTGCGTTCTGCCTTCTTGGCGGCCTCTTCTTCTTGGTCCCAACGCCGCTTCAGGTAGGCTTCGATTTCTTTCTGTGCGTAATCCGCTGACGTAAAGCGCTGTCCTTCCAGTCCATCAGGGAGTTCGCCGCCTTCTTCCCAGCGAATGCGCCACAAAGAAGAGTTGGCTACTTTACAAATTCCCATCTGCTTACCAGCGGGAGTACGATTCTGTTGCATTGCAGTGTATCGGTCTAACACTTTACCTCCTAAATCCAGCGACCGTATCCGGGGTAATACCACTTCCCGTTTTGTCGCCAGCGTCCGTCTTGGGCTTTAATCTCTAGTCGACGCGCTGCGTCTTCTGAGCTAGGGTCTCTAGTTTGTTTAAGTCGAACAAACACGGTAGCCCGTGCCTTGTTCTCTAGCAGAGAAAACAACTGAGGGTCCAGTGGAATCTCTGCGTCCTCCGTAAGCTGAATAGTTTGTTCAGCTACTCCGTAACATTGCGTCTTGGAGTTCTGGAGGTTTGTCTCGATAGAAGAGTCGTAAGCATCGAATACAATAGTCTTGTTATCGAAGCTTGTCCAACAGGAAGGGGCGACGTCGTTACGAACAAGGATGGGAGCGCCGGACGGCAGCAAAGAAGTAACGACGGTGGAGTCTGAAGAGTTCCTAGAGTTGCTAAGAACTAGAAAGTCTTCAGGACTAACATACCCAACCTCAACATAGTTAAGGCTGGCAGTAAAGCTTTCTCTGGTATCATAGTTGATAAGTTCAACCTTAGTGATACCAGAGGGGATCGTCATAGTAGTTGGTGTTGAAGGGGTAGTAGCATCTAGTTGAAACACTTCCTTTTCTACAGGAAGGTTAAACCGAGTTACCATTTCCTCAAAGGTAGATATTACAATACGAGCTACTTGCAAAGCCTCTTCTGTATCTGAGATGTTATTTACTACATCCATGTCAGCGTCAGAGAGGATCTGTTTTACGAGTTGTCCTAGTGTTTTCTTACTCACTTATCTACCTCTATTTTAGCATACTTCAAGACTAAAGTCAAGATCAGAATGGCGCTTGTTTGTAGGAAATAGAGCATAGGTCAGTAGTTCCTACACTAGTTCTAGCGACAGCAGCCCCCGTCCAGTCTAAGCACTCAATGGTCAATCTCCCAGTTGTAGTGACACGAGCGATAACAATACCGGTAGCATCAGCATTGACAATAGCTCTTACGTCATCTACATCCGGTGCTAGAGTGGTGCCGATGGCAACGATGTCCGACTGTGCTGTTGATGCAGAAGTCCACGCTAGATCACGGAAAGACACTGTAACCATCTCACCAACTTTAGACGCAAAAATGTCCCCGTCAGTAAAGTCCCCGCTAGGGGATACGCCACTAATTTCAGTAGAGGAGGTAGACTGCGTTAGCGGGACGACCAGTTCATAGCCATCCTCCGACCCGTTTACTTGTAGCCTCTTACCGGCGTCGCCACCAGTAATAGAGGGCAGGCTCACGCCAGCGGCAGCAGCCTCAGCAGCGTCCTTAGCAGCAACCGCGCCTGTCTCGGCTGTCTCTGCATTAGTCTCAGCTAGTTGGGCTGCATCACGAGCAGCCTCTGCGTCTGTCAGATAACCATTAATGGTAGTCTCAGCAGCGTCAGCAGTAGCGGTGATGCTGGCTTCTACGGCAGCTTCTGACGCATCAAGGGTAGCTAGGTAATCAGCGTGCGCCTCTTGGATGTCCTCAAGGCTAGGTATCTGTGCGTTGTCGATCAACAGGACGTCGCACCGGATCGTTCCTGCGTTGTTGATGTCGTTGCTGTTCATGTCCAGCGCAACGTCCATGTAGTTGGCGTTGGTGCTGTCAGTACGAGACAGGAAGCTGTCTAGCAAGGTAGCAACGTCATCGAAATTCGTGTTGACGTTCGTCGTAAATGTGGAGGAGTTACCCCACGATAGATCAATAGGTGTAAGACGGTCGCCCATCTAAGTCCTCCTTAAGTAAGAAAAGAGGGGCGAGGAAACCCCCGCCCCTTAGCACTCACTACTTGGAGTACTTAATCACCAGACGGGCTTCGCCCGCAGTGAAAGCTTCCGTGCCGTAGACCAAACCTACGTACAGGTTCTCACTGACCACGGTCCCGATCAGGGAGCCGTCGCAAGCGATTACATCACCAGCAGCAAGGTCAGCTTCTGCCACAGCGGAGTCGATACCGCCAGCAGTGTCTACGTTACCGTCCTCGTCATAGGTAGACACGGACAGGGTAGCCGTGTCGCCAGCAGAGTCGAACGTGGTAGAGACTACGATCTGAGCGCTCTCGATAAGAGCACCCGCCGGGATGTACGCCCCGTTCTCATAGTTCTCTGGCAGGCTAGTGGTAACAGTGGTAGCATCTACCTCAGTCACCATCACGTCACCAAACCCCTCGGTATTTACCACGCCCGGAATGTTCTTCACGGTCGCAGTAGTACCAAAGGATACGGTCAAGCCATCTTCATTTTGCCAAAAGGTACCCATTACTTAACCTCCTCAGACTTGGTCAGTGTCGGTACCGATAACCACAAGGTTCTCGGGACGGAACAGCTTCAGACCATAGCGGGCTACAGTCAGGTACTCTTCACGCTGACGATCCTTGTTGTACTCGGATTCAACGGTGGGCATCTGTCGCCACGCGCCAACAAACGGCAGTACGCCAGCGTCGGCAGAGAAGAACATATTGGCCTTACCAGCAGTAGTGGTCTTGCCATCAATGGTCTCGTTCATGTCGGACAGATAGTTGGTGGTGTACACATCGAAGCCGTAGATGTTCTTGATAAAGGACATGTCCTGACCAATACCAGACTCGATGATACCTTCCCAACGGGGGTTGTTGGACACGTTAGAGATGTTGGTGATCGCGTTGATAGCGAACTCAACAGACGGGTCAACAATAGCAATCAGGTTGCGTTGCGGAACGTTGGCTTTCTTCAGCGCGTACAATGCACGGGCGAAGTCACTTACGTCCAGCGTCTCGTTGGAACCTGAACCGATAAAGCGGTGGTTAGCACCGTTAATCACGTTCAGGTCACTGGCAGTCTGCTGGCTTTGCAAAGCAAAGATGTCAGTCTCTACGCGACGACCGATAGCTCGGGACTGTTCCGGCACGAAGGAGCTAACAAGCTGGTTCATGTAGAACATGTCTTGCTTGGCTTTGTTCGTGATGTAAGTCGCAGAGCTGATGTAGTCAGTGATGGAGAACTGGAATTCACCAGTATCCATTGCGTCGTACACCACCGGTTCGTTCTCGGTGTAGTCGCGGACTACCGCTTCACCGATAGACGGAATGACAAAGGTGTCACCGTCGGGGAACTCGTTGAGCCAGTTAACATACTGTGCGCCCATGAGTTCATCTTTTAGCACTTCTTTCAGTTGGTTGGACCACACCAGACTACGAGTCAAGTGGTCAACGTTCTGAGTGCCGGTTTGGAAACCACTCATTTAGTTACCTCCAATCATCAGGATTGGCTGCCGCAGCTTTGAACATCGCTTGCTGTACAGCCGGAGAGTAGTACTCTTTCGGATTATCCCGGCGCAGCTTATCGAAGTAAGCCTTGCTACCCGGCTCAGGGCCGGACACGTTAGACGGCACGCTAGTGTGCGTACCTTGCGTCGGGTTGGGTGTAGGGCTAGTCGCCTTACCGTCGATGCGCATCAGTGCCTTGAAAGCAGTAGCGCTTTGTCGGGCCTGCTCACCTAGGTACTCGGGGGTCACACCAAGTTCTTGGGCTCGCTTCTGAATGGCCTCTCGGGCTTTGGCGGCGTCACCGCCGTGAGCTTCAAGTACAGCCTGTTGGCTTTTCTCGAAGTTGTCTTGGGCCGCTTTAGCGGCTTCTCGTTCGGACAACGATTGCTCGATCAGCTTAGTGATATCCGGTTCGTCTACTTGCTCCTGAGGCTTTGGAGTTTGGTTATGTCCAGTACCTTTGTCTTGAGCTTTCAACAGACCATCCAACTTCTCTTCAAGACCGGAATACTTGGTCAAGTCTTCGCGGAGCTGCTGTTGTTCTTTTTGCAATTGTTCGATGAATTTGTCAGACTCCAACTTGCCTCTGGCCAAGTCTTCTACAGTCTTGAACTTCTTGCCCTCACCTACCAAGTCTGCCAGCGGGTCTTGCTGGGGTTGCTCGGGTGCTGTCGGAGCAGCGGGGTTCGGGTCGTGATCGAAAAGTTTCGGGTCGTCCATTGAGTTCTCCTTGTGGTCTAAGGAAGGAAGTTTTCAATAAGGCGAAGCGCCTCGTTGAAACCGTTGTGATGGGCTTGCTTGTACGCCCAGCTTGGGCTATCGTAATCAGCTTTGCCCATTCCAGTTTGCATCCTCGCCAGTTTGTTCCTAAGAACATCTAGGGCTGGCCTAGCGGCGGCGAGGTTTAACTGTGCTTGGTCTTCGCTAACTTGCCCTAGTCGAGCCCACTCACTCAGATTGTGTGGTCGCTCGCTGGAGCTGCGCGGTTGCTTCTTGGTCAATTTGAGCTTCCTCTTCTAGCGAAAGTTGTCCTTGTTGTTCCAGTGCTTGTTCTTGCAACTGGGTTTGCATCTGTTGCGTACGGGCCTGCTCACCTAGCGCTACGTTCTCAGAAACGAGATCGAAGTCGTCAAGACCGAGGGCACGCTCCATAAGCTTGGCTAGTTTCAAGTTACTCATGTGTACGCGTACGTTGGGATCTTGGCCTACCGCTGAGTTGAAGAACCCGTTTAGGTTCTGTACCAACTGAGCGCGGTCAGCAAAGTTCAAGGCCCCTACAGGACGCAGTCTACCACGGGTCTTCAGCATTTCCGGGGTGACTGTCTTGAACTGGCGAATGCCTAGGGTGTCGTCGGTGACACGGGCAACGTCTGCTTCTTCCATGTTGCGGCGAGCAACCTCCAACATCTTGTTGAGAAGCGGCTCTAAGAAGTTTCGCTCAAACTGCTTGATCTTGTTCTGGAAGATACGGGAGGCCGCGTTCTCAAGGGACTGGACCTCGTAGGCTGTCTTCTCACCGGGGGTACGGAAACCCATGGCCTGCTTCGGCGCACCGGCCATTTCTTCCATCTTGTTCTCAAGCCAATCAATCTCCAAGTCAGCACGCAAAGCGTCAACCGGGATTGTGATAGCGGAGACGTCTGCGTCGTCTTCAAGATGGATACGCTCAAAGGGACGCCAATCGAAGTCGTCTACGTGTCCCTTAATCTTGAGCGGGGGGAAGGCTGTCAGATCGAACATGTCTGACTTCAGGTTCTGGAGGTGGTCGATGCGGTACTGCATCCCTACCAAGTTATCCAGTGGACCCATTGCAATCAAGTTGTCTTGACGAATACGCCAGCCAACGTGCTGCTTGTAAGAACCACCAAGCCAGCTTTCTACGACAACGTCACGGAGAACGTACGCCCGGTCTGCTACGGTAACACGTCGGTTACGCTGTAGCTCCCCGGTAAGCTCATCGTAGTAGTCCCCCTCGAACTCAAGGATCTCGACGTAGCCGGAGTTGAAGTAGTCGCTTGGGGTGCCGAATCCGTCCGCGTTCCAGCCTACCGCCTTGTTAATATCATCCGCCCCAAACTGTGCAACAGTGTTGCGGGCGTTCTTTACTTTGGCAATGGCCTCTCGATAGTACCCACGCTCCGGGTGGTCCTGTGCGAACTTCTCCAGATCTCCAACAGACATGATAGTGCGGGTGATCTTGGGGGTTCCCTCAAAGCTACGCGACGTGATGTCGAACACACAATCCAGCGGGTTAACCCGTACGGCACGGGGGCCTACGTACTTAACCTGCACCTCGTTGTCCGCGTTGACGAACATCTCGGTTACGTACTCAACGTCCGCAATGGCGTTGCCGTAGTCAATGTAGTCAAGAACTAGCTGAGAGATGACGTCCTCAAAGTTGGAGTCCATGAGCTTGGTGCGCATGTACGCCTTGATAACCTTGGCGACTTCTACGTCCGCTTCTTCCTTTGTGCCCGGCTCCCAGTTAAGCCAGTCACTGCGGGGAAACAAAGCTGCCATGTAGTTGGCGTGCAGGTTGTCTCGGATCTGACAAAGCTTCGGAACGGTGGTGGTGTTACGCCACCCTTCTTGGTTGTTAGTCGTGGTCCGAGTGTCGGTTGCGAAAACGTAGTTGCGGATCTCCCGCTTCTCTTTTTCCCAGTGACCACGGGCCATCTTCAGCTCGTGCCACCGGTTCCCGATGTGGTCGGCCATCGGCTCGATGCCGAGCATAGACCGAATTGTTTCTGTCTTGTCAACGGCTGTCAAACCTAGACGCCTCCAAATCTTGAGTTAGCTACAATCACACGGCCTGTACTCTGGCTCTTGTTGCGCATTGAACGAGGGGGTACAGCGATCTCTACTGCGTTAGCCAAGGCGTCCTTTACGTCATCGTGTGGGGGGTGAGCGAGTACTAACTCTTCTTCAAGAATCTGACAGTTGCCTCCCCGGTAGTGCCAGATGGCTTGGTTGTCGTACCGAGACTCCAGCACCTGTGCGATCCGTTGCTCCTTGGAGCCCATGTGCCGGTTAGGCTTGTGCTCTTCGATAGACAAGGTCAGGCCGCTCGGGCGCAGATACTGATCCTTGATCTCTTTGATGACGATGGACTGGGCGGCGGTTGCCTCTGCCCGTAGCTTGCGAAAGCTCCACTTCAGGTGAAGGGAGGAGATGTGGTCCCAGTAGGTTGAGATGCGGTCTGTGCGGAACCGGTCAACCTCAAGAACGTAAATATTCCCTTTCGGGTCAATTCCAATTACAACGATGGCGGTGTAGTCCGCCGTCTTGCGCAGGCTGTAAGCAAAGTCAACGCTGGCGTAGATTGAAAGGGGTTGTTCCCCGTAGTACCAACGCCCGTTCTTCTGAACGATCTTGCGCTGGTCGTAGTACTGGAACTGGGTACGGGAGATACGTTGGTTGTCTGGATCGTTCGGGTCGTTGTAGTACTGTGCCCGGAACTGTGTCTTGTCCAGATACTGAGCCCGCTTCTTAGCCAGCACTTGCGTGTTGAACCCAAACCACTTACCATCCGGGCGGTGCTGGCGGGGCCAGATGAACTCTCCCGCTCCATCGCCCCGGTCTTCGACTTGGCGCTCAAAGATCTCGAAGACCTCCGCGCTGTCGACGATCTCCCCCTCTTCGTTGTACACGTCCTCTTTCATGTCCATGAGGTCGCAGTACAGATCCTTGGGGTGGTATCGGGTGCCTACTACCCACTCCTTGGCGTCCGGGTTTTCGATGGAGGCAAAGAAAGAGTAGGCCCGCTTGACATCGTCCCGGTTCTCTTCGGTGTAAGCGTTGTCGCTGGTAACGATGTCGTCCAGCACAAACACGTCACAGTGGAACCCTACGATGTTTGTTGAGAGCCCTGCTGTCTTGACCGTGGGGTCTCGGACCCCTTCTTCTTTGCGAAGCGGGTGGTCAACGGCAATCTCTCCGGTGGTCCACCTCTCCCTTGCGCCCTCGCTCTGGTTAACCATCTCGGGCCAGTAGCGACGGTAGATAGGACTGGTAAGGATGTCCTTGATCATCTTGAGCTGTTGCTCTGCAAGACCAGCGGTGGCGCTGGCGTAAAGGATCGTGGTAGCGGGGTTGCGGGTAATCTCCCAAGCAACCCGGTAGGCGATCATTGCGGACTTCTGGTGGCCACGGGGCAGGAGAACCAACTGGTGGGTGTGTGCGCCTTCGCGGCACCACCACTGAATAAGGTCCTCGTGTACGTGACCCAAGACCCGCTTAGGGGCAACAAGCTTGATGAACGTGGCTAGGTCGTTCTCTGCGGCAACCCGGATCTCTTCTTTTGTGTAGGTCCGTTTACTCAAAGATACGTCCTGCGTCTGACTCTAGCGTGTCGGCTTGCTCGGCAAGTCTCTTGCGCTCCCGGTCTACCTCGGCCTTGGAAGGGCGTCCCTTGGTGGCCTTAGGCTCCCACCCTTTCTCAGCTAACCACTTAGCGGAGGTGGGGTTGTGAAGTGCATCTTGCCGTATGGTAAGAATAGCTTCTGCCCGAATCTTCGTTTCTAGTTCTTTCTTCCAAGCTTCGGCGTAGGGCTTGAAGAAGGTGCTGTTCTTAAGAACTTCCCAGTGCTCCCAAGAGCCAAAGGCTGCTTGAGAGAACATGTACTCGGTGGGATCTTCGCACTCCATGTAGATCCGCTTGAGAGAGATCTTGCCCCGGTGGTCCCGGTCTTTTAGTGTGAAGGGGGCGGGGTCCTCAGACTCCCGGTGATAGTTGTTCTCAAGAAACAGGGCCGCTGTTTTTCTCTTGCCGTTGCTTCCGGCTAGCTGAGAGAGTGGTACTCCGTACTTGGTCTTGTCTTCGGTTGACACTCTCTAGTTCCTCTAGGTCGGTGAGGTCCCACTGTCTTGAGTAATCCTTCGGGCTTCTGTGGGCGTGGCCCTTGGCCATATAGCGTCTGTACATAGTAGTGGCCTCTTAAAAGGGTCGGCGGCGCTGTACTCCTTTTCATTGAAGTGCCGTTGAGTATCCGTTTATCAGTCGGACCCAAGGGCTGCGCCGCTTTTAAACTTTGGCTTGTCGAAGAGAACTTCTCCAATTGGTTGTTGGACAGCCTGTAGCAAGAAGTTCTTTTGTTCCCGTTGAAGAAAGGGGAAGCAACCAACTGTCTGTGCCGAGAGCTGGAAGTTCTCCAACTGGAAGCTCGAAGGCCCAAGAACAACCTCGACTGTCAATTGCAAAGAACTTGTTCTGCGCCAATTAGACCTCCGGGCTTTTGTAAGTAAAACTATTGATGTAGAGTAGTTGTTCTATCTCTACTTAGAGTAGATAAGTATTTATCTCTGTATCTACATCTATAGTATAGCATATTTTACTCCATTTGTCAATAGTCACTGACTGCATTCCGTAAAATCGGCAGTGCGGTGCAGTGGCTCCTCTGCCTGTATTGGCTAATCCCGTATTTTCTCCGAGGTAGTTTTTAGTTGTGATACACTCCCCGGAGGGGTACCCCCTAGCCCCCTTGGTGGGGGTGGGACCATAGTGCTAGTACGCTGGTGCTAAATAAAGTTTAGTACTACCGTACAGTGTTCCACGTGGAACATCTTTACCGAGACAATGACAGACAAGGGAATGAGAACGGTTATCATCTAGGCAAGTGAAATGTAAAATACAACATCCCAACCCCTCACACTTGGCGTGATAGCGATAAACTATTGATATTTAGGGAGTAATAGTCAGCCTGTCTAGGCCAGCAACCCGGCTGACTTAGGGAACACAAGCCCCTTTGTTGTATACCTCTTTAGTTAGTTGTTACTAACCTGTTCTTAAGAACTTATCAGTCTAAGCCATAGAACGCTCTGTATTGCTCTGTGGTGCATTTTGAGCCTGCCCGGTAGGTTGGTATGTCTTTTTGGTGAACTCGGTTTCTCTTTTAGATCAAATACTTAGATTCCCTGTTATTTGTGTGGGTATAAGAGTGTCGCGCCTTATACTTCTCAGTTATATCAACTAGCACGGTTCTTGCTACGCGCACGTTCCTCTCTATGTGTAACCCTTATAACCTAATCGCATAAGCTTATAGCTAATCGGTATTAGACATCCATCTGGCAATCCGGCATTCTGTAACTACTGGCCGGGCAGCAACCCCGGATCGCTCTCTAACAAGCTGGACCTTTCCGTGACTTTGCCGCAAGTCTATTTGTGTGCAAGCGCCTGCCTAACAGTGATGGATAAACACGTTAAAACCCAAGGGGCAGAGAGCTTGAGCTAGTCAGCCTACGCGCTGGCGGCGTCACCCGACGAACGGTAGTTCACAACCTAGGTCCAGTTAGCTAAAGTAGTACCCAAGTCAGACGGGGACTGACTATAAACAACCCGCCAGTCCAGCGAGGATAGGGACTGATAAAAAGCCTCAAGTCTAGTGGCAGCCCACCGCCCGCCGAGACTATAAACCGGGAACGGACGTGCCGGGTCAGCCCGTTACAGCTCATAACGGCATCACTGCGGAAGGTGCGAGTAAGCGCCCCGCAAGAGATACCTAGTCTAACCACAAGTGAAGGTTGCTTGTTGGGACACTGCCCGTCGCTGTAATAGGCAAAGGGTACTGATAGGGAAGGCTTGTTGGGTGACACTTAGGCTAGGGAGACAACGCCAGAAAAGGCGAGTCCCGATGTGGTACAACAGTCCTATTCCACGCCAGCACCATTGACCGCAAATGACCTACGATAGCCCCCAGCACGTCTGGCAATCCGGTGAGTGGGGGTGAAGGGGCCAGCTAACAGTCTGGTAACAAAGGGGACAACTGTAAAAGCTAACAAGCCGTAGGGCATTTGTTCTTAGGAACAAGTGTCCTACCACGTGTTAACTTAAACCTAAAGGTGAACGTCATGTTGAAAAATATCCGTGTAGCTGAGACGTGGACCGCCAATGACGTGGTGTCAGGTCTGGTAGCCTTGAACACCGCTAACGGTACGGTAGAGTCCATGGCCCAAGAGTGGTACGCCGGTCTGGTGTACAACTCAGTGGGGTCTGGCATCGGTCAGCTTGATATGGAGGACAAGAAGACGGTTAAAGACTTCTTCAAGTCCCAGTACGAACAAGCGTACAAGGATCAGTCCGGTGCTACAACAATGCCCTCCGCCTACCGCTCAAGCAAGAGCGTGGTGTGTAAGGCGGTGCGTCTTGGAGTGGAGTTGCTGGACGAGTCCGGTAAGGCCCGTGGCAAGACTGACGTCGAAAAAGAGTGCAAAGAGTTGGAGGGCGGTGATAAGTCCAACGTGGACAAGATCACTACCATGCTCGGCACCGTGTCCACGCTGATTGACAAGGCTAAGGACGAGGGCGAAGACTTGCGGACTGTGCAAGCGTTGCTTGCTGACCTGCACAGCAAATGTTCTTAAGAACAAGGTGAACACAATGACTACTCGAACGGATTACCCACAATCAAGTGACCACAAAAACCCTTGCCCTTTCTATCGGGGCATGGACTTCGCCCGCTCCGGGCTGGACGTAATGGCTAACCCTTACACAGACCACGACCAACGTCAAGAGTTCTTTGCAGGGTACGCCAGCTACAAGCGCCGGACCCACCCACACAGTGGAGGTAAATAACCGTGTGTAAGTGGACAGACAAGTACCCAAAAGGTAGCGAGCACTGGTTATTCGGTGTCGTTAGTGATACTGACCCGGATGATGATCGGCCTTTGTGTTTCGAAAGAGCCGAATGGCGTATAGGTGTTGATGCGCTAGAGTACCTCGAGCCTGAAGCTATCCCGCTTAACGAGTTGATCGAAGCTGTCGGCCCGGACAGGGTGATAGGCGCGCTGGAAACCTACCTCAAGGAAAGGGAAGGTGTTGAGGTTGTTCCTAAGAACAAACACTGGTCTGAGTTGCGCCATGGTGATGTGGTAGAGATTGACGCATCGGAGTCCACTTGTTACGGGGACAAAGAAATCTGGTCTAAGGGGGTTCCGCCTTGGAAAGTTGTGGGAATTGAGGAGGCTGGCTACTGTGGTGATATGCCAGTGGAGGTCGAGGACGCGGAAGGCCGCTGCCATTGGTTCGAGATTGATTGTATGGTTGGAGTATACAACTAATGACCCGCAAGCTAAGTAAGAAACAGCGAAGAGAGCACAAGCAGTTCCGTAAGCAACGGCAAGACCGTCGCAAGGAGGCAGCATGAGCAACGTAGAGACAGACGTAAACAAACGGTGGGAAGAGGGATTTCCTCACCACCCTAAATCCGAAGAGGTGGTGCACGCCTTAGCTGACATGGACTGGAAGTATGGCGGCGACACCTTTTGTATAAAGACCGGCGGCGATGGTGATAACGGCGAGACGATGATGTACTTGCTTGATATTTACTTTGAGATGCAGGACGAGGCATCGTGAGACTTGTAATGTTGTTGTTCTTAGGAACACTCGTGGGGTGTGACGACTACGCTATTGCTCTTGGTGAGCACCGGGAGTACTGCTTGAACGTAGCCACCAGCGTGTGGCCTGACTACAACGGCGTGTTTGAGGAGTCTTGCGACGAGCACTACCACTTGTTGCGAGACAAAGTAACCTGTACAGTAGTAAAAGGAGTAGCCTATGAAACAAAAAACGGCACGTGCCAAACAGTCCCGCACTCCCTTCCCTATCCGGGCGAAGGAGGCGCTGCTTAAGGCGGGGTACAAGAAACAGGGTGAGGCTCACTACCTCAAGCCCGGCAAGTGTACCGTTGTTCTTAAGAACAAACGAACACTGGAAGCTTTCCGTGGCTACCACCATCAGGTGGCTGGCCTTCTGGTCCAAGACGGCAGCGTCTACCCGCTGTCTGCACTGGACATTCTCAACGTCAAGGAGATAGTGTAATGAGTAAGAGCAAAGGTTGTTGTGTCCTTATGTTGTCGCCCCACGAGGCGGCAGCACTGCAAGCTAACCTGCTTGCTGCCCTTATGCGCACCGACAAGGGCGCGTTCGAGCAGAGCATGGGCGTGGATATCCGTAAGATTGCCAGTTGTATCGGGCCGGGTGGTATCTACGACTGTGATGGTGGACGTACCGAGGTGTCCGAGCAAGCGGCTGAGATTGTGTCCGCCCTGCTTGGTGAACCTACAGCCAAGGACGAGGGGCATCGCAAGGCTCCCGCTGATCCTCAAGACGTGGTCAAAGACGCGCTTGAGAAAGCAGCCGGTGGTAAAGTTATCCCGGTAGATTTTGTTCCTAAGAACAAGGAGGAGTGACGATGTATATATCACTACTTAAATCAGCTACGCTGCCCCTTGGTGTCTATCTGGTAGCCTTGGCTATGGCTAATCCGGGTACTAACTCCCTACTGGCAATAGGGGGCGGTGTGTCGCTCGGATTGTTCTGCTCCCTTATCTCACACAAGGAGTAACCTGTGAAGTATGCTGACCTGTTACGGTCGCTGTCTGGTTTCAACGGGCTGTCCCAGTCGGGGCGGCACATCGAGGTCAGACAGCACGACGAAGGTAACATCTTGTACAACGAGACACCGAGTAAGCTGACCATCACGGTGCCATCGCTGACTGACGCTGACATACCTGACCAACAGGCTCAAGGTATCCGGTCTCAGTTGGGCCGCATCGTAGCCCAGTTCCTTTACAGTGAGGGTGTACACAGTACCATCGACGAGTGGAAGTGCGACGAGTCCCCGCTTGGTGGTATTGTCCGTGACGTCGACTCCCTTCGGGCTGGCTCCCAGCTTGGCCAAGACTTTGCCGGTATCCGCTCCGCTATGCGTGAGTCTGCCAGCAAGGGGTTGGCTGAGTTCTCAGGTAAAGTGGACGCTGTGCCTAAGGACTTGGACGGAGAGGGTGCCGCTGCTCTTGGTGGGTACGTTGCTGCCGAGGTAGCCAAGGCCATGAGCCACGGTGTCCCGGTGTCTGAGATAAACGCACTGACCAGTAAGCTGCCCAGTGAAACCCAAGACAAGATCAAGGGTGCTATTGACGAGGGCTTGTTGTCTCGGTGTATCAACGCCCAGTCTCAGGACGAGTCTATCAAGGCAGGCCAAGACTTGTTCGAGTATTTCTTTAACCGCTCTGCCGAGGAGGAAATCCAACAGCAACAACAGAAAGCCGCCGAAGGAGAGGGCGACGGGGGAGACGGTGACGGCGACCAAGACGGTGAAGGTCAAGGCGCTGGTACTGTAGCCAAAGCTCTTGGCAAAGAAGGCAAGGGCGAAGAGGGTGATGAGGGAGGCCAAGGGGCAAGCGGTGAGTGGGGCCGCTCTGAAAAAGACGGCGAGCCACACGAGGACGGTGAGATACCCGCCATTGGTGACGATGGTTACGGCCACTACTTTGTTACCCCACCACAGGACGTGGTTATGTACGACTACGCCTCACCACAGCACAGGGACAAGCGTGCCCGTCGCTTTGCACAGGACGATGTTCTTAAGAACGACGGTGCCTTGCTGGCTACGGTCCGGCGTCTGTTACAGACCCGGTCTGAGTCTACCTATATCGGTGAGCAAAAGCGGGGCAAGTTGCAACGCTCAAAGGTCTACCGTGTCGGGTGCCCTACCGTGGGTAACGGTGACTGGAACTCTCGGGTGTGGCGCAAGCGCATCGACTCCGAGACCCTTGACACAGCCGTTGAAGTTCTGATAGACTTCTCTGGTTCCATGGCTCATGGTCCTATCGAAGCAGCGATACAGTCATCTGTCAAGCTGGCTCGTTGTCTTGACAAGGTAGGTATACCGTGCGCTGTCACCAGTTTCTCCGAGTCTAGCCAGCACGGGGCGGTACTTGTAACCGGGTACTTCAAGGACTATGACGCGCCTTGTCGTCCTCAAGATATGCTTGACAGCATGTGGCACCACTGTAAGAACCACCTGCACCAGAACCCTGACTGTTGCGGTGTTCACTATGCTATCGAGCGCATGGCTCGGCGCAAGGAGAAGCGCAAGGTGTTACTCGTTATGTCCGATGGCTATCCTGCATCGTGGCGTAAGGGGAACCAGTCTGAGCTGCTGCCGCAGATTGTCAAGGGAGCAGGGCAGCAAGGGGTCGAGTGCTACGGCATCGGCATCATGTCTGACTCGGTGGCTCAGTTCTATCCTGAGTACACCATTCTCAACAGCGAGCGAGAGATCACCTCTTGCTTGACCAAGATCATCAAACAGAAAATTGTATAGGAGGTTACACTACTATGGCTACTAAAGACCAGCAAATGTGGGAACGTCTGCAACGTATGCAGCAAGAGCGTGACAAGATGAAGCCCGCAAAGGTTGAGCCTGAGCCGTCCCTTGAACCCCGCTTCGACCAGTCTAACGAGGTGACTGGTGAGGGTAACGTGTCGTACGCTGACAAGTTCGGTGAGTCACACTCCGGTCGGGACTACGCCCTGCCCCAGTACTCTGACGAGGACTGGCCCAAGTGGGCGCGGGAGTACATCCCTGAGCCTATCTCCGGGTACGTGTTCCCCAAGAAACAGACCGAGGACGTGGTCGTTGGTTTGTTCAAGCTGCCGATGCGGGCTCAGTTGTTGCACGGTCCCAAGGGCTCTGGTAAATCCAGCCTGACTGAGCAGGTGTGTGCCGTGCTGCGCATCCCGTTCTTCCGGGTTAACATGAGCCAAGATGCCGAGTCTGGCCGCATCTTTGGGTGTGTTGACGTGCAGGACGGTAGCATGGGCTGGGTCAAGGGCGCTGCCGAGATGGCCGCTACCTGCGAGACTACCGATGGCCGTGGTCACGGTGCTGTGTTGCAAGTGGACGAGGCTGACGCCTGCCCTCCGGGTATCTCTATCTCAATGCAGTGGATGCTGGAGAAACGTGGTAAGATCTTCCTGTCTGACAAGCCTGATAACGAGGCCAAGTACGGCCCCCGTCAGATTGTACCGGGCAAGGACTTCCGTGTTATCCTGACGTCTAACACCCAGCTTCAGGGTGACACCACTGGTAAGTACCGTGGCACCATGGTACAGAACGAGGCGTTCATCGACCGTATCTCCCAGTCCATCTTCCTCGGGTACATGAACGAGGACCACGAGGTCGAGGTGATCCGGGGCAACGTGCCGGATGTTCCTAAGAACATTGCCCGTCAGATGGTGAGCATTGCCAAGCTGATCCGTAGTTCCTACGACGAGCAAGACATGCAGTACACCATGTCTCCCCGTGGCTTGATCGAGTGGGCAGAACAGACCATGTTCTGGGGTGACATCGGGCGTGGTTACGTCAACACTTTCTATGCCAAGCTGATCGACGAAGACCGTGCCCCTGCCAAGGAGCACTTCTACTCTGTAACTGGTAAGCATCTGGAGGTTTAACACCATGGCAAAGTTCATTCTGACTATCGACGTATCTCGTGAGAACTGTGACATCAAGGGTGAGGCAGTGGGTATCACTGACGAGGACAACCTGTCCCCTTGGGAGGCAATGGGGCTGACCCTGCTTCACAAGTCTGCTGAAACCTGTGAGCAGTTCATCACCGAGATGAAAGAGTTTAACGAGAAGATGAAGTCCGCTTCTCCCGAAGAGAAAGCTGCTTTGCTGGCTGACTTGGAAGCCCGTGGTATCACGGCTGCTGAGGCTGACACTGGTAAGCGATTGACAGGGGACAAAGACGATGACAGTGACGACCGTCCTTCAATTCTTCACTAACGTACTGGTTGACCCAGCAGCCCGCCTTCTACCCCAGTTCTTGGGGTGGTTGGCCTTCTGGTTCAACGCCTTGGTCGTGTTCTTAAGAGCAGACCTAGAGATAACATCGCTCAGAGGGTGCCTGTACGCCTCTCTCATGGGCGTTTGCATCGTGGCCATAGGGGTGACGGGGTTAGCTAACAAACCTGTCTTATACGTCCTCTCAATCCTTCTGGCTTGCTACATCTTTTCCCAAGACAAACGAGGTAACTAACTATGAACGCTTCAAACATTAAGTGCATCGAACAGAACATCCCGCAAGAACTCTCGGTCCGTGTCACCCACCTGCACAGTGGCAACAGCAACCGCCGCCAGCGCCGGGGTGCCAAGTACCTGACCATCGCCAAGATTGTTGGCCCTACTGGTGACGTGGTAGCCGAGGGTGTTGCCCAGTGTCGGGATACTGACGTGCCTAACCGCCAGACGGGACGGGCTGTGGCCGTTGGTCGGGCGTACAAGGAGTACCTGACCGAAGTGGCGGACCAGCTCGGAGTCTGACCATGGAGTACGAAGTAGAGATTGACTTCGGTAGTGGCGGGATATGTCCTGTCACTATTGAGGTTGACGACAGTTCTGTTGCTGATTACGCAAGGTACAGCCTTGGTATGACAGACGAACCAGAGCAGTGGACGCACGATCACGTACCAGCGGACGAGTGGTTAGACAACGAAGATGACCCGGAGGGTGCTCTTGACTGGGTTCTTAAGAACGTCCCGACCGATGCTATCTTGTCCGCTCTTGAGGCTAAACTAAAACCGGAGGGCTAACTTGTGCAAAAGAAAATGAGTAACCAAGCTCTCTTGAACCGCGTGTTTAATCAGGTTCCTCTTGAAGAGATCCTTGACCGGTGTAAGCAAGAGCTAGGTCTCAAAGCGCCCCGCCCTTTACAGGTAGGGGACAGGGTACGGGTCAATATCAAGGATGCAGTAGACGCGCCTCCCGGTATCACCGAAGAGATGCGAGACCTGCACGACACCTACCACTTGGTTACAGTGGTTAGAGACTCAGGTTACGTAAGGATTTCGGGAGACCCTGACGAGTTTGCTTGGAGACAAGAGTGGCTTGAGTTGGCAGAGGAGTAGCCTATGCGGTGTAAGTTCTGTAACGAAAGGTTAAGACAGACAGACTACGAGTGGGACGAGGAGTTACAAGAGTTCATGGAGACTGGTGTGCACCGTGACGGTACGTGCGTTGACATCAAAGGACCGGACGCTGCCCTTGATCCCTTTGGTTACGATTACCTATCAGACTTCGAGGAGTAGGTTGTGAGTGAGCATCGTATTGGTAACTGGTACAGGCTTGAGAAAGGCAACAATGAATTCGTTGGGAGCGTATACTTGTTATGCGTACATGCCGCCGGGTACGTGCGCCTTTACAATCTTGAGACAGGTTGTGCGTGGGTAAGCCCTGTTGCGGTGGGGGACGTAGAGAGCGTAAGCTCATACGAGATGGACCGAGTCTGTGGTGGTAAAATTTTCCGTCTGGTACACAAGGCAGGAGAAGACTAACGTGACTAACAGGTTGCACCCTAACGAGTTCCTACCCTTTGCTCCTAAGAACAAAGGTGAGCAGGTGCACGTTAACCACGAGGGGTGCCCTGCTGGTATCGACACAAAGAGGAGGTTGTATGTTAAGCGCACCGAAGATGGCAAGGTACTTGCCTATTGTCATCACTGCAACGGTTCTGGCATTAGTTCCGACACAGTACGTGCCCGCTGTTCTGGCTCTGATGCTGACAGCCTGTTGGCTGTTGTTCGTCAGCGCAGTGGAGCTGGCAAACCGCAACTTCAAGACGTCAGAGACTACCGTAAACGAGCAGACAAAGGCGCTCCGTTATCTGGACCGAAAGTTACGCCATCTGGAAAGGCAGTATTCGACCCTGACGGGTGGCCGGTCGCAGCCCGAGTCTGGCTCAACCAGTACGGAATCGACCAGTCCAAGTGGCGATGGTACTACGAACCAACAATCGGACGACTCTGCTACACACTAAGGGACGTTGAAGGTAACGCCGTTGTCAAGTGCTGTCGTGGTATTGAAGATGTAAGTCCTAAGTACCGCAACTTTAAGGTAGATAGTACCAACCCACGTCAGTTCTTAGGAACAAACTATGAGACAATTATTGTCACTGAGGACGTGGTCTCAGCGCAACGGTGTGTTGACGCTGGGTACTCTAGCTTTCCTATGCTGACTACTGTAGTGTCAGATAAGGACATCCTTTACTTGACAGATACCTTTAAGTGTGTTATTCTAATGTTAGATAATGACAATATAGATGTAGAGTCTAAGAGAAATAAACTAAAGAGTAAGCTAGAACTATTAGGTTGTAAGGTTGTATCTCTTGTAGATACTACAGACCCTAAACACTATAACCATAGTGAACTAGTGACACTTCTCAGTGAAACAATGGAGGAACACAAATGAGTGGTAAAGAAGAGAAAGAACTGGCAACTTTCAGTGCAGGTATTGTTGTTACTGTTACCCCTGAAAGTATTGAGGTGACTACCAACAAGCTGAGTGATGACCCTTCAACGGATGACGAGCGTACCTGTGCTGTCATTGCCGGTGTGTTGATCCGCAAGGCAGCCGCCAACATTGACTCACTGGCCCGTGGTCTGTCCAAGGAAGACATCCTTGAAGCGTTGAAAGACTTGAGCAAGGAGTGAGTGTGATGACGGAAGAAGAACGCGTAAACCTAGAGTTTGCCGCTTTCGATGCAGGTTGGCGTATGGCGGCGGGCTGGGCCGATCGGGATGATCTCATTCATGATATGGGGAGCGCCGCCTTCCAGATCGAGAAAGCTGGGAAGCTGCGAGATCTTCACGACAACGAGGAGGGCCACCGAGTTTGAGTAAAGAACTAGACTTGTTGTCTGTTCTTAAGAACCGTGAGCACTACGCTAACTTCTCTCGGTTTGTTGACACCGACTCTCTGTCCGATCTGGCTCAGGTGGTGGTCAAATCTCTTGGCCAGTACCTTGAGTCCAAAGAGGAGGTGGAGCAGGTAGACTGGGGCAAGTTCCGAACGTGGTTCATGGTCATCAAGAACCCTAGCATGAAGGCGGAACGCAAAGCCTTGCTAAACCGACTGTTCGATAAGCTGGAGGAGCACGAGCCTGACCCTGAGTTCGAGGAAGAACTGCTTACCCACTTCATTGACAAGGACGTTTGCTCTGAGGTGGTTGACAGGATCATCAAGAACGATGGGGTGTACGACCTGCACCATCTTGCTGAGATGATAGCCGAGGGGATTGAGCGCCGCGAGACGTCCGAGAAAGAGGATGATGACAGCGTTGACCTTGAGGACTTGATCTCCAAGCTGGTGACAACGGACGGCTACCCGATGAAACTGTCAGGGTACAAGGAGGCTATCGGCAAGGCCCGTGGTTGTGACCTAGTGGTTATTGCTGGGCGTCCTGAGTCTGGCAAGACCAGCCACGCCATTGACCAGTTCGTTGACCCGGTCCTTAACCACGACCCCGAGGCAGTGTGCCTGTTCTTCAACAACGAGGAGGACGGGGACAAGATCAGGCTGCGTGACTATCAGGTAGTGCTAGGACAGACGGGCGTTGACATTGCCCGCGATGTTCTTAAGAGCAAAGACGCTTACCTTGACAGGCGAGGCCGGAGGTTCAAGGTCATTGACGACCCCGGCATGACAGTGTCTACTTGTGAGGCACTGTGCAAGAAACACAAGCCTAAAGTTATTGTTTTCAACGTATTGGATAAGATCTATGGCTTCACGAAAACAACCTCCAATGACGTCGACCGAGTTCGCCGCCTTGCGCAGTGGGCGAGGAAGCTTGCAAAAACCTACGACGCCGTCGTCGTCTGTATCTGCCAAGCCGACGGGTCCGTCGAAGGGGAACGATGGTTTGGAAAGGATAAAGTCTATGGCTCAAAGACTGGAGTCCCCGGAGAAGCGGACATCCTCATCTGCCTCGGACACAGCCACGACGACAAAGACGAGGCCCACCGGTTCATCTCCATCGCCAAAAACAAAACCACCGGAGACGCCAGTGTCGACCCAACCAAGAAACATAACCGGTTCGTGTGCGCTTTCGACGGAGGTACGGGACGATTCACTGACGCTTGAAGAATTGGGTATCCCTATCGCTTTTGACCTTGAGACCAACAGCACCAAGGGTCCGAACAAAAGCAAGCGTATGCACCCAGCCTTTGGTAATAAGATTGTACTGACCGGGCACACTAATAGTGTTGGCGACACGCGGGTTAGCCGTCTTGATCCCCCTTTGTGGAAGAACGCTGGTGGTGCTGATCCGTGGTTCCCTGTCGGACACAACCTCAAGTTTGACTTCGGGTTCATGTACCACGAAGACCACGAGAACGTGCTCAAGATGCTCAAAGGCGACACCCCCGTGTGGGATACGCAGGTAGCTGAGTACGTTAACGGCAACGGGCTGCTGTCCCTTGAGGCAGCCTGTGAGAAGCACGGTGTACCTTTCAAGAAGGACGACGAGATCAAGGAGTACTGGGAGCAAGGGTACGATACTGAGGACATCCCACGTCGCAAGCTGGAGGATTACCTGAGAGGTGATCTGAGAGCTACTGACGCTTTGTTCCGCAAGCAGTGGGCCACTTACAGTAACAAGAAGCTGATCGTTGATATGTCCAAGGTCTCCCTTGCTCTGGCTTTCATTGAGCAAGAGGGTATGTACGTTGACGAGGAAGCCCTTATCAAGTACGCCGAGTTGTTGCTTGACGAACAGTCGGAGCTTGAGTCGAAAGTTCTTAAGAACCTTGAAGACCGGGGCTGGCCTGAGCAGGTAGAGTTTAAGTTCAACTCCGCCGCACACCTTGAGGTGCTGTTCTTTGGCGGTGAGATTACGTACAAGGAGAAGCAATGTGTGGGCAAGTACAAGAACGGTCGAGATAAGTACCGGAAAGTGGAGCTTGTGGAGAACGTTCTTTCTCCTCCAGCTAGAGGGGAACTGGTACGCCCGAGCTGTACCGCTACTGGCAAGCCCAGCTTTGATGATGGATGGTTCAACGACAATACCGGTATTGTTGACGAGGTTGATTGGGTTTACCGCGTACGAGCGATTAAGAAAGAGATGTCAACTTTCATTGAGGGAATCGCTCTCAATCGAAACGACGAAACCGGCTTACTACACGGTGACTTCAACAACTGTCTCACTCGAACAGGCCGTCTGTCCTCCTCCAACCCTAACTTACAAAACCTGACCAACAAGAGTGAACTGAAAAAAGTATTCACCTCTCGGTACGGTAACGATGGCTGGATTGTAGAGATTGACTACAGCCAGCTAGAGGTAGCTGTGCTGGCTTGTCTTTCCGGTGACGAGCAGTTGCTAGAGGACGTTAGCGCCGGGCGTGACCTACACTACGAGACCGGTAAGTCTGTGTTTGGCTGGACGGACCCTTCCGACATGAGCAAACTGGACCGCCGTACTGTGAAGGGGGTAAACTTTGGCTTGATTTACGGTGGTGGTGCTCCGACTATCAGCAAGCAAACGGGTGCCCCGGTGCCTATCGTTGAGAAGTTGATTGCTGCTTTCTACGCTCGGTATCCCCGAGTTAAGGAGTGGCAAGACGAGAACCTCAAGCTTGTCAGTGACACTGCTGTGTGGACTAGCGAGAAGACGGCAAGCGGTAAGCCTTGTATGTCCAGCCAGCTTGTCAGCCCGCTGGGCAGGGTGTGGAAGTTCCAACAGGAAGACCCACCGTGGGGTGGCGACCCTAACTTCAGCCCCACTCGGATCAAGAACTACCCGGTGCAAGGGTTTGCTACAGGTGACTTGGTTCCCATCGCGGTGCACCTCGTTGCACAGGAAGTGGCTAGGTTGCGGCTGGATTCCAAAGTCAAGGGCGCTGTCCACTTGACATCCACTGTCCATGATAGTATAATTTTAGATATAAAGGAGGAGAAGTTCCAGACTAAGATGATAGCCGCCCGCTTTGCGAGGGTTATGTCCAAAGGATTACAGCTACACATCAAAGCAACCTACGGTATTGAACTACCGATTGAACTTAAAGCAGAGGCCAGCATTGGCCGTAACTGGTACGACCAAGAGGAGATTTAAACACGATGGCAACTATCTTTGGCACTGTTGCAAGCACCCATAAGAAGCAGCTTACCTCCAAAGCAGGTAAACCTTTCGAGCTTCTTATCGCTAAGGTTGAGCAGAAGAACGGTGAGGTTGTTGAGGTGAACCTCGGGTTCCCCAGCAAAGCTCCTAAGAACATTCACGCCGGTAACTTCTACGAGTTTGACACCGAGTTCAAGTTCGGTGAGCACAAGTACAAGACCCACAAGCAGTCCTCAAGCGACTCTGCTGCGGCTGAGAGCACTGCCCCGTCCGGGGGTGCCAGTGGCGGTCCCAAGTACTACGAGAAGAACGCTGGGTTCTTGACCAAGACTTTCCCGGTGCCCATGGACCACCCTGACCGTAGCATCATCCGACAGAACGCAATGACCCACGCGGTTAACATCGCTAAAGAGATGGGTGTGTTTGCTCAGGCTAACAAAGAGGGCTGGGACGACGACCAGTTGTTTGACGCAGTACGTAGTCTTGCAATGAAGGTCGAAGACTTCACCACTGGTGACTACGAGTACCGTATGCTGGAAGAGATGAAGAAGGAGGACGGCAAAGATGCGTAAGCTACAGAAGATCACAAGCGGTTTTACCAAGACCATTGGTAAACTGGAACGACTGGTCGAGAGCAACAACCGAGAGGCCGAAGCCTACCGAGAGGAGGCTGCCTCCTTTATGACCACGGCCTCTGACAAAGAGCGAGAGGCTAACGCGGCCAAAGAGTTCCGTGACAACCTACAGAAACTGATCGGAGGTGGCTCCAGTGGCTAACGAGATTGCCGATAGTATCAACGAGCTTCTTTTCTCTGTGGCCCTTGGCAACAAGGTAGACGTAACAGAGGAAGACGCTGCTATCCTTGGCGCTAAAGTTTCCATGGCCATTGAGCGAGCCTTGACTGGCCGGGGTAAGGCCCAGCCTCGGGACGGTAAGAAGATTTACTTCTCCGAGGTAGGTTCTCCTTGCTGGCGTAAGGTGTACTACAAGTACTACGGGGTAGAGGGGGAAACCCTCATGCCCCACGCCCTGCTCAAGTTTATCTACGGGGACTTGCTGGAAGAGCTGCTGCTTTTCCTTGCTGAGAAAGCAGGCAACAAGGTGGAGAACCAGCAGGGGGAGGTAGAGATTCCGCTCCGTGACGGTTGGGTATTACGGGGGCGCATCGACGCCGAGATCAACGGCAAGATCGTTGACGTGAAGTCTGCCTCCACCTTTGCAATGAAGAAGTTTGAGAGCCTTGAGTCTCTTCGCAAGGACGATGCGTTTGGATACGAAGATCAGCTTACTGGCTACGCTGCTGGACTTAACCGCGTTGGTGACAACGCCGAGTTCCTTGCAGTTGACAAGACCCTTGGCCATATCAAGAGTATGTCCGTGCCTGTTACTCAGGGTACAGTAGATGCTCTTAAGAACAAAGCAGACCAGATGACCCGAATGCTGGAACAGCCCAGCCCCCCGGCTAAGATGCTAGGGTTTGAGCAGCCCGAGGGCAAGTCTGGTAATAAGAAGCTTTGCGTGACCTGTTCCTATTGTCCGTACAAGAACCATTGCCACAAAGATTCCAACGGTGGCCGTGGTCTGCGTACCTTCCTGTACTCCAAGGGTCCGGTGTTCTTAACGGAGGTACAGCGTGAGCCGAAGGCGACCGAGATCTAAACTGAGATCAGGGTACGAGGACAAGATAGCCAAGAACTTGAGGGACAAGGGAGTGTCTTTCAAGTACGAGGCAAAGAGCTACGACGTGTGGGTTGACGTGCCCAGCCGCAACGTCCGGTGCAACAAGTGCGGGGGAGGTAAGTTCCAGCAGAAAAAGACTTACACCCCTGACTTCTTTCTTGACAACGGGGTTATCATTGAAGCGAAAGGACGGCTGACGGTAGACAACCGGAGAAAGTACAAGGCTTTCCTTGAGCAGCATGGTAGCCTTAACTTCAAGATGATGTTCCAGCGTAACAACCCTATTGCTAGGGGTAGTAAGACCAAGTACTCCGACTGGTGTAAAGCTAATGGTATTGAGTTTAGTGTAGGAGTCGAGGTTCCTGATGAGTGGTATTAAGGTTGGAGACAAGGTAGCTTGTTTCATTGAGGACAAGATGGTGGTCTGTACCGTGACTGTTGTGGAGGGTGCTTGCTGTACTGTTATGGACGGTCTTGGACAGAAAAGAAACCGTACAATAGCGCGCTGCCTTACTGTAGACCAGTTGATCTCCCTCGCTGAAGAAATCGTGGGAGTGCAAAAGTTAGGCCCGGAGAAGAGGTATGTCAAAGTAACAGCCCCTTACGACGAAACAGGCGCTGAGTACCTAGAGGTAGGTGACGTAGTAGAGGTAATTTCTGGAAACCCAGACGCCCCCCTGGGAGCTGTCGAAGTTCGCTGTTTCAGGGGCGGCGGACTCACCTATGCGCTAGCTTGTGAGTGGTACACTACGGAGATTTAAATTGACTAAACGAAAGCAACGCCTTGGTAAGATGCACGTCCTTATACCGGATATGCAGATCCACCCTGACTACACTACCGACCACTGTTCTTGGATCGGTAAGTTCATTGCAGACAAACAACCTGACGTAGTAGTTAATATCGGGGACTTCGCTGATATGCCCTCCCTGAGTAGCTACGACATGGGCCGCAAGGCTGGGGAGGGCGCCCGGTACAGCCGGGACATCGAAGTTGTACACGAGGGTATGGACCGCCTTATGGGGCCTATCTCCCGTAAGACAAGGTACAACCCTGAGCTACACCTGACCATGGGCAACCATGAGGAGCGCATCCTCCGTCACATCAACGCCTACCCGCACCTTGAGGGGACGCTTGGGTACGCGGACTTAGGCTACGATCAGTATGGCTGGAACGTACACGAGTTCCTTGACCCCGTTGTTGTGGATGAGATCGCCTACTCTCACTACTTTGCCAACCCTTTCAGTGGCAAGCCGATGGGCGGCAGTGCAGCTAATGTTCTTAAGAACGTTGGCATGTCCTGTGTACAGGGTCACAAACAAACCCTTGAGACCGCTACTCGAACCTGTCCCATCACAGGCAAGCAAGAGTGGTGCATCATTGCAGGGGCAGCCTACCCCTACGATTTCCCTTACAAGGGACCGACCGGCCACCGCCACTGGCGCGGTGTCGTTGTGTTGAACGAGGTAGAAGACGGGGACTTTGACCCGAGCTTCGTATCCCTCCGGTATCTGGAGAAGAACTATGGCTAGCAAAGTAAATAAGCGCTTCCTGAGCAGAGACCCTGACGAGTATGGGTCCGTTGCTTGGGACGTAACCAAAGAGTTCCGCTACAACGGTAAGCAAAAGCGAGTCCCTTTCTTCGACGCCAACCTTCGGTTGTCTGATTGTTACCGGACCATCACGTTAGACTTTTGTTTTGGTAACAGCAAACGCCGTAAGGCTCGCATAAAAAAGCTGGCGACTCTTATCGCAGAGCTGGAGAAGATGAAGAAAGCTATGGAGGAGGCAGATCTTGGATAAAGAAATTCACGTTGACCTGTCTCCGTTGGGTAAGTTCAAAGGTAAGTCCACACCGTACTACGAGCTGTGGCCGGGGGCAGAAGCCATCGACGTCATGGCGGCTGCCCTTACTCCCGAGGAGTTCAAGGGCTACCTGAAGGGTAACATCCTCAAGTATAAACTACGAGCAGGGGACAAGCCTTGCCAGTCTATCGAGAAAGACCTTGGCAAAGCCAGACACTACAAGTCCTTGCTCAAGGCTTTGGAGGAGAGCCATGGGGTATGAAGAGTTCAAGCAGTGGTTGTCTGAGCAAGACCCCGATACTGTTGTTGACATGCTCAAGCTGGCGTCCGAAGACATTGTTGACCAGTTTGAAGACGAGGTAGAAAAACTTTGGAAAGAGGACTACAGTGAGTAAGGTAAATTACCATGGCATCCACATTGACTACACGCGAGATAGCCAACTTGACGCATTTTCTGTTGCGACCCTCAGAGATAGGTACTTCTACACCGGGCCTCTTAAGGGTATTGAGGGGCTTGATGGAGTCGTCGTTGACGAGTGGTCTCCCCAAGAGGCTTTCGCACGGGCTAGCTTGTATTGCGCCACTTTTGGCGGATCAACTGACTGGGAACTGGCGCAACGTCTCTACGATTCTGCATCCCAACTGCACTTCGGGTTCGCTACCCCTATCCTTTCAAACGGAGGTACACGTAGAGGTTTGCCCATCTCATGCTTCTTACCGTTTGTACCTGATAGTATCCGTGGGATCTCAGGACACTGGGAGGAGAGCGCGTTTCTTGCAAGCCGAGGAGGTGGCTTGGGCTGCTTTTGGGGCGGGTTACGAACAAGCGGCGTCAGCACTTCGCGGGGCTCTAAATCGAATGGTATGATACCGTTCTTGAAAGTGTCTGATTCTCAGATGTTTGCTGTATCTCAAGGGACCACCCGTCGTGGGGCGTACGCAGCGTACCTACCTATTGACCACCCTGAGATTGAGGAGTTTCTTAGAGTAAGGAAGGTGACTGGTGGCGACTTTAATCGGAAGTGCCCTAATCTCCATGTTGGGGTTCTTGTGTCTGATAGGTTTATGGGGATTGTTGAGCGGGCTATGGAAGACCCTACGTATGATGACTCGTGGGAACTCATTGATCCGCACACCAAAGAACCCACGAAGACAGTCTCGGCAAAAACACTGTGGGCTGATCTGCTGAAGCTGCGCCACGAAGGTGGTCGGGGGGAGCCGTACGTCGCTTTCTCTGATAGCTTGCAAGAGGGGCTACCTGAGGCACAGAAGAAACTAGGCTTAAAGGTAGTGCAGTCCAACCTTTGCACAGAGATCACACTACCCACTAACGAGGAGCGTACTGCGGTGTGCTGTCTGTCCAGCTTAAACGCTGAGACGTACAGCGAGTGGCCTGAGACCTTGGTCGGTGACTTGGTTACAATGCTTGACAACGTCATCGAGCACTTCATCCGGTACGTTAGTCCGAGTGTTCCTAGGAACAAAGACCTTAGCTTCGCTAAGTTCTCTCAGTACGTACCTGAGGACAAGAAGCCTTTCGCTAAGGCAGGGTACTCAGCCTACCGGGAGCGGGCAGTCGGCTTAGGTATGATGGGCTACCACTCTTGGTTGCAGAACGAGGGTATACCATTCGAGAGTGCGTTGGCTACGTCTTACAACCGGAGACTTTTCAGTAATGTGGCAAAGGAAGCACAGAAAACTTCGGCTAGTCTTGCCGTTACTCGGGGTTCTTGCCCTGATTGGGATGGCCGTAGGAATACACATCTACTGGCTATCGCTCCTACCGCAAGCAACAGCATCATTTGCGGAGGTGTTAGTGCTGGTATTGAGCCTAGGGTAGCTAACTACTACGTCCACAAGACAGACAGTGGCAACTTTGTAGTCAAGAACAAAGCCCTTGACAGCATTATCCAAGAGCGTTATACTAATCCTGAGGAAGTGTGGCGCAGCGTACGAGACGCTGACGGTTCTTGTCAGCACCTAACCAAACTAACGGAGGACGAGAAGAGTGTTTTTAAAACGGCTGAAGAACTTGACCAGATGTGGGTTATTGAGCACGCTGCTCAACGTCAAGAGTTTATATGCCAAGGACAGTCCGTTAACCTGTTCTTCAGAGCGCCTGTTGACGCAGACCCGGAGCTACTGGCAAAGTACAGCCGGTACTACAACAACGTCCACGTTGCAGCGTGGAAGCGAGGACTGAAGACCCTCTACTATTGCCGGACAAGGGCACTAAAGAAAGCAGAAAATATAGGGGCCACATACCATGACAACAGTGAAATCAGCGACTGCGTCTCCTGTGAGGGTTGAAGGCGATGGTTTTTACATCCACTCCAGTGATGCTATTACCAACCTGACAGCAGCCGCTGTCGTTCTCCGGTTCGACGTAATGCATAAAGGGCGTTACCCAAAAGGCAACGTATCTTTGAAAGAACTGGCAACAGACGTCTCCACTAACTACAGACGCGTTGCCGCCCAAGGGATGACGCTACGGTTTGAGGGCGAGAATGCTACAGAGGGGCGCATTGGGAGTAACAACGTAGAACTGACGTCCAACAAAGACATCAAGAACCTGATGCAGCTAGCTTGTGAGGACGTTGGCGTTTCCCAAAAGCGGTTCCGCAGTAACTGGACCCTTATCAGGAAGCACATGAAAGCCCTTATTGAAATGGAGACCCCGTTTTGAGTGACATCCTAGGCAAAAGATCCTTTTACAAGCCTTTCGTTTATCCCGAAGCGTTCAGGTTTTATGAGCAACAACAGCAAATGCACTGGCTGGCCACTGATGTGCCCATGCACAACGACATAAAGGACTTGGCGAAGCTGTCTGAGCGTGACTATAACCTAGTGGTCAACATCCAGCGGTTCTTCACCCAGTCCGACGTGGACGTTGGGGAAGCGTACATGCAAAAGTACGGGCCTATCCTCGCCGGGCACCCCGAAGTACGTATGATGCTGGCTGCTTTCGCTAACATGGAGGCGGTCCACGCTCACGCCTACTCCCTTTGGCTGGACACCGTCGGGCTACCGGAAAAAGAGTACCAAGCGTTTGCTGAGTACGAGGAGATGGCCGCTAAACATGACTACGTTTCTCGATTCAACTGTGAAAATCCCCAAGAGCTGGTCAAGGGACTGGCAGTCTACTCTGCCTTTACCGAAGGGATGCAACTTTTCTCAGCTTTCGTCATGCTCTTACACTTTAGCCATAACCGTCAGCTCCTTAAAGGGATGGGACAAATTGTGGCCTATTCTATCAGGGACGAAAGTCATCACGTCGCTGGAATGTCTTGGGCTTTTAGACAGCTTGTTCAGGAACGACCCGAGCTATGGGGTTCCGATGCTAGAGAGACCGTCTATGATATCTGCAAAACCATGGTCTCCCTTGAGGACGGGTTCATCGACCGTGCCTTCGAGTTGGGTGACATCGCGGGCCTTGGAAGAGAGGACGTTAAACGATACATACGGTATATAGCGGACATCCGACTCAAGCAACTAGGGTTGGAACCTATCTACGACATTGAAACCAACCCCCTTCCGTGGGTAGAGGACGCCTTGAACTCTGTTGAACTCGGGAATTTTTTCGAGCAACAAGTTACAGAATACGCTTCTGGCGTTTTGCCCCAGAACTTTGAACAGGCTATTTTTGGAGGTTAGTATGGACCCGGAGTTTGAAGCAGACGTTGATCTGGAAGAAGCGTACCGAGAGTACGAAAAGCAGATGCAAGAAGAGCAACAGCAGTGGGAGGAAGAGTATGGGAACAGTCGGTAGATTGGCAGTAATGGGAGACCGGGAGTTCTCTTGTGAGGAGACTGTTGGCTCTATCCTTGCCCGTGTCGTCTTAGCAGAGACTAACCCGGCCTACGAGGCTCACTACAGCGACATCTTGCTGGTCCTAGGGGGTGCCCACGGGGTAGACCAAACGGCCCGTGAGTGGGCTCACAAGGTCGATAACAGCTATGTCCTGTTCAAGCCCCCTTTTATGGTGGACAGCAGCCGGGAACACAGCCCCGGTGACTTCCGGGTACGACGTAAGCAAATGGTTGACAACTGTGACGTGCTGGTTGTTATCAAGAAACCCGGTGACTTGACGTTTGATGGGTACATCCGACGTGCCATGAAGCTGGGCAAGACTGTAATCATTGAGGAGATCCAAGATGCTACTTAACATCGTGCTTATCTATCTTCTGGTAGGTTTTGTACTTGCCAGTATCCCAGTTATCATGGATGGTAACTTCGACAAGGTGGCAAAGATTGCCCCTGACCTGTCTTTTGGCACTACCGTTGTCCTGTACTTCGTTATTGCCAGCTTGATTGCCCCGGTATTGCTGTGCTGGGACTCTCTGTTTGCTCTTAAGAACAAATTGCGAGGTCGTTGATATGTTGTTCGATGCTACTATTACTGACGAGAAAGACCGGGTCAGTGTCCGGCTCACGCCTAACGGCGAATCGTGGGGTGCTGGGTTCTACCTGAGTCTCAGCCCAATAAAAAAGGCCGAGCAGGTAAACCCACTCAGCCTTTTGTTTCTTACTCTGTCCGCCGCAGCTCACGCTGATGCTATTCTTCGGGAGGCAGCCCTTGAATAACCCGCTTGATCTCTACCTTGTCAGCGTTGCACTGACCTAGTGCTTCACTGACGTCAAAGTAAGCGTCAACTAAGCCCTCGTTACTCGTTAGATCGGGTTTCGGGGGCTTTCTTATTTCCGTGTACGCAGTCACCGGGCACTTGTAGACAACGCGCTCTCTCAAGAACCAACTGCAACCTGTCAGGGACACCAGTATCAAGGTAATCCCTAACATCTTGGCTATCTTTCTTAGCATCTGTAACTTCCCTCCGAACTTCCCCTCTCTTGGCACGTAACTCCTTGCCTAACTCCTCCCTACGAACGAAAGAATCACTCATTACCGCCACTGTTTCTTGGTAGTGCTCTAGCTGAGACTCCATCTGAGAGAACTTAGCCTCTGTTTCTCCCTTTAACTTGAAGTAAACGTAAGTCCCAACCCCTCCACTGAGAATGATTCCCAACAAGAACACTAGCCCGAAGGCTTTCAGTCTCTGTAAGATCAAGGTTTAGTGTCTCCCCATGTAGAAAAGCCCATATACGCCCCTACAACGCTTGCTACGAAGAGATAGAAAGGCCCCGCTATCTCCCCTAGGACCGCCGCTTCCGTGGCGTAGAGAAGCAAAGGGAAGGCCAGACCAGCCACTAGGCTAATCCAAGCCATCCTCCGCATGTTCCTCCACTTAGTCTTCGGATCGGGCGTATTCACCAAGGGCCTCCGTCATTGCCTCCAGTACTCCCTCCGGCAAGAACCCGTGAGAGACTACAATCTCCCCGTCATCTGTGATAGCCATGACAAGATAGATCTTATTGTCGGATACCATCTCACGACAAGCTTTCTTGTAGGTTTTTTCCTCGTCAAACTCTACAACTACATCCATACTTAGTAACTCCAGATTGTTGGACGGGGGAACCCGTCACTTTCAGTTAGGTCATCAACGTGGATGAACCTAGCCCTACCCTTCTGACTTACTCCAATACCTGTCATACCGTGGTTTAACGCTGCTCTTAAGAACTTTACCGCTTGAGCGCGGTTGACCTTGATGTCAACAGCGTGGCCTGTAGTATGTGGTCCGTGTAGACCGGTACTAGATACCTTAGCGTTGTGTGCTTGGCACCGGAACCCTGAGGTAACAGGGAGAGGAAACCCTAGTTCTTCTCTAATGGCCTCTAGTTTTGCCATGAAAGAGGGGGACATATCGTCCGCCCCCTTGCCACAGTTACCGCACTTACAAGCTAGCTCTTTCTCTGAGAAGTATCTGTACACTAGCTACTCCATTCTATCGTTGACCGTTTGATTTGGGAGGCTTTCATATCAATACGTCACAAAAGTGGGGGTCGTGTACGCGATTGACAGACCGCTGCCAGCGCCGATATTCGCATCAACGACCAGCGTTGTGTCGTCTACATAAACAACCATTACCTCGTCCGTCCCGCCAATTGTGATATAAAGGCCGGGGTATAGTTCGGTGTTAGACCCTGACAGCGTGAGGGTATCAGACCCGTCTGCTGTAGCCGTAAGACCCTCTGAGTATGTGCCGAATGTACCCGCTTTCGTTGTACGAACGCGGAACGGGGATGATGTGGCGTTCGTCAGCGCCTCGTCGTCTTGGTTATTCCACGTACCCGTTGACGGCGTGCTTTGCACGCCGTAGCTACGATAACTGGTTTCGCGAATGTATGGGCCGATGTTTGTTTCCCAGCGCTGCGGAGCCGTGCGGATCAGCCCGTTTTTGAATCCGTTGCCACGGAACTGCCCTGCACTCGGCGTATAGTCGTCGCTACCAACAATTTCGACCTCAATAGGGCCAACATAACTGCGGTGCAACAAGTTTTCAGTCGGCGCAACCATCTGGAACCGGTTGCCACTGGTCAGGACATCATTTACATCAACGATACGAACACGGGCACTGCCGATGTGGAACCCTCGACATGCAGTCATCCCCCAAAAATTGCTTAATGGGTTGAAAATTCCCGCGTCGTAATTCAGCTCTACGTCGATCTCTCCAATTGACAGATAATCGACCGTGCCGACGCCGAGATTGTATAGCGCCGCTGCTTTTGGCATCTGCCCGCTAATTCTGCCAATACGGACTTTGCCGCTCGCAATATTGCCTGAACGGGTTGTTATCGCCGTAGCTGGAGAGTTGCCTGCACTGTCCGGCACGAGCCGGATTTCATCAATGTCAATGTCGCCTGAGCGGTCAATACCGAGCGCGTAAAACGCTGTGCCAATTGCAGTGATGCACCCTCCCGTGCACGAACTTTTTACAACGACAGGCTCCTCGTTGCCCTCATAACTAACAGATGTAAAATCAAAATGCCCGTTCAGCACATAAACGCCGTTATCTGAAATTCCTTTCTGAACGACGACTCCCGCTTTTGTGATGCCTCCCGTGCAGTTAGGCTGCATTCCAGACGCAATGCGCACCTGCACCGCGTTGTGCACAGTGTTACCTGTGCCGGTGTTAACCCACCCCTGCGGCATCGACGTGTTAGCGTTGCCCGTGTTTGGGCAATCATACTGCACCAGGTTTAATATCTGGTTTTCGGTGCCCTGCGTTCTGACTAACTGCACCGCGCCGCTGCCGACCGGTGCCTCCATGTTTTTCTGAATTACTGTCAGATCAACATTTTTGTCGCCGGTAATATCAAGACCCGGAAACGCATACTTACCGTTAAAATCCTGCCGGATAGTAATACCGCTTTGCCCTGAAAAAGACAGAGTTAAAGGTGTCCCGCCATCAGCGCCGATGTATTTAAGGGTGCCACCGGGCAGCGTGCGGAAAGGCTTTGTGGCTGTCAGTTCGTCACACAGGTATTCAGCGTCAATAACGCAATTCGGGCCGTTCATCGCCGCCTGAACGGCTGCGGTATCATCAACACCGTCAGCGCCATACATTGCTGGGGTCATGTTAGAAATATCAACACGCTCCAGAACCTTACCGTCAGCGGTCTCAACGTACACACCTTCTTCCGGGTCAGCGGCAAGCTCGGCGGAGAAGTCTACGGCATCACCCACGACAACGAACAGACCGGCGCGGCCCGTGGTCGTCATCTCCACAGCCTGCCCATCCACCAACCCAGTCAGCGCCCGCAGATCGGTGACGGTGGCGACTACCAGTAAGTTAGAGGTAAGCTCACTTTTGATAAGCTCGTAAAGATCAGCAACGTCTTGTAGACTAGGCACTTCACTACCGTCTAGATAGAACTTCTCAGTTCTGATAGAGCCTACTGTTAGATTACCAAGGTTGTTTAGGTCAAAACTATCGGCGTCTTGGTCTGCTTCCCAACTGTTGGGGGAATCACCCGAACGAGACAAAGCGTCCTTGAGAAGCGTGGCTAGCTCTGAGAAGTTCTCGTTTAGCTCAGTAAGAAACGTAACCTCGTTGGCTAGATCAGAGAGAGTGGTTGGTGTGTAATTAATTGACATCTTGTCTCCTTAAATGAACCAGCTAACAACAGTGGCTGGGTCTAGTTGAATCCCAAAAAGCTGTAGCCCTACCAGGACACCCAAGCCAAGTAGAACGCGGTATATCTTCTTCCGTTCCCCATCTTCCTCGTCCATGTGAGTCTTCAGGTTCTCTGCAAGCTCGGGCAAAACCCTCTTAATAATCGCTACATCTGTCTTTAGATCTGAGTACTGCTCAACAGTCAGCCTTACTTCGTTGTCGTTGTGACTCATTAACCTTCCTCCTGTTCAAACCAAGTCCACAGGATCGTGAAGGTTGTGGTCTGGCTGCCAGTGTTTGTCACTTTAAGCAGTGCCCTGCCTTCTCCGTGGAAACGCCGAGGAGCGGCATCCCCGATTCCGGTAATTGGGCGTAGTGCCATTAGGTATCTCCCCCGGTGTCTTGTTGTTCTGCGGCACCGGCTCCAACGACAGTGCCTCCCAAAATGCTCTTAAGAACATTCTCGTTTCGTGGGTTGAAAGTCCCCACGTTCTTTATGCTCTTAACTTGGTTAGGTGAAAATGGCAAGAAAGAGAGTGAGCCTTTGCCTTCGTGCTCGTTTCTGTAGGAGAGGCTATCATACCCGGCGTCGGACAGGACACGCTTGATGTCCTTAGACATAGCAGCTCGAAGAGACGTCTGTGTACGCTCAAGCCCTTTGCCGTTAAACTCGTTCATCTCCAGCATCATCTCGTTAAGAGTAGAACGTGAAGTGTCAATGCCCGTAGGCTGAAGAACAACACGAGCAACTTCTTCGTACTCACGCTGGACTTTTAAAAGCTCCCGCTTCATGCCCTCTGTAGCTTGTGTGTTCCTAAGAACAGCAGACAGTACACTCTCTGAGTACCACTGGCCTAGGTCTGGTACTTGAAAGGGGGCCTTAACGTTTGTGTAGTAGACGTCCACGTACTTACCAGGCCCGCCAAAAGACATGGTTCGACCGAATTCTTGGACGTTCAAGGCAGCAGAGCGCGTACCGAAGTGGGCTGAGAACTCGTTACCCCCGCCGAAAGCACGCGGGTACCCCTGCTCCCCTAGTTGGCTGCCTGTCCTGAACAAGACAACTGGGTTGCCCTCTCCGTCAGCAAGGAAGTCGTCGCCTAGGTAGCTCCAAAGCTTCTCTGCTTGGCCCTCTGCAAACACCCGATCAGGGTAGAACCGTCGGTTGTCAAGCATCATCTGTGTGTCCTGAGCATCCCACTCTTCCTGTCTGACAGAAGACTTAGCCTTGGACTGAAAGGCGTTGTCGGACTTGACGCGCCGTTGTTTAATAGGAGCAGGACTCATAGTGTTGACTTCGTCGTACCACTGGAGTAGCTGATCGCCGGGGCTAGATTGCACAGGCGCACCAGTACGAACAAAGGAGACGTCTCCTAGCTCGTCATAGTCCAGTGTGTTAGCAAACTCCAGTGTTTCATCAGCTTCCTCTTTAGTCAGAGAAGAACGCCGCTCAACTAGGCTAGGCTCAGGGGGTGCCAGCAGAGACGACACCTCAGGTTCTTCATCAAGCACAATGCGGGAACCCCCGCCTCCGGGGCGAGGAGCCGGTGGCTCCACAGATCCCCGGAAAAGCTTGCCTACATCTACGTCAACTGCTTCTTTAATTAAACTTGAAGTTGCCATTCTTCACCATTTGCTTGAACCAAGAAGCGCTGTAGAGCTGGGTCAGTACCCGAGCCTGTTGATTGATAGACATGCCCGCTGTAGGTTGGCCGATAATCTGAGGAGTGCGAGTCCACTCATAGGCCAATTGCATAGCACGGCTTGCGTTTTCGTCAGGGACCAGTGTGGGGTCGTTGACCATGGCACGTCGCCAGTCTGCCACATCCCTTTCAAAGTCCGGGGACACGTAACCGAGGTCTTGCATCACACCAGTAGAGGCTAGCTCTCTGACCACGTTGTCGTCGTTCAAGTCAACCTTGCCGTCCCGGCGTTTGATCTCTCCGTACTTAGAGAAGAACAAGGAGCTTACGCCTTCTTGGTAGGCAGCAGTGTCGTTATTGAAAGACTGGCTTGGAGACAGGTAAGCGTCTCTGATACGAGAGGCTGTGCCGCCACGGCTGTGCACGCCAAGGGAGTCTACACGCTGTTGGATACCTTTACGGTCCGGGCTAGCAACAATCTTACCAGACTTGGTATCGAACACAAAGTTGGTGTAAGTCAAAGGACGTACTTCAACGGTTGCGTCTGCAACAGGGCTGGCTACTGTCAAGTAGTTGTTGTTGATAGCGTTGTTGTAGACAGAGCTACGGTCGTTAACGTTAGACCGCAAGCGCTCTTGTAGCACTGCCCGTTCCTCGTCAAAGGATACGCCGTAGTTTTGTTCAGCATTGAGCACCCGGTCACTATTAAGCTCCCTGTACAGGGCTGCCGTTGATGGTAGCTCCACTACTTGGTCCTGAGCAGGCAGCGTCAGCATCCCTTGGATGGCAGCCTTAGTGCTTTGCAGAGCAGCCGGAGCGTTCTGAGCAGGGATCTGTCCGTTATCAATGGCGTCCAGATCACCGAGAGATCGGATAGCAAAGGCATTAGCGGCTT
>CERH01055538.1_pt1 | contig 47396 bp, 73 predicted proteins | sample 530991 | NCBI WGS metagenome assembly CERH01 (sample SAMEA2621191, study PRJEB7988) | marine metagenome | biome: marine biome (ENVO:00000447); feature: mesopelagic zone (ENVO:00000213); material: "saline water (ENVO:00002010), including plankton (ENVO:xxxxxxxx)" | depth 800 m | reverse complement strand
ATCTCCACATATCCATGCATTAATTTGAACTTCATCTAAATCATCTACAGATTCATCTATATCTAAACCTACATCTCTAGCATACTTAGCATCCATTATGCCCCAGTATTCTAAAACTTCGTATGAATCTCCGTAAAGTTCATCCCCATCATAATCATCTTTTAATTGAGTCTCAAAATCTTTTTCACTATAATTAGGACCATTTTGTATAGCTTTTCTTATTTCATCGCTATCAAAATAAGGCATATTTCTCAATGCTCTTAGTTCACTAGGATTCATTTTATGTCTGTGAACTATATATTGACACTCATTAATATTAGTTGCTGAAGGGTCAGGGTAAAAATCCCAACAACTAACAAATTCTATTCTTGGAACTCTAACATCAACAGGTGAATATTCTCTTTCACCCATCTCATTTTTTTGCCATTTATTTAATCTTTTATTAAAATTAAAAGGACCTTTTATAATTCCTGTTCCTAATAATGACGCTTCTAATAAAGCATTTCTAATTTCTGAAGAACCATTTGATTCTTCTATTTGGTCATGGATTAATTTTTCCATTCTCCTAGCTGCTTTCTGAGCTGGTGATAATTCTGGAACTTGAGGTTCAGGAACTAAACCTTCTTGTAAAATACCTAACTCATCAGCTCTATTTTCTATAGGCTTTTCAGCTTCATCAAAAACTCCATCACCAAAAGTAGCTCCAGGTTTTAACACCTTACCATCTCCTTCATAGCCGATGTCGTAAGGTCCACCTATTTGATTACCTATATTATCAGGTACTTCTCTAGGCTCTGAAGTTTCTAATCCAGGATTAGGATTAGATATATCTAAGAAAGCATTTTCTTTTTCTCCTTCAGGTATTTTAGTTTCACTTATACCTATAGGAAATTTTCCTGTACCAAATAGTACATCTACTAATTGACCAAATGCAGCTAATACTTTTGTCTTTGTAACTTTTACAAATACTCTAGACTTTTCAGACTCTCTAAACTTAACTCTTTTTCCATAAAGCCCTCTATAGTTTTCATAAGATTCAAGCCATCTAGTTTCATCTGTATCTCTTGCATGTTCTGCCAATGCATATCTGCTTTGAACTATTCCAACTAAATTTAATCTTTGGTCTTCTTCTAAATTTAAAGTTTTACCTGATTCACCTTCAACATTTTGATAAATGTTATCTGCATTTAAAAGTGTGTTTTCTGGTTCTGACATAATTAATATCCAAATGTTGAGTCAGCAGGTTCAAAACTAAGTTTTTCTTTTATTCTTCTTAACTCTTCAACTGGACTATTAAGTCTAGGTCTGCTCATAATCATGTATCTTAATGCATCATAAGCATGGTCTGAAGCATGTGTATCAACATCTTCAGAATTATTTTTAGCTAATGGTATGCTTTGTAATTCTCTTATTAAGTTCTTACAAGTTCTAAAAATTTGTAATTTAGGTCTCCCACTAACAGATTCTTTTAAATACTCATGTATTTGTATTTTACCCTGGACTCTATTCTTGTCTGCTCTTCTTAGTTTGTGTCCTGCTTTTTGTAAAGTCTCTCCTACTGTAGGACCTGTAGTTCCTGTTCGTGACCATGCTGCTGTATCTAACACACCAGGAACACTCATAGGGTCTTCCAGTTCCATATTAGATATTATACTGGCTAAATCAACTCCTGTCAAGCCCTTCTGATATAATTCTCTGTAAATTATTAAAGTTCCATCGTTAACATCAACTGCACCCCATAAACAACAAGATTCAGAAGCATAACCATAGTCTATACCTTTTAACCTACTCCAATGTATAGGTATTTCAAAAGGGTCAATAACATGTAAGTCTAAATCAAATTCTGCAAAAGCTGCACCTTCAGATACATCCCAATTACCCTCTAGTAATTGTTTTCTTTGTGTAGGTGGCAAAGATTTAAGCATCTTTTCATAAACACCATCTCTAGCTAAAAATGGATTATCTGCTAATCTTGCTGGTATAAATTTTCTAGTTAAACCATCTGTACCGACAAAAGTTTTATTTGATTCTGAAGGTTCGACATATCTTTTTTTAACCCAACTAGAGCCTACACCTCCAGGGTTAGCTGTACATCTTAAATAAGTTTTTAAATCAGGGTCAGTTGTTCTTAATCGAGAAGCTAAATAATTCCATCCAAATTCTGTAGGTAAATGTGTAATTTCATCAAAACCAATCCAACTGTAAGATTGACCTTGGTATCTATACACATCTGCATCTTTTTCTAAAAATCCAAATTCTATTTTAGCCCCACTAGGAAAGTTCCAAACTTTTTCTACTTCTCTAAATTTTGCACCAGGAAAAGCTTGAGGATATATCTCTCTAGATTTATCAATTAATTCTCGTAGCTCTGGCATGGACCTACGGAGAATTAATGCTCTATGTGCTTTTCTTGAACAATTCCTAAGAGGGTCTATAAGCATAGCATAAGATTTACCACCTCCAGCTGCACCTCCATACAAAACATCTTTTTCTGGAGCAGCTAAAAAGGAAGTTTGTGGTCCTTCATTAGGATGAAATAAAATTTTAGAATTGTTTATTTGATTTTGAAGAGTTGGTGGTAAAGAGGAAACTTCTGAGTCTGTTGTAATTTTTCCATGTTTTGTAGTTTTGTTTGAGTCAATTTCTGATAAGATTTTTTTGTGTCTGTTAAAATTTTGTCGCTTTGCCTCAAGAGCTTTTTCAAGTTTTTTAATTCCATCTTTTTTATTTTTTAAAGACCTTCTAGCTGACTCATAACCATCTTTTTTGGAAAATTTATTTTTTAAATTAGAACCTGTAGGTCTGCCAGGTTTTTTCTTAGGTTCACCATTATTTTTTAAAATGAAATTATTATTTTCATCTTTTAAATAATTATCTGGGTTAATATCCCAATCATTCAGTTTCTCTCTCATATGTATTTCTTTTGTCTATATAATTTTTTAAACCAACATGAGAAATGTAACGACCTGTTTCATTATGAAGCCAAAAAGAAGCATCTCTTAAAGTTACCTCTTTATTATTAACCATAGCTTCAGCTACATCTAACGCTTCTAATTGATTAGGTATTGGTTTTAAAAATCCTACTATATCAGAAACTTCATAACCAAAAGGTATGGTGGATGTAATTCTTTTTATGTAGCCATCAGGTAATAACATTATTTTGTCCTACGATACTTTCTTACTTTTTTAGCTATCTTTTTTGGTTGTTTGGAATGTTGTTTTCCTTTTTTAGTATCTTTTCTTTTTTTACGACTTGTCGCTGCATATTCTGCAGGTGTTAATGCAGCAATAGCTGCTGAAGGTAAATATCTTTCACCAGTTTTAGATGACTTTTTTCCTGACTTAGTTCGCCATTTTTGTTTAGTCCAATCTTTTAAACTTCTTTGTGATTTTTTTAGTGCCATTATTTTTTATATAAATTATTAAATGTAACATCTGGATTCATATAACTTTCATGTCCTTCTGCTGAATGTAACCATTGTGAAGGTAGAAAGTCTGGAGGACCTTCTCCTGTAGTCCAAAGAGCTGGATTTGTTACTCTAACTCTGTTATTTGGTAAAGCAACTAAATTACCTTTCCAAGGACAGTCTTCTGTAATATATAATACATGAGATTGTTTATGTTGAGCAGGGTCATCTGCTATAGAATGGTCTGTATAATCTACAGTAAACAAATATTTAGCTTTATAAAAATTACCATCTATTTTAGCAATCCAAGGAGATGAACTTGTTCTATCAAGAACAACTACTGAATGAGTTCTAGACTCGCAATCCCAAGGCTGAACTAAATGGTTTTCCATTGGTAAAGCCCACTCATCAACAGGTATGTCAGCTACAATACCTTGAATAGGCATTCTAGCCCACATAGCACCACCATGTATATTTCCTTCTTTCCAATCTTCTTTATCAACCTCGTTGCCTGTAAAAACAACTTGGAAGCTTAATGACCTATCAGGTATAGTGTTTACTGCAATAGCTAAAGCATGTATAAACTCACCATGATATTGTAAATGATTATGGGTAAATTCCCTACGAACCCAACACCAAAAGTGTGGAATGTTACTCATTAAATATGACATGTATCTATATTACAAAAATATAACAAATTTTTCAAGACTTATCTTCTTCTTGTTACTCTTCTACCTTTAGCGTAAGATTTTCTACCTTTAGCCATAGATTTTCTACCTTTAGCCATAGATTTTCTTTTTTTATGCATTGGCATAATAATATCCTCCATAAACTTAAATTTAGCGAGTTAAGTTTTTCCTCGTTTTTTTCTAATAGCTTCTTTACCTTTTTTAGCTATTCTTGCTTGTTCGTGTTTTCCTGCTACTTTAGCTCTTTGTTCTAGAACTGTCAATATCTGTATCTTTCGAGCATATGGTTTTTTAATTCTTTTTACTTTTGCAACAGTTGCTCTAGCGTCTGCAGGGGTAGCAAACTTTATACTGACTGTATCTTTTGGATTTTCGTCAGTATATAATCTTCTATCACTACCTTTAGGCTTTTTTCCTGTTCCTACTTTTGGGTCTCGTTTTTTTCGTGCCATATCTAGTCTTCTGGTCCTTATTAATTTTATCTAATATATCAGCTTGTTGAGCATGAAGCTTACTAGCTTTTCGTAAAGCTTTTACAACTTTTGTTAAATCTTTAGTATAATGTGGCATTATTTATATCCTCCTCCTGCTGATTTATATGCTTTTGCTAACATCTGGGCTTTTCGAGCCGACCATTGACCAGGTTTACCACCTTTAGAACTGGCTTTGATACGGCTGAAAAGCCTCTTACGAAGACTCGGCTTAGTGTAATTACCAGCCTCGTTGACTCTTGATTTACTTTTCTTCTTTGCTTTTCTTGGCATTTTTTTCTCCAAATATTTTATCCCAGTTCTGACTAAATTGTTCATCAGAAACAATTTGTCCTCTTGATTTATTTCTAGCCATTCTTGACCTTGTAGCTTTAGATTTTACTTTAAAGTGTCCTGCATGAGGCATTATTATTTCCTTTTAAGTTTCCAAGCTTCATTTCTAAATTTAGTTTTCTTCTTATCTGGAACATAACGACCTTTTGAGTCTCTGTTTCTAATCCAGATAAAACCTAACCATTCTAATATCTTATCTAACATATCTTACCATTTAACTTTATGTGACCAATATCTTGCACTCATTTTACTAGGGTTTGCATCTTGAGCATTATGTCTAGCATAATAAGATTTTTTTCTAGCTTTGTCTCTAGCTGTCTTAGGATTTTTACCAGCACCTTTGACACCTTGTTGTCCAAACCTTATTAGTTTTAGGTTATGTCCGTCTTGAGCTAACACCATATGAGATTTAGTTTTATGACCAGGAGTTCTTTTTGGTTTATTAACTCCTTTTAAACCATATTTTTTTAACATAGCCGATTTTCTTTTTTCATGTGCCATTAATGTATAGTCTCCTTTGATGTGTCTGTTTGTAACACAAGCTCATGTATTTCCCCTACTAAAATCAAATCATGGTCTTTAGCAATCTGTTCTGCTTCTGCTAACGAATTAGCTCTTATATAAGGACCGACTAATATACCAGATTCAAAAGGTGTATCAATCTCTGTTAGGAATATCTTCATACTCTGCTATTTCTCCGTCTAAAATTTCTTTTTCAGGTAAGATAAATATTCCACCAGAGACATTATGGTCAACCTGAACTCTATCAGATTTTCCTAAACCTACTCTGTCTAAAATAGTTTGAGCTGCTTGTAGTTTATTATTTGCTTGTGATATAGGTTTATCAGAATTTAATACATCAAGTAATTTAAAAGCTGCTTGAGGGGCAGACCTTGCTAATACATCCGAGGCTAAATCTATCACTTCTTCTTTTAATGACTTCAGTACTTGATGATAATTGCCTGAGTAACCTGCAAGTTCACTTGCCTTTGATAAATCTCCTTTAGTCTCAATAATTTTATCTAAAAATAATTGTTGTTTTTCTGTTAAATTTTTTTCTTTTTTATATTCTTTTGGTAAGTAGGACATGTCTTGCTCTTTGATATTAATATATTATAGAGGGTAGATTTAAATTTGTCAATAAAATTAGTCAAATCTATTGACAAAAGTTGAAACGAAGTTTATAATGGGCTTATGCCCCCCAGCCCTAAAGTATATATATACTAGACTATTCTTTATAGGGCTTTTCAATCTTTTAGTAACCAATCATTTGTTATATATAGCCCTTTAAAGTTCTATAAAGACCCCCCTGCTTAACACTCTAAAGTGGCTTAAAATGTACATGAATGTGTATATAGGGGTAGGGGGGGCTAGGTGGCTCTATATAGGGCTTGACCTTCTATATATAAAAAACCTCTCCAGCCCTTTAAAGATAAAGGTTTCCTCTCCAGCCCTATAAAGAATTAATTTTTACCTGGAGGAAAGTGCCTGGTCGAGATCTTTTTCTTTTTAGGGATGGTTAGATTGAAAGATAATCTTATCGTTAATTAGATGTAAGAAGTTATAAGTATTCAATAACTTTATAGGGCTTTTTAGTGTCAATATTCCTACTTAACCAGATTAGAAAGCCCTATCAAGTCCTATAAAGTCAAATAATATCTTTGTAGGGCTTTCTAGTGTCTGGAAAAGTATCTGGTCGTTGGGGGCATTTAAGAAAATCTGGCGAATAGTCCAGGCAAAAAAAACCCCCAAATGAATGGGGGCTAGGGGGAACAATTAAAACTATCCTTTAAAAGCGTCTAATTTAACTTTTAAAGCCTTTTTAGTATCTGCAAATAAACAAATACTAGTTTGCTGTGTAACTTCTCCAGAGAGATAGTCTCTGTGTTGATACTCAGCTTTTAATTTTTCCTTACTAACTTCTGATAGTTTCATATCACAACATCTGTCTGTATTGGTAATGTGAATGTAAGCTGTATAGAAAACTCCATCTGTACCATCGACTTTTGCTATCTCAGAAACCTCGACTTTAGTAACATTGAAAACATTAATTTTTACTCTACTCATTTTTTTCTCCTTAAACCTGGCTTAATTGCCTGGTATGAAAAAAGTATAGAACAGTAATTAAATAAAAAGCAAATAAAAAAAAAGCCCCCAAAGAAATGAGGGCTTAATAGGGAGACTGAAATATACATTTATCTTATAAGCTACCCTCCCCAGCTATAACAATCATAGCAATAGTTAGTGACCAGACAATGCCAAAGATAATTAAAACAATATCAGCATTCTCATCGCAGTATCTTTTAACCTTATAGATAAAATAGTTTCTGCTCATGTGTCGCTCCAGTTGAATGTTGAAACTACTATTTTTTTAGCTTCGTCTGGTGTGTGTCCAGCGTCTTTATTAATAGCGTCAACAACTTCATCAGGCAATAAGACGAAATGCTCGACATAACCCTTAACATCCTTCTGACATAAAACAGTTTTTCTAGGATATTCTTGGTTATATAAAGCCCAAGTTCCTGGTAGTAAAATGTTGTTGTAATAATCTAATATTGAGGTTTGACTATTCAACATTTTCAATTCCTCGACCTCTGCTTCTAGCATTCGACCAGCCAATTTATTCCAGTCTTTTAAATCTGCTTTATCCATTAGAGCCTTCCTTTGTCATCCATTTTAAAAGCCAGTCTTTAGCTTCATACTTATCTAGGTCAAATTCATCTTCTAAAAATTCACCTGCCCCATACATATTAACTGAGCCTGTCCTTTGTAAGTAGTCCAGGTAGTTAAAAATTCGTTCTTCTTTCATGCTTAGTTTTTGCATTGTTTCCTCCTTTTGCAATAGTTAAACATAACAATATATAAACATACATTTGAGATAAAAAAAAGCCCTCTAAAAAGAGGGCTAAATATTTGGCTAAATATACAGACAGAATTTATGAACTACTCCTGGCTAGTTTATCCATTTTTTCCAGTCTGTCTGACTGCTCAAATACTGTCAGCTCATCCCAGTCATCTGGGGCATGAATACCAGGGATAGTTAAATAAAATCTTAGTCTTTGATTATTTATTTTTCTCTGGTCGCTGTCATTCCCTCGCAACAGATTGAATATAGCTGAAACATTGCCAACTGTTTTTAAATGGTCATCAGTTTTTAATAGGTCATTATCTTGTAAAATCTTCCTGGCTTGTTCCTCAAAGTTTTTAACCCTAATACTCTTATCTGGATTTATCCAAGTTAAATGTCTGCCTGTTGAGACAGACCAATTATTAACGCTGATAAGGTCGTCAATAGCAATTAAAGTTCGATAAGAAAAAAACAACTTCTTACCATCTACATTATGTGAATACAAGTTTCTTGTACTCCTTAAATATTCAGGCTTTGTACCTTTAAGATTTATTTCATTTTTGTTAATGCTCATGTATTCCTCCTTAAACATTACGATTAATATAACAAATCATACAATAAAAAAAAGCCCCAAATTAATGGGGCTAAATTTTGGATAAATAGATAGACAGTCACTACGGATAGATAAACAGTCTTTGTTGCGAGATTTTGCTACCTTTTTTATAAGTATCACAATTCCACTTTAGTAGATAGTCCATTTCCATTTCATTCAGACCATCAACTGCAACTAAATCATGCTCATCAAATTCATCAGATTTGATACCAAAGTAATCAATCTTAAATTTTGCACAAGACCATTTATAAATGAAAGTATAATCATCATAGTCGTTTACTTCTATGTGTGAATTTCTTTCATCTTCTGTAAAGACATAGTCTTTTTTCTGCTCGAAGTTATGAAAAATTATTGGTAAATATTTATCTTCTTTGACATACCAATTATTGTATTTTTTAAAATCAGATTTCTTTATAAGTTCACTCACAATACTCTCCTATCTTAAAAAACTTTTCAACTTCATCCAGGTCTAAATCATGTCCTTCAACTTCGTGTATGAAATCTATTAATCTATCTCCACATATAAGTTCTCCCTCATCAAAGCTATAACCCCATCTAGTATATGTTGGATTACATACAGCTTTTAATGGATTTTTAACAAAATTTTCCCAACTTTCGTGACCATCCCAAGCTACCCTACTGCTGACAACATCTCCTATATTGCCTGAGTACTTGTCATAATCCAAAGACCAACGAAAAGCCTCCTCTACAAAACCAGAAGCATACTCGCTTACTTCATAAGAAATTAATCTAGGTAAGTGGACAAAAGAACATGCTCTGCCACTACGAACATTTTCTTCAGTTAAATAGTTTTCGCTTTCTTCATTCTCAATCCAATAACGACATTCACCAATAACTAAAGCTATTGCATATACACCGACAATTATGGATTTCTCTCTGTCAGTATATTTATTTCCTTTAATAACCATCCAAGCGTCTTGCAGATGTTTATTTATTGCATTCTTTGTTTTCATATTTACTCCTTAAACAAAAATGATTACAGCTCTATAATAAGCAATAATAATATAATTGTAAACTGAAAAAGTTTGACCTTAAAAAAATGTTTTTCATAAACAAAATCTAAAAATTTAAACATCACTTTTTACCTGGACAAAATCTTTGTATAATTTATGCATAGCTTGAACAATTTCTATGTGTGTAAAACTGTAAGGATTGACAGACATTTTTACAGTATGGTCAATCGTAGTTAAGTTTTTATCATGCACATATAGACTGCATTTTAAAAATGTATTGTCAGTATCATAATTCCAACAAACAAAAAAATAATTTCTATTTACATCAAAAACTCTTATCATGCTACTCCTCAAACTCATTTGGACATAATATTTCTAAAGCCTCAAATAAAATTTTATCTGCACAATATCTAGTTTTAAATCCGTATGCCTGACAGTTCATAAAGCTGTGATGGTCTATTTGATATTCTGACTTACCTCCTACTCCAAGTTTTTTCAACCCTCGCAAAAGACTTTTCAAAGTGCTACCTAAATCGTAAGCAACCACACCCTTATCATGTCTTGAGAAATGAGTTTCCAACATATCGTATGCTTTAAATCTAGCGTCAGATAAAAGTGAAATCATTATTATTCTTTTCATATTTCTCCTAAAAATTTAAGTTGTTAGTCTAATATCAAAAAGAAAAGAAAGTCAAACTTTGTGACAAAAAAAACCTGGTCTAAACTAAAAGTCTAAACCAGGAAAGGAGTAAAACATGAAAGATTAAAAATAATCGTCACTAACATCGTTTTATGACATATCGCTATGTTGTTATTATTATGTAACAAGTAAATATTAATTGCAACAAAATTGTCAAAAAAATGTCACATATTTGTCACAAAAGAATTGTTACAAGATTGTTACATAAATGTCATTGTATTGTCATAATCATCATAGGAGGCTCTGTATTAAGTTCTAAGGACAGATAGACAATTATTGGAGGTATAGGTCATAAAAATTAAATTCATAGTTTTGTCATATTTGTCACATAACTGTCACATTTGTCACATAATTGTTGCTTGATTTATATTGTGTATCGTGTAGTTTAAATATTGTAGATAGTGTTCCATGTAGAACACTTAACCATCAGATAGGAGGAAAAATGGAAATAAAGCAAATAGTTCGTATCAACTTGAATGTTTCAGATTTATTCTTTAACTTTCAGCATGATAATTATAATGCTGTATTTAAGAAAACTTCTGACAAAGATATTTTGATAGCAGAACTTAGAAAAGACGCTGAGTTTTTCTTAGATTGTCTTGGAGAGCTTAATCGCTGGGGATATACGCCTAATGATTTAGTCCTTGACTTTTTTGCTAGATTATAAAGCGACTAAGCCCTATATTGAAAAATGTAGGGCTTTTTTCTTTGTAGGGCTTGACATCGTGTTTCTGCAAAGATACTGTAGAGCTATGTTAAGCAGACAACAAAAACAAAAAAGGAGAATATATAATGAGCTTAAACACTAATAAACTTAATAAGATAGCTTTAAAGTCTTTAAAGAAATCTTTAAAAAATTCAAATCCGTTATCTAATTTTTCGAGTGTGGGCGAGTGGGAGGAGGCGTTAGCTTTTGAAAAAGAACTCATGTATCTCGGAAAAATATCAAGAAAAAAATACCTGGCGAATATCAAAAAAATTAATCAACAAATACAAAAATCCAGAAAGGAGATGAATGATGACACTATTTAATATTTACTATCACGATAGTTGTGGCAATACAGATTTAGTTGCCACTACTAATAATCCTGATAAATGGTTAAAAGCCAATAATCAACAAAGAATTTTGGATGGCAACGAGCCTGAAAAACTTGAAGATTTTGAAATTCAAGAAACTAATTCATTTATTTTCGAGGAGATAAATGATGAAACTTAATATAAAAAACTTAACTAAAGTATTCGATTATGTAGCTGAACAAATTGAAGATGATAGAGGTAGAGGAGAGTTTGATAAGGAAACTTCATTAATCTCAGCAGTATCTAGAACTATTGACATGTTTGAGGAGAACGAAGATGAGTGAAGATTTAGATATATGTGTGTGGGATATACAATTTTGCAAGAAAGACGAAGATGGTAATGAACTTTTAAATGATGATGGAACTGTAAAACTATTTCAGCTTAAAGGAGAACATGATGTTTCTTTTATTGCTGAAGGAACAGACCACGAAGATTTAGAGGAGGTGTCAGATGACAATTAAACAAATGATTAAAGATTATGTTGATGACCATTTCAAACATTTTGGATTCTATCCCAATGAGGTCGAAGTAGATGGTCAAGTTTATTCTTATGATGGATATTGGAAAATTTTAGATGAGGTGTCTGATGAGTGCTGAGATAATAATATTGTTCTTACTGTTTGTATCAATAGCAGTAGGTTTTGCAGTTTGGTTTAATACTGAGGAGGAAGAATGAGTAAATTAAAGAATTTTTTAACAGACGATTTACAAAAGCTGGAAAAGGCTTATACAGAAATTGACAACATAATTGCTGATAGAGTTCATTACATAAAAGAAGATACTAAGATTTCAGAACATTTGGAAACACTAGAAAAATTTTTATTGTATTGGCAACATCATCATAAAAAATTATAGGATATGAATGATGAGTGAGATTAGGGTTTGTAATGTATGTGGTACGAAAGATGAATATGAAAATATGATTATGAACATTGAAGAAATATTGGAGTGTTCAGAGCAAAGAATAACAGAATGGCAAAGCCATAATCCCAAAATAGATTTAGAAGATTGGTTTTGTATGTCTTGTTGTGCAAAACTGGGTAATGAAATAGAAGTGAGTGATGAGTAAGAGGTTGAGCAAATATCATTGTGATTATTGTGGTGAGCAATATCCAGAAATGGAAGATGGCGACTTTACATTTATTGAAATCAATATAAGACCATACGATTTATTTTGTTGTGAATCTTGTGTTAATAATCACATACAAGATATAGAAAACTATAAGTGGTCTGATTGGGATAATGGCAAAGGTCTTGAAGATTTTTACAAAGACGAAATTAAAAATAATTGGATTGGTTTTCCTTTTCAAATAGTATCAGCAGATAACTTAAAACTATTAAAAGAAGGAAAAATAACCATAGTGAGAGAAGAATGAGTAAGAAGAAAGAATATGTTTACGAGATTGAAGAGTATTCTCAAGATGTTAGACGATATGAGATTACCTCAAATGTAAAATTAACTGACGAAGAAGTTAGAAATGTCTATAGAGAAATTTCTGACAATAAAGGAAATCAATGTGATTTAACTGGTTGGGTTGATTGGTCTAATGAAAGATTTACAGATGATGAAATCCTAAATAAGATTAAAATTGTTGGCATTTATGATGGCACGGAATATGGTGATGATTGCCAAGTAGATGTGATAGGAGATTTTGAGGAAGATAATGACTAAGAAAAGATTATCAAAATTAGAAAAAGAAAGAATAGGAAAGCATTTACAAAAAGAAATATATAAGCAAAGAAAAAAACATATTGATAAAATTACAGACTTTATATATGGTAGTACTCAATGGAGAGTATATGAAACAAATATTCCAAAAAAAAATAAAGACCAGGAGGATGAATGTTAGAGGTAAATGATTATATTCAAATGCAAACTTACTACAGCTTATTTAGTGGTGTAGTGTTTGCAATAATAATAACTTTAGTTTTATTTGTAATTATTGGTGGTATTGTTGTAACATACATACAGATAAAAAAAGATGAGGAACAAGATTAAAAAAAGAATTAAAAACATTGATTGGTATATAAAATGGAGTGCAAGTATAATTCTTCTCATGGGTATTATATCAAGGGCTTCTGGATTAAATGCATATGATTTGATTTTTAGTTTTTTAGGCTGTGGTTTATGGTTGGTTGTTGCTTGTTTGTGGAACGACAGAGCATTAATCATGCTAAATAGTGTTGCCTGTGCAATCTTGTTACTAGGTATAATGAATAATTTTAATGAGGTATATTTAAAATGAGTGATGAATACGGAATAAACGATAATATAAAAGAAGAAATAGTTGAATTTATAAGGGATAATTTTCCTAAAGATTTAGCTTCCGAAGAATTAATGCAACAAAAATTTATGGACTTTGCTTTTGACCATTGGGGTGGAGATTTAAAATCATTGTTAATAGATTTTTTAGGATATAGATTATCACTTCATGTGCAAAGAGCAAAGTATGACAGTTGATAAAAAAGAACAGACTACAGTAGGTGAAATAGCTGAAAGTATAAAAAGGTTAAATGCTACAGAGCTTCATGCTTTATGTGAAAATTTAGTAGATGACCATATAGGCTATAGATTAAAAATACACCTGGATGTTTTAATACAAGCTAAAGAAGTAGAAAGAGATGACTTGCAAAACTAAAAACTATAATTTATAATCTCAAAAATTATGTCACATATTAACAACGAATTTTATAATCCAGTAGAAGAAGATGAACACGGAACTCCTGTCTTTTTAAATACAAGACAATTTAGTAGATGGGAAGATTATTGTTTTGAAAATTCAGCTGATTTTTATAGAAACAAAGTTTGTTATCATGTTGAAAAGGCAGGGCGAAAGTTTAAAATATTTTTTTTAACCTGTCCTTTTGAACACTATGAGGCATTAGTCAAAATTTCAAAGGATAAGGAGGCAAAATGAACAGACCTATGAAAGACGAAAACGGAAAGTTTATTAAGTATGTTATGGAGGGGCATTTACAATACCCATCCCTTAATAGACCAAACACCAAGTTTAATAAGCAGGGTGTATATGAAACTTATCTATGTCCTATAGATAAAAAAGAAATATCACAAGCAAATGATATGAAGATAAAAACTAAAGAATGGGAAGACGCTGGTGTTTCTATGTGTGTTTATTTTTCTCAATATACTAGACGGAAAGATGGCACAGAAAATAGAAAACCTGATGTAATTACAGAAGACGGAAAGCCTTTTCAATTTAACGATAATGGTAGAGATGTTATTATCGGTAATGGCACTAGAGCAAAAATACAATACTATATAAGTCAAATAAACAATTCTTATGGTACTTTTACTAAATATCTAATTAATAAAGTTAAAATATTAGATTTGGTAGAATATACACCAGAGAATAACAGCGACCCTACAGAAGTAAACGAAGAAAATTTGGATTTTTAAGGAGGACAAAATGATAATCAGATTTCCAAAACAAGATAAAAACGGAAAGGTCATACCAAATGTATTTGACACTTATGAAACTCAAAAAGTTTCTAAAGAACAAAGCAGAATGTTAATAGAAAGTAATGTTACAAGAGTGTCACATTTGAATGTGATAATAGACGCTTTACAATATAGTAAAGATAGCTTAGAAACAGTAATTAAAGAACAACTTGTAAACTGTAAAGAAGCTCTGTTACCTGAAAAAAACACAGAAAAAGAAACGGAAACAACTGATACATAGTCTGATTTTTCCCACATGGCGTGGAGGTTTACAGACTTGGTATGAGATTGAAGACATTAGGTTGTCAGTAGATTAAAATGCCTAAACCAAATAAGCCACAATTTGCGAGGCAACTGTTTTGCTAGTTTCAAAGTCTTAAACAAATAAAAAACTAGCATTAAACATAAAGATAAACCAGGAGTAAAAATGCCATTTATAAAAATACATCAGCCCTGTCGGACTTGCAATTCAAGTGACGCTGTAAGCGTAAATGATGATGGCTCTGCTAAATGTTTTAGCTGTGGGGCTTTTTTTAAAAATTATGAAGACCCAATGACACAAACCCCAGAAACAGATAATTTTATACCAGAAGGCGACACCGATTACTATGCACTTACGGACAGGGGCATAGCAAAAGATGTGGCACAAAAATATGGTGTTAAAGTTTCTTTAGACGATAACGGAAAAATTAAACAACATCATTATCCATATTTTAATCAACACGAACTTGTAGCCACAAAGACCAGACATGTAAAAGATAAAAACTTTTTTGTTACTGGCAGTTTTTCAGGGGCAGGATTGTTTGGCGAAAACTTATTTAAACAAGGCAGAAGAATTTTAATCACAGAGGGAGAATGTGACGCTATGGCAGGTTATGAATTGCTTGGTAAAAAATGGCAGGTCGTATCGGTAAGAACAGGCTCACAAGGGGCAGTAAAAGATGTTAAAGAAAGTTTAGAATATTTGGAAGGCTTTGAAGAAGTAATTATAGGTTTTGATAATGACACACATGGTAAAGAGTCTGCTAATAAAGTAGCACAGTTATTTAAACCTGGTAAAGCAAAAATTATGACCATTCCTGAAGGTTATAAAGACGCTAATGATATGTTAAGGCAAAATCAACATAAGGCTTTTGTCCAGGCTTATTGGGATGCAAAAACTTATACCCCCACAGGCGTTATAAATGTTTCAGAAAAAAGCATAGATTACAAAAAAAGAGAAAAGAAAAAATCTGTGCCATACATGTGGGATGGTTTAAATAAAAAATTATACGGATTAAGACAGGGAGAACTTGTTACATTAACTGGTGGAACAGGTCTAGGCAAGTCTAGTGTGACTAGAGAATTAGAACATCATCTTATTAAACAAACTAAAGATAATGTAGGAATAATAGCACTAGAAGAAGATTGGAGAAGAACAATAGATGGTATTTTATCTATAGAAGCAAATGCCAGATTATACATTGACCAAATTAGAGAAACATTTAGTGAAGAAGAAATTGATGAATTTTTTGAAATACTTTATGACGGAGAGAATAAAAACAGAGTTTGGGTACATGCACATTTTGGAACAAATGATATAGAAGAAATATTTTCAAAGTTAAGGTTTATGATTATAAGTTGTGATTGTAAATGGGTTATTATAGACCATCTCCACATGCTTGTAACAGCAGTATCAGAGGGAGATGAACGAAGAGCTATTGATAATATTATGACCAGGCTAAGAAGTATTGTAGAAGAAACAGGGGCAGGAGTAATATTAGTATCACATCTTAGAAGAACTTCTAGTGACAAAGGACATGAGAATGGTATAGAAGTAAGCCTATCACATCTTAGAGGGTCACAAAGTATAGCTCAACTTTCAGATTGTGTGATTGCATTAGAAAGAAATCAACAAGCTGATAACAAAGAAGAAGCTAATACTACAAAATTAAGAGTTTTAAAATCTAGATATACAGGAGATGTTGGTGTTGCTTGTCATCTAAACTATAATGTTGAAACTGGAAGACTGCTTGAATATGAATATCAGGGAGAAGATTTTTGAATTTAGTATTTGATATTGAAACAGATGATTTAAAAGCTACTAAAGTTTGGTGTATCGTAGCCCAAGACTTAGATACTAAAAAAATATATAGATATAGACCAGATGAGATAGAGAAAGGTTTAAAATTTTTAAGTAAGGCTGACAAATTAGTAGGACATAATATAATAGGTTTCGATTTACCTGTTTTAAAAAAATTACATAACTTTACATTTGACGGAAAGGTTGTTGATACTTTAGTTCTGTCTAGACTTTTTAATCCTGTTAGAGAAGGTGGACATTCTTTAGAGGCATGGGGTAGCTCTTTAGGTATAGAAAAAATAGAATTTGAAGATTTTACAACATACTCAGAGGATATGCTTTCGTATTGTGTCCAGGATGTTAAAGTTAATACAAGAATATATCAAAATTTAATTTTAACCTCTAAAGATTTTAGCAAAGATAGTATGAGGTTAGAGCATGATGTAGCTCCAATTATAAAAACACAAGAGATAAATGGGTTTTGTTTTGATGAAGTTCATGCCTCTATGTTGTTAGCTAAACTTAGAGAAAGAATAGGTAACATAGAAAATGAAGTAAAAAAAGTTTTTAAACCTAGAATGCTAGATGTAAAGTTAGTAACACCTAGTATGAAAAAAGACGGAACTTTATCAAAAAGAGGATTACGACCAAATGAATATGATACTATTATCAAGACACAAAATTATGAGCCATTTTATAGAAAAGAATTACAAGAATTTAATTTAGGTTCTAGAAAACAAATAGGAGAGTACTTAATAGATTTTGGTTGGAAGCCAAAAAAATTTACACCTACAGGTCAGCCAATAGTAGATGAATTAACTTTATTTGCTATAGACAACATACCACAAGCAAAACTGATAGCTGAATATCTGTTAATACAAAAAAGAATAGCACAGATTGACAGTTGGGTTGAGGCTATGGAAGAGGATGGTAGAGTTCATGGTTTTGTAATTCCAAATGGAACAATTACAGGTAGAATGACTCATAGAAATCCTAATATGGCACAAGTTCCTAGTATTCATTCTCCTTACGGACAGGAATGTAGGGCTTGTTGGACAGTAGAGAAAGGTTATAAACTATTAGGTGTTGATGCTAGTCAATTAGAGCTAAGACTATTATCACACTATATGAATGATGAGGATTATATAAAAAATGTTACCACAGGAGATATACACGAAACAAATAGAAAACTTGCAGGGCTTAATACAAGAGATGAAGCGAAAACATTTATCTATGCCTTCATATACGGAGCAGGAGATAAAAAAATTGGAAGTGTGGTTGGAGGAAATTCAAAAGATGGTGAACGATTACGAATCAGTTTTCTTAATAATATCCCTGCACTTAAAAAACTTAGAACTAGCGTGTCGAGAGCAGCGTCAAAAGGATGGATAAAAGGATTAGATGGAAGAAAACTTTTTATAAGAACTCAACATGGAGCTTTAAATACTTTATTGCAAGGAGCAGGAGCTATCTTTATGAAAAAAGCTTTAATCCTTTTAGATAAATGGGCTAACTGTAATAACTTAGATTATAAATTTGTAGCTAATATACACGATGAGTGGCAGATAGAAGTCAAAGAAGAACAAGCAGAATTTTTAGGAGAGATGGCAGTAAAATCTATGATAGAGGCAGGTAAGCTATTAAATTTAAGATGTGCTATGACAGGCGAATACAAGATTGGAGATAACTGGAGTGAGACACACTAGCGTAAAAAACAAAAAACTAATTAAAGGTAAGTGGTATTACACAGGAGCTAGTGATGGTTATTTAAGAAGTATAAAAAGTCATGTAAAAAAAAATAAATCTAGAATGTTTGTCAACGGAAAATATGTCAGCAAATCTCACCCCTTACACAAACCAGGAAATTATAAAACTTTTGAAGAAGCAGCTTTCCAAAGTCTTGGCAAGTATAAATCTGTTAAAAAAGGTTTTGTATATATAATAACTAATAAAGCTTGGAAGGGCTGGATAAAAGTAGGCAGAGCTGCAGATGTTTTAGATAGATTTAAACACTACCAAACTTTTAGTCCTCATAGGGATTATGTTTTACAATATGGTAAATATGTAGGTGATTGTAGAACTATTGAAAATGTTTGGAAACAAACTTTAAGTAAAAAAACTATATGTAAAAATGAATGGTATAAAATTAATTTTTTAGATGCAATTTTCGTACTACAGGATATAATAGATAATGAGCAAAAAAAATCTTGATACTTTAGTTCAAGACATTTATAAAGCATTAGAACCTTTATCAGAAAGTAAACCCTTAAACATATCAGAAAAAGATTTAGATACTTTTGCTGATGATATGAAAGAGGCTTTGAGAAGTTGGGCTTTTCCTGAAGAAAGAAGTTCTAATAAATTAAGAATGTCAAACATAGGCAAACCTGAAAGACAACTTTGGTTTGATATTAGAAGTGAAAAAAATCAAGACACAAATAATCCATCTTTATTTATTAAATTTTTATATGGTCATCTATTAGAATCTGTTTTAATATTTTTAGTTAAACTATCAGGACATAAAGTTACTGACCAACAGAAACAAGTTAGTGTAAAAGGTGTAAAAGGACACATGGATTGCAAGATAGATGGTGAAGTTATTGATATTAAAACTGCTTCTTCTTATGCTTTTAAAAAATTTAGTGAAGGAACTTTAGCACAAGAGGATTCATTTGGTTACATAACACAACTTACAGGCTATGAAGTTTGTGAAAAGACATCTTCAGGTGGCTTTCTAGCAGTAAATAAAGAGACAGGAGAATTAGCCCTTTTTAGACCTGATGAGTTTGATAAACCTAATATTCCTAAAAGAATAGACAACCTAAAGAAAGCTATAAAAAAATCAACTCCTCCTGACTTTTGTTACAAACCTATACCAGACGGAGTTTCTGGAAATATGAAGCTACCAAGATTATGTTTGTATTGCAGACACAAATTTAAATGTCATAAAGACGCTAATGATGGTAGAGGATTAAGAGTTTTTAGATATGCAAAAGGTCAAGTATTTTTTACTCACATAGAGTCAGAGCCAAAAGTAGAGGAAATTAATTATGAATGGCAAGAAAGCTAAAGCTATAAGATATAAAGCAAAAGAATTACTAATTCAATGGATTTGTAACTATATTCCTGACGAAGAAAGAAAAAAAGTAACTATTCAAACTGTTTTAAGTATGATGCCTAAAACAGGAACTCATGTATATGCACAGGGTAAAATAATTTTAAGTGCTTGGAGTTTTAAATGGATAGTAAAAAAAGTTAAAAAATTAAGTAAAGAAAAAGACATTAAAGACATAACACTAAAAGATATAAACAAAGACACTTTACAAATTTATTAAGGATTTAATATGGATATATTTAAATTTAAAGAAAATGAAAAACTAGAAGAATTAAAAAATTATATATATGATACTTATGGACAACACTATTCCACAGACAAATATCAAGCTACTGATGTTATTATTGACTCTGGTCATGGTGAGGGTTTTTGTATTGGAAATATTATGAAATATGCCAAAAGATATGGTAATAAAGGTGGTAAAAATAAAAAAGACTTATTGAAAATATTACACTATGGTATAATTATGCTATACATACATGACGAAGAACAAAATTTTTTAGAAGGTAAAGATGGATAAAATTGGTAAAAAAGAATATTTAGGTATAATTATAGATTATAATAGAGAACAAGACTTAGATGAATTTAGTTTAGTTACTTTAAGAGATAGATATTTTTGGAAAGATGAAACTCATGCTCAAGAAAGTTTTGCAAGAGCTAGTGTTTTTGCTGCAACATATAATGATGTTACTGACTTTGCCTTGGCTCAAAGGCTATATGATTATTCTTCTAAGTTTTGGTTTATGTTCTCTACTCCTATACTATCTAATGGTGGAACTTCTAGAGGTCTTCCTATTAGTTGTTTTTTAAATTATGTTCCTGATAGCAGACAAGGTTTATCAGACCACTATGATGAAAATATTTGGTTAGCCTCTATGGGAGGAGGTATTGGTGGTTATTGGGGAGATGTAAGAAGTAATGGTGTAGCCACAAAACATGGTAGCAAATCTACAGGGTCTATTCCTTTCATGCATGTTGTAGATTCACAAATGATGGCTTTCAATCAAGGAGTTACCAGAAGAGGAAGTTACGCTGCATATATGGACATATCTCATCCAGAAATAGAAGAATTTATTATTATGAGAAAAGAATCTGGAGGAGATTTACATAGAAAATGTTTAAATTTACATAACGGAGTTAATATTACTAATGAATTTTTAAGAGCTGTAAAAAATGATGAAGAATGGAGACTCATAGACCCAAAGACTAAACAACCTGTAAAAATTGTAAATGCTAGACATTTATGGTGGCAAATTATAGACGCTAGAGCAGAAACAGGAGAACCTTACATGATAAATATTGATACATGTAATGAAAATCTTCCACAATCTTTAAAAGATTTAGGTCTAGAAATAAAACAAAGTAATTTATGTTCTGAAATAGTTTTACCAACAAATGAAGAAAGAACTGCTGTTTGTTGTTTGTCTAGTGTTAATTTAGCAACATATGATGAATGGAAAGATAACGAATTATTTATACAAGATTTAATAACTATGTTAGATAATGTTATAGAACATTTTATTGACCATGTAGTAGCTACTACAGAGTTTGGAGAGTATAATTTAAACTACAGGAGATTTAAAAATTATGTTAAAGAAGGGAAAATGGGCTTACATAAAGCAGCGTATAGTGCTTATAGAGAGAGAAGTCTTGGCTTGGGGGCGATGGGTTTTCACTCTTATTTGCAACAGCAAGGAGTTAATTTTGAAGGGTTACAGGCAACTGGTATTAACTATCAGATATTTAAAAAAATTAATAAAAAAGCTAAATCAGCATCTAAAAAATTGTGTGAGGTTCGTGGGGCGTACCCTGATTCTTCTGATAATGTATATAGGAATGCTCATCTTCTTGCTATTGCTCCTAATGCCTCTTCTAGCATTATCTGTGGCAATACTTCTCCTTCGATTGAGCCAGTTCGTGCTAATGTATATACACACAAAACTCTTTCAGGGAGTTTCCAAGTAAAAAATAAAAATTTACAAAAATTATTTGATGATAAAAAAATTACTAAAAAAGAACAAGATAAATTATGGAAACAAATATTTTCTGACAATGGCTCTGTTAAAAATTTAAAAATTTTATCGAAAGAAGAAAAAGAAATATTTAAAACAGCAGATGAGATAAATCAAATTTGGATTATTGAACACGCTTATAAAAGACAAGAATTTATTTGCCAGGCTCAAAGTGTCAATTTATTTTTTAATTTACCTCCAGCCACAGAATTACAAGAAGTACATGATGACTACTTACAATATGTACATGATGTTCATTGGTATGCTATGCATAAATTAAAATCTTTATATTACTTCAGGTCTAATGCTGCTAAATCAGCAGAAAATGTAAACACAAAAGTACCTCGCATAAAATTAGAAGAGGTAGAATGTATAAGTTGTGAGGGTTAATGGCTAAAAAATATATTCATGTTAATCAACACAAAATAAGAGCTAATAAAAAGAATGGAACAGATGAACCTGTTATAACAATAAAAGAAGGAAAAACAAACACCTACTGTCACGAAGTAAAAGTTAATGGTCCTTCGGTTATTAAATATGGAGGTAATGACAAACCTTTACTTTCATGTGGTGCAAGAGTTGTAATTCAAACAAATGCAGAAATAGATATAATTAGATAATGGCAAAAAGATGGACAAGCACAACAGTTCATGTTCCAGCAACAGGAGCTAGAGGTAAACGAACTTCTATAGGAAGAGGTAATTTAGGAACTGCTACTATGAATAAAAATTTTCGTAGAAGTTTTAAAAAATATAGAGGACAAGGTAAATGACAGAAAAAAATAAAAAAGCTAGAAAAAATAGAAGTGTTCATTTTTCAAATCATTGGAAAACACCTGATGATTTTTATGATAAGTTAGATAAGGAGTTTAATTTTGACTTTGACCCTTGTCCAGGACACTCTGAGTTTGATGGACTAAAAAAAGAATGGGGTGATTCTAATTTTGTAAATCCACCATATGATAAAAAAATAAAAACTATGTTTATAATAAAAAGTATAAGAGAAGCTCAAAAAGGCAAAGTATGTGTTTGTTTATTACCTGTTTCAACTTCAACCCAATTATTTCATAATCTTATACTACCTAATGCTTCAGAAATTAGATTTGTAAAAGGTAGATTAAAATTTATAAACATAAATGACAAAGATAATCCTAAAGAAGCAACTACATATGGTATGCATGATTCTATGGTAGTAATATTTAGAGGTAAAAAAAATGAATGTAGATTGGGATAGTATAGTAAAATGGGAAGATGATAATGAATCATTAGTTATGTGGGCTTTAACTATTGATTGTATAAAAGAAAGAGCAGCAGAACGAAATATAAAATTAAAAGCTAACGATAATCAAATTTTTGAATTTTGTTATCAAACTAGAAGGGGCTGGGATATGGAACAATTTAAAAATTCTTTTAAAGATTTTGTCATACAATTATTGGAGGATGCATATGGATGACTTTAGAGAAATGACTATTACTGCTTTAATACAGTATTTTACAGGACAATTACACAAACACAGAATAAATGTAGAGAACTACTTACAAAAAAGTGTTGGAGTTGGTGAACATTCAGATATAATGGAAACTATAGAAAAAGAATTAGGACACATGGCAGATTACCATGATAAAATAGAAGTATTAAACACATATTTTACGGAGGACACAGAATGAGTTTATTAACAACTAGAGACTACTACAAACCTTTTGAATATCCTTGGATGTTTGATTATTATTTTTTACAAAATCAAATGCATTGGCTACCAGAATCTGTGCCATTACATACTGATGTGAAAGATTGGCAAGACCTAAATGATAATGAAAGAAATCTTATAACACAAATATTTAGATTGTTTACTCAATCTGATGTTGATGTAGGTGCTGGGTACACAGATAAATACATGAGATTATTTAAAAAACCTGAAGCTAGAATGATGATGGCATCTTTTGCTAACATGGAATCTATTCATCAACATGCATACAGTTTGTTATTAGATACTGTTGGTATGTCTTCAAAAGAATACAGAGCTTTTGCTGAGTATGAGGAAATGGCAGATAAACATGACTATGTAGGTAAATTTAATCCTAAAAAATCACAAAAAGAAACTATAGCTAAAACTCTTGCAGTTTATTCAGCTTTTACTGAAGGACTACAATTATTTAGTAGCTTTGCAATTCTGTTAAACTTTCCTAGATTCGGTAAGATGAAAGGTATGGGTCAAATAGTTACTTACTCTATAAGAGACGAGTCTTTACATGTAGAAGCTATGACAAGAGTATTTAGAGAATTTATTAAAGAAAACATAGAAATATGGACAGATGAATTTAAAAAAGAAATATACGAAATTTGCAGAGAGATGGTTAAACTAGAAGACAAGTTTTTAGATTTAGTTTTTGAAATGGGTGATATAGAAGGTTTAACAAAACAAGACATGTATAAATATAATAGATACATAGCAGATAGAAGACTCTTACAATTAGGATTAAAAACTAATTATGGTCAAAAAGATAATCCTTTAGAATGGTTAGATGAAGTTATGGGTGTTGAACATCAAAACTTCTTTGAAGGTAGGGCAACTACTTACATGAAAGCAGGTTTAAAAGGAAAAGAAAATAAAATTCAATTTAAAGATGTAGAATGAACAAAAAATCAAAAGAAGCAAATATAATTTCTTTTAAAATATTAGTAGATACGGAAGGTAAAATTATTTCAGAAATATCTAATCTTCCAAGAATAGAAGCAAAAAGATTTTTTAGAGGACATGATTTAAAATTAATAGAAACATTAATTGATTCAGGTCTGGTAAAATTTGGTAAATTACATTATCAAATGCAAAATGAACTAAATGCTTTAAATAATTAGTATTTTGAAAAAAATGACCTCACAGAATGCTCTGTAACTTAATTAATTATAGTTGGGAATAGTAGAGGTCCAAAAAAGCATAAAAACTGTTAGAGAGCTTTACAGGGCTTCACAGAGCATTTTATCTAAAATGGGATAAAAATAAGTAGTATATTAGTATAATTAGCTTTCCTATGAACCATCCTAACAAAAAACAGAAAGATATTAAGAAAGCTAAAATTATTTTTTTAAAATCATCCATGTTTATCTTACTAAGCTGCTAAGAAAATTAGCATAATGAGAAATACTAAACACAATGTTGTTACTTCAAGTTTATCTTTACAGTCTTCCATTACTTCCTTACTAAGCTACCACCAAAATACATACCTATAATAGCTGATACTAGGTTAGTATCTAGTTGAGTTATTACCAAGCCCTTAAAAGTTACCCATTTAAAAACTTCTTCATCACTTGTAAAAAACCAAAAGCCTGGTCTAAATTCTGTATAGCCTACTGTAACAGTTATATCAGGATAAAATACTGCTACTAATTTAGGAAAGACTACAATAGAAAATACTGCCAATAAAGCTATGATTCTTCTGGTCCATTGAAAGCCTTGATTTTTTACATTTCGAGCTGACTCTATAGCTTTGAGTTGAAATTTACCTCTAGTGATAAGAGCCATTTGTTCTTGTTGTTTAGCCTTTCTACTTTCAGCCCATAAACTTAATAAGCTACTTAATAAAGTAGATGCTAACATTGTAATTATTTCAAAAGGGAATCCCATTATTATGTGTCTAATTCTGTATCTATAATAGATTGAATTGAATCAATCATTTTTTGAGGTATGTGAATTTGTATATCTCTAATTAAATCTTGAGCTTCAGGACTAAGGGTATTTATTTCTAAGTCTAGTAAAGTTTCAAAAAGTTCTCTATACTCTTCTCTATTAATCCAGGGTTTGTTTTTTGAAGTTCTGATTTTACAATCGTATCGCCAGGCATCATCTAATTGAGCTTCGGTGTATAGTAACATTTAATTTTTAAATAATCTTTTTAAGAAAGGACTTCTTTCTCCCTCTGATAAATTTTGTTTGAGAGCATAATCATATCCTGCTTCACCTTCTTGCTGTGTAAATAATTCATTTCTTAATTTAAATTTAAAATTTTCAGCTGCCTTTCTAAAATTTTCTTGTGAAATAGATGATTCTTGTTTATCTTCTGTATTTAAATTTTTAAACTTTGGCTCATCAACTATATCGCCTTCAGCAAAACCTAATCTCATCATCTGTTTGTCCACTTCTCTTTGTTCTTCTTCTGCAATAGATTCTATTGTTATATCAGATTGTGCTGCATAAGGCAACCCTGTAAAAGGGTCTATTCTATTTTCTGGTTTATCTGAAACATTAGCGACATCTTCTACTAATCTACCTTCAGAAAATTCTCTTCTTTCTACTATATCAGCAAATATAGGAATACCTAGTGCATCTAGTCTGTATGCCATGTCTTCATCAAACTGTTTAGCATATTCTTTAATAGCATCATAGTTTGCTTTTGTTCCTTCAAATGGTTTTATATCAGTAAAAGGTATTGTGTAATCGTCTAATATATGTCTTGCTGTATAGCCTGGAACTTTTCTAGCAATTAGCTGTTCTAAAGGACCTCTACCATAAAAAGTCATACCTATCATGTCATTTACTACTGGACCTCCAAATGTTCCTGCTGCAGCTAAGTAAGGATTTTGTCCATACTGTATAGCATCATCATACCTTACTCCTGCATCTAAAGGACCTAACATACCAGTTCTTTGCATAGCTTCTCTCACATCTCTAGTAGTTAAACCATATTTATCTCGTCTAGCTTTATATTCATCGTTCATTCTCCAATAATCTGTTTCTAAAGCTATGTTAGTTGCTATTAAATTAAAAGCCATCATTTGAGGTGTTCCTACAAGTGGATTATCTAAAGATTTTTTAACAAAGTTTTTTATAACTGTGTTTGAGAAAACATAAGGGTATCTTAAAAACTGAGTTAAAATATCTAATTTTGGGTTAGTCATATAAGTAGGAACTTTAGCTCTTTCTCTACCAGTTTGTAGTATTACACTATTTGTAAATCTAGCTGCCCCTCTTAAAACATCATTTTTATAAAAGTCACCAGAGTTTTTTCCACCTCTAGCAACCCATCTTAAACCTTGTCCAACATCAACATTTAAACTAAACAATTCTTCTTTTAAGTTTTTTATTGTTCCTTGAGTTAAATCTTCTTGAAATTCTTTGAAAAAATCACCTTTTAAACTTTTTATTTTTTGTATATATGAAGATTCATCAGCAAAAATATCTATGCCTTTTTTTTGTAAGGCATTAAGTTTTTTTAAATTATCTTTTATTAAATCTTTACCCACCACAAAAGCTGTAGCTTGAACAGTTTTGGTCCAAGGTATTAGTAAGTTACTTCTAAAAAATATTCTAGCACCTTTTTTTAATCCAGGTGTTTGTAAACCCTCACCTGCTAATCTATTTGTTACATCAGAAACTTGTTCATCCATAGCTATCCAAACACTTCTCATTTCTTTTAAAAGTTGTTTATCAGATAACTTTGGATATTTTTTTGTAAGCTGTTCTATGGTTTCTTCTCTCAAGATGTGACTACCTGCAGAAATAGATTCAAGTAAAGCTTTAGAGGCTTTATCAGGTGATGTTTTTAGTAAAGGTATCAATACCTCAGTAGCTGATGATAAAGTAGCTAAAGGTAGATAAGCCATAGAGTTAGCTAACTTTGTACCATCATAAATGGTTTGTAATATTTGACTATCAAAAAAATCTACTTGTCCTGTTACAGATTTATAAAGATTAACAATTCTTCTCTTGTCACTAGGCTTAAATGTTCCTCCCTTTTCTTCTATTTCTCTTCTTATTGGGTCAACAAATCTTTCTACAAATTGTTCTTCGTTGGTTTGACCTCTTTTAGGTTTTTTTAGTAAAAAAGATTTTTTATGTTGTATAGCTCTAGCTGCATTTAAAAAATAGTCTGTAGAAACTTCTACTAAAGTGTTAGTTAAATATTTTTCGTATTTGTTATCATTTAAATCTAAAACTCTTGGTGAACCTAACAAGTTAGAATGAGAGGCAAACTCTTCATTATTTTTATTGAGCATATCTTCTACTGCATCTGCTACTTGTTGTCTGGTAAAAGGTTTAGATTTAACTCTGATTTGACCTTTTTTTGGTCCTGTTTTATATTTTATTTCTGGAGTCTTAAAAGCTTTATCTTTAAATAATTCATCAATAAATTCTTTTTTATTATCTTGTATAGCTTTTCTATTCCAGGACCTTGGAAAATAATTTTCTACTCTATTTATATTTAATCCTGCATCTTCTGCTTCTTCAAAAACTTTATTAAAAAATTTTCTAAGTCTGTTTGCTGCTTGTTTTTCTTTTCTACTAAACCTACCTTTATCTCCTCTTAATATTTTTAAAACATTTTTTTCATTACTAAGAGGTATTCTGCCTGTTTTTGTCATTATAGGCTGTAAAGCTGTATCTAGTAATGTTTTAAAATTACTTCTTAAAAGTTCTAAATCTTCAGCATATGAATATCCTGTTTTGGATTTTAAATTACCAAAACTTTTTAATATTTTATTTTGAAAATCATCAACAAATGTTTGTCCTAGCTTTCTAGCAGTTGGCGAAAATTCAGCTAGAGTATTTAAAATACTAGCTGCAGAACCACCAAATCTTGAAAGTAAGTTTTTATCTATACCTTTTCTGATTTGAAAAATAAAATCATTATTGATTTGGTCTCTATATTCATCATCAACCAATTTTGCAACAGCACTAGAGTTTCTAACTTGTAAGGCTTTAGCTCCAGCACCTAACAAACCTCCACCTACTGCTCCAGCTAAACCCATACCCAATAACTCTGATTGTGAGTAGGCATCTCTCATGTTTGTATTAAGTTGAGAAGTTTGTCTAAAATGATTGTCTGCTGTTGTGTAAGCACCACCTATGGCTGCATTTATCCCAGCAGCTTTAGCAATTTGTTTTCTACCTTCTAGCTTTATATTTTCACCTACTGCTACTTTTAAACCTTGTTTAACTGCCTCTCCTGCTGCAGCTCTAGTAGCAGCTGAACCACCACCAGTAAAAGGTATAGTTAAAATAGCAAGAAGTGTTGTAGGGTCTGTAGCAATATCTATTAAACCATCTTTGAATAGTTCTGTATATTGTCTAAAACTACCCATGTTAGCACCATTAAATTTTTCTCTAAGATATTTGTAATCTGCTTTTTGTTGGTCTGTAAAATCACCACTTTTCATAGCAAGTTGCATACCAGAAAAAATATTAAAATCTGAATCTCTTAAATATTCAAAGATGTCATCTGATTTTTCACCTATAGAGGACAAAAATCTTTCAGCTCTTTTTTGAAAGTATTCATCATCCTCTAACTCATCTAAAGTATATCCAGGTCTTTCTATCCTACCAACTTTACCACCATAAACAGGCATTGTTGGAGTTGAATAAAAAGTTTCACTTTCTTGTTGTTTTTTCTTGCTATCATAGTAATCTTGAAAGTCTTCAAAGGGAAAAGGATTGGGTTGATTCATTTTAAATACCTAAAGTTTCTGCTATCAAGTCTCTAGCAAGTTGTTTATCAACTATTTTTTGTGTTGGTCTTTTGCCTGGTTTCATGTAAAGACTTTTATCTATGCCTAAAGCCTCTGCCATATATGCTTCAACACTTCCAAATCCTTTTATTGGAAAGTCTTTTGACTTATCATCAACTAAACTTTGTAAGGCTTCATATATTACCTTAGAGTTCTTTGCTCTAGGACTGGTTAGGTTAGTACCTATTTTTGTGTTTTTACCAAATTTACCCTGTGTAAATCCTAAATCAATCAAATAATCAGATAATTGTTGTACTTGATTCACTCTGTCTTTATAATTTGTATTTGTTTTTATGTCATAATTAAAAGGTTTTAAAACAAATGCAGATGTAGGTGCAGGTGTAGGTGTAGGAGTAGGTCCAGGTGCAGGTGTAGGAGTAGGTGCAGGTGTAAGTGACATAGGCACAAATCCAATTTTAGCCCTAAGAACATCATCATTAAATCTATCAGGAACATTATCTTTAAAAATAGCTGTTCTTATAGCTTGAATATATTGTAAATCTGCTTGACCTCTTTTGTTGTAATTTTCATCAGACTCATCATCTGCCTTTTTACCAACATAAAAAAGACCACTTTTAAATACAGAATTAAACAGGTCAGCTTTACTCTGTCCATAATCAGGATTACTAGCAGCCAATAAAATGTTAGTAAAATCATTTATGTCATTACCATATATAGTTTGACCTTGTGACATAAATTGGTTATTCAATGCTATAACATAATCCATAAGACTTAAATTAGTATCAATACCTGCAGGAACAACTTTACCAATCGTACTTTGGTGATTATCTACATGTCTTTTTAATAAAATATTACCTGCAGCAACTGCTTTTTGTTCATCACTAAATTGGTCAAAAAACATTTCAAAGTCTTTAAACTTATCATATCTAAACATATGTTTGCCTCTAACTAAATGAATTTGATTTATCAAAGTACCAAAAGTACCTGGTTCTACTATTTCTTTTCTATTAGACTTATCCGTATATTCTAATTGAAAAATTTTATCATCTAATTGTTGGTCATCTCCTATTAATATATCTTCTTTAAATCTAATTGTTTTTTCCTCACCATTAGCATCTATAAATCTCATATCACCACTTAATATTAAATCATTAACTACTGTGTTTTGTATTAAGTCTAATTCTGCTTGTTTAGCAGGTTCATATGCAAATGGCTCTATTTCTGTTGTAACACCAGTATTTCTAGCACCATATGCAGTTCCTACAGGTATTCTCTTAATATAAACTTGACCTGTTTCTCTATTAATATACTCACCATAACCAACTTGTTGAGTTACCAACTCTCCTCTGTTATTAGTAGATACTTCTTCCCTATATTCTATAGATTCTGGAATTAATTTATCTATCAAAAATCCCTCTGGCACAGATTCATTATCAAAGAAAAAATTATTTTCATCTTGCCTTGCTCTAATTACTGCATCTCCTACTAAGAAAGTAGATTTATCCACATTACTTATAGATTTGATAATATCTTCATATTGAGACATACTTATTTTAGCATTGGCTACAGCATTTGGTGTTTTATCCTGACTTTTAAAAAACTCTATAGCCTTTTCAGGAGAACCATGAGTTTTTATATCTGATTCTATTGAGTTGTAAACAGACCTTTCAAGTTTATATGATATAGTTTCATCTGGCTTTACAACTTGAACACTTTTTACTTCTATACCATTTAACTGATTATGAGATGTTTGAAAACCTTGCATTAAGTCATCAGCTATAAGTGGATTATTTTTTAAAAAACTTTTATATTGTTTATCAAACTCTCCATAGTTCGCAAAAGCTCCACCTTCGTTAAAAAGATTTTCTCTGTAAGCTTTTTGTTCTGCTTCAAACTCTTCTTTTGTTTTACCATCAAACTGTTGAGATATACCTCTAACTATCCAATTACCAACACTTGTAGGCACTTGAGATTGTTTATAATAATCCCAATTAGCAAGAAGTTCTTCTTCACTTTCTGGTATTTTTTCAGCAAAAGTTACTAATTCATCCCATTCTGTAGCTCTAAGTTCACCTAATTCGTTTGCTCTTTTTCTTAAATAAGCTTGACCAGTACCTGATAAGTCAGCATAGGGAAACATTTTTGCAAATTCGTTTGAATCTTTTTGTCCAACAAGATAATTATAAATTTTATCTGAAAAATATGCTGAAGCATCACCATCATAATTAGTGGTAATTACTTCTTGCATATCATAAATAGAATTTGCATTATCATGTATTTGATTTAATTGTATTTTCTGAGCTGAATTATCTCTTTCAAAAGCGTTCCATTTTTGTTTAACAATAGAACTTAATCCAGAAGAAGCAAATTGAAAAAATTTTTCTCTTCTATCTCTTTGAGCTTGTTTTATTTGTTTTTTTCTAGCTTGATTTTCTGCTCTTTCTAATAAACTTTGTCCATATTGTAATGAACTTACATTTGGGTCTGATGGGTCAATCATTCTTCAATTCTCCTCTCTAATAAACTTTTGTTTTCTGCTGTGTTTTGTTCTGGTTGAGCTAATAAACTTTCTCCTACTTCTTCTATAGACTCAGCTTCTTCTATTTTTTCTTCTATTGTTTCTGGTAATTGAACTTCTTCTCTAGATATAGATATACCCACTTGATTAGCTCTATCTTTCAAAGATTTACCTCGTTTTTTAAATGAATCTTGGTCATCTTCTTCTTCAACATTAAATTCGTATTCTTCTTCCTCATTTTCACCTTCATACAAAACATAACCAACTCCTGATTTTTCTGCGATAGCCATTAAAACAAAATGTAAAGGCTCTAAAAGAAGTAACATTAAATCTGGGTTGATTAAACCAGCTTGAAAGGCTTGTTGTAACATAAGAGAAACTATATCGCCTATAGGAACTCCTTTACTTACAGCCCTCATAATAGGAAATAAATTTTCTTCTTCTAAAATTTCAGAAGTCATGTAATCTAAAGCTTCTTGTTGATTAGTAATTCTTGGTGGTTGCTCCCAAGGATATTTTTGGTCTGGGTCATTAGTTAATGATTGACCTGGAATAGCACCTTGAAAGGCTGCAAAATTATTAATAGCTTCTTGATTCTTTTCTTGCATTTATATCTCCTTAACCATAATTATATCTTTGCATATCATATGCATAAGCGTTTAAATTTAGAGCTACCTGTCCAGAACCTCTAAAGAAGTTCATGTCATCAATACCTCTACCTTCAGGATATAACTCTCCAATACCAGCACCTGCAAAACCACCTTGACCACCTTTACCTTGTTGGAAAGAATCATAAATATTTTTACCTTCTTTAACAACATTATAAACACTAGATATAGTACCAAATGGGTCATTAGCAAAAGAGTTTTTAACTTTCTCATAACCTTTTTGTAAAAAGTTTTGATTATCTGGCTGAACATCAAGTTCTGCAACTAAGTCTGTGCTTTGAATACCTAAATCCTTATATATTTTTTGCATTTCTGCTGATTCAGGATTAAATTTAAAATTATTTGCTTCAAAAGGATTACTAGTTGGTGCAAACTCCATCTTACCTGTTTCTACATTAAATTTATAAAAATCTGCATCAGCATTAAAATCATAAAATTCTGGTTTTAATTTTCCTTGTGCATCAAATCTACTTTTAGAAAAATCAAACTCATATCCAGGTACAGATTCAATTTCATAAGTTCCTGTTAATTCATTAAATTTATATGAATCTATGTTAGTTCTATATTGGTCTAAATCTGTTTCAGGCATATTTATTTCTGGTTTAACATATCCTTCAGCCTGACTTACCTCTAAAGCTCTTGCTTGAGTTTCATTATAGTATCTTTCTACACTTGTTTCATTACCAGCTGAATCAACATATTTACCATCTTTTAACTGAGCAGATTGATAATCAAAACCTTCTGGAACACCAAGTTTAACACCAGCTCCTTCTAGTTGAGTATCAGTTAGTTTGAATTTACCAGTTAAAACATTATTGTTAACAAATTCAAAACCTTTTGTATATCCTCTCTTTATACCTTCTGAAAATCCTTCTATAGGATTAGGTATGCCTGTAGCGTTACTAAAAGCTTTAAATCCACTATCAATAAAACCTGATACAGTTTGTATGCCTTTACCAACTAAAGCACCTGCAGAATGAATACCTTTTGCTATACTACCTACTGCTTGTGAAAAAGCTGAACTACCTTGCATCATAGAATTAGCCCAGTTACCAAAACCTGACCAAGTAGCACTTATTCCTCCAGAGGCTGCTCCAATAAAATTACCTATTCCTGCCATGGCGTATGGCATAACTAACATTAAGCCAATTTGACCGATAATTCCAGCTTTGTTAACAGCTTTCATTATCTTACCTCCTACTTTCTTAATTCCTTTCCAAACTTTTTTAACAACTTTAGTAACAGGTTTGGTTACTTTTTTTATAGCTTTACCAACTCCTTTTACAATTTTTTTAAATTTTTTAGTTATTTTTTTGAATATTCCCATTTTAATCTGTGCCTCCTGATTGTGTTGGTGGGTTAAATAAGTTACCAAATATATTTATCAACTCATTATAGTCTGTATAATTTTTTGCAGTAGATTCAGCGTTAGCAATAGATTGAGCTAATAATTGTGTTTTTCTATCTATTTCATTCTCTGAAGCCCTAAAAGTTCTATCTGCTTCATCTCTCATTTCTTGCCAAAAGAAACTTAAAGCTGCTGTATTCATGTCATAAGCGTTTTGAGCATTTTGCATATTTATTTGATTTATCATCGCAGTATCTGCCATGTTTGCTTTTCTTCTCCATTCAACATTTGATTGTTCAATAGCTTGAGCATTAGCTGTATTAAATTTATCTCTTTCAAAGTCTAAGCTATCATTAAATTTATTTATCTCATTTATCATAGCCATATTTGCTTTTTCAATATCTAAAGCATTTGCAACTCTTCTAGCTTCCATAGCGTTAGCTTGTTGAGCATTAAATTGTTCCATTGAGTTTGATTGTTGAGCATTAAACTGGTCTATTTGAGAATTTAAACTAGACATAAATTGTTGAGCTTGTAAATCATTTCTAGCGTTAAACTGTCTCATAGCATTTTCTTGAGATTGATTTGTTAAAAGTCTTTGCTGTTCTTGCTGTTGTTTCATCATTTGCATTTGCTGTGTATTAGATAAATTAGTCATATCTTTTTGTAGAAACGCTTGAGCATTTTGTGCTGCTAATCTAGTTCTTTGGTCAAGAGTAGCTAAATCTAATCTCGCCATGTTTGTAGCATTTTGTAATATAGATTGCTGTTCAGCATTCATATTATTTATAGAAACTGTTTGCATAAATTTACTATTAGCTAATTCAATTTGCTGGTTAGTATTAAACTTAGCCATATCTAAATTAGCTACCATTTGAGCATTTTGTAATCCTCTTTGTTGGTCTAAATTTAATTGAGTTACACCCATTTGTTGAGCTAACTCAGCATTTCTTATATTAATCTGTACTTGTTTATTTAAGTTTGCTAATTCAGTTTGTTGAGAAGCTGTAAGATTATCTCTTGATGCCTGATTTAAAGCTGACAAATTAGCTAACCTTACTTGTTGGTCAGCTGATAAATTAGCTTTTTCCATATCTTGTTTAAAGGCTGCATTTTTAGCTAAAAAGTCTGCAGCTACCTGGAACTCAGCTAATCTTTGTCTATTTGTTGCATCTTGATTAGCACCTTCTACTTGAGCTTCTATTTGTAATTCTGCTAAATTAATTTGTTGTTCATTACTTAAATTTTGAGCATTTATAGTTTGTTGAGCCTGTAAGTTACTAACAGATGCTTGTTGTCTATTTTGTAAATTTTGTAATCTAACTTGTTGTTGCTGTTGAGCTGAAGCTAAAGTTGTTTGCTGAGTTGTCTGAGTTTGTAAAACTTTTATCTGTTGAGCAAACTGTGCTGTTTGTGATGAAGCTTGTTGTCTATTAGCTAAGTTCTGTAATTTTAACTGTTGAGCCTGTGAAGCTTCTTGTAAGTTAGCTTGTTGTAAATTTGATAAATTCTGTGCAGCTCTTTGTTGTAAGGCTCTAGCATTAGACTCAGCCATAGGTAAAGCACTTTGTATGATAGCGTTAAATAATGAATCTCTTCCAACTGTTGAGATTTGCATTCCTCTACTTGATAAATTTCTATTAACTAAATCTACTGCTGGTTTAGCCCAAACAGGTATTTCGCCATCCTCTAAACCACCTAGTAATGATTCCATTTGAGAAGAAACTAAGGCTTCTTCAGGAAGAGCTGCTACTGCTTCTTGAACATCAATAGGTTCATTATCAACTTGAGCTTCCATAGATGCAGGGTCTTCTGCTATTATTACTGATAAATTTTCTGGTAACTCTGCAACTTCTGCAATCATTGAGGAAGCTGCTCCTTTTGCCTCTGTTCCTTTAACTACTCTTTGTTGAGAAGCAATATATCCTGCTGTATTTAATATTTGAGCTGCTGTTCCTGTGGATGATTCTCCAGTTAAAGCTTGTCTTTGTTGAGCTTCTGCATTAGGAGTCTCTGAAATTTCTTCTGCATTTATTTTATTAACTTCAGGAACATATGCACCACTTGAAATTAAATCTTGTATTGGTCTATTTTCTTTTTTAGCTTTTGCAGAATTAGCAGCTTGTTGAGTAATAAAAGCAAAGTCTGCAGGGTCTGTTAATGTTCTTAATTCTTCAACTTTAGCTATTGCTTCAGGCGATAAATTTTCTAAAGTAGCAGGGTCAAAATTTGGTATTTCATTTACTACTGCAGCTGAAATATTTTGATAACTAATTTCTTTAGCTCTAACTGGTTGAGCTACTGTAGCCTGTGTTAAAACTTCTTGAGGTAAATTATTTATTATTTCAGCTTCTAATCTTTCTCTTTCAGGCATAGATAAAGCTTTAATATCCTCACCTCTTGGCACAGGAACTGCTTCTGGTAACTGTGGACCTTGATAAGTTCCATCTAATATAGATTGAGCTATTTCTCTTGCTCTATCTCTACCTTCTTGTGGGGCAGGAGTAGGAGCAGGAGTTGGAGCAGGTGTAGAATCTGGGGCAGGTGTTGGTTCTGGTGTTGGTTCTGGTGTTGGTTCTGGTGTTTCATCAGCTTTTACACCTGTATTTTCAAAACTAAATCCATTCCATACATGAATAAATCCATTAATTATTCTTTCATCACCTATTTCAGGTCCTCTCCTCTCATCAAAATCCTCTTGTCTTTTTTGTGGGGCAGAATCAGGCACACCAGCTTGAGTTTTTGCTCCTGGTGGAACTTGTGCATCCATATCTGGCATATCAGGTGGTAAATTTACACTAGGTTTTGGTGTAGGTATAGGAGGTAATGGTCTTGGAATACCTGCATCCTCAAATTCTTTAGGAGGAAGCTCTCTAGCACTTCTAGAACCTAAAGGTCCTTGACCTCCAAGTTGATATGCTTTTCTTATAACATCAATAGTTTTTTTAATATTACTTTTTCTTTTTCTTTTTTTTGCCATTTTTCCTATCTCTTAATTTACTCAATAACTTACCTTCAGGCACACCTATAGCCAAAAACAAAGCTATATTTTTGCCTTTCATTTTTATACTTCTTTATTATCTTCTAAATAAATATTTCCACTATTAGGAACTTTTGGATTATTTGGTAAGTAAATGTCATTTGCTCCACCACTAGGGTTTCCACCTTGACTACCACCAAAACCAGGTCCTATTTCGTTTGCTCCACCAGCAACACTTCTATTATCAGGTAAGTAAACATCATTTACTCCCCCCACAGGATTAGCACCCTGAGAACCTCCAAAACCTTCTTGACTTCCAGAATTTACATCTCCTGAAAGTAAAGGTCCGTTAGGTCCATAATGGTCTAGTTGCTCTGGTTGAGCTTTTCTATTATATTTCTTCGGTTTCATTTTTTCTCCTATAAAAAAATTATTTTATTTCAAACAATCTATCAATCTTCTCATCAAGCTTTTCAAGCCTATCCATGAGATTATTCATATCATCCTTGACCTCTGATTTAGTCACATATTCTTTTGCGACCTCTTCTCTTGTTTTGTTTATTAATATATCTTGTCTTTTTAATTCTGAAGCATTTTGCCTAATACTATACATTAGTGGAGCAAGTACCAAAGTTATGAATACATTCCAGATAATGTATGGTGTTAGTAAATCCATTATGCAATAACTCCTTTTACTAAAGGTGGATTTTTCTTTTCTTCAAGTTGACTAGCTAATTCATCTTTTAAATTTTGAACAGAATTTTCATCATCAATATTAATAGAATTTTCTACCCATTCTTGTACTTGAACTAATGATACATTTTCATAAGCTATAAAGTTTTCTAAATTTTCAACATTTAAATACTGACAGCCATAGTTATTTACTCTATAAGGTAAACCTCTTTCATCTAATTCACTATCTACTACTGATAACTGCCAATGAACTTTGTATATAACTTTTTCTTGTCCATTATAATTAGGATAGTATTCTACATTTTCACAGTTCCATTCGTAACTTACCATTTTTTCTCCTTTTGATTACCCACAATATAAAATACAAGATACTAACTTTACATTAACATCACTATTTCCTATCGTTACTTTTCCTATTGTTTTACTTCTAATAACATCATCATCTTGTACTTTAGCTGTACCATCACCATTAGACTCTAATAAATCTCCACCATTACAAGCTCCAGTAACTTTTATAGAACCTACTCCCAATCCTGCTACTTTTAATTTACCATCAGATTCTGTTAGCCCAGCTAAAACTCCTAAAACTCTTGTGTCACCTACAGAGTCACTAATTTTTACTTTAGGGTGGTCTATTCTATCTTGTCCTATTTTACTTCCTGATAAATAAGTATCTAATTCATCTATACTAGAAACAACAGTTCCTATATCTGTGCTTGTATCAACTCCAGAACTTTCGTGAATACCAACAAAACCACTTAAAGATACTGTACTACCACTAACATCTATACTGCCTTCTTGTGACCCTGCTTGTTTAAATCTTATAAGTTCACCATCATTTGTTTGTCTAAGAACTGAAAGTGCTGCCCCACCTGACCTAGCACAAACTAAATCATTACCATTTTCAAAATATACACCTGTGCCTGATGATGAATTAATTATATTACCTGTACTACCACCGAAGCTTATATCACCATTTTGAAATACAATTATTCTATTGTTTTGTCCATTGGTCATTAGGTGGATATTACCACCATCATTTCTCATGGCAAAGTTTGCTGCATCACCACCAGATTTCATAGCTTTTTCACTACCCATTTCTATGTGAGTGTTGCCACTATCTTTCATTCTTATAGCTGTAACACCAGTAGCAGGAACAACTTCAAGTATTCCTGTAGAGCCTAAACTCATGTGTTCTGTACCAGCAGTATCAAATCTAATTACATCTTCATCAGATGATTCTTCTACTTGTATTTTTGTATCACCATCTGCATCTGATATGTTATCTGCAGTTGTACCAGAAACTGAAAAGTCTAATGTTCCATCGCCATCTTGATAAGTTACAGTTATACCTGATTCGGTATTAGAAGATACCATAGCACCTACAGTATCTTGAATAAACTCATCAAGAGCTGTACCATTAACAGTAATCGCATCAGCTTCTAAAGTACCATCAATATCTGCATCACCAGAAATATCTAATGAAGCACCATCTACTTCGCCTGTTACTGTAATACTATCAACATAAGCATCTTTAAAACGAACACCTGTTGTACCTAAATCAACATCACTATCTGTCTGTGGTCCAAAAACACCATCTGATACAAACACTTGTTCAGCATTGGCAGCATAAAAATGTATTTCATCTGCTGTTTCAAAATCTATCTTTGTTTCATCATCTTCACCTATTTTAATATCTGTAGCTAATAAAGAGGTAATACCTGTCTGAGCTGCATCTATTGTTAAAGTTAAATCAAATGGGTCTGAGTCTGAGCCATCACTTGTATCTGTAAAGTTTGTGGTAATACCAGAACCAATAATTTTTAGTTCTTTACCATTGTCTATTGTGACTTCTGTACCATCATCATCCTCAACTACAAAAGAAGTAGAAGCAGCTGCAACTAAATCTATAGTACCATCAGCATCTTGATAGGTAGCTGTAATATTTGTTTCTGTATTAGAACTAAACATAGCTCCAACTGTGTCTTGTATAACTTCTGAAAGGTCTATGTTTGCAGTACCATCAAAACTTACTCCATGAATATTTCTTGCAGTTTCTAAAGCTGTGGCTGTTGCTGCATTACCTGTAGTATCTTGATTAAGTGTTCCAATAACAAAATCTAAAGTATTATCAGCATCATCATAAGAAACTGTAATTCCTGTTTCTGTGTTTGAAGAAACCATAGCACCTACAGTATCAGAAATAGTTTCTGCTAAAGTTACACCATTTATAGTTATAGCATCTGCTTCAAGAGTTCCATCAACATCGACATCGCCTGATACATCCAAACTAACAGCATCAACTTCACCAGCTACAGTTAATACGCCATCAGCTAATGTCATTAGGTCTGTATCGTCAGTATGTCCAATGGTCGTACCATTTATAATAACATTATCAACAGTTAAAGTTGTGAGTGTACCAAGACTTGTAATATTAGATTGAGCTGCACCTGTTACTGTAGCTGCTGTTCCTGAAACATTACCTGTAACATTACCTGTCAATGGACCAGCAAAAGCATCAGCTGTAACTGTGCCATCAAAGAATGCATCTTTAAATTCTAAACTAGATGTACCTAAATCTATATCATTATTTGTAACTGGAACTAAAGCACCATCTTGTAATTTTATTTGGTCTGCACCAGCTGCTCTAAATATAATATTATTATCTGTAGCAAAGTCTATGTCATTATCTGCATCTCTACCAATAACTAAACTTGTATTTAATAAAGATGATATTGTTGTTTGTGATGAACCAAGTACAAAATCAAGTGTATTATCACCATCTTCAAAAGTGACAGAAATACCTGTTTCAGTATTAGAACTTACCATGCCTCCAACAGCGTCAGTAATAACTTCATTTAAAGTTGCACCATTAACTGTGATAGCATCTGCCTCTAGCGTACCATCTATGTCAGCATCTCCTGAAATATCAAGTGACCCTGCATCTAACTCTCCAGAAATTGTGATATTTCTACCACCTGATATATCTTTGTTAGAGTCAGTAATAATAGCTTTACTTGCAATAACTGTTCCATTTGTAATACCATCAATTAAATTTATATCAGTTGCACTAGCTGTAACACCATCTAAAATATTAAGTTCAGCTGCTGTAGATGTTACTGCTGTTCCATTAATAGACAATGCATCAGTTTCTAATGTACCATCTATATCAGCATCGCCTGATATATCTAAAGAACCAGCATCTAGTTCTCCTGTCAATGTTACATTTCTAAAACTTGCAATATCTTTATTGCTATCTACTACTACTGCTTTAGAAGCTGCAACAGTTCCTGCTGTAACTCCATCAATAGTTTCTAATTCAGCTTCATTTATATCTGCACTACCAATAACAAAACTTGTACCAGTAATGGTTGTTCCTGTAATAGCAGCTGCACTTGAGCCACCAATTATTGCTCCATCGACAGTACCACCATTTATGTCTGCAGTATCAGCCACTAGGCTATCAATATTGGCAGTACCATCAATGAATAAATCTTTAAATTCTGATGAGGAGCTTCCTAAATCTATATCGTTGTCTGTTGAAGGTACTATTGCACCATTAGTAAATGTGACTTGATTTGCTCCTCCAGCTGCAACTGTAATAACATCTGAGCCAGAAAAAGTAATAGAAGTATCTGAATCTGCATCTCCTGATATACTATCTAACTGAATACTACCAGCATTAGTAATATTAGAGTCACTAAAATCTATTGTACCTGTAACATCTAAGTTACCACCTACTGAAATATTACCTGTTGTTGTAATAGAATCAATAAAAGCATCTTTAAAATATAATGAGCTAGTACCTAAATCTACATCACTATCTGTTATAGGAACTATAGCTCCATCTTGTATTCTTAATTGTTGAACTGAAGAGGATGATACCTCTATATAAAACTCTATGTGATTGTTTGATGTATCTATTAATACTTTGTTATTTGGGGAAGTTTCTCCAGCATCTCCTATGAGACCTATAACTGGTCCTTCAGCTGTTGTGCCATCGTGTTTGTGTCCTGTTGAATTATTAAAAGCATTAACTAATTGATTATATTCATTATTAAATAATGCTGCTGTGATGGTATCTCCATCATTAAATGTACTTTGCCTTGTATAACTTGCCATATTTTATCTCCTGCCTGATGGTATGTAATCTATATAAAATCCATTTACTGTATAAGGTGCATTTGTATCGTTACTAAAAACTCTAAAGCTGTTACTATGACCACTACCAATTAAACCTAATCTAACTAAAGGTTGTTCTGGTGAGCCAAACTTAGCTGTACCAAAAACAGCTGTTCCAAAGATTGAAGGTGTTGGTACTGAAGTTAAAACAATATCATCTGGTTGAGGAATATCGCTACTTTCATAGTCAAATCTAACTCTTAAAGTAGGTTGACATTCTCCTTCAGGACCTATTGAAAATTTACCATAATGTAAAGTTTTTAAAGTTCCAAAATCACCATAATCATAGTTAGGTGTTTCATATTTAGCATCTATCGAGCTACCATTAAAATTGTTTCCTGATTCATGCACATAAACAAATCCATCTGTATCTCCATGAAAATAAACTTCTATTCCTTTGTTGTTAAAGTTAGAACCTATAGCTGTAACTTCTAAACCTAATGTTTCTGACCATTGAAAACCATTTTGTCTTAATGTTCCTATAACTCCTTTTTGTGCTGAGTTACTATTGTCTGTGTCTGTGTAAAATAATCTGTATTGAGATTTTTCTCTTATGACTAAACTCTCAATTATAAATTCATCTATTTGTTCTGATAATTCAGTTAATATTGGTTGTATAGCTTTACTAACTGTTCCTAACTCCACATCTCCTATTCTTGCTGTACCAGCTACAGTTCTTAAACCATCAGGTGCTAAAAATATTAAATCACCACCTATTTCTTGAATACTATATCCACTTATACAGCCTACATTTTCAGTAATTGAATCTATTCTTATATTGCTTGTATCATTTATATTTATTAATTTATGTAAACTATTTTTAGCAAAAACTATTAAATCTCCTCTAAATGATTTTATGCCCTGAACTTGGTCTGAAATGGTTACACTTCCTCCCCCAGAAAAATCTGTTGGGTCATTGTAGGCACTAAAAAAAACTGAATTTAAGTTATCTTCTACTCCAGCAGCTATCAAATGGTGGTCATGTACTGTAAGATATTTAACTCCCTTTGTTCCTGTTACAGTAATTTCTGATGCAAAAAAAGTTCTTGAAGTTAATATTCCAGTTCCTTCCATTCTGAAACTAAAAGGTTTATTAGCTCCATCAGATATAATAACTGTGCCATAATTAGAGGTAGCAGTTTCAAATAAAACAAACTGTGCTTGACCTTGATTTGTTCTATTTAATACACTTCTACCAGAAAAGGTTGTGTGATTATCTCCACTACCAGAAACAGAACTTCTATTAATTTGTAACCAACTTGTTCCTGTGTTACTAAAATATATATCATCACTAACACAAGCAATAACTCCGTCTGCATATGGAAATACTCCTAAAATAGTATCTGCTGCTCCAGAGGGTTTAACAGCACTATCACCTCCAAATTTTTGATAGCCATTTATTCTTCTATAGCCTCCCTTTATAGAGACTTCAAAGTTTTGTAAACTTGTTGCCACTCCTGGAGTTCTTAACAAGTCTATAGAGTTATTAGACTTTACTAATCCTCCATCACATGCAACTGTATAAGGTTGTGGTCTTGCCATAATTAAAAATATGTCCTATCGTCTGTCATAAACTTTGGAGTTGGATTTATTAAATTAGATTTCATGTGCCTCAATCCTTTTTTATAATCTTCTAATGCAAAAGCTGCTTGTTGAGGACTTTCTTTAAACTGCCAAATATAATATCTAGCTCTTGCAGTTATGACATTACTGTATTGTTCTGGTAAGACTATAGAGTCATCGTGAGCTGATAAAGCTGTAGGTTTACTAAAGGCATAAAAATGAACATTATAAACCTTATCAGGTATAGGACTTAATCCAAACTTTCTATTATCAGGTGATTTAATTACAAATCTAGGTTCACCAAATTGTTGATTTCCAGCATCATCTTCATTTTCGCTATCTCTGTAGTACCTTCTCCATTCATTTAGATTTACAAATCTTAATCCTTTTGAAACATGAGGAGCTGATTCTCCAGAAACATTTATTGTTGTTAAATAAAAATCATCCCAATCTATTGAAGCAAAGTCAGTTGTTATGCTTGAACTACTAGCATTTAATAAATACCACCTAGTTCCTGCTACTGTAGCAACTGTAGTATTACCATAAAAGGGGTCTGTACTACCACTAACTCCAGCTGAAAAGAAAGGTAGTTGTGGTTCTTCGTTAGCAATATCAAATATAGCTTTATTTATTGCATCTTTAACAAACGCCTGAAATCCTACTGCTCCTGAAAAACTAGAAGAAGTTAAAGGAACTTCATTAAGTTCTCTTAACAATTCATTTGTAATTCCTAAATATGTGGATGCCATCTCCTCTCCCCAGAGTAAATTTTATTTGTGTTTGTTTATTTATTTATTTATTTTAAAAACTTCTTTGTTTTCTACTGGTACTAAACTTTCGTTATATCCAGCTTTATCTCTACACATATTTTCTTTACTATTTATATCTTCGTAATCTTGCATAGAGTTGTCTTTATATTCTTGTGGATTTTCCATAATTTTTCCTTAAAAAAAAGAGGAGACCGAAGTCTCCCCTAGTACTATTAGTCAATAGTGTAAAAAGCTGAAACTAATGCTTCAGGTCTTAGGACTTTTGTACCAAATACATGCAATCCTCTTACAATATCACCAAATGAATCTGGGTCTCTTAGGACCTCAGTTGAGATAATTGTTTGAGCAGTTGCTGTAGATGAAATATGTCCAGCTAATACTTTACCACTACATGTAGATGTAGCAGCAACATTATTAGATTTGTACATATTAAATCCTCTCAATGCTCCACTAGAAACTAAACCATTTCTAATAGAACCTTGACCTGCATTAAAGTCAACACTTAGTAACTTTGAGCTAGATTGAGATAGTTGCTCATAAAAACTTGGAGGAGCAACAAACCATCTACCTTCTTCAGGTACATTTTGCTCGTCAAGTAATCTAGCCATGAAAGCCATAACATCTAATGGGTCAATTCCTGTTCCATCAGAACCTAAAAGGTCGATAGAATTAGAACCACCTTGATGCTGACCCATATTTTGAGATGCAGAAGCTGCATCAGCACCTATAATATGGTCTGGGCTTGAAGATGAAACACCACTAAACATTGATGCTAATACTGAAGAGTCAAAAGAGTCTCTTAAAGCATAAGCTGCTGATGATGTTGCAACTTCTTTAAAGTTAACATGCGACATTTTCTGTTCAATATCATCTACGATGAATTTGAAAGCATTTGCTGAATCAACGACTAGAGATGTCTCTTGGTCTGTTAATTTTGTAGCAGTTGGGTCACTTCCTCTGGTGTAGCTTGAAACGCTAATTTCTGGTTCTTTAATAATTAGAACAGAATCACCAAAGTTACTGATTTCTCCAGAGTAGTCTGTATTTGTAATAGCTTCTACCACACTTGCTTTTCTGAAAAAGTTTAATACTTTAGCAGAATAAATTGCAGGTAAGAAAAAACTATTAGCCTGACCACTTACGGAGTTCCCAAAGTTTGCATTTGTATCTGGACTTGGTTCAAAATACTGTGCCATTTTCTTCTCCTTAAATGAAAAAATTAAAGTTAATTACTAATTCTTCCTTCTTCCCAAGCTTTATCAATTTCTTTTTCAAGTTTATTAAATTCAGCTGGAGATAAAGCAAGAATCTCCTGTTGTGTCCAAATTTTTTGCTGCTGTGGCTCAACATTAGTTGTCTTAGTAGAAACAATGTCAGCTGCAGAAGCTGTTTTTTCTGGACTACTTAATGGCTGTTTATTATCAACACCCATATCTGACTTAAATAAATCTATAGCTCGACTAGCTGATTCTGGGTCACTAGAATTTTTATAAATCCAATTCTGTATAGACTCAGGTTGAGATTTAGCCCAGTTATGAAAATCATCGCTGTTTCTAATATTATCAAAATCAGGATGTTTTCTTTTGAGTTCTTTCTCAGCATCTAATCTTAAAACTTGTTGCTCTCTTTCTTGTAAAAGTTTTACCTTTTCTTCAAGATGTTTTGCTTTGCTTTCGCTTTGCATTGTAGCAACAGTTTCAACTACATCATAAACATCAGGATATTTTTTTTTAAACTCAGCAAGTTCTTCTTCAGATTTAGGAGGTGTATATTTCACCTGACCTTGTTGTGCTTGTTCTATAAGTTCAAGCTCTTTCTGTTTAAACTCATTAAGTTTACTATCATAATGCTTTTTCAAGTCATCGTATCTTTTTTTATAGTTGGGTTGCGAATATGGTTGAGATTGTTCTGATGAGTCATCTTGAAGTTGTTTTTCTTCATTACCTTCTTGTTCTACATTTTCTGTAGTAGGTTCTGGGAAATACATATTCTCAGATGATACAAAAGGTTTATCTTCTCCTTCGTGCCAACTTTTTTTTAAGTTATAAGGGTTTGCTGTTTCTTGTTTATCAGCCATTTTTATTCTCCTATTAAGTGCTTTAACAATCTTTCAAGGTAGCTGCTGTACATGCAGGGCTTGTCTTGTAAAGGTCGCCTTTCGGTTAAATTTAACTACGAACATAAGGTCTTGCAGAAACCATACCTCTTTTTACCTCTTCATCCATCATATCCTCTTCCTGCTGTTTTAAAAGAAAAGGTTGCTCTTCTTTTGCAGGATTTGATACATTGTAATTAAGATTAACAGTTTTAGTATCGGATTCTTGCATTTCCTCATCAGGTAACATCATGCCACCTTCTTGCATAGTCTTTCTTTCTTTCTCATCAAAAGCAGCTTCGGCATCATCCATCATTTTATTTAGATTATCAACGCCTATTTGTTTTACTGCTTTTGCTGTAAAGACAAATTCCCCATCCGATAACCTTGCAGGTATCGAATCAGAAATCCCAGTACCAGGTCCGTCAACTTCCCCAGCACCAGTAAACTCTGAAGCTTTTTCAATCACTTTATCAAATATCATACTTAATTTAGGATTAGCTTCCAGTTGTTTCATTAACATAGATTCTTCTTCATCAGATAGAGCTTCATCTATCACAAAATCTACGAATTGTTCTTCCATTTGTTCATCAGGTATTAACTCTCCACCTTCTGATTTTTGTTGTCTGTCTTGTTCTTGTTCTTGTTCTTTAGGTTCTATAGTTCTTCCTAGTAATTTATCTCTATTTTGTAAAGTGTCTAATAATATTTTTCTACTTTTTTTATTTTGTATAAATTCATCAAATTCTGAATGTCTTTTTCTAAAACCGATTAGTTGACTCTCATCCGTACTTTGTTTTAAATCTTCAATCATTTGGTCATATTCAACATCATCTAGAAGACTATTTTCTATTTTATTTAATATTCTAGATACTGTAGCCAATTCTCCTTCTGAAACATCTTTTACATCTTCACCTTCAGCATAGTTCATTCTAACCATATCGGAATCTAATAAGCCACCTTCCATCTTTTTTTCTCTCATGGATTTCTCTATAGCCATACCTCTATTTTTTTCATAAGAAGATAACTTACCATCTTTGTCTAAATCTGCTAATTCAGGGTTTAATAAACTTTTCATATTTCTTCCTTTCTATTCAGGGCTTCCTTCACCTTCAGGGGCAGCTCCTCTATTTGTGCCAGTAAATGAAGTCTCCCCTGCAAACGATACATTTCCTGGTCCGACCTCGCCCCCAGCAGGGATTGGAGGTCTAACTCCTTGAGCTTCTGGAGGTAAGTTTGGATTGCCTCCCATTGGTCCTCCTTGTTGATTAACAAGTTCAGTTTCCGAGCCAATATTTTGTCCAACATTTTGCATTCCTATTATTTGTGCCATAAC
>CERH01132799.1_pt1 | contig 48081 bp, 61 predicted proteins | sample 530991 | NCBI WGS metagenome assembly CERH01 (sample SAMEA2621191, study PRJEB7988) | marine metagenome | biome: marine biome (ENVO:00000447); feature: mesopelagic zone (ENVO:00000213); material: "saline water (ENVO:00002010), including plankton (ENVO:xxxxxxxx)" | depth 800 m | reverse complement strand
TTCACATAACAGTTAGACCAAATAGGTTCAATACCTTGTGACACTTGGCCGAGAATAAATGCAGAAGAAGTTGTTGGTGCTATAGCAAGTTGCGTGGTGTTACGCCGACCGTAACCCTCCAACACTTCTGGTTCTCCAAACATCTCAGCTAGTTTATGGCTGGCAATAAAAGCTTGTTCGCTAATGAGACGAAAAGCTTCTTGATTTAACTTCTTTGCTTCATCACTACTGAAAGGAAATCCTTTACGTTGCAGCAGTGAGTGATAACCTAGAACTCCAAGTCCCAATGCACGGTTAGCTTTAGCAAAGTTGTACGCTCGTTCCATGAAAGCAAACCCTTTCTGTTTTTCACGCAGATGGCTGTCTCTCATAGCTTCAAGCTTAACAATAAACTCATCCATGACTGCGTCAAGGAAGTACGTCATTGTTTCAATCAAATCTGTATCCTTCCAGTCATCATAGTGTAGCATATTAACTGACGAAAGGCAACATACAAATGACCAGTCAGATTTACTTGGTAACATAATTTCACTACACATATTTGAAGCGTGAATCGTAAGGTTCTCCCGCTTATACACATCCACGGTTGCACTGTTGGCGTTATCTTTATACATGATGTATGGATAGCCCATTTCACCACGACGTTGAATAACCTTCGCCCAAACCTTACGTTTATCTTCATCACCCTCAATCATAGACTCCATCCAGTCGTCAGTCACGGTAACACCGTGCGTCAACTTCTGAATTGGATTACCTTCTGTACCAATGTCCAGAAACTCCATAACATCAGGATGTTCAACAGGCAGGTAAGGTGAGAAGTGGCCCCGGCGTACAGAACCTTGGCTCACCACATCAACCAGTGTCTCAAACATCTGCATAAAGTGTACAGCGCCTGATGACTTACCATTACCATTTCCTATCGCAGTACCACGACCTCGTAGCTTTCCAAAGAAACCCGAACAACCGCCACCAAACTTGCTCATCATACCCACTTCACCAGTAGAATAGAGTATGCTGGCCATGTCATCTGATAGGTAAGAACCAAAACAACTGATAGGAAGACCCTTATCTGTTCCGAAGTTAGACCACACTGGCGATGCCAGTGAAATCCAACCCCGACTCATGTAGTCTTGGAACTTCTTTGCGTACCCATCAATTCCCAGGTACGCTTCGGCAGACTCTGCGATTACTTTGATTCTTTCTTCGGCAGTCTGTCCGTCCGATAGGTAGCCCCTCGCAAGGAACGACCTACTGTACTCATTAAGCCAATACCATGGCTTGTACTTATCCTTCATAATAATTAAAAGTTTGTTGTGATAACTTTTACTTTCATTATATAAAATTACATTAACTAATAATGTGTGGATGTGGCAGGAATTGAACCTGCGTAGTTATACTGACAACTGAAAGTACAACCTTACCTTTCACACCCATAAAATAGGGGCACGTATGCCCCGTAAGTTAAAGAACACTACAGGTAGTCACCGAGATCTCGATAGAGATATTCGTACCCGTTACCCTCGTCATTACCACGGCGTACCCATAGTACGCGACCAGGCCTGTCGAAGAAGGCAAGCCATGCAACACCCTGCGAATCATAGTAGAGTTCGCAGAAGCCACCTTGTCCCGTCTCGTTGACGGTACAGTAGCCACGTGCTGACAGGGTCATGTCATCGAGGACATCAGTGTTCTTCACATGGTCCGCGTTGGCGGGTAGACAATAAAGCCCCACCACCAAAGCGATCAGTGCAGATAGTCGTCTCATTGGTTCGTCTCCTTTCCAAATATGAGTTACGACACGAGGTTTTGCAGAAGTACAACCCACTAAACGCATGCGTTAATGGCGGGTTGACATAGTGAATGGTGCCACAGTTGTTGCACCTCTCCATGTGGGGCATTACAACCCCTCCTTCCGCATCCTGCCAACGTAATATTTTTCGTGGCAGACCTCGTCACAGAAGTGGAACAGTTGCTCCCCCTTTCCGGTCTCCTTTGGTATAACCAAAGCAGGTTGTAGCCCCATATCTTCCGAGGCTCCGTTGGTTAAAGGGATAACCTTACCACATTCGTCGCAAGTAGTGCGACCTTCGAGGCGGACAGTATCATCTGCCCAATCGAACAGATTAAACTGCATGCTCCACCTCCTTTCTGTGATACGTAAGAAGGAAACGAATCTCCTTCTTACTGTACTGACGTACTCTCTTGGAGACAACACGTTTGCGCCTCCTCCTTTCGAGCACGTATTTGGGTAGTCTTTTACCCATAGCTTCCGCCTTTCTGCTGTCGTTGTGGACAGCGTGGGAGCTACAGCCCCCTCGCTATCAGCAACTTACTACTCTTTGGTTAGGTGTTTAAGTAAGTCCAATAAATGCTAACTCCCATTATCCTTAAGCCACGCTCCCGAACAAGCCCATTTATCGGAAAATTTTTAGGAAAGTCCCAACAATAGAAAAACCACTTACTGCACCCACTTTTTTTTGAATAATCTATAGTCATACTACTCTTTGGTTAGGTTGGTGAGGGTTTCTAAAATCACGTCTTTATCGGGCTGATACAAGTCTTCACTAAAAAGTGTCTTTCCACGATAACCCTCTTTATCTGCTGATGGTATTTCAGCTTTTTCTTGTAGCTGACGGGCTTCTTCACGAAGAACATAGCGGTTATAGGTGGTTATGAAGCCCTGCTGTTCGATACCTGTGTGCAGTTTCTTTCCTTCGTCACGACATGCTTGCATAGCGTGTCCGTGTCTGTGACCTCGGTAAATACTACCATCCTCTGCCATCACTGCAGCACAGACAACTACTTCTCTACCTCGCTTCTCTGCGGTGAGTGTAACTTGCTGAATTACCCACTTAGGCACTTGTACATAGGTACTGCCGTCAAGTGACCAATGTTCACTGTATTTGTCTTCTCCTATTTTCTCACCTTCAATGTCGTTGTTTGTCATACTAATCTTTGGTTAGGATATCCTCTTTCTTACGTCATTATATTTATAATAGCATCTGTGTATGCTTCTAATGTGTCTTGATTACCAAGGCCAGGTGCTGTATTAACCTCAAGGACATACACATCCCCTTCGGTATCCATAGCAATATCAACTGCACCAAAGTCTAGTTCAAGCGCTTCAATAGCATCAAGAGCAATCTGTTCCACTCGCTCCAATCGTTTCAGATTACCTGTTCTGTAAATCCACCCACTCTCAAGGTTACGTACATATTCGCTGGCATTTTCTGGTACGATAACCTCACCGTCCTCATCAACGCGACGAGATTTCTTTTGGTATAAAATAACTTCACCGTCGAATACATGAACTCGATACTCACCCTTTAGGTTAATACCACGTGTGTATAGTGGTGCTTCTACAACCTCATCTCTATCGTTAGCGACAACGATACCGTCACCACTATGTCCTCGCAGTTTGGTTCGACAGAACACTGTGTAACCATCGTCACACCAGTATTGTGCGTGTCGGATGTCTGTGGTGTACCGTGGAATTGATACCTCAGCACGGCTAAGTTCATGAAATGCAAGGTGTTTATTTGATGAACGTGCTACTGATACTGGGTGGTTAAGAACAGTGTGGCCGTCAGCCCACGGTTGTACCTCTGAATTACCCCAGTTAATAACAACATGTTCAGGCCGTGGCCGATACCTAGAGTTCTCTAGTTTAATAATGCGTGTACGAATTGTATCATTCAACGCATCCTTCAATGCACGTACTGACCGACTGCCAGTACGGTATGGGTAGATGAAAAACATACTATTTAAAAATTAAATACAGAACTATCACAAGAAGCATTACGCCTAGCAAGAGTTCCATTCTATCATATTTTACTCATAAAGTCAAGCTTTATAATATCCTTATAATTAGCCGTATATTAGCATGTGTGTGAAGTATGCGATACCCCAAAACGCTGCTACAATAACAACCAGACTTACAATATCTTCTAATAGATTCTTCATAATGATTAATTAGGACTTGACAAATTTAAACTTATATGCTATACTATGCACCAAGTGTGGAGGGAACCTCGTCAGGTCTATCACTACACTATAATCTCAGATGATAGAAGACGCTCCTATGACTGGTGAAACCAGCGTGCAATACTGATTTGTATAGGATGACAGTGGTAAACAATCCACCGTGCGACGTAGGCTCAAGGAATACCGTACTACACACACGCACGTGAGCTTAGCTCCTTAATTGAAAATGCTTTGTCAGCCGTGACCATGAAATATAGGTACAGACTGTATGTGTGTTAGGATTCAATGTTGGAAACATGATATCCTGCTGAACTATCCTTTCCTCACAGGGGATAGGGTATTCTTATGGGAACTAACCCCACCAGTGCATCCTGATTTAGTATTACTATTACGGTTCAACTAAGTCACGGATATCTAGATTAGTTGCACATAGTACTTCTCCTTGTTTCGTTTGATCTCTTGCTCTACGTACTCTATCACGTTCACTTTTTCTTAGGTGACGAACCTTACGTATCTCTGAGTGTTCTACATCGTCTTCGTTTATACTTATTCTCTCCCTTTCCCTACGGATGAGTTCCAACAACTCATTACTTGCAGGGTTGGGATGACTGAAACCACTAGACGGTTCCATACTCAGAGTGTTTACTTATAATGTCTTGAACATCCATTGTACAAGCGTTCTTACAGTACTCACCCCTGTCACCCTCACACCAGTCAGACTCAGGCTGATGTCTACGCTCACGTTCATGCTTACTGTAGTGTCTGCTACGTTCTCTTGCGGGCATAGAATCTTGGATAGCAACAAGTCTACGAAGTTCGTCATTAACTTCCTCGTCTGGCGTTATCCGTCCTGTCCGGAGGGACATAGCATAAATCGAAACACCGTCCTGAACAGAACGATAGTTCTCTCCGTTTACTGTGAATTCAATTGGGTCCATACTAATTTAGTTTATTAGAAAGCTTTGTTAATTTCTTCCTCTGATAAGTTACCATTGTTATCAATGAAGTCCTCAGCATCCATGATGGCATTATCAACCTCCTCTTGACTAAAGCCAAGTGTGCTCATCTTATCTTCTAACACTCTACACTCTGCTTCAATCGTAGTTGATTGAATATTGTACTCCTCAAGGTTCATTGTGCCGTTGGCACACTCCTCTTCTAGTTCAATGTACTCCTTCATATGTTTAGCATATTCATATGAGAACTGCATTAGTGAGTCCCACTCATTTGTTGTTGGGGGTTCGTTAATCTCGAAAACCTTACCCTCTTTCGCTTTCTGGTAGTTGTACTCCATGAGAGTAGGACGATTGTCAACATTTTGACCACCAAACACATCAGGAAAATACATAACCATAATACTTCCGTCGGGCTGCTTGACGTGTGCTCTGGTGAAGTCTTTGAATGGGAATCCTGATGCCTGTATCTGCTCTGATGTGTAGTAGGCGTTGACAAGTTTCTGCGTTTTTTCCGCTTTGGATGGGAGGTACTCTGCCATTCCGGGTATGAGGGCCGGTGTTGCCGGCGACTCTTGCCTACCTCCTTTGACTCCCCGCGTGTTGGCAGTGTTTGAGAAATTAGTTGTTCCGTAGTACTTGTTTAAGTCTATTGTTTCCTGTGAATCCTTACGTGTCTTAGGGTTAATATGAAACAGTATATTATAACCAACCTGTTGTGGTGCTTCTGAATATACAGACACCCACTTCTTAGTCCGTTCTACACCAAGCTCTCGACCTTCATTTCTAAAGAAGAATATATCGAGAACCTTTTGTGATTTCTTATCAACCTTAATACCCCATACTGCTGCTGCACCACGGAAGTCTGGTGCCTTACCTTGACCGTCAATGTATCGAGCAGTTTCAACAGCTAAGGCCTCACTGTCGTTGTATTGAACAGCACCAGTAGTGGACTCCTCCTCCTTACCGTTCTTATACTTTAGAATAGTTTCCTCTCGAAACTCTGTAGTATACTCGTACCCCTTCTTGTTATGCTCTTGCTTTAGATAACCATGGTTAGTAATTACACCATTGTGACTGATGTAATAATCGTAGTCAAGTTCTTCGTGCCGAACAAAGATAGGGTGTGTTGTGTGCAGTGTGTTTTTTGTGGATGTCGGCTTACGATGATGAAAAAGAATTATTGGAGAATGATCTTTCATCAACTGAGATTTAATCCACTCCTCTGTTTTACTACGATATAACTTGAACGTCATATCTTTTTGAATCGCGATGTAACCGAAGCCTTCCTTACCTCGTTTGATTTGTTGTCTATACAACTGGAACACTCGCTGTCCCGTGTGTTTCCCTCGTTTAGAGAATACTCCCACTAATCCACACATAATACTATATTCCTGTTACCTTATCTCCTGTAATTTTAATGCCGGAATAGTACCCTAGTAGACGCTTAACATATTCTTCTAACAATTCATCATCAGACACAAACTCTAAGAATGAGATGAATACATCCTTAGGTTCTTTAAACTCGCGTAGCACCTGTTCTGGTGTCATGTTTTCTAGTTTATCTGCGATGTGTTGGTGTAACCTCAGCCACAGTAGAATCTTGTTGGCGTCAGTTGTTCCCCCGTGGGAACGAATCTCTACAGTACCATGTTTACCCCAGTATGAATCAAGATTTACTTCATGGTAACGTGAGTCGTTATAGTTTCCACCTGGTCCAGTAGCTTTATACCACACAGCCTGTAGTGTGTTAATATCCTGTGCTTCCATGATGTCTTGGATATCAAAGGAATCACTGAGTGCCTGGCAATACATGTTTGTACGTCTACGTGAGCGTGAAACAATAGCCTGCATTACATCGCTATACTGTGTGTAGAAGATAAAGATATTCTTTAACCAATTAAATCTGTCTGATTGATAGAAGTGATAGTAACGATAGTTCATTCGTGGGTGTCGGGTTAAACGTCCACGGGAATAGTACGTTACTTCGTCCAAATCTGTACGCACATGTTCGGGCATTATCGTTAGATTGTTTCTACCTGTCAAGAGAGAATTTATTTGCTCCTCAGTAAGTAGTTTCATCAAGGCATTTGATATGCCTATTGAACGTGTGGATTCTTTATCTCTACTTCGACTCCGTTCGGAACGGCCACCGTCACGCTGCCCGTCCAAGTGGATATGAATAGAAGTCTGTGGATTAGAACAGTCAGCACCATAGTTCTTTAGAGTATCACAAGCTTCAACAACCCTACGTTCTCCAACCTTACCTTTTAGTATGGGTGAAACCCACTCACCAGCCCATTGTAGTGGTCGAAGAGAGCCATCAGTAGTAATCCTGTCAACTGACATAGCGATACTGTCGAACGCTTTTCTACTTGGTGCGACAAACTCAACCTCGACTCCGAATTTACGTTGAGATTTTAACATCTTTCTTTAGTTATCTTCCTGATAATACTGTTTTGACATTCTAATAATGAACCGTTCAAAACCCTCTGTTCTGTCCGTCCACTCATTAATGATTCCGTCCACACTGTCAGGGATATTCAAGTCCTTAACAGGGTCTTCTGACATTAACCATTGCTCAGTTGCATCCATGTACTCGTAAGTAAATCCTACGCGTGAGTAAATCTTTTTCTCACGGAAGAAATCAGCCACAACTTTTAAGTTTTCTTTAGCCAACTCGACATCATTGTTGTTGATTGCATCACGAATATTTTGCATATCAACACGATCTAGTAATTCTTTTGCTAGTTCAGGTTGGTCTTCGGTAAACCAAAATGCCTGGCGACAGAACGCAACAGCAGCACTGAATAAAGAATACTTCCGCAACCAGAAGTTACTTAGTACACGATACTCAATACCATATGGTTTGATTCGATGCTCACCCGCTCGGCCATAGTGCTCTCGACGTTTGATATTAACCTCGTCTCTATCAAGAATAACGAATGTGTTACCACACAGTAAATCCATGAGAGACACTAATGTCTTCACATTCTTTTGAGCGAATGTAACACCAATACCAAGGTGTATATGCCCACCACAAGAACGGAACCGTTCCTTTAGTCCTGAGATACGAGTACGATTAGGTTCGTGGATACTTTCAGTTGCTTCACAACCGAACTGTTTATCCTCTTCCTCTGCTTGTTCCCACTCGCGGTCACACATAGTACGACCAATGTCAAATGTTAGCGAACAACTACGGGACTTAGCAAGTTCCTGTGCCTTACTAAGTAGAATTGCTACGTGCGATGCAAGGAACTGACGACATCCCTGAGCTGCTGGATGTATCTCAATTTGGAAACCATCATTAGCAACTTCTGCGCCTTTATCTTTAACGAATCGACTAGCTCGGATAACCTCACAGTCTTTATTTTCGATAAACAATTCAGGGTCAGCACCAGCACGACCGGCTGATGATTTTTGTAGACTAACACCCTCAACTTCACGGACACCGAGAAATGTTAAGTCTTTAAACTCATAGGACAAAGTTTCTTCCCAATCGTACCTAGCAGGTATCGTAAACTTTCTTTCACCCACCTTACGTACACCCCTCGACATGTTGATCCGAATGAGCGCACCCCTGTGCATGAAGACAGCATAATACCTTTCTACTTTACATCTTTTCTTGATTTCTACATATTCTTTTGCAGTAATCATATTTAACTATTAAGTTATCTGTTAAAGTTACTCTCGTAACAATGTGAGTAATACCCACAATATTGTCACCCTATCCCCCGTTCCACTAAAAACTTTCTACCTTACGGCACTGCACATGAACTCAGGCAGACGTACTAGGGATTACCTCATTCTTTAGCTGGCTAAAGCCTGCCCCTAGATATAGGACTTACCGTTCTGTGGCCTTACATTCCTTCATCTTTAGCTTCTTCTGTCTCATGGTAACAGAGTGACATCATCGTGGGCACTACCTGTCTACCTAGTAAGAATCAATCTGTTCACACCGACTCTTACAATGCTCTGCTAGTCTAGTGTCTGCATAGAATACAATGTTATCGTCAACCCTTCCGACCTTATAACCAGCACCTATTTCCATGTTATGGATAGGACGGTACTGCTCCTCGGTCATCTCATAAATTTCCGCATCGTATTCGTTATCACCTTCTTCCAGTAGTGCTGGATAAGATGAAACACGATACAAAGTTCCTTTTAATTTAGTTTCACCTAGAAACTTACAACCATCCATGCCACGGTGGTTGTACTTACCACGCTTTAGCGAGCCGTATACTGCAACTTTAATCATACTTTTAAATTGCTAATCCATATATGGATTAGCAACTACATTCTCATCACTGATAATATCTTCCTTTTTATTGGATTCTAATAGAATATCACGTATATCGGTTAGCACCTCTGCAACAGCCAACATCGCAGCGTCTGAACAATCAAGACCAGCCACGACGTTGTCTTGTATTTCTTTTACGATAACTTCTTTTTTTCTAATCATATATCTATTCTACCAATTTTATTCTTATGTTTAAGACACTTGTCTCTGTTGAACATCCAAACCCATACAGTTACAACGTTACCACTGTTAGGATTCTTTCTTGTTCCAACAGTCTTTACTGTACCTAGTTTGTGTCTGCGTAAGTAAGCTGCGAACTTTTTCCCACAGTCATAATGATGGTTGTCTGTGAAGATAAAGAAGGCACCGTTAAAGTAACTCTTGTCCCACTCATCCATCAGTTCCATGAATGTTCCACGACCTGTGTCTGCAAGCTGGTCAATTTCTGCGACTGCACAGCAGTCTAGTCTTGTTACATCTACTGACATATTTACTTAGTTATGCCAGCCCTTTTAAATGCCTCGCGAAACGGAAAGTTCCAAGGCTTTCGTTTGTTAGTACGATTGTACTCACTTACTTCTCTTCGTTGCGTACGGTAGTCCATTGTCCTACCTGTTACGTCTTTTGGTAGTTCTCGCTTCATGATGATGTTGTAAACTTCTGTTTAAATTCGTCACTTTTTCTGTACTTATTGATTATGTCAATAGCCTTCAAAACATCTCTGTCGTGAATATACTGACTATTATTTACGTCCAAGTTACGAATAACAGCCAGTAGTCCGAGGAAATGTTCAGGTGTTGCATCATGTCTAATAATATGCTTGTCTACGTGTAGCTCTGTTTTGTTTACAATCTCAGCAGGTCCTTGTTCAATACGCTTCATTATAAGCAGATATAGCTTTTCAATAGCATACTTCACCACCAACAAAACACTACCAATAGTGATAAGTTTGTACAACGCGTACCCACCAAGTACAGCAATTGCCATACCGCCACCAATCACTGCTGTATCAAGCAACATTTGTAGAAGTGTTTGGATTTCGTTGAATATACCCATAGTAAATGGTTACTCGTGTGATAAGTAGAGTAAGATACAGGCCATATCTCTACCTTCATAGACCTAATTATACAGGATTTCAATGTCATTCCCGTACCTTACTCCACTTACCACCAATTAAGTTGATAAGCGTTCGCTAATTCTGTCACGAATTAACTGTTTATCATCTTCTGTGGGCTGATAAGACCCCATTAGATGCTTGGGCACACCATCCCACGCACCAGAATAATCTTGTACGTTAAAACCACGCACAAGACATCCGTAGTGTACTAGATAATACCTACACAGTAGATATTCTAGCTTGTCGTAGAAGAATTTAACGTGCCCTGTTCCTAAACAGAACTTTTCAGGAATGTTAGTGATATTAGCTGTACCTTTTGCAACTGCATTAGGTATTCTTTTAATTTCCCGATGTTCTGCTAGTAACATTTTGTCGTTAAGTTCCCTTACAGGAAATCCGACGTTTACTCTTGTCACTTTACTTAGTTGTTAAACAACTTACTTCTTCTTTTTTCGTGTCATAGAGAAGAACTTCTTACTTACCTCACGATTGAAGTATCGCATAGGTGTAACGTCATCCTTTTTGGTAATAACAGCGTACTGGTAATTACCACCCATTTCGCGGAACTGTTGAATCAATGCCTTGATTGTTGTTCCTTGTAGTTTACCAGAATATCGCTCTTGGTCATTTGAATAGTACAATACGTAACTATTACCGCTTCGCTTAGCACGTGCTTCATCACGTTGACGCAATGTAGCTGTACACACTTGCATAGCGGTGTTCATGTTGAATGAATGACTCATAACTTATTCTTTAATTACCTCAGATTGATTAAGTTTCCACTGGTTTTCTAGCTCGTTTGCTAGTTTATAACGAGTGAGTGCTTCGTCAGCTAAAGAAACTGCTTCGTCTTGCTTCTTTTTAGAAAGCTGGTACATTGCTCTAGCCTCAGCCATTAGTTGCATTTCTTTTTGAAAGTCATCAGATTGATAAATTTCATCTTTCAATACTTCTAGTGGCGTTTTAACTTCTACCACATCCTCAACAATCTGAGTATTCGTGTTGTCTACGTCTTGCTCGGCTGGCAAGAACATAACAACACCTACAACCAACGTCAGTAACACCCCGCCCATGAGGTATAACTTTGTCATAATGTTGTAATAACTGTTAATTCGTGCAATTGCTTACACGACGAAGGGCATGAGAGAAAAGGGTTCACTCCCAGACCAGTTATGCTTGATTTTAAAGTTTTATTGAGCTAAAGTGGTTTATTTCTGTGAAGTGTTTAGCTAAAACACCCCAAGCCACAATCTTTACTACAATAACAGGGCTGATTACCTGCATGACTCTTTGTTTGCCATTGTTATTATTTGCCACCACAGAGTCAACTCTTAAACAGACTAAACACAATATACTTTCCCTATACTGCGTGGTTGGAAATGCACCACAGTCTTAAAGATACTTCACAAGCACACTTGGCGATAATGCTTCAATGCTTTTCAGCACTTTCACACCTGCTTTACACCGAACATGTGGATAACCAGTGTTATTCAGCCAACGCCCTTCGCCGTGTCTACAATTTCGTGCATATGCACGTTACAAGCTGTGATAGTATATCGTGGAAAACCGAAAAACCACGTAGAGTACTCTTAGAACAAAACAAACAACGAATAGTCAGTCACTGGAAGATGTTACACATGCCGAGTGTAACGGCGGTCACAGCCTGTAACGTACAGACCATAATTGATGTTATGGCCCGCACGTTGGAATAGTATGCACAGTTTTGGACACTGCGCATACCGGCTTGTTAGCATACGTTTTCTGTAGCGTTCTCGTTTCGTAGCGCATTGACTTGTACCAATGCACGTTTTTATGACGTACTACACTTAACTACATACTTGCGTATACATATCGTGTGACATAGTTTTGACAATGGCGGGCAAACTAAGCTCACCATCTATTACACTACCACTATACAACAGTTACTAGCCTAAACAATAGACCGTAACGTAAGCGAGATTTACAACTGTTTAGTACGCGACTAACGAGTTATCACTTTTCGCAGACCATTGTGTACTTAGTTCTAATGACTCAAACAATACTGTATGCAGTATCTAATCTTAAAACCAGTTATACATCAGATTATATAGCCTATGAGTGTAAAACTATGTCACTTTTGTCGCGGTATTGTTTTTTCATTATAATGGCCAAACGTAGCATTATAACTAGAATGTCATACTCACACGATTGTACAGTTAAGGTTGTACGGCCTGTATATGCGGTCATTTTACACGCATCTACCACTATTTACTACTAAGGCAATCTGTGCGTTACTTGATGGCGATTGCTACTCAGTATAGTATTTCAATACTGTGGCCAATCGTGGCCCATCTTTTACGCACTTTTCACCGTTTCGCTATTCTTACGAACTCGCCCGTCCGGCGAGGGGTAGAATTGTGCTGTTGTATATTCCGTTAGGCTCGACATGCGTTTCAGTGGGTTTCCCCCGCTTTTCGAGTGTTTACATACTAGCATGGTTGCTTTATCTTTACAACTATGCAGATATGATTTTCTGTGGTGTAATTCTAGCCTTATTTTAGGCCGTATGTTTACTGATGTAAACTATTATACCACTCTGTACACTGTACAGGATGGGACACACTATAAGCATAATGTGTCCTACCTATACACTAGCGTTTTCTTAATACGAGTGAACCGTTGGAACCTGTAGGCTTATATCCGCCTACGGTTTCGCGGTCATCTCGTATATATCCACGCTGTATATTAGCACGTTTCAGACGAGGTTGCAAATATAATCTACCCTGTCCTTTACGGCCTTTAAATACCTTGCGTTTTCTCATAAGCTATGCACACTCTACTGCTAGCCTATCAAGCTCACGATCTGTGATAAATCCAGATTGATGATACTCAATAAGCTCTGCTAAGGTGTGACGCTTACGGCGTGGGCAATTAGTCAACTGGATACTACCACCGATAGACGTACCAGTGATACACCAGACTAGAAACCAACTACCACTAAGGTATTGAATACTCGCTGTATACATAATGTTTTGTTTTAATGAACAATGACTATCAAAAGTCCTAAGAATACTATCACGGGACTATTTCACAGTCGACTAGACAAGCACGCATAATTGTGGCATAACCACGCACACAATCGGCGGGCATTACTATTTCCCATATATATAGATAGAAGATAGTAGTTGACAAAAGAATCATAATGTTGTCTAGTGATAAGGTGCCTATTACACCACAATATACACGCATGTCAACAGATAATTACACCATAAGAATCCTGAGGAGTCAACCGTCTGGAGTATATACCCTCAACCCCCAATACACAATAAAAAGGACAGACTGTCAACCTTGACGTTCCTGAGGATTTATGTCCTAGCAGGCCACGATATTGACAGGGTGTCAAATGTGTGGCAGGGGGGGTATGGGGGGATGTGCGTGTGTGTAAGATATAAATACCCCACCAGATATTTATGATGTGTAAAAGGATTCTAGTGCCCTAACTAATTAACATATAACAAACGTACAGTCTGTCCCTGAAACATACATACCCCTGAGAGGCCCTGTAGTCCATTCTCCCGCGATTAATGGCGAAAGATGACACAATATAGCAGAAGCTTATATTCATCTCTTAGAACGGAATACAGAGCCTTGCTGTCCTAGCGAGTGGAGCGAGCCGTCTGAATGACTCGTTCCTCGTCAGAGGAAAAGTGAAGACACTTGACAAATTTGTCGGGGTATGTTATAATATACATCGTTCACTATTAACTTCGAGCGTAAAGTGGTGAACTTAATTAAGTTTATGACGAAAGTTAAAGAAACTGTCCCTAAGGGCACGCCTATTATCATTCCTGGTGCAGAACATATGACCAAGGAAGAATTGGCGAAAGCCAAGAAGGCAGAATCTCAACGACGTCTTATGCAAAGACGAAGAGGTAAAGAGCCTACAGTTAAGCAAACGAATCAAGAAGTTCGTACTATGGATACTAAAGAAATGGTAAACATGGCACAGGACACTCGTAACTTAGCTATACAGGCTTTGAATATGAAGCTAGGTGATTTAATGTCTGACCCTGAGCAGTTAGCGAAGGCAAACATTACCCAACTAGCTACAACATTTGGTATTCTTTTTGATAAAGCACAGCTAGCAGCTGGACTTTCAACAGAGAATATCTCAATCCAAGCTAAGATTGATGTGAACATGTCAGCCGATGAGGCTATTGAGACATTGAATAAGATGCGTGAACATGACGCAGAAGTGAATACTAAATAGACATGGAGCTGGAACTAGAGAAGGTGGAGGGTGAAGAAGAGACTTCTGTAATTGACGAAGGTTTCCAGTCGGAACTTGACAGGCGTAAGAAACTTCAAGAAGACTGGTTGAATGAACCAGAACAACGTGAGACTCTTCTTAAACGTGCCCAGTACAATCAAGTAGCAGGTAAGGATAAGGCAGCACAGATGCTGCTTTGGAATCTTTGTAAGAGAGACGACGCTCCGGCGGAGGGTTGTATCTTTTTCATTGAAACGTTCTGTTGGACCTACGATCCACGTAGTAAAGACAAGAACCTTCCTGTTGTATTGTACGATTTCCAGAAGGACGCTATCAGGTATTTAGTAGAACACATAGACCACGGTAAAGATTTCCTTATTGAGAAGTCTCGTGATATGGGTGCTACATGGCTGGTGGTGTATGTATTTATTTGGTATTGGTTGTTCCGAGAAGGTACCAACTTGCTTATGGGTAGCTATAAGGAGAAGTTGGTAGATGACGGAGCTAACCAAGACGCTATCTTTGGTAAGATAGAATATGCTCTACGTAATATGCCCAAGTGGATATTGCCAAGACGATTTAATCTTTCCAAGCATCGAACTAAGCTTAAGCTGCTAAACCCAGAGAATAACAACATTATTTCAGGAGACACCATGAACTCAGAGTTTGGTCGTGGTGCTCGTAAGACGGCTATCTTTTACGATGAGCTGGGCTTCTGGGACACAGCAAAGGAATCATGGGATGCGGGTGGAGACACCTCACCATGTCGAATTGCAAACTCAACACCTAAAGGACGTAACTTCTACTGGAAGCTTCGTACTTCGGGTATGGATGTTATTTCACTTTTGTGGAAACTTCATCCGCTTAAAGACAAACAATGGTACGAGTTCGAGAAATCTCGACGTACCCCAGAGACTATTGCTCAGGAAATTGACTTGAGTTATGACAGGTCTCTAGAAGGACGAGTATATACAGAATGGCAACCAGAGGTTGGACACTTTGCATACAATAGTTCTTACCCATTGTACGTAGGTGCAGACTGGGGAAAGTCAGATGGTACAGCTATCATCTGGGCACAAGTTATTGACAACAGGTTAAGAGTTGTTGATAGCTTCTATAAAACAGGAGAGACTATTGATTTCTTTATCCCATTCTTTACTGGAATGATACCTTCAGATGATTATAGGTATAACAGTAAAGAGCTTGAGAAGATTGAATCTCACAGAGGATGGAGGAAAGGAATGGTCTTTGGGGACCCGGCGGGGAGATTTACCTCGGCGGTTACAAACAAGTCAGTCATATCTATCCTTAGAGACGCTGGTATATATGTTAATTATGAGGAGAGGTGGAAGGAATTCCAGACTCGTAAGACAGCAGTCAAGCAGCGTATCAGACAAGGGGTAGATGTTCATAAGAACTCTGATAACGAATACTTCTCAATGTGTATTGAACAAGCTTCTTATCCTAAGGTAAAGAAACTTGGTGAAGAAGAGATTCGATCTGTAAAACCAAACCATGATTGGACATCCCATCACCGCTCAGCTCTAGAATACTTATGTCTAGGGTTAGAAGATGCGGTAGGGCATCGTGTGAAGGTGAGAGATAAGTTTAGTAGCAACGGTAAATCATTTAGTCCATATGTCAGACGGAGAAGGTAGAAAAGTGCCATTTCAAAATGAAGGTAGTCATTGGTTCCGCAGACTTGTAAGAGAGCTGTATAAAGAATCAGATTATTTTAGAGTGGTGCGTATACGACACGGGTTCTTCCGGGTATACTGGAAGGATGCGTATGTTCACGAGTTGTTCAAAGAGATGCCGTATAAGGGTTATTCAATCTACACAGATAACCCGTATAAGGAATCTTTAAAACTCATGCAAGAGTATGAACAAGACGGTGAACTACAAAGGAAGATTAAGAATTTCGTAGAGGGTTATTCTGATGCAAGGAAAGCTATTAAGCTAAGAACGTTTCAGTTTAAGAATAACAAGGAACACTACGATACAGCAAAACAAATGTATCGAAAAGTTGTTATTAAATAGATAACTTTGTTATCAAATAGATTATGCCTATTAAGAAACGAAAAGGCGGGGGAGCTAGTCGAGGATATAAAAGTACCACAGAGATGATTAAGAACTATGGTACAAAGCGAAAGACAGCAAAGACTAAAGGAGTTAAGAAAGGTCGTCGACCTAGCTACAAAGTCCCAAAGACACCGAAAGCATCGGGTTATAGGTGGGGACGATAAAAGATTAACTTAAGTAACAGGTAGTTACAATGAATCCAAATAAGAAAGAACCCATTAAAACATACGAGATATACTCTGTAGATGGAGATATGTTTACTCCATCAGCAAAAGAATCTGAGGTTGTAACGCAAACAATTGAATTGTTTAGACGCACAAAACAGAATCGTGACAGAGCTTTCGCATACTTTGATGGGATGAATCTCATTAATTATATTGAAGATTCAGTAGAAAGGTTTAATACAAACCTATACCTCCGTGAAGGAATGGAGGACTGGCAGTCCGGATTTAATGACGGGTTCACCAGAAACAAAGTCTTATCTATGACAGGTAAGCTAGCAGAACAAGTTCCTATTGCATCTGCTACACCACGCGGGGAAGAAGATACTCTTCGTGCTCAGATTATTACTGACCTATATCATTACACAGAAGAGCTGGATGACTATGAAACATTTATGAATATGTTCATCCTAGAGCTATTTGTTAAAGGTACAGCTATTGGTTACGAAGATATCGAGTACAAGAAGAAGTATTACCGGGACGTAAAAGGTGTCGGTGACAACATGACGGTCACTGAGAAGAAAACAAAGTGTACTAAATTCTATGCAGAGATTGTTCCTCTTGAGGAATATTACCCTGCAAATGTGGGAATTATGGATGCTAAGAATCAGCCGTATTCTTTCCGTAGAAAACTAATGGACTATGCAGACTTCAAGGACAAGTATGGACACTATGCTAAGTCGAAATTCATTAGTCCGAAATCAAGTGCAGCATCAGCTAATGGTACTATCCCATACTACCTAGACTTTATCACATCGGATGTTGATGAAGGCTTAGTAGAATTGATTTGTTACTATGATTCAGTTGGAGACCAATATGTTATGATGGCAAACGGTATCTGGTTGAATCCACTTGGGACACAAGAGGAAGTACAACCATTGCCGTGGGCACACAAAGAACAACCATTCTTCTCAGCTATCAATGAGCCATTTGGAATGTTCTTCTACGGTAAATCACTTCCAAATAAGCTAAGTTCAATGCAGGATGTACTTAACGTGTTGCAGAATATGATTGTTGACCAATCTCTATTGTCAATCTTTAGTCCATTAATTACCGCAGGGTTTGATGGATTTGAAGATGATATCATTCGACCTGGTCGTCATACATCAATTGATACAGGTGGTCTTGCTCTACAAAGTGCAATCATGCCACTCCAGTTTCCAACACCATCTGGTTTCCATCAGTACATTATGGAGTATACCAGACGCATCATGGAAGAGTCTTCTCTTGACCAAGTCTCATCTGGACAAGCAGGACAGGGAGCAGAAAGAACTACTGCATTTGAAATCCAACAGGCAGCTGCTGGTGTAGCGGCTACTCTTACAATGGTAGCTCGTTACTTAAACTCAGCAATCAAACGGAAGGCTGTATTGCGTATGCAAAACATTTTGCAGTTTGGTTTCCAGCCTAATGCAACAATCATCCCAGGAGTTCTTGCTGATAAGGACCCTAATAAACCATTCGCAACCTTCTCGTTTAACAACACAGAGTTGTCAGAAGGACGTAGGGGTACTCGTGTTCTAGAGCTTTACAGAACAGAAGATGCTGTACCACCACGTGAAAACGTTGCAGCTCGGTCAATCGTTTCTTCAGAAGAACAAGGACGACCAGTAGAGGTAACTGCTATTGCTCCGGAGTATATTAGAAATATTCGTTATGATATTAAGCTAGCACTAGACCGAAGGAAGGAACATTCAACGCTTGCTGACCAAGCTCTACTCCTACAACAGATTCAAGTACTTACTCAAATCGGTGGAGACAGAGTTAATATTGATGAACCACTAACAATGTTGGCCACATCTATGGGCTTAGACCCAACTAAGATTATTCGAGAAGACCAACCGCAACCATCCCCAGAAGGACAGACAGGACAAGAAGGAGTAGGTGGTCAACTACAGGGGGCGGCTAATCGTGCACTAGCACAAGCATAACATGAGGGGATTGTTCAATAAAATACTAAACAAATTCGGTTACTACCGATGTGACATGCCAGATGGCAGTACAGTCACAGAAGCTGATATACTTGAAATGTTTGGAGCTTTCGGAGATAATGAAATCTTCCGTCGTTTCTTACGAGACATGGCAGCACAAGACATTCGACTATATTTCCAGGCCTCTAATGAAAGAGATCGCCAGTTAATTCGTGGCGGTCACGCTAGAGTCCTTTACTTTATATCTCTAATAACTAAATCAAATGAGCGAAGAAAAAGAAACAAAGGATAACTTTGAGTTACCAGAGGTGGAAGACGCACCGAAAGCTGTCTGTAAAGTTAAAGGACCGGGCGAATCCGGATGTGAATCTTGTGAAGGTTAGTCCGTGTCGGTCTTTGAGAAAAGGGTAAATCTCAAACCATATGAATATCCTGAGTTACTTGAGTATGTTGATGCAGTCCGTCACTCTTACTGGGTGCATACTGAGTTCAATTATACCTCAGATATTCAAGATTTTAAAACACAAATAACAGAAGAAGAACGACAGACCGTGATGAATACAATGCTTGCAATTGCGCAGGTGGAGGTTGCGGTCAAAACGTTCTGGTCTGATGTATACAAGAAGCTACCGAAGCCAGAGGTTGGAGCAGTGGGAGCCACTTTCGCTGAGTCTGAAGTACGACACATGGATGCGTATGCTCACCTTCTTGATATACTAGGGCTCAATGGTCACTTCAAAGAACTTAGTGAAGTACCAGCTATACGAAAGAGAATCGAATACTTAGATGATATCTTAACAATTAGTCGTGAAGAGGGGAAGGACAGGTACCCAATCGCTGTCCTTCTTTTTTCTCTCTTCATAGAACACGTGAGTTTGTTTTCTCAGTTCCTTGTGATGATGGCGTTCAATAAACACAAGAATGTTTTCAAGGGACTAAGCAATGCAGTGGAAGCAACCTCTAAAGAAGAACAGGTACACGGCATGTTTGGTATTGATTTAATTAATATCATTCGTAACGAGCATCCTGAATTCTTTACTCCTGAAATGGAACATGAAGTTAAAGAGATGTGCCTTAAGGTATTTGATGCAGAGCAAGAAGTTGTTGATTGGATGTTCAATGGACATGACCTAGATTTCTTAACAAGAGAAGAGGTTCTAGAATTCATTAAACACCGAATGAACAAATCATTGCGAGCAACAGGATTCCAAGATGTGTTTAAAACAAACGACGAATTAGTCGACAAGACAAGATGGTTTGACGAGGAAGTAATAGCGACGAAGCATGTAGATTTCTTCTACAAGCGGTCAATCAACTACAACAAACGTAGTCAAAGTGTAACAGGCGAAGACCTGTTCGATTAAAATATCCTTATTTATCGGTAAGGGGGGTTGACAACAAAACGCTATAATGTTATAATATACCCCGTATAGTTTCCCTCGGCTATACACCCTGTCTTATGGGCAGGGGCAGCGACCTGTACTCTCGGGTTCCCTCCGGGTCGCTACCTTTGCTCGTAAGAGCACTCGCCGTGTGAGGCTCGACTCACCGTGGGCATTACCACGTTAAAAAGTGTATTAGAATTAAGGGGGCGAGGAAGTCATAACAATCATGACAGAAGAGGAAATTCAAGCTTTACAAACAGAACGCGATGAAGCAATCGCTCGTGCTAAGGAGGCAGAAGAAAATGATGCCAAGAAAGTCGAGGAGATTAAAGGGCTTCGCACTCGTGCACAAGAAGCCGAAGCTGAACGTGATGAAGTTAAACAAAAGCTTACTATTACAAAGGACCCAAATGAAGATGGGAAAGACGAACCTTCACTTGCTGATGCAATCCAACAGGAATTAAATCGGCGAGATGCGGAGTCTCGTAAGAAAAACTTTGAACAAGCAGTAGAAGAATTCCGGAAGAGTAAGCCTGAGTTTCAGGCAGACGATGCTGGACTTGTCTTTGATAAGTTTAAGAAGAACATGGACAACTTTAATCTTAGTGGTGTTTCTACGAAAGAGGAAGCTAAAGCTAAGCTTGAGGAAATCTATCGTTTCACAAACTTTAAAGAAGGTAAGGTGGGAGATGATCAATCACCAGAATACGATGGAACACCATCAGGTGGTGGCAACCCTCCAGCAGATACTGAGCGTATCTCACAATCAGATGCTGCTGTAATCAAAGAAACTGGAATGGATCCAGAAAAGTTTAAGAAACTTTCTGAGAAATATCCAGATGCTCTGTCTTCTTTGGGATAGGCAACAAAAATAAATGTTTCAAAAGATTGGTTCACTGGGACGCTTCGGCGGTCCAGTATTGGTTGATCGTGTAATCACCAACTCAGTCGTTGTAGCCATTGGAGATTCTGTTAAGACTGCAAGTGGCTTCGGTGCTCTTGGTACTGCTGGTGACGCTGTCCTTGGACACGTTGTAGCGGTCGTTGGTGCAGACGGACTCAACCCAAAGGATGATGCAACATTCAACGGTAATCTTGGAACAGCTTTCACAGCTGCTTCAGATAACCAAACTGTTGACCAGGTTAAGATGGTTGTAGACGTTGCACAAGACGCTCTATATATCGCAGAGCTTGATGCTGCTGCTGGAACCACTACAGGTTCTGACCTAGCTGGTTATAACATGGACCTCGTTGATGAAGATACTCTCGACGAGTCAACCGCAGCTGAAACTGCTGCTCAGTATTACTCACATGGTTTGGACAGTGTTAAGACTACTCAGGTAGTTGTAAACATTAAAGAATCAGAAGTATTCAATTCTTAATAACCCGCCGATAACTATTTAATACATTACTATGATTGAAATGCGTAGCAAATGGGGCGAGTTAATTAAAGGAACTGGCCTCCAAATCCTAGATGCTATTGACCAAGGAATGGAACTATACACTCCTGGTATCTCTAGTCTCTTGCGAATGGAAACCTCTGACTCAGCTCAGAAACACTTTACTGGTAAGGTAGCTGAAAACCGCATCCGACGTAAGGATGAGGCGGAAGATACTGATGAGTTGTCACGATTCAAGACTTACCTCACTTCAGTAGACTACACTGCATATGCAGCGAAGATTGAAGTTTCACGCGAAACTTTGATGGACCGCGATTTTGCTGGTGTACTCGACGAAGCGACAGACATTGGTCGTGCTTCAAACTTCACACAAGACGAAGCTGGTATCCAGATTTTCAACGGTGGGTTTGATACTCGGAAGGATTCTATCCTTGGTTACCGATACCAATATTACGGAGATGGCGTACCAACATTCTCAGTACAACACGCTACTCCAGTACCGGGCGAATCTGCTCAGTCAAACGCTTCAGCAACAGGTATTGTCCTTTCTGATGCAAACGTAGAAACTGGTCGTCTTGCACTTCGCAAGCAACAGACTGACGCTGGTGGTCCTATGACCATGGGTGGTTCAGAAACTCTAGTACTTCCACTAGCTCTTGAGCGAACTGGTCGTGTTATTACAGAGTCTGAACGAGTTTCTGGTTCTGAGAACAACGACATCAACACTTATAAGGGAATGGTAAACATGACTACTTCTGTACTCATGGATGCTATTAACGATGGTTCAGACACCGCATGGTTCCTAGTCGTACCGGGAGCAACTCGCTTCTACCACGACACACGTGAAGCAATGCAACCTTGGACTGAGGTTGATGAAGACAAGAAGACTCTTACTGTTGGAATCTACGGACGATTCGCTAACTACACTACAGATTGGCGACGTTCATGGGGTTCTAAGGGTGACGGTCAGGCATACTCTGCCTAATGTCTACAGGGGTTATTTTATAGCCTCAAGAAAGATGGTCGTAAGCCGGGTTCGACTCCCGGCTTTTCTTCAAGGCGGGCCTCGCTGCTCGCATGTAATTGCAATTATTACTTAATGAATTCATATGAATATTAAAAATCCATTAGATAAAGACATTAGTCTTTTGTTCAAGGGTGAAACATACACACTTGAAGCAGGTAAAAGCGGGGACTTCTCAGATGAGGTCGCTGCTCAGTGGGTAAACATTTATGGATTTCTATCTGTAGATGAGGCTCCAAGTAAAGAAGAAGATAAGCCCAAGAAGGCTGTTAAGAAGACTGCTAAAAAAGTTGCAGACAAGAAAGAAGATAAGGAAGTAGAAAAAGAATAACATGTTAAACTACGTAACCCAACCTCCTGTAACTGTTTTTGATAATATTACACTAACCAGTGCATACTCAGGAAATGTTGGAACTGTACTAGATGTTAAAGGAATGTCAAAAGTTTCTATTGATGTTGATTACGCACAAGGTGCGTCAGAGTCTGGAAACATTTGTCACTTTAAACTAGAACATTCAACTGATGGTACAAATTGGTACCAGCTTGTCATCGACGATACTAACACAGTATCAGACATTACAGCACGGGAATGGAACATTACAGGTGATGCCACACTCAACCTTATTGTTGATATTGCGTATGATAAGCTACGAATCTCCGCACGAGAATCAGGTGTAGCTTCTAACGCAGGAACACTTACAATGGTGGCAATGACCTCAGGTCTCTAAAAACAAAAATAAAGATGGACCCAAAAGTACTGAAAGATGAAATGAGGATATTTAAAGCTGACAGGTCTGCTATTCTTACGGAGATAAGAACTCACTCTGAAACTCTCAAGAAATTAAACAATGAGATTGACGAAGAGGAGAGTAAGTTATTGGATGTAAAGGAACAGCATGCTAAGTTTGTGACTCAGATACATGAAATGGAATCTGATAAGAAAGAGTTAAGTAAACAACTCTCACAGCTTAAGCAGGACTTGAATACCTACGAAGCAAAAGTAGAGGTGGCTCAGATTAAATATATTCAAGAAGAAAGAAAACATCTTGGACGTATCAAAGAACTTAAAGACGAAGAAGACTCTGTTCTACAGAAAATTGACGACCTTAAGGGTACTTATGATAAGAACTCTAATGTTATCAATACATCTATATCTGAAAAGAAATCACAGGAAAGAGAATTAAACAAGGCGGTCACAGACCTACGAAAAGAACACGAACAAAAACTTAAAGATATAGCAAAATTCAAAGAAGAAGAACAGAAGGCAACTAAGGAACGACTCAAGAAGGAAGATAAAATCAGGGCACGGGAACGTGCAGTTCAGCGCAATGAAAAGACTCTCTCTAAAAGAGAAGAAGATGTTTCTGCGTATGTGAGTGACGTTACAGTTGTGTACTTTAGACTAAAAGAGTTGTACGCCGAGATAGACCCTAGTGTCGATTTTGAAAAACTAATTAATAAAACGGTATGAGTTTCCCATTCAATATAACCAACCCAGGGTTTGTCCTGGGCGGTCAACTCACATCGGGGGAAGCGGCGTTCGTAACGAACCTCGCAGGATTGTCGTACGCACAAGGCGACATCATCTACCATGACGGTAGCAACTTAACAAATCTTGGTGCAGGAACAACTGGTCAGGTTCTACAGACCCAAGGAACCGGAGCAAACCCCCAATGGGCAACAGTATCAGGAACAGGAGATGTAACAGCGGCAGTAGCCTTTGGTACAGACAACGTTATCATTCGATCTGATGGTACAGGTAAGGGGGTTCAAGCAACAGGTATAACTATTGCTGATACAACCAATGATATGTCCGGAGTTGGTTCTATTACAACCAACGAAGCAGCCGCACCAGGTACGCCAGCTACAGGTGAGGTTGTTATTTACGCCAAGACGGACGGAAAACTTTATATAAAAGACGATGCTGGTACTGAAACCGACCTAACTGCTAGCAGTAGTGGGATTGCGAATGTGGTTGAAGACACGACCCCACAGCTAGGCGGCCAACTAGACGTAAATGGTAATGCTATCGGTGATGGTACAAATGAACTTCTAACATTCACGGAAGATGTTAGTGCTGTAAACCATGTTAATATAGAGAACGAGGCTACAGGAAGTGGCCCCATTATTTCTGCTGCCGGGGATGATACAAACGTGGATCTGAATCTCGCAGCTAAAGGTAGTGGTAGTGTCTTAATTGGAGCTAGTAGGGTTCTAACAGTCGCAGATGAAGGGACAGGGAACGGATTAGACGCTGATACAGTAGATGGAATCGAAGCGTCAGCGTTTCTACAAAATATTGTAGAAGATACCACCCCCCAGCTTGGAGGTACACTTGACATGAACACCCAAGAGGTACAAGGAGATATTGTACCAACAACCGACGGCACATATGACCTCGGAACAAGTACCAAGCGATTTGCAGAGGCACATGTCGATAATATTTACGGAGGTAATTGGAATGCACTAGACACTGAGTTCGCTATTATTGATTCTACTGGAGATAATATAATGTACTTTGTCTCAAACACTTCTGCTGTTAATTATCTAGCAACAGAAAACGCGGCGACTGGTGTGGATGTTAAGGTCTATCCAATAGGAACAGATACCAACATTGATATAGACATCTCCGGTAAGGGAACTGGTAATGTTATCTTGGGTAACTTTACATTAGACGGCGACCAAACAGTCGGTGCAGGACAAGACAACTATGTACTAACATACGATAACGGAACTGGACTGATTAGTCTTGAGGCCAACACTGGTGGTGGTATAGCTAACGTAGTTGAGGACACAACCCCACAACTAGGTGGAATGCTTGATGTAAACGGGAACTCACTAGGGGATGGAACATTAGAACTACTCTCGTTCTCTGAGACAGTATCTGCTGTTAACGAATTCACTATTGCCAACGCAGCAACAGGAACAGGCCCGGAGCTACAAGCTACAGGAACAGACACTAATATTGATATTGAACTAGTACCAAAAGGAACTGGTTTAGTAAAGATGACTGGAGGAGATGGATTTGATGCAAATAACCACTCATTCGGTGATTCAACTGAGGTTGATAACGGCAACTCAGGAGCGGCAGATACTATTGACTGGGGTTCAGGAAACTTCCAGAAATCAACAATGACTGGAAACTGTACATACACATTCACAGCCCCGCCAGTTAAAGGACGATTCCAACTAAAACTTGTGCAGGACGCAACCGGATCGCGTACAGCCACATGGCCAGCAGCAGTTAAGTGGCCAGGAGGAACCGCCCCAACACTAACAACAACAGCTAATGCTGAAGATATTATTACCTTCTACTACGATGGTACAAGCTACTATGGAGTAGAAGGCTTAAACTTCTCATAATATGGCAAGCCTTAAACAAATTAGAGATAAGGCAAACTTAAAACTTGTTCCTTTTTGGGGCATGCTTATTGATAAACAACCCCGGTACTTCAATAAACATGGGAAGTTTTTTCAGTTGTTAGTTACATCAAAGTCAGTTGATGGGGAAGATATGACCTGGGCTATGCTACACCCCTCTGACGAGACAAAACAAATAGATGTTGATTTTCCTTGGAGCGACACTATTCCATTTCAGGTACAGGTAGATGAGTGGGTTGGTGATACTACTGGCTTCTCAGCCACAGTTACGGTTGAGTTGTTGAACGGTGATGTGTACCGCCGAACCAGGACAGCCACCGCTATTATTGCCGAACCAACTTTTGATTTATCAGGCGATGAACCGGTGCAACTGACAGGTCGTATTTGTACTGGATTCACTCAGGAGGATACAAATTGGTACAAAGTAATACCAGAAGAAGAATTATAATATGGCAGACATTAAATCACACAGTACACTACCAACAAATCTACTTTCGTATTGGGATTTAGAGGAGTCTTCAGGAAAGAGGTATGACCTGGTTAGTTCACTGGATTTAGATGATGGTAATACTGTTACTGGAACAACAGGGAAAATTGGAGAAGCGTCATTGTTTACAAGCGCTAATTCAGAGTACCTAACTAATTCAACGAGCTTCTCTTTTACTGGCGACTACTCGTATTCATTTTGGATTAAGCTAACCCAACTACCAAGTACAGCAGGGGCAGCATTTGAAATTCAAGATAGTGTTGGAGCCACAACTGCCGGAGTAAACTTGCGTATTGAAAGCACAGATAAGATTTTCTTAGCCTATAAAAACGGAGGAAATACAAAGATCCGTTCCGACAACGCTGTTTTTGTAGCGGGGGACGTCGGAGTGTGGCGTCACGTCGCTGTAACAGTTGACGTTTCTGCTCAAACTGCTGTAATTAAAAAGGATAACTCCTCTTATACCAGTACTGCCGTTGCTACCGGAGCAACATCGGTTGGGTCCGGTCATGCGACTCTATATATTGGACGGAATGCGTCAGGAAACTACGGAGACTACGCCCTTGATGATTTTGGAGTGTGGGATAAAATACTCACATCTTCGGAAATAACTGACTTATACAACAGTGGCAGTGGTTTACCATATTGGGATCCTGACGATATTGAAAACGACAGCACACTTTCAACATCCTTGGTGTCTCACTATAAGATGGACTCCGCTGCCGGCAGTGATAAATTAGATTCAAACACCACCAATGGTAATGACCTCAGCGACCCATCTTCAGTGGCCTCAACCACAGGTATCATTGATAACGCCGCCAACTTTGATGGCTCAACTGACTACTTAAATATCACTGATGCTAACCAAACCGGACTAGACTTATCTGGGGACTGTTCGTTCTCCTTCTGGATTAATCGTACATCCTCAACTGGTGATAGATGGATTCTTTGTAAGTCTCGGTTTGATGGTTCACTACAGAGTTACGATATTTGGCACAATGCTGGGACCATCTACGGACGGTTTTCAGACGATGGATCTAATACAGCTACTAATGTGGTGAACTTTAACACTTCAAGTTCTGTATTAACAGCCTCTACTACTCACCATGTTCTTATCACTTTTGATATATCAACTGAGACAGCAACTGTCTATGTTGATGGTGTAAATCAGGCTGTTTCTAAATCAGGCTCAATGGGAGCTTCGCTGTATAATAACTCAATGGATTTCGTGGTAGGTAGGCGAAACCGAACCACACCAGCCTCATACCTTCATGGTTGGGTAGACGAAGTGATTGTCTATTCAAAAGAGGCCACTGTAGCAGAGGCCAGAGCTTTATATGGATACGGTACTCCACCGCCGTACGGAACTGCTGCGGCAGCGGCCAATAACGCAATCTTCTTCGGAGGAGGATTTTAAATATATATCATGACAAACATAATTTCATCAGCCTCAAAGATTGTATTTATCGCAATGGCTGCCGGTGTAAACGCTGCCTTGTTCACCGGGTTCATAACTGGAGAACAGTATATGGTGCTGGCATCTATGGCATTTACCTTCTATTTTTCTAATAAAGGTAGTAATCAAGCTGAAGACTTTCAGGTCTACGGCGGTAAATAGTTATGGAAAAAGTAACACTTAATTCAATACTGTTGAGTACAGCATTTGTAGCGATATTCTCTGCCGGTGCACTAGGATCATTTGGTGCCATCGTACAGTATCTATACCAGGTTATAAACGAAGAGATAGAGTATAAGTTGTCCTTTATCATTTCGTATATCTTAATGGGATTCTTCACCGGGGTTTTGGCATATGAACTTATGCTTGGATTTCTTGGAGAATCTTATCCTGGTATTGTTCTTATATCCGGATTTATTTTCATGAAGATACTAGCTTTCCTTCAAGAAATTAAACTTCCAGATCTAGTAAGGGTTCTAACCAAGAAGTAGTATGGAACCACTTTGGATTTTTTCAGCACAGGACAACTCAATAGACCTAATAGGGGCCATCATATTCATGTGGGTTGCTATGCGTTCTATTGAGAGGTTATTTAAAAACAGCCTCACAGTACAGGGTAAGATATTACTTGGGATACTTACAGTTCTTTCATTACTCCATGTGTTTCAGGTTGCAATGCAGCTTATATTTGGCGGTCCTCTCGGCACATTTACGTTCAGAATGTGGGACTTCATAAATTATATCACTGCAATATTGTTCTTATTCACAGCTGAGCGAGTAAACAAGAAAGAAAAATACTAATACTTAGATAGACCGCCTGATTACTCGGGCTGTCTATTCTGAGGGTTATATTATTAATATGAAATTCAAATATGCTCAATAGATATTCTTCTGCTGATGAGACAAAAGAAGTTTCTGATAGAGTATTTTCTAGACTAGGAGATGCTTTGTTCGACAAGGTAAACTATGTAAGTAATCCGTTCTCAAATAATGGAGAGGACTATACAGGAACCTCTAGTTTTAGGGGCTGGTCACGAATAACAGATACCTCTAAGGGTAAGTTCTTTGATTCCTCTAAGTCTAGTAGAACTAAATGTGCTTTCTACTTGTTGAACCCGGATGATTTACAGGGTTATTTGCTGTCACCAGCTATCTACGATGACACCTCTAGCTTGAATACGATCACAAGCATAAATAACATTAATGCATATGTGGGATTAAAGTTCTGGAATGGTGATGTGTTTGTTGTTAAACGAGACTACGATCTCCCAGAAACACAGTACAGTACTGATGTTGAGTACGAAGGTTCTTCTTTTACTGAAACCAAGATACTTGAGTTTACTAATACAGGTGAGGCAGTAGAAGTTATATTAGACGGTGAGGTTTTATGGTCTGGTAACGTAGACTTTGGTTGGAGTGAGGGTAATCAAGCAGAAACATTCCTACCGCTACTATCTCCAGTGAGAACTTCCAGTGCTGCTGCGGATATTAATATAGAAAATTTTCAATTTATTCAATCTAAGATTTAACTATGGCTGAAATTCCATTAAACCTATCAGGCTTCTCTGGCCTTGCTGATGGTCATGCTGGTGACGACGACATGGTTACACCTCAGCCAAATCTGAGAACAATTGCAGAGGATGGACAGATGGTCGCAGGGCTGTTCAACCCTTACTTACGAAAGGGTTATATGTCCCCAATAACAAACACTGCTACTTCTGTAACCACAGATGTTTCCCCTGACTCAGAGTTTATTGCTAGTGAGTATGACTTTGTTGAAGGACGTGCATACTGGGCAGACAATACAAACAATATCTACATTGGTTCAGACTTAGGTGATACTAGTTTAGTACAAACACTTACACTCGAAGCATCAGATGTTGCAACATACCCTGACAGGAAGTTTGATGCACTGTACGACTTGCAAGTATACCAGATAAACGGAGAAAGAAAAGTATTCCATGTTGGAAAAGGCTTGACCTTTGGTAAGGTAAATGATGCACAGATTGCTACCGCAGCTACTGCTGATGACTATTCGACCCTATCTATGTCCATTAGAGAGTCTGGTTCTACGCAACCTAGTATTCTCGGTTCGGCAAGAACTTACTCTACATCTACAGGTAATACCTCTGTATCGTATAGTTTGGTTGGAGGGACAGACACTTGTATATGGGCGGTTGTATTCTTAAATGGGGCAGACGATATTCTTACAGCAAACTGGAGAGCTGGCTCAGGAACTCCAACCTACTCAATGACGGAGGTAGATTCAGGTAGTGTAGAAGGGGGTGAGTATAAAGTATTCTATAGGGTGAGTCCAGAAACTGTAACTGCTGGTGAGGTTCGTGTTACGTTCAGCGATGTAAACAGTGACCACCTAATCTATGTTTTTGAAACAGACAACACACACCAAACAAGTCCTGGTGTAGTTGAGAACCTTCAGGTGGCTGCGTCAGGAGCTACTACAAATGTTCTTTTCGATACGAATCCAGTATCTCAAAACCAACTTACAACAGTAGCGGGGTGGCTACAGGTAACTACACTGCCAACACTGCTTAGTGCTTTCACTAACGGTTACGAACAGAGTGGAACTCAGTCATATGGTAGTGATTTCCTTTGTGAAGCGTCACATCTAGACTATCACGGACTACAAATAGGGTACTCTGATCTAGACTTAACTACTTCTAATGACAAAACATTAGTGTGGTCTTCCTCACTAGCTACTGGACAATTCAACTCAGAACTAAACGGGGACTTTGCTTTCATGCGATTAGCAGACAACGGATTTGCTTACGTATTTGCAGGTAATCAAGTACATAAGATTGATGGAAATACAACTGGTGGTACCGATGGGACAATCACAAAAAATGTTCTGCTCTTCCCAGAATACTTCCGTATACCAGACGCTGTTGACTACAGATCAAATCTATACATCGCAGTCCACCAGTATCCAACAACAACAAACACAACCACGTTAAACACATACTCAGGTAAGTGTGGAATCTATGTTTGGAATAGAGTATCAACCCAATTGAGTAGCGCAGACTTTATTGAAATACCTGGTATCAGAGAGATCAAGAAAATCTACGCATCACCAGATGGAGTTATTAAGTTGATTACAATATCAGACAATGGTATAACACAAGTGCGACAGTTTGGTTATAATGACAGCGGTGGTGTGGTATTCCCAGTAGTTAGAGAACTAGGTATTGGTGGATACCCACAGATACCAGACGGATGTACAGTAGCTGGAGATAAGACCATGTGGCTCGCGAACAATGGATATCTATACTGTGAGAAAGACAACTATGTAACTAAACTACATGAGATTAGTGCACCAGGCACAACATCAACTGGACTTGCAGAGAACATTACTTCAGGAGCAGTCCTTTATGGTTCTGATACAGAGACAGCAGATACAGGACTTCGTTCTAATAAGCAAGGTATTGTTGTTTCGTATGACGATAGTGGGGTTACACACGAAAAGATATATCCATTTGATATAAAGACAGGAGCTAATGGTGCACAGACTCCACATCAAGGAGATGTATATACTCCAGTATTCTATATTCCGACAACCTCAGTAGTTCGCAGGGTTAGAATCTACAATGCTCCTGTATCAAGCACAGGCTCAACGGTTATCGCTACTGTAAAGATGTACTTCAATCAAAGTACAGATGCCACATTCCCGAACGGAATGACCAAAAGTATAACACTAGACCAGGCTAAGCGTGGCTATGTAGACTTTAAGGTAGATAAACAGTACGTACATGCAGTTCAACTTGAGTTTGAATGGGCAACTGGCACTGATATAGGAGATGATATGTACATTCCTAGTGCTGGAATTATATTAACAGACGAGGATACTATTAAAACACCTAGTAAAGACTAAATATGGACTTATCCGATATATTTAAGAATGTCAACACGTTTATCGGAGATTCTAGCAATGACAGAGTCAGCGCAGAAGACCGATTCCAAGCAGCAACAGAGGCTACGGCGTGGCTTCTTGAGGAACTTGGCAACGAACATATGACAGACCGGGCAACAATTGAATATCTTCCAACTGTTACTTGGTATAAGATGGACAACCTAACGCCATATCTACTGACCGCAGGGCAGTTACGATACAAAGAACGTGATGACCACGTTGATTTCACACGAGTTGAGCCAAGAGAGCTTGAGTCAATGAATGAAAACAAGCATGCGTATGCTATTGAAAGATACGATGGTGACGCATATCTAGGAATTGTTATTCCTGATAGTGAGGAATACACATATCAGGAGCTTATCGCTCTCAATATGAATGATGGTTATACCTACACAGGTACAAATGCAACCAATATCTCGGGTGAAAAGAACGCTATCCGATTTGATATGCAAAATACTGGACAAACATCATCTGGTATTAAGACAACAACAAGTACAATTGATATTAGTGACTACTCTGAGAATGGTGTTATAGTATTTGAGTACGAAATTCCTGACATTACAGATGTAACATCGGTATCAATTAAGTTTGGTGACGATCTTACTACCGACTATTACATTGGTACAGTTACCCAAGACGTAAATGGAAATGCTTTAGCCGAGGGTGTAAACAGTATAAAGATAAACGTATCAGACTTAACTACGGTTGGTAGCCCATCTCTTTCTTCTATTGAAGAGTGGGAATTCTTGGTCAACCACGATGCCGCCAAGGCGGTAGCTACAGACTTCAGAGTATCTGACTTACGTATTACAACTCCAATATTCCTGAACTTCAAGTATATCTTCTACCGAGTAGGAAAGGACGCATCAGGAACAGACCTTATTGAGTTCTCAGCTACGACTGACGTACCATTCTTTATGGATCGGTACCCACAGTATCGCTATGCTGTAGCCCACAAGACCGCAGGAATACTATTCCGGTCAATGACAGACTATGATTCAGCAGGAAGTGAAGACTCGCAAGCTAGTGCTGCACTACGACGCTTCAGGAAGAACTTCTCAACTGAAAGAGATATGTCTAACTCAGCGTTTAGACCCGCTGGCATCAACTTTAGAAGTCGAAGAATTATAAGACGAAGAAATTAGTATATGGAACCACGAAGAACAGCCGATGAAATACGAGCACAGCTCGCGGCATTTCAAGGGAATACAACATATGACCCAAACAGTCCACTTCCTGGCAATAGAACAAACTCTGCGCCAACGGTAAGTGAATCTTCAGGGACTCAATCTAATGCACTTATTGACGCATTGACAGAAAGACTCACACAACAAGGACAAGGTATCTCTACATCTTCGTCTTCTAATCTACAACAGCTGATTTCAGCTACTATTAGTGAGACGCAGAGAGCAGGAGAATTATCTCGTCAACGTATACAGTCAGAACGTGAGCGTGAACTTGCTTTCGCAAGAGGTCAGGCTGGTGCTACTATTACAGGGGCTCTAGAAGAACGCACAGGTTACGCTACTCAGGTAGTAGCCATAAATAATCTAGCTGAAACTACTGAAAAGTCAGTACGAGATTTAGATAAACGGTATCAGGAAGCCATCATGGCTAATGATGCTGCTACCGCACAACGTGTGGCAGACCTACAGATGCAGAAGCTTGAGTTCTTGAATCAACAGGAACAACAGTTCTATGATAATCTATTTAGTCTTGCGAACTTACAAGAGTCAGCAGCATCCAGAGAGCAACAGGCGGCTCAGTTCAACCGACGACTAACATCAGAGGAGCAACGATTCGAGCGACAGCTAGGATTCGACCTCGATATGTTTGAACGACAAAGTTCACGTGACGAACGCAACAGACTGCTTGAAATTGCAGCTGAATATGGAGTTAATGTTGGACCAAACGAAACGATCGAGTCAATGATTGCTAAAGTTTCTCCATTCGTAGATGAACGTCGACAACTAGAACTACAGTCTATCCGTGCAGATATCAACGCAAGCAACGCACGTGCTGCTGAAGCACTATCACGTACACGTGATGGAGAAGACTTTGACCCTACACACATAGAAGCATATGCACTAGCTTACCTACAGGGTGACACAGCGCTGATGGTAGGACTAGAAGAGATGGGTCAGGCTGGTCCTGTACTACAACGAGTCCAAGCTATCCGAAATGAGTCTGAGAATAAGATGCAAGAGATCGCTGGGCGTGTTACAAGCACTGAAGAGTTCACTGAAGAGGTGTCTAATGACCCTGACATCTACTACAGTGCCGCTGACATAGAACGCTACGAACAAATGTTCCTTCCAGAATGGAGAGAAAAGAATAAGGGTAATTCTAGAACACCAAACGAGTTGCCTGTATTCAGAGAATTGCAGGGTGCTGGTACCTTTGTTGCCCGTTCACTATTAACTAACTAATAAACAATGCCATTAATTCAAAACAATTCGGGAGGTAGACTGGGTTCAATTGGTCGTGCACCAGAACCTACAGTTGATGAACTCCTAAAGGCTGCCTCCGCAGAGGGTGGGGTAGTCGGTGATACCGCAGAACGATTAATGAATCCAAAAAAGTCGTTCTTCTCTACGATGACGGACCGCACATTCCGTACATTGAATGGGTTTATTGACACAATTCAAACACCAATGTATGCAGTTGGTGGGCTGCTTGACCCAACACGCACTATGGGTGAGGCTATTAAGGAGAAAGTTTCTCCTGGTGACGTACTTCTACAAAACAAACCTAGTAAATCTGACCCGTTCATTAACAGAGCTGGGTATCAGGTTGCTAAGTTTGGTGTCGACACACTATTAGACCCGCTTACGTATGTTACATTTGGTGCATCACGTGGTATTATTGGTCTATCTAAAGGGGCAGACGCATTTGCTGGCCGACAACTAGCTGAAGAGCTAGGTAAGCGTGAGGGAATGCGTGTGTATCTGTCTGAATCTGGTGAAAAACTAGCTGACGACTTCCTTAAAGCAAAACGTAAGGGACTTAGGGATACTTACCTAAAGAACGAACGTGTTAAGATGGTCAATAGAGGACTAGATAACGACGAGATTACACGTAGACTAGCAGAACTAGATAACACAGTAGATGATTACTTAATCAAAGAAACATTTGAGACAGGTATGAGTAAGAAGCAAGCGGCTCAAGCTGTTGCTAACCTAGGACGTTATGATAACACTCGTCACCTACTCGGTGAATTCATTGATAAGGGTGGTATTAAGTTCTTTGGTAAGTCTATTCTGTCAGGCCAGCGAATCCGTAAGGTAAATGCAATGATTCCTGGTATGTCAGCATTAGACAAGGCTATGGAACCAGTACGTGGGTACTTTGGTAACTACTTTAGTACCAACTATGCTGGTGGCCAGAGGCTAACTGACGAGTATATTGATGTGCGTAACAAATGGAAGAACATCTACGAAGCTCATCGTGATCGACTATCTATTAACGGCGTTAGAATTAAAGAACAGCTAGGTCTAACCAACGAAGAGTGGGAGTTCGTCTCAGCAGCAGCTGAATACGGACTACGACCCGCTGATTCTAAGGCTGATGATGTGTGGCGTATGCTACACGGTGAAGACCCGGTCAGTGGGGCTATAAGCGAGAACGTATGGAAGGGTGTTACTGAGGTACAGAAGATGAATACGATTGCTCGTGGTCAACTTGTTGCCTCGGGTATACCTGTTCCAGACAGACCAAACTACTTACCTCACTTGCTTGTTAAAGAAGAAGTGGCTAACGTTCCATTTAATCCAGGTGTACTCAAACAAAACACTAATCGTACTAAGTTCGCATCATTTGGTGTACTTAAGAAGTTAGACGGAACAAGAACTCCAGTACAATTTAAGCTAGATGAGAGTGACTTAGGCAAGATGGTTGTACGGTTTAAGGATGAGTCAGGAATATTTGTAGAAAAAACCTTGACTATTGCGGATGCTGAAGAAGAGTTAGGAAAGATGGGAGCGAGACAGTTTCTTCGTGACGAAGAGACTGGGGAGTTGCTTGAGAGAGTTCGAGGTGCGGTAGACGAGTTGAATAGGGCAGGTTTTGAAGGTGTTGAATTTGAATCCAACGCACTTGTTGCTTCGTTACTTGCTTCAGATGATGCTATTCGTGTGTCATCTGCCCGTCATTTTACTCAAGAACTTGCACAGAAGTTTGGTGAGCCAATTTCTAAGGCTCCACAAGGATATGTACAGGTGGAAAAGATGGGTATGCAATACAAAGGTAGGGACTTGGCAGACTTCCTTGTAAATAAGGGTGGTGAACCACTACTATTCCCAAGGGAAATCGCTGAGCAAATTGCCACATTCAGTTCCACTATTCCAAAAGAGGAAGGACTCAGTCAGTTTATGAAGATGTACGACGGTCTACAGAACTATTTTAAAGCTGCTGTTACGTCTATCTTCCCAGCCTTCCATGGTCGTAATGCGTTATCTAACGTTTTCCTTGCGTACAACAAGATTGGACTAGAGGCACTTAACCCGGCCAACCACGCTGTTGCAAGTAAGTTAATGAAGATGCACTACAAGACTGGCGCTTTACAGAAGAAGATGTTGTCTGGTAAAGCAACGACTAAGGAGTACACTGACCTAATGAGAACACCTGTGTTCACAGACAAGACAGGATATCAGTGGTCATGGGGTGAATTGCGTACTCAAATAATTGACAACGTAGTGGCATTCCACCACAAGAATCTTGGTCAGACTGACCAGCTACGATTTGGTATGAATGAGGTGCGTGAAGCATCACGTAAGATGTTTCCTAAGTCTAAGGCTGATAAGATAAAATCAGCCACTGATCCATTAAATCCATTCAATACAGATAACTTACTCTTCAAGTCCGGTTTTGCTGTCGGTCAAAGTATCGAAGACTACTCACGTACTATGCTGTACTTAGCTAACCTACGTAAGACAGGCGATCCTATTATGGCAGCTCGTACTACTAAGTTAGCTCTCTTCGACTACTCTAATCTCACAAAGTTTGAGAAGGAATTCATGCGACGCATTGTACCTTTCTATTCTTTCAGTCGCAAGAACCTTGAGTTGCAGTTTAAGACCCTACTCAATACACCAGGACGTACAGCACAACAGATTCGTGCGGTACAGTCACTTGGTGATTACTTTGCCCAGGATAGTTTATCAGAGGAGGAGTTAGATAAACTTCCAGAGTGGGCTAAGAAAGGTTATAATGTGGTGTCAGACCGTGAAGGTTCACACATTACCCTCATGCGTACACTTGGTACACCAATTGAAGAACTATTTAACCGTGCTGACCCTAAGGAGAACCTTGGTATTGTGTCGCCACTTATCAAAGCTCCTATTGAATTTGCTGCTGGTTACTCATTCTTCCACGGTAGACCAATTAGCGAGGTCACTCAGGCTGACGCATACCAATTTGCACCGGACTATATTAAAGACTACATTGGATACAAGGAGGTTAAGTATACTGACCAGGATGGCAATGAACAGAGTTATTATACTTCGTTTGCCCCTTGGAGAATGTATACTATAAATAACCTACAACCAGTAGGTCGATTCTTCTCTGAAGTAAACCGTATTGAAAAGGCACCAGATGCTACATCTAAGTTCAACGCACTTATGTTTGGTTTCGGTACTCGTGAATTTGATTTAGAAAGAGAGGAGCTAAGGAGAATCAAAGAGAATGAACAAGCTCTCATTGATATTCTAGAACAAGGTGGAGTTGGTTACACCTTTGAAAGATATGTACCTAACCAAGAACCAACACTAGGTGAGCGATAGACACCCCTCTAATTGTCTCAAAATTAGCTCCTAAGAGCTTTAAATACATGATGTGGTACATTGTACCATAAAAGCAAATAGCCCCGGAATCAGACGATTCTGGGGCCTTTTGCGTTTACGCTACCTTGTTGCTGCTAAGCAACCTTGACGTACTTGATTGCAGGTGTTCCATTAACTAGGTACGCTTCAATATCGTAGCCGTATTCTTTAAGTAGGATTTCTACTTTATTGTTGAGCTCAAATAGGTTCTGACTTTCATCATTAATCTTTTTTTGCTCATCACCATAAATATTCTCGGGCATATGTATTACTTTACTTTGTTGTATTTACAACCTTACAAATAATGTCCTCTTCTCTGAGAATCAAGTATGAGATATTGTTGTAAACAATCTTGTGGTGTGAGTACTCACCAAAGAATACCACATCCTCTGCGTTTACAAGCTCCACCTCATTACCAACAGACACAACCAGACCAACATTAGGCCGATCCTCATGCTGTTTCTGTTCTTTAGTAATTCCTTCTTCCTGAATGTCAGCAGGAACCACTATAATAAAACCTCCAAGGGCTTCGTGATTACTCAGATTCAGCAGCTCCGGATTCTGTTGTATCTTTTGTAACTCCTCCTTCATCTGTTCCGTTTTCATTTGGTACTTTAACTAGTTTAACTTCTGGAATAATACCATGTAGGGTATAGTTTAGGATTGGCTGAATAGCAAATCCGTTATCTTCTAGTAGTTCCTTGATCTTCACTGAAACTTCGACCATCTTTGGGTCGACTTCCTGAGTCATAGGTTCTTTATTTTCGTTCTCTTGCATACGCTGTTATTAGGTCTAGTCTTTTTTATTAATAACCAATCCCTCTAAGAATTTTTGAACACACGTTAAAGTATCACAATATGTGTTCACATGCTGGCCGTTGTGATAACCTGTAATCATAAAACCGTTATCAATCTGGCTTACGTTCATCCGGAATGGCTGCTCCTTTACTTGCTCTTGTGATAAGCTGCTTATAGAATTTCCTTCCATATTAGTTGTCTTCTTTATCTATCTTGTTTACAATAATGTAACCACTAGTTAGAATCGCAGTGGCGATACTAAAGGCGTTGGTTACTGAGTGCTTGAATACATCGAATGGTTCGATTACACCAGCTTCTGACAAGTCTTCAAATGAATCTGTCTTGGCGTTGTAACCAACTGTACCACTGTAATCTGTAACACTAAAGTCTATTCCACAGTTATGAGCAATTTGCTTGATAGAAGTTTTACCGAACTCTTCTCCAAACTCTCCCGTGTCACGGGTAGAATTAAAGAGTGTAAGACCACCACCAGTTACATAGCCACTACGCATAGCTGCACGTACAGCCTCAACTGCATCTTGGTACCGGAACATAAGTTCCCGCAACTCTGGACCTGTTGCACCACCAACTTCGAGACGTACAGTACCTGTAGTAAGTGCTGCTAGACGCTTAGACACAGCGTCATCATCAGGATTCTTATCCTTCTTCTTACGCACATCTTCAACTAGTTTCATAAGCTCTTCGTTCTGAGGGTCAGAGCTGACAACAATAGTCTTTGGTCCAGCAGAGTACACTCGTTCTACTTGAGTAAAGTGTTCTTCAGTTAGTTTGCCTGTCAAGTCACCAAGCTTGTCCTCAACTACAGTTCCTCCAATGTAGGTAGCGAGGTCATATAGCGGTGTTGTATCTCCATCCTTAATAGGATACTTAACGATAAGTACATTCAGTGGTACTTCAGGGTCTTTATGGTTTCCGATAAAGAATGATGCAGATTCTCCTGCAAACTCTTGTGCAAATATAACAACCTCTCGTGCTCCACTCTTGTAAGCCTGCTCAAGAATCTCCTTACACTCTGGTACGTGGTAAAGTTTCTTATCAGTAATAAATACATAAGGATTACTGTAGTCAGCTTCACCTGGGCGTACATTACCGAGTGAAAAATCAAACATCTTCTCCTCGATATTGTATCCTGTGTCCTTAATGATATTAGTCTTACCGTTCTTAGAGTCCTCAAGAAAAATCATTCCATCAAGACCAGCGGTTTCAATAACGTCAACTACCTTCTTCGCAAGTTCGGTATCACCACTTGAAGATACTGTAGCAATTTTTTCATAGTCGTCTTCTGTTACTTTAGTTACCATTTCTTCAGCATTAGATACTATAGTATCTTTCAACTCAAGCATTTCTTTCTTTAAAAGCATGGGCTTTTGACCATTTTCAATAGCGTCAAGTCCCATATCCACAAGCTTCTTTGTTAGAAGAATCGTGGTTGAAGTGCCGTCACCTGCCATTTGGTTAGTAGCTAGACTTCCAGCCTTAACCATCTGGATAACAGCGTCCTCTACCTCATCCTCTGAATCAATCATTCGAGCAATAGTAACCCCGTCATTTGTAATCAACGTAAACAAGTCCTTCTCGAACATTACGTTGTTGCCAAGTGGGGTCAATGTCTGAATCACAGGTTCAGCAATTCTGTTGACAGCACTGCGAACCTTATCAGGACTAAGTTTCTCTACAATCTTAGACATCTATTACAGTTTAATTCTATACAAGTACACTGGATACCCAGCAGCACTCCATCTAGCGTTCCAGCTATCCAAATTATAGTTCTGTTCCCACAGACCATTAGCTGAAGTGGCAGACATAATCTTATAATTGTCAAGCATTATTCCAACGTGCCCTATAAATGGCGCGTTGCGAAGCGTGCCTGTAGGAGAGATAATAATATCTCCGGGCTGAGGTTCAGTTACATTTACAAACCTCTCATCATTCTCCATTTTATCCCATAATGTCCATGTGCCTGTGATAATTGGGAAGTCAGGAATTAACTCCCTAATGATATTACTCACTGACTCAGCACAGCCTAATTCATCTGGAACGATATCATCTGGTGAGGCATCTTTACCAAGCGCTGACTCTGCTACAGAACCAAGGTTCTTGGATGGTCCTGTATCTTTGTTCAGCAACCCAATTAGTTTTGATGCTTCACTAATATGGAACATTACTTTAGCAATAATTTCCGTTCTGTTCATATTTTAAAACCTTTATATGTTTTAGTAAGTTTCATTAACTCTTTAGGACTTTTATCCAAAAGGGTTTTGTAGTATTCGTTAAGAGACTCTACGTAATGTACGTCTAACTTAATCTCTTGTTGTTTATCAATTAGAATCTTATCAACAAACTTAGCATCGTACAGTTTCTCTAGTGCCCTGGTGTATTCCGCACCAGCACCACCGAGAAACATATTGCATCTTGCACACTGTGTCCACACATTACGCAGGTCATACCTTAGAAAACCACCACAAGCCGCTGATGGTATGAAGTGCCCGGCATGTCTGTTGTGTCCTTTCAAGTTCTTAGCACCACAAGAGATACAGACTGAACCATCTCTCTTGTGTACAAGTTCTTTCAGTGTACGCCAAAGTTTATCTTTAGCTATCCTTATTGATGAACGACTCTTCTTTCTTATTCGAGTCTTACGCATACTAGTCGGCTTTGATGGTATCAAGTACTTTGTTCATTTGTTTAAATAAACCTTTCTTGTTACCAGTCCTTGCAACTAATGTAAAGTCAACCTCAATCTCGCCCCCTTCAATCTCTGACTGATGCATATCATCAGCCACAACATCGGGATTTACTACACGAATCAGTATTCCTCCTGCATTCTTGATAGCGTCTGCTTCGTTTAGAAAACGTACGTCATCAGTAGCGATACGACGAGAATTAATGCTGTCAATCTTTTTACCATAAGCTCGAACCCAGTAGTCTTTGTCGTCCTTACGTCTGACTTCTGTTCCATAATTCTGTAGAAGATACCGTACTAGCGGCGGCTTCTCAAGGAACAGGTCATCAACCTTACAGTTGTACACGTCAGCAAGTTCTGACAATACATCCGGAAAGTTTTCTTTCATCTCATCAATCAGGGCATCTTTAAAATTAAGCCTATCAAAGCCGTAATCGTTTCTTAGATACTCCGCAACTGTCGTTTTACCCGATTGTTTAAGACCACAAATTCCTATAATCATATTACTTTGTAACTATTAGTTACTTAATTACTTTATTAGTAAGCGGTATACGCTCACCCGTTGACCAGCCCTTACACTCACCAACACACTGATACCGCTGGTATTTCTGTGCTCGTGTGTATGCAAAGCCTCGCTTCTGTGTGCTTCCGCCACAGTGCGGACATTTGTGAGCTGTGTCATTCATGACATTATAGTTTACTTGCGTGTTTGTCCAGCCAAGGAATTGTTTGTGGACAGCATACAGTAAGTCTACGTCACGAATATTATATACCTCCATGCGTTTTAAGGCTTTTTCGTCTCCTGCCATGCAGTCAAACCATAAGCTAATATCCGTATGGAGTTTTTTCTTATTCAAAAGAAACTGTGAAAGGTAGTCTAGTTTATTCTGTGCAAATCTACCAACCTTCTTAGCAACCTTCTTAGTGTCTACTGTCTTGTAGGGTGCTGGCGGGCTTAGATTAAACTTCATGAAGTATTGGTTAGCCATCTTAATATCAAACGAGTCACCATTGTGGGCAACTAAAACATCTGCTTCGTTGAATAGCTTCCATAACTTCTTAACTAACTGTCTCTCAGTATAGTTCCTTCTTGAAACAACCTCTGTCTTACCGTCACCGATCTTGTATGCAAAGCAAAGAAGCTCTGTATCTTTCTCAACTGACAGTAAGTTTTGCTGATACGTACCCCAGGCATAGCCCAGTAACGGGGTATTCTCAATATCAAAGTAAATTACTTTCATTGTTTCGTGTGTACTTATAAGTACTGATGGTTAGTACTGGATGGGCCACCCCCCTTATTGACGCACCCAAGACTAACCACCAGTGTTAGTCTCCCTCAAGCTACTTTCGTAACCAATTATGTAGAGTAGAATCCTAATAGCCTAGGATACTCCTCTGATATTACCCGTCTAGAAAACTTACAGCGTCTAAAGTTTGTCTCATCTATGACAATCTCTCCATCACGCCTGTCAACTACGACGGCATAATGGTAAACACCTGAGCTTGGGTAATAAAAGACAGCAACGTTACCATCAGATTCTAGGTTACTTAGTATTACACTTGTGTGAGGGAGATTAGGAAATACTTCCTGCACGTAAGCGTAACAATTACAAAGCACTCTTAAATCTTCATCTGGTGTTGTATCTTCTTTAACTGCCTCTTCTGTAGAAGATGCTGTCGCACCAAAGTTAGAGGCCTGAGTTGGGGGGATAGCGCCCGGCAATCCCCACTGAAAGCTGGATTCTAATGACTCCGAGTTAGTTTGCGGAGTGCTCCCAGCATGGTATGTGAGTACTTGCGACTCAGTTACATTCAGAAATCCTAATAGAATTCCTATAGCAAGTACTGTTATTCCTATGTGATATAAACATTTTATAAGCCATAGGCTTAAAGCCCGCCGATACTTTAGTAACGACTTCACGCTAATCAGAGACTAGCAGGGGACAGGCTACTGTCCAGGCTGCCGGGTATCAAGTATTACAATTCATATAATAAACTCACACTTAATACCGTCTGACACATACTAATGATAGATGATAAGTCTATCGTGCCATGGTTCGGGGCATCAGAATCGAACTGATTTCTTAAGATTATGAGTCTTACGGGGTACCATTCCCCCAGCCCCAAATGCACCACAGTGCGTCAGGTCACCGTGGTGAACTGCTATTATAGCATATTACTTCCTGTTTGTCAAGAGGTTATAAGTAATGTTACTTAAATGTTCTACTAATGCCTCTCTCTCATCTTCAAGGTCCGGTTGTGCTATGTATCTAGATACGGCCTTGGAGTAGAAAGCGTCAGTGACCGCGTGGTACATCTCATGGATCAGCACCTGTCTTAAATAATCACGCTCTCCTTCAAACCAATCATTCATAAAAGACTGGCTGTACTCAATAAAGATTTCCTTATAAGGATATCTATAGATACATTTAGTATTATCTTTTGAAGGCTTGACGGGCATAAGTTTATGTGCCTGCAATAGAAGTAGGTCCTGAATTACAGCGAGTTCTTTATTTACCCAGTCTTCAAACTCTTTAGTCTGCTTCTTGTTCATAGACATCGTGGTCTGTTAAGTTCTCACCATCGTCATGTACGACAAACAACCCCTTACAGTGCATACCATGGGCGGTCAGAGTATCACGATAGTACTCTAGCTGCTTGGTATACACTTTCAACTTATCATTCTTTAGTTCACGGTTAGTCTTGTAGTCAAGGATGATAAAGTTCTTAGGTTCTTTTACATCATCAACCAATAGACAATCTACTCTACCAACCTTCTTGGTACTAACATCAGAGATAATAACCTCTGTTACAGGTACCATAGTTTTATTGGCTGACATGGAGTCAACATATCCGTGCAGTCTAGATACGGTGTCCCTAACTATCAACGGAACCTTCTCAATATCACCACCCATCAACATAAACTCGACCGCATCGTGTACTGCTGTGCCATAATTGTTAGCTATGGCTGCACCAAGTGACCACTTCTTAAGAATAACATCTTGTGGTTCTCCTGTCTTATTAGACACTGCTTTAGATACAGCGTCTTGGTCAAACGGTTTAGCAAACTGCTTAGCATACTGTGAACCGGACAACAATAGATTACCGTCTACGTCATAGTACTTATGTGTATCATCATTGTAATATACCTCTTCTCCAGTGAAAGTTTTTAACAGCTCGCCATAGTCAGCACGTTTCTTAAGCGGTGATTCACCAAACGTGCTCCATAAATTCTCCAACTTATCCAGCACTTCAGACTCGTTCTCATCAACCTCAAATACTGGACGTATATTACCATACTGTTGAGTGGGAATAGTGGCTTCAATTGTGTATTTCATAATTTCCCTCGTTTATATACAACTGGTAGGTTGTATCATCTTTTGTAATTAAACAGCTTAGAACGCAATTTTGAGCCTCTGAGGGGTGTCTATGAAACCTTGTTGCATTAGCAACTTATTGGTTCTGTAGAATAAACTCATTGAGTGACTCAATAAGGTCAGAGTTAGACATCTCAACAAAGGACATAGGTGTCACGTTGTCAAGAAGCTCCCATAGTTGCATCTCTGGAACCAGTCGCCATGCCTCACGCAATGCCTCAATAGTACCGTCGATGTCTACGTATTCGTCATCCATATTAGCTGGTTAGTTGTTTGAGTGCTTCCTCTTTCTCATCATCGTATACACGCTTGATGTTTCCAGTCTCAACACATCGTTTAATAACTTCATACTGGTAGGTGCGTTCAGTACTACCAGTCTCTTCATCCTTGAGAAGTTCCTTAAAGTCTGTTGGTGTTAATGTCTGTGCTTGTTCGAGCAAGTCCATATCAACCTTTTTGCTAATCATGAGCTTCATGTTGTGATGAGAAGGTAAGTCGTCTGGTGTTAATAGTCCAAACATATCAGCCATTTTCATCATAGTGTTTACTTCGGCTGTGTTAAACCCAATCTCTGGTGACTTCACAGCATCAACAAAAGTATCAGCAAACCCCTCGTATGCTTCTTCTTCTTTTACGCGGGCAAACTCTTGCCCCAGCTCTACAAGAAATAACCTGTAGGCTTTACTTAATTCAATCAGTGTCTCCATAAAATGCTCTGTCTAATTCATCTGCATACCAATGTCCATATCGAATCATAAACCCTGTTATAAATAGGAAGAAATTTCCCAGGGCATAATTAACTAAAGCAATTGGTAACGTAAGAATTAATGCTACTTTTCTAAAGAATAACTCCATAGATTAGAAGTCATCCGGGTCTTCTTGCTTATCCTCATCTACAACTTCACCACCTGTTAGCTCTGCCATTTGTTTTTCAAGCTTGGCCACACGTGCTTCAAGTGCTGCACCTGGCTTTGGCAGTCCATCTACTAGCTGGAAGTCTAGATATTCTCCACGTTGCTTGACACGAATGTCAATGGTGTCACCCTCTGAGTATGCAAACTCAGTATCTTTAGGGAACCAAGCATTAATATATCGGTCATTAACGTCAATGCTGTTACCGTCAATGTCATTTACTTGCTTCTCTGCGATCTTCAAACCAACGCTCAGTTTCTCTCCGTACTTAGTTTCTTTTACGTTGGTGTATACTTTAGTTAATGTTACTTTCATAATTAATCTTCTTTAATAGGATTAGTTTCGTTAATAAAAATCTTCATCGTCTTACCTCCGTCTTGCATGGAAATCCAACAACCGTCGATATCATAATTTATATAATGTCGGGCAACACCACGCTCTATAACTTCAATTCTTGTTACACTCTCCGGCATAATCAAATGTATTTAGATAACTCCTCAACAGCTTCATCAAATGTAGCTCCTAGTTTAACTAGAAAGTCCACGCTATTTCCTTTTGCTGGGCAACCGTGGCATTTAAAACCACCTGTATATCTACCACCATTAGGAAACAGACAGCAGCTTGGTGTATTCTCAGCATGGAAAGGACATTGTATCTTTACTACTCTATTTACTCTAGCATTACCTACAATGTAATGCAGAGGTACATGTCTACATGCCTCTATAACTTCTTCACTATACTTAGAAGTCGTCTGGGTCATACTTTCCATTAATTACACCTGTTGCTAAGTCAATAGCATAAGTCTCCTTGTGCATAGGTCCTTTATTTTTCTGGATATCAACCTCAAGTCCTAGCGAGTCCTCGGTTGGATATAGCATAGCAACTATCTCAGAGTCCTGCTCAAGAGAGCTTGAGCCTTTAAGGTTCTTGAGTGTTGGGCGTTGACCAGTATTCACCGCACTGCGATTAATGTGTGTGATTACTACTACAATCACACCGTTCTCTTCTGCGCAATGCTTTAGGCTATGCATCTTCTGTGAAATGAGTGCCTCCTTGTTTGCAGTACCACGGATGAGGTAATCCATATGGTCAATGATTACAAGTCGTACATTGAATAGGCGCTTGGCTCTTGCGATAGTTCTCTCAAGGTCTTCAAGCTTAGGCTTAGCCATGTAAACAGGTAACTGCGATACCTGTCGACCTACCTCAGCCCATTCAGCCTTGGGTGTAAACTGCATTTGGTCTTGCGTTTTCCCAAGTAAAATCTGTAAGAACCTGCGTCCTAGTGAGTATACACCACGCTCAATCGGTAAGAATAAGGTTGGTATATTCTTCTCAGCAAGTTCCTTGATTACATTCAATGAGTATGTGGACTTACCTGCGTTAGTCTCGCCTGAGATAACGACAAGATTGTCACGCTCTAGCTTAACGCCGGGCAGTAAGTCAATCTCTAAGTAATCCATCGGGTCATCCATTAACTTCTGGATAACATCACCAAGTCCTGAAAACTCATACTTATAGAATGGTGTCGACTTTGCAAAAACATCCCGTAGTTCCTTTGGGTCTATGTTAAGAATGAAATCATTTGCATCCTTAATACCCTCAGGGTACTTGACGTTTCGACACTTCTCTGGTCCAATAGCTTCTGCTAACTCACGAGCCGCTGTCTGCCCCGGCTCATCATTATCATAAGCAATCCATACAGACTTAAGTTTATCCATCTTCTCAACCCACGGTCTGTAAGTGTTAGCTCCAGCACCGGATGATACTACATTTTTAAACCCAGCCTGCCAAAGACTCATGCAGTCAAACTCTCCTTCCGCGATAGCAACTGCACCGTCTTTGTCCTCTGCTATTTCTAGTCCTTCCTCGTGGTATAACCATATCTCAGCGTTAGCTTCACTTGTATACCGTGTGTCTTGCTTGCCAAGCAAACGATACTTAAAGTTAATGAGTTCACCATTCTTAAAATTAGGTATGGCCACAGCATTTCGTGACTCGTCATATCCTAACTGGAAGTGTTCAATAGTCTCTTCTTCTAGCCCTCGTTCTTTAGTTAAGTAATCCCACGCTGGGCTACCACGTAGGTTTGCCACATATCCTTCAAGTAATGTAGGGTCAGGTTTAGTATACTCAACCCCAACTGCTTGTTGTAGTGACTGTATCTTAGCTCTAAAGTCTGTCAAATTATTTCAGCTTACGTCTAGTAAGTTCTTGTGCTGCGTTCATAGAGTGTTGATAGTACAAAGACTTAACACCACTACGCCACGCTTTAATAAGGAGTCTGTTAATCTCCTTTGGTGATACACTAGGTGGCACCATAATATTTAAAGACTGCCCTTGGTCAATAAATTGTTGACGGTCAGCAGCATGTTCGATTAACTTCTCCTGGTCTACCTCTGCAAAGGTGCGGAACACTTCTTTATGCTCATCTGTAAGGAATGTGAGGTGCTGTACAGAGCCATCGTTATCACGAATAGACTCCCATACTTCTGAGGTGTTCTCTCCCAGACTCTCAAGTAGTTCCTCCAGCTGTGGGTTACGTACTGTAACCTTCATTTTAGCAACATCTT
>CERH01091759.1_pt1 | contig 54464 bp, 101 predicted proteins | sample 530991 | NCBI WGS metagenome assembly CERH01 (sample SAMEA2621191, study PRJEB7988) | marine metagenome | biome: marine biome (ENVO:00000447); feature: mesopelagic zone (ENVO:00000213); material: "saline water (ENVO:00002010), including plankton (ENVO:xxxxxxxx)" | depth 800 m | reverse complement strand
AGACATGCCTGTAAAAGCATCCAATGCGCTTGCAATGGTTGTTGCAGACTTCGAAGAGTTCTATACCGTTGTAGACCGTCTCGGCATTCGCGTTCTGCGTGATCCTTATACCGCTAAACCGTATGTTCGTTATTACACCACTAAACGTGTCGGCGGTGCGGTTACGAACTACGAAGCCGGTAAAATTCTGAAAATTGCGGCTTAAGGAGTTTTAAAATGGCTGTACGCGAAATGGTTACTCACGGCAATCTTCTCCTCGCTTTTGAGGGCGACATTGCCACTGATACCACCACTAACGGTTTCATCTTTGACACTAAAGATGCTGACCTTGGCGTGACTTTCTTCATTGCCGCAAGCGCATATACCGATGGCACTTACAAGCTGACCTTTACTGAAGGTGATGACTCCGGTCTTTCCGACGGTACTACGGTTGGCTCTGAAAAGATCGTCGTTGTTAGCGGTTCTGATGCTGTTGACACTGGTGTAACCGCTGCTACCGCAGATGGTGACTCCTACTTTAAAGCCGGTGTTCACAGCACCAAGCGTTATGTGCGTCCTAACATTGTTTCGACTGGCACCACGACTGGTGCAACCATCAATGTTTCGTGCATGTTGAACGGCGAAGTTCTGCCTGAATAATCTAGCACGGGAGGCTTTCGGGCCTCCCTACCTTCTTTCGGAGTAAATTATGGTTAAAGTCAATATCCTCAAGTCAGGTCTATTTGCGTTCGAGGGCGTTCATGTTAGAATGGTTAAAGAGGGCGAAGATGATCTAACTCAGAAATGGGCTGATCAAATCTGCGCGACTGCATGGGCTGAATTTGCGGATGTCGAAAAACCATCTATTGATGTCGAAATTGAAGACACAAAAGCTGAAGTTGTCGAAAAACAAGAACAAGATAAAGAGCCGGAAAATGGACCTGATTGGGAATTTGTGTACTCAATGGATGATAAAGAGACGCTAGACGAATATGCGGCTGAATTTGGCGTTAAGCTTGATCGTCGCAAGTCTCTTGGTAAAATGAAAGCAGCTTTCAAGGCCGACTTTAAAAATGCGTAACCTTAAAGGTGGGTTGCGTGATATATAGATAGGGTTTCAATGTCCGCTGTCTTCAAAAATGACTATTACACTGTAACGGTAGCTCCTGCTGAGTTGCCGGTTACTGTTTCTGAGTTCAAGGAATTTGCCAAGATTTCCTTTGACGATGAAGATGCGCTTATTGCAGCGTATTTGCAGACAGCAACAGACTTGGCCGAGGCATACACCGGACGTTGGTTTGTTGAGCGTACAGCGCGTGGTGACTTTCAGACATTACTTTGCACTCGACTTGAGCAAGGTCCATTCATCCAGATTAACAAATCTCCATTACAGTCCATCACTTCGGTTGAAACGTGGAATGAATCAACTGAGTCTTATGACGCTTTCACGGATTACAAGCTAAAGGATTATATCACATATCCCCGCTTGCTGTTTCCTAATTCGTTTCCAGATTCAAGCTGGTGGCTACATGGAACGGAGTTGCCACGTCCTATTCGCGTAACGTTTGTTGCTGGTTATGGTGATGCTTCTGCTGTTCCGCAACCGATTAAAATAGCCATAATGATGATGTCGAACGCACTATTTGAGGATCGTGGCGATTGCGAGTGTGCTGAGTCAAAGGGTTCAGTCGGTGGAGCGGCTAGGTCTCTGCTTGCACCATATCGAATCTTGGAAGTGTTCGCATAATGGCAACGTGCCGAAAGAAGAGATTCCCAAAACTGGAAATTTGCACCGGTGATTTACGTCACCCTATTTCAGTGCAACGACGTGATTTAGTTCCAGATTTTGACAACCCGTCTGGCGTAGAGACGTTTGTTGAACTTTACCGCCTATGGTCAGCTATCGAAACGGTAGAAGGAACTAAGCGGTTTGCGGGTATCGCGATTGATGACCGTGCAACCCACCTGTTCTATGTAAGATTCAATTCTTCTATCGTTCTTCCAGAAGACGGAAACCACTTCATAGACTACAACGGAAAACGATTCAGAGCGCTGCGTGTCACAAATGACGGTGAAGATAACCGTTATCTGATCGTGCAATGCTCTGATCGTGGTGATGATGATGTAGATGGGTCTAGTTCTTAAAAGAAAACCCCGACCGAAGCCGGGGAAAGTATCAAGCTTTGTAGTTCCAGTTATTGCCGTTGGTTCCTGATGGCATTTTCCTCACATTTTGAATGTGGTCAAAAACATCGTCAACAGGAATATATCCAGCAACGTCATCGTATTCAGACAATTTGCAGAAGTTTCCTTCTTTGTCCCAGACTGCAATTTCAGCATTGGACGACATTTTGTATCCATCTGTGGTGAATTCCTCATTGCGGTTATCGCAATAGTTACCACTTCCAAACTGAACGCTAAAGGTAAGTCCATTGTCGAACTCAACATGGAAGCCTTTATTCATGCGGACTGCAATTTTAGACATTGTTCATCTCCTCGGTTGGTTGATGTCATTTTTATACGACAGCCGTCGTAACGCGCCAACAACAAAAACACCAAATGACAAACTTTTTTTGATGTCGTATATTTGACCTATGAAAATCACGACAACCAAAAAGACAAAATCGGTTCTAATTGAGATTCCTAAACATGTGGAATATCATAAACAAGGTATGCGTGAAGCCTTGATTGACACGGTTGATATTGTTGGGCGTGAGACGGAGAACTTAACAACTAAGCAGCGTAAGACAGGACGGGTTTATTTGCGTCGTGGTCGTGAGCATCAGGCATCGGCAGCGGGTGAACCATTTGCTTCTGAGACTGGACGTTTGCTGAGGTCTTACAATGGTAAGGTTGCAAGCTGGCATACAATGAGAGTTGGTTTCAGTGCGGAGTACGGAGAATTTGTTGAGACTGGCACCAGTAGAATGCGCGCACGTCCCACACTGATTCTGGCGATCAACAATACTGTTGGCGACACAATAGACCTATTTTACCAAAGATTTAAAGAGCGGGCAAAAGTATGATCAGTCCAAATGATATAGTGAATCACATGCGCAGCTATTTGCCTGCTTTCACTGACAAGTTTAGCGTGACACTCACTGGAACGGCAACGTCAGACGGATCAACTGTGACAGTTTCGTCTACCGCCCACGGATTGACTGTTGGTAAAAAGGTTGTCATTTCATCCGGCAAGTTTGAGAATAGCATTGCAAGCGCGGTTGATAATGGAGATGGAACGGTAAGATTTACAACAAACTTCGATCATGATCTTACAGCTCCACAGCAAGCACTTGATTCCACGACGCTAGATATTGATGGTTTCAACGAATCGGTATGGAACACAATACACACTATAGTTGCGGTTCCGAATCGTCGCACGTTTGAGATTGAGTTTCCATCGGGGATTGACACACTTCCAACTGGTTCAGGTGTTTTGCTTGAGGGCCGATCTGGCCTTGTTGGCATTCACACAGTTGCAACAGTTCCAGATGCAAACACGTTCACGATTGATGTAAGCGGTTATCCTTCTTTCCCGACTGGTGATATTGCCAGCATTGAGCTTGTTCGGTCTGTCAGGGTTACCGGGGTTGCAACAATTGACCACGCTCAGTCTATGTATACGGAACAAGCGGACGCAAACACTCTTTGGGCGTTCGTTATCCCTACTGACGTGGATGTTTCAAAAGACCGCCACACTATGAACGATTCGGTGGCCTCTTTTTATCCGGGGAATTTGGGCAAACAGATTTTAATCCAGAACTTTTCGATTGTTGTTTTTTTTCCGACCGCGAATGATGCATCAGGTTTTGACGCTAAGACACTAGGCTACACTGAAATTTACCGTTCCCTGTATAGTACGCTGTTTGGTTTCGAGTTCACCGACCCGGACACACAACAGAAGTTCGTTCCTGTATCTAATGGGTTCGGCAACGGAATTCGAAACAATGCCTACAGCACGATTGTATACGACTTTGCGCTACCTTCAGTTATTACCTTTGAGGGCAACGGGTGGCAACTGCAGCCTGATGTGGCTTTCCGTAATGTAGTGGCCAATTGGGACCTGAACGGCGATGATATGTCAGAACTTGATTCGTCAATCGACCTAGACGATGAACCTCTGCCATAGTTTACCTGCAAGTAAATTATTGATAGAAAACACGAATTACCTACAAAACTTTACCTATAAGTAACGCAAAAAACTTCTTGACGCATAACGTTTGATGGCGTAAAAGTTGGTTTAGATGTTGAAGCATGTAAGCTCATGTAGACGGTGAATGGCCTTCCAGACCCTTAAGAGGGAAACCGATGCGGCGAAAGTCAGGCAATGCGAAGGTAGGTGGAGTTAGCGACCATCCAACATCTAGCGGGGGAGGCCACGGAGCACATAGTTCCCGCTATATAAAAGGAAATGCGTGGTAGCCGTGATGTAACGTAGCGGAATTAAGTTTCAGGCTGGTGTTGACTGGTTAATCCCATAGCCAGAATTAAGCTCCACAGTTCCAGCCGATGCCTCCCGATTGTGGTGCATGGGGGTTAAGTAGTGGGTTGATGTGCTGGCAAGCAGGGTAGATGTTTATTCCCGGTCCAGCGTGAGGAAATAACCAGCCAGATAGGCAAAGGTCACGCCACATCACCCGCCCTTAGAAATGACAAGATCAGGCGAAGGATTAGCCTGCCGTATGAGTTGCACCGGATTGCTCTACGCCATGCCCTTGGGGTCTTGTCTTTTGTGAGGCTGTGGAAACACTCGAAAAAGCAGGTTCGGATAGTGGTCGAGTATGTAAAAATACAGAGGACGCTCCTTGGAAGGCCGAACGCCTCACTTCAAATACACCCCTGATAAGTGGGCAACACATGAATCAACATGGTGACATCAAGTATTCTAGATTCTGCTTGGTGTTGGGGTGATCGAAATAAAGGAGAATGAGATGAATAAACTTAAATTTCTTGCTGTTCCATTGGTGGCTATTGGCCTTTCCGCGTGTAATGACGCTGACATTGCATCAAGTAACCTGTCAAAAGCTGCTGACAACTTTGAGATTGATCGTCGCATTGTGTTCTACAATGGGATCACAAGCGAGTATATGCTTGTAATGGAGGGCAAGTGCTCTCTTGGAAATTACGACAAATCAGGTCAGTTGACCGTGACTTGCAAGACTGGGCCCGGTCAGTACAAGAAGAACTTTCTTGGCCTTTCTGACAACGTAACATAATTTGCTGAGCAGGTTGATTCTGCAAGTGTTAGCGAGTACCATTACCGTGTAACCTTCAAGCCGCAATCAATCATCCCATATATTGACTTTCGTGGTGATCTGGAAGAATTGACGAAATAGTGCCGGGGAAGTTCGCCTTTCATTGCGATGATAGGTACAACAACCAAAACATTTCAGGTTTCCAACCCTGTTTTGTATTCGGCTTTTGGGTGGGGGTGACTATTTGGTTGCGCCCCACCATTTAATTTATGTCAGGGTGGAGCAGTGGTAGCTCGTCAGGCTCATAACCTGAAGGTCGGGGGTTCGAATCCCTCCCCTGCCACCAAACTAGGTGTAGCTCAGTTGGTAGAGCTCTGGTTTTGGAAACCAGAGGCCGCAGGTTCAAGTCCTGCCACCTAGACCAATGCCACTGTGGTGAAATGGTATCACTCCTCTTTTGTAGTGAGGTTTTGTAGGTTCTATTCCTGCCTGTGGCTCCAACTTAGACAGAAAGAAAGTAGAAAGACATGATGTACCTAAAGACGAAACACTGCGGAAATCTTGAGCTTGTTCAGGAAGCACGCAGCGTTCTAAAAACACCAAATGGAACAATTTCTTTTGAGACTCCATCTGGTGGACTGTGTGAAATCAACCTCGTGCTGCACGAAGATATGGGAGAATTTCTTGAATATGAGGCGTTTTCTGTTTTCGTGATGAGCGAATCAGGAAAGACTATTGACTCTTATCACGCCAAACATTTTTGAGGTTGTGTGTGATGAAACAGATTGAAATAACCCAGCGAGTAATTGATGAAACCGAGTCTCTGACATATTCTATTGCGGAGGCTGTAAATCAATTGAGAACGCTTCACGCTGAACAAAAAAGCGACAAGTCTTTTGATGCACTAGAGGATATGATGGAGGCCGAAACAGCCGCTGACGATCTTTTGTGCCTCTTAGATATCCTTCAAGAAAAGCTGAAAGCCTAATGCAAGAAGGCCGCTCTAAATGGGCGGTCTTTTTTATGCATTTTCTTGTTGACATGTTTCGCCATACGTCGTATAACATACTTATCAACACAGAGGAGATAGACAGATGAACACCAAAGCAATTATCGTTAGCCTTAAAAATAAAAAGAAACTTGAGAAAAAAGGTTTTATCGTTAAAGAACCTACTTTGCCGCCGCACCTTGAAAAAATCATTAAAAAACGTGCCGATGAAATGGCTCAGTTCGATATGTACGAAGTGACAGTTAATCTGGATATGTATGATGACAACCACCCAATCCATGCGATCATTTAAAGTTGGAGATAAGGTATCAGTTAAGCTTGCACAAGGAACATTCTACGGAGTAGTAAAGTCTGTAATGCCTAACTATAACTGGACAAGCGAAACGTGGTATAAGGTAACTGGTCACGATCCAGAGCCATTTGAAACAATAGCAAGACGTTTAGCCTCGCAATAGCGGGGCTTTTTTTTTGTTGATTCTTTGTTGGAAATTAAGTACTTTATATAAGTCATTGGAGATTGATGGTCGTTTTGATTTAGATTGGAATCATTACCGACCCTAAAAGTAAAAGGCAGTGTTCGAAGCGCTGCCTTTTTTCGTGGTTGATTTTCAGATAGAAACACCCTATAAAAAGAAAGCGGCGACAGATGCTATCAACATCGTGCCGCCAGACAGACACGGTTTTTGGAACGGTTGTTTCCGCGTCTGTAAAAATGAAGATACCAGAATTATCTATAATTTCAACTTGTATCGTCATTTTATCTATAAAAACTTTCCCATATCGTTTGGTCGTCGCGATGCTAAACAAGATGACAATTAAATTCCGCTCTGCTTGCCAGCAACGGGAACCTGCAAACCGGCACCACCGGGGGATTTTGCTTTCTAGGTAGAGTTCCACCCCACTGACCACGGGGAATAATCTATCTAGGATTTGTCCGATCCGCTTAAGGGACATGGGAGTTCGTGAGGAAGGTAAGCCTTGCGATGCGTCACACTGGCGCAAAAGGGAAACGAAGTATCCGGCCTTATGGCTTCTCGTGGTCTGAGACTGCAAAAAAGAACGGTAATTTCTTTAAGATTGCAGGGAGAAAAGGCGGTTAATAGTATCTGAATCAAAAAGTGTTATGTTATAACATTACATTTACATCCAAAAGAAAAGACCCTCCGAAGAGGGCCTATCTCTGGTCTGGTAATTAGCTGTATGAAATTATCGTGAAAAACTCAGCGTCACACACATCACCAGTATAGTTGCCATGCCAACTTTAAACGAACGTTTATCACGACTTTCTATCCGACATAAACATACGGCAATAAACGTAACCTGTCAACAGAAAAATCACACAATCAAACAAATTATTGAATGTTCTTCTTTTGTGCTTCATAATGCTGTGGATTGAAACGAAAAGAGAACATTGCGCAATGATCTCCGCATATGAGAACAAATCAATGAAGCAAAACACAATTACTCTTGTCAACAAGAGTGACGTGATTTTGAACGGTGTAAAGCCCGGATCAACAATCATGGTAAAGGCGGACAAAGACGGTGTTCCGCTAGATCGCTATTGGCGCAACCGCCTGCGGGATGCCGGTATGGATGGCGCTGTTGAAGTTGTTAAGTCTGTAACTACTAAAAAGAAGGCTGATTCGTAATGGGTTCACCCTCAAGTAATCCCCGCGGAAATATTCAGCTACTCCAGGCACCTCTGGTAGATGCGTTTGAGGATCGTAAGAGCCTTATCGTATGCCAGACGGGCACGGGTGGCTCTGCTACATCTGGTGCGCTCGTTACCGATGTTCACCTTATGACACGCGCCCAAGTCCGCGCCGCTTTTGGTGAGGATGAGGCGTATCATCGAATCAATAACTGGTTCCTTGGTGTTAACAAAGACAATTCTGTTGTTATTCCGAAGCTTGATGTCATTTCACTTGATCCGAATGGTTCAGGCGTAGCGGCAACCGCTGAAATTGCATTTTCTGGCACTGCGACTTCTGATGGCACTTTGCGTATCACCGCAGTTGATCAGACTCAGTTCCAAGTTGATGTATCTGTAACGACTGGCGACACGGCAACGGAAATCGCGGCTGCTGTTGATGCTGCATTCGATGCGCTTGATTACGTGCCTTTCACTGCGTCAAATGCTACCGGAACGCTAACACTAACGGCTGATGATGTCGGATCACTAGGCAACACCTACGGCCTGAAATACGAGAACGTAGATAATTCTGTTGCTGGTGTAACTGCCACGCTGACAGGTTGGGCCGGTGGTTCTACTGATCCATCATTTACCGGTGTGTTTGACGTCATCGAAGGCATCCGCTACACCTCTGTAAGCTGGCCTGAAGGTTGGACTTCTGACCTTGACACCGCTACTGACTATTTCAGCGCACGGTTCAACGCTTCCAATCAGATTATGGATGGCGTTGTTTTCCACGGATTCAGCGCAACGGTAGCAAATGCCAAGTCCAAGGTTGCATCGCTTAACGACCAGTCATTGGTTGTAGGCGGCAACAACAAGCTTGACACCGCAACGCATAAAGGCCCCGCAATACTACAGCCTGCTGACTGGATTTTGACCTACTTTATGTCGGTTGATGACAAGCGGCTTTCGACTGGATCGCAGATTGCGGATCGTATCACGGCATCAAATGCACCGAATGATGCGACTGGTGGACCAGCTTTGGCTTCCCTGCCGTACTTTAATACCCCGCTTGCGAATGCTCCGGTAACGTCACCAACGAACCTGTACACCGCGACTGAACAGGTTGAGCTTGAGAACGCTGGTTTTACAACGTTTGGTGTTAACCGCGCTCTGAATACGATGATCATGGGTCCGGTTGTTACTACCCGCACCACTGATGCGGCTGGCAATGCAAACGATAGCTTCTTGTATCTGAACTATGTTCGCACCGGTTCGGTTTGCCGTGAGATTTTCTTTAACGTTTTGAAGTCTAACTACTCGCAATCACGCTTGACTCAAGGTGATCTGGTTCCGGGTCGGTCGATTGAAAACGAAAACTCAATTCGTGCCGATCTTCTGGATATCTACCAAGTTCTTGCGGCAAACGTTCTAGTTCAGGCTGGTCAGGCTGCTGTAAAGTATTTCAGCGACAACACAACGATTGATGTAACGCTTGCAACCGGCTCTGTTGCGATTAACGGGCCGCTTCCGATTGTCACTCAGATTCGTGACGTTAACTACAACTTGGCGCTTGATTTTGATATCAGGTCAAGCTCAACAACTATTACTCTGTAAGGTGATTGGGTATGTCAAAAGCACTATCTAACGGCTCCGTCCGAGTTAATGGCGAAACTGTTTACATCATCCCCAACACCCTTATGGTAACTGGTGGTTTTGGTGAAACTAACGTTCGGTCAACATCTGGCGGCGGCGACAGCATTGAAACGGTTCACTCTGTAAATGCTGAGACAAAGGTGGGGGCAATTAACTTTTCCCTGCCTAACACGTCGGATTCTGCTGGAAAAATCGCCGCATGGAAATCTACTCCGGGCGAATTGGTAATCCAGTATGTGGATAGCGGAATTCAAATGAACATGTCTACCGCGTCCCTCTCGAACGATCCAGAAATGAGCCTTACTTCAGACGGTGATATTCCGCTTGAGTTCAAAGGCAATCCGATTCAAATCGGCTAATCAGACATAAAGGCAGGAAACCACTATGTCACATATTGATGGTAAAATGATCTATACGCTTAAACGTCCCGTTAAAATGCCGGTAAAAGGTGATTTTCGGGAAGTTGAGTTTGTTGAGCTTTCTGAGTTTAACGGCAAACATTTTGAGTATGCGGATAAGCTTGAGTGCGCCATTACCAAGGCGTTCTTCGACATGCGCAAGGTCAGTGAAGAAAGAAAACAAAAAGAAGAAACCGGCGAAGAGGTTAAAAAGTTCACTGATCGAACAGAGGATGATCACAAGCTTGAATCGGAAGATATGAAAGATATGATTGATGTTGCCTTAAAGGTTTCATCGGTTGATCGTTCTGCTTTCGTTCATAACTTCAAGAAAATGGTGACATTTAAGAATGCACCTCTTGCCTTGGTGGAAGGTGAGGTTCCAATGACATCTGAGATGTTTGAGGAACTAAACCCGAAAGACATGGTGGGTATGGCAGTAGCCTATTGTGCAAATTTTACTATCGGATTGGATTTTCTAGACGAAAGTGGATCGAATACGTCTATGACACAGTCTACAGAGCGGAAGGCGCTTTAAGTTACTCTGAAGTTGACTATATGTCTGTCTATCAAATTGAAGTAATAAGAGATAGGCAGACAAAAATAATACGTGATCAAGAAGCCCGGATGAAAAAGAAATAATGAGCAACTCAATTGAGTATATTTATCAGGTAGTTGACAGGTTTTCCGGGCCTCTTAACGCATTTGAACGCAAGGTAAAAAAAGCCACTCGTGGGGTTATTTCCATGGGTGAGAGGCTACAGAGAACCGGCGATAAAATGCAGAATCTTGCCGGTGCTGTTGGTGGCGCTGCTGTGGGCGCTGCGCTTACTAAGTTCGTTAAGCAGTCGGTTGCGGTCGAAGATGCTCTTGCAGACCTTGTGCGCGTAGGTGATCTAACTGATTCTCAGCTCAATGCAATGGAATCGTCTATGGAGGCTCTATCAGAAGAGCTTGGCAAAGACAAAGTAGGTCTATTGCAGCAAGCCTTTGAGGGTCTGAAGATGGGCATACCTCTTGAGGAGCTTGATGATTTTGTTAAGCTTGGTGCGCGTACTGCTGTAGCTTTCGACATGGCTGACTCCGAGGCGGGTAGGGCGCTAGGTTCTATTAGGGCAAAGCTTGGATTAAGTCAAACAGCCATCAGCGACTTGATGGATCAGGTTAACTTCTTGGCGGATAGCTTTGCCGCCAACGGCCCAGACATGATCAACATCATTGAGAGAACAAGCGGCACCATGGGGACAATGCGGTTTCCGCCAGAGGTTGTTTCTGGTCTTGCTGCATTCGCGAACCAAGTAGAGACAACTAGTGAACTTGCTGCATCTGGACTAAACATGATGTTCAACAAGTTCAAGAGAAGCCCAAAGCTTATCAAGGAGCTTATGGCTGATCCGGTTGGCGCTCTGACAGAGCAACTAGAAAAGTTTGCAAAGATTGACGTATCGAAGAGGGGTGCTGTTCTCCAAAAAGTTTTCGGGCCTGAAGCGGCTAGATTTATTGAAAAAGCCATCAACCGAATTGACACTTTAGAAGAAACAATGAAACAGGCGGCTAGTGATCGTGCTCTAAACTCTATGATGAGGGAGCTTGAAAATAGGGCTGGTCGATCAAGCACCGTATTTAGTATTTTGAGGGCCGTTGCGGTAAATACATTTGAGGCAATTGGGGATGTCATAAAGCCTGTAGTTGTGGTTTTGGCAAAATTCTTTGTGGCGGCTGGAAAGGTCATGAAAGAATTTATCAATAACAATCCTGCCCTAATTAAGTTCGGAGCGGCAATAGCTTCTCTTGTCGCCATAATCCCTATTCTTGCTATGGGGCTTGGTGCCTTGGCAATGTCTCTGTCTGTCCTTCTTTCTCCGTTTGGGTTGATCGCCGCTGCCGTTGCGGGTCTTGCTGCGGGTTTTGTCTATTGGTGGAACACAGGTCATCCCGTTATTCAAATGGTCAAAGAAATAGCAAGCGAAGCCGGAAAGGCCATATCGCCAATCCTTGATCTTTTCGGTGTAGTAGAAAACGGTGGAGATTCGTTTGACGGGTTTGCGTGGGCTCTAGATAAAATTGGAACAGCAATAAAGATTATGCTTGTTCCATTAAAGGCTGCAGTGCAATACGTAAAAATGCTGGTTGAGGGAGTGGATTCGTTAGTAAATGGCGGGGCGATGCAGGCTTTGGAAAGCGTGTCTTCTAATCTTGGAAGCATAAAAGAAACTTTTTCTGGCGGCATTTCAGATGCGAAAAGCTTTTTTGGATTTGGTGATGACGAGGCGACAAAAAGTGTCGCAGATCAAAAGGCCGCAAGAGTTAACAACAACATGAATATGTCGGGGCGAATTGAAGTCGCTGCTGCTCCCGGCTCAAAAGTTACATCCTCTGAGATTGGCCTGAACACAGGAAGTCAAGGAGATAGCTGGTGGAATCCTTTTGATTGATGGTTGAATGACAGATAATCTAACAAGACAGCTTTTACCGGCATCATTCAAGGGAATACCGTTCCTCGTAAGGAGTGAAATCCTACCTGAAGAGGGTCGAAAGATCGTATTGCATGAGTACGTAAACTCAAGCGAGCGATTTGTTGAGGACTTGGGGCAACTGCCGCCTAAATTCACTGTCAGGGCGTTTGTAACTGGATCGGACTTCAAGGCTAGGTCAGATGCCCTAAGACAAGCCCTGAATGAGTCTGGGGCTGGTAGCCTTACGCTTCCGGTTTTTGGAACGCAAAACGTTTATGCGCTTCCGTATTCCATTGATGCAAGCCAACAGTCTGTTGGTGAAATAGCGTTCAACCTTGAGTTTGCCGCAGGTCGCCCTGCTGCGGGTCCGGCTCAATCGCCTGTTGATGTTGAGGAAGTGTATCAGCTTGGTGATGAAGCTAGGTTGCAGACCGAAAACACATTGGCAAGTGATTGGATAAACCCTGACACGGCGGCTAATGCGTCGGTTGCTGAGTACGATTTTCAGCAAGCAATTGCAGATTCATACGAAGAAATAAAGAACACCCTACCGGTTGAAACACTGAGCAAGGTTGGGCGAATTATCCAGAACACGCAGTTGAACGCCTCGTCTTTGATTAGAAGTGGCGGTGATTTGGCCGCAACATTCGTCGGGGCTTCAGATGTTAACAATCCCGGTTTCTGGCAGAACATCAGCTTGGGACTTAGTAGGGTTGCATCTGAAAGCGCAGCTACAGGAACGTTTAGCCTTAATCAGGGGCTTGACCTTCTCAATACGTTTCAAAGTCCACTAAGCTCAGCTTTTGGTGACTTGATATCCTTGACGAACTTTGGCGCTGGGTTGGCGCTGAGATTGTCAGACATTCGTGGGGATTATGTTTCTGATGCTTCTGGCGCTAGTGTCCCTTTGTGGCCTGCGACAACTCAAGGAAGGATTGAGCGTAACGCAAATCGCGAGAGCATTGTATATACAACACGTATAAACGCACTTATAGCGGCTTATGAGGTTGCGGCGGCTAATGAGTACAGAACCATTGATGATGTGAATACAGTCAGGCAGGAACTTGAAAACGCACATGAACAGTTAATGCGTGTCGATACGCAGGATTCTGAACTTATACAGTCTGATTCTAACGTAAGAACTGCTGTTGAAGATGTAAGGCTTGCTTCTTTGGCTGTTCTGGATCAGAAAAGACAGCAAACATTTGATACCACAACAATCAATCTGGGTGCTCCGGTTTCTTCCTTTGTTCTTGCATACAAGCTGAACGCCGAGGAATTTACCGATGATGTTGCATTGGCAAATCGCGGGCTAGAGCTGCGTGACTTAAACCCCGATGACGCAGCGACGATGATTGAGGGTCAAACTACGGTGTTTAGAACGTGAGTTTTGAAATTCGTGTAAACGGCAAGAAATTTGAGCTTTGGGAGACAGCAAGCGTTCAAAGATCAATTGACGCCAATTCAGGCGCGTTTCGGTTCACTTCATCAAACACAACCCCGGCGCGGTATCCTGTAAAAGCAGGGGATAAGGTTCAGGTTGTTGTTAATGGAAAGCCAAAGATTACCGGATTTGCGGAGCGTGTAATTGGTCGAATGGATGACGACACGCACACCGTTGAGGTTTCGGGGCGTGACAACACTTGCGATTTGATTGATTCATCTGTTCCAGACGCGGCAAAGAATATTCCGACTCCCGTTTCAATGGTTGGGATGTGTGAAAAAGTTATTGCCGATCTTGGTGCGGATATTGAGGTTGTAAACTCTATCGGATCGCCGGTTCTGTTTGAGGATTCCGGTGATGAGTTTTCTTTTGAGGCCGATGTGGGTGTTTCGGCTGATGCGGGTAAATCTTGCATTGATTATCTGACATCTTTTGCCCGCAAGAAACAAGTATACCTAGTGGCAAGTGGCGATGGTAGACTTTTGGTTTACCGTCCGGGATTGGTTAGGGCTTCATCTTCTATCACCCATGAGATTAACAACACTAACAACAATGTAAAAAATTATTCTGTCTCATTCGATCATCAGAACAGATTCAGGACTTACAAGGTTTCGTCTCAAGACAACTTTGGGTTCTTGAGTGACTACGAAGATGATTCGACAAGTCGGGGTGGTGAAGCTACCGATTCAGCAATACGGGAAAGCAGATTCCTGAACTTGCAGTCCGAGGAGTCTATGGGCAATTCAGAAAGTGGCAATCGTGCGGTTGAAGAGGCCAATGTAAGGAAGGCTAGAAGCACCGACTATAAAGTGACTGTTGTTGGCGTTTCTCAGAAAAATGGCGAGCTATGGGATTTTGGGCAACTAGTCTCTGTGAAGGATGATTTTGCGGGTATCCGGGGGATTATGCTTATTCGATCTGTAGAATATTCTGTTGATATTCTTGGCGGAACGAATTGTATTATTTCAATGGCGCCGCCAGAAGCGTATAATGTACGAATTGATAACGAGACTGACACGAGACGGGCGCGTCAAGGTAATAATTTGCAGCGCCAAACCCCAGATACAAGCGTAAGGTTCCAGCGTTGAGTAGTATCCCTTACAACATATTGCAGAGACTTAAATCAATCTTCAAGATGGCTAAGGTTATCGGTTCAGACGATAGCGTAAACCTGCGTGATGGTTGGTTTTCATATGAGGGTAAAAGTGACACAAACCCACAGAAGGGAACGCTTTTTACACCGTATGGTGTGATGCATAACCCTCCTGCTGGTTCAATAGCAATGCTGTTTGCGCAAAATGGACTTGAGTCTAACGCAATAGGGATTGCAGACGATCCCAAAAACAGAACCTTAAAGAACCTTTCCGAGGGTGAGGTTGCGGTTGGAAACTATGTAACTGGTTCATACGTTTACTTCAAAGAGAACGGCGATGTTTTGGTTAATTCAGTTGCAAACACTCAGGTGATTGTAAGTGGGAGTGCCTCTCTAACCGCTGGTGGAGATGTTACCGTTATTTCTGGCGGTGATGTTTCTGTAACCGCGTCAAACTCAGTTTCTTTCGATGTTGGCGGAACTACCTTTGACTTTACTGCGGCGGGCCTAGTGGTGACTGGTGGAGATGTGTCGGCTGATGGTAAAAGTCTCAAAACTCACGTTCATAGCGGGGTTCAGTCAGGTGCATCTAATACGGGACCTCCAGTATGAAGCAAGACCTTAGACTTAAAAAAAATGCAGACGGAATTTACGATCTTTCTGTCTTTGATCAAAACTTCGAATCTGTTGATGGGTTTGAGACAGCAATTATTGTTTCTTTGTTCACCGATGACCGTGCGCCCGCATCAAACGTAGCAACTGCGTTTAGTCGTCGCGGTTGGGTTGGTAATATTCTTACTGCTGATGTGGGGCGTGGCCTTGGATCAATATTGTGGCTATATGAGCAATCAAGGATAACAAGAGACATAATCAATCAAATTGAAGTTGCTGCAAATAACTGCTTGGCTTGGATGGTAGAAGATGGAATAGCAAAGTCAGTTAGTGCAAGTGTTGCCAATGTAACCGCAAAAGGTGTAAGTTTTAACATTGAAATAACAACCGTTACCGGCGAAACAAAATCTTATTCAATTCTTTGGGATAATACTCGTGGCTCTGAACTTTGAAACATATGCAACGCTATCTGGTCAAGGTCGTGCCGAGCTAAGGCGTCGTATTCCAGAAGTTGATCCTACTGTTTTCGGATCATTTGCAAGGCCGATGATTGATTCGGCTTCTGCCTTGGCGTATTCAAACCAGCTAAAAATTCGTGATCTTTCGTTCCAGTTGTTTCCTCAATTTGCCGGTGGTGTTTACCTTGAGCGATGGGGTGATTACGAAGACCTAACAAGAAACCCCGCATCATCGGCTGAGGGTAATCTTTCTATACCCGGAACTAACGGAACGGTAATTCCTGCTCTGACTATATTCAACGGTTCTAACGGACTTGAATATGAAACATCCGCAGTAGCGGTTATTCAGAATGTTAGTCAGGCTATTAGTTCTATTACGCGATCTGGGACAACTGCAACCGCAACGATGGCGGCTGACCACTCCCTAGCAAGTAACCTTGAAGTGACTATATCAGGCGCAGATCAGGCGGAATATAATGGAACATTTTCGATAACCGTTACCGCGCGCGATCAGTTTACATTTCAGATTTCAGGATCTCCGGCGACACCAGCAACTGGAACCATCTCCTATACTTCCACTTATGCCAATGCAAATGTTTCATGCACCACGACCGGTTCTAGCACTAATCTGGATGCCGGTTCTGTTCTAAACCTATCTTCCGCCATTACAGGGGCAGATGGCACTGGAACCGCACAGTTTGACGGAATATCAGGCGGGTCTGATATTGAGACGGATGATGAGTATCGCGCTAGGATATTGCTTTCACGATCTATTATTGAAGGTGTATTTACAGCCGATCAGGTAAAGCTTGCCGCTCTTGGCGTTGCTGGTAACACTAGGGCGTTTGTTGTTACGCCAACCTTGTCAGTTGCGGACCCTGCGCCATCTCCGGGATCTGCTCCAGCCCCCGGTCAGGTCTTTGTTTACGTTCTGCGTGACGGTGATGCAAACATAATCCCTACTGCTACAGTTTTGGCAAACACAAAGCAGGCCATTATTGATAACGGGGCAATGCCAGCAAACACTTCTGAGGCTGATGTTTTCGTATTTGCCCCAACGCCAGTGGAGGTTGATTTTACTTTCACATCCATCACACCTGACACTCCCACAATGAGAACTGCAATTGAAAACCAGCTTCAGGCGTTCTTTGATGATAGCGTAGATTTTGAAGATGACGTTACTGAGGCGGATTATCTTGGGGCAATCAATAACACGGTAGATACGACAACCGGAACAGAAATTGACTCGTTCTCGCTTTCTGCTCCATCAGGGACAATCTCAATATCTTCAGGTGAAATTGCAGTCTTAGGAACGGTGTCATTCTAATGACCATAACAAAGCAGATATTCAAGGCTCCGAACAGAGAGGGCACGGCTAACGAATTAGCATCCCATATGCCTGATGGTATCGCTTGGGAATCCAAATACAAAGAAGATACAAATCTTCGTGGCCTCGTTTACGGCATGTCAACCCCGATCAACACTACTGAACAGTTGATTGAGGAGCTTTCGGAAGAGTTTGATATCAATCAAACAACTTTGCTCATTGATGAATGGGAAAAGTCTGTTGGGCTTCCTGACGAGTGCTTCGGGGTTGTAACTGACATTGAAACCCGTCGCCAGCTTGTTCTCGACAGAATAAAGAAGTCACCACTTGTAACTTTGTCAGAGCTTCAGTCATTTGTTAACGCTTTTCTGGATGGGATAACCGTAACCCTATATCCGGGCAAGCCTTATTACTCTTTGCCGTACAGATTGCCTCAACACTTAATAGGTGATGTTGCAAAAAGATTTATCTTGGTTGCTGAAGTTGACCGTGGCGGGGAGTCTTTGCCCTATAAATTACCCCAACAGCTTGTTCGCGGTATTGATGAGGATAGAATACGATGCTTGCTAGAGAAGGTAATTCCGGCTAATGTATACCTAATTATTGAAACAAGGTCTTAGTAGAAAATGCGTAATTTCAGAACCTTTGTAAACGATCCGGCAGGAAACGATCCGGCCGCTACTGATTTTTTGGGCGCTACAAACATCAACAACTTTCTTGGTGAAGCCGAGAATCTTGTTTCTCGTTCTGGTCAGTCTCTAAGCACAGATGATGGCACATCAGACAGCAACCTGTTGCAAATGGCTGAATCTGCGTTCCTGCATGGGGTTAAATCTCAAGGATTTGTAGATTCAGGGTCGGCTAATACATACGAAGTAACCCCTATATCGGGTTCTTCTGGCGTAAAAATACCTTCAGATTACGCCAACATGGATGGGGCAACTATCTGGTTCACGCCAGCAAACGCATCAACCACCAATTCGACTCTGAACATTGGTCAGACGTCAGGCGGATTGCTCGGCACAAAAAAACTATTAAACAACGATGGAAGCGCGATTACGACTGAGATCACGACTAATGGACCGGTCGAGGTTAGGTATGATTCATCAGCCGATGGTGGTTCTGGTGCTTGGCTATTGCAGCCGTGGTCTTCATCTTCAGGTTCAACTCAGGTTGCTGGGCCAAATACCCTTGCTCCGTATGAGTCTCTTATTAACAAGTGGGTCACTGTTTCAACTGTCGATATTGACGCAGGGGCTTTAGTCTTAGATGATGGGAGTGGTGGGAAAGTAAGGGTTGAAAATGTTAACCTTACTGTTGATATAACCGTTTCTGGCGTTAACGGATTGGATTCTGGATCTGAGGCTCCAAGCACTTGGTATCATTTGTGGGTCATAACCAACGGGTCTACGGTTGCTGGATTGATGTCAACAAGTGACACGTCTCCGACTTTGCCAAGTGGTTACACTCATAAGGGTTATGTTGGTGCCGTGTATAACGACAGCAGCAGTGACCTCAGGGGGTTTTTGCAGCGCGGGGATTTGGTTCTTCAAGTTATTGCATCTGTTCTCGCATTTGGAACTGCAACGACACCAACTCTAGTTAGCTTGTCAAGCGCCATACCGACAACGGCGACTACAGTTTCCTTGTCTCTTATTCTGAATTCATCGAGCGGCCAGCAAGATATTGCCTTGTCTGTGATACCCGACTCAAGTGACGTTTACGGTGTTTCTAGACTGAAAGTTGAAACCGGAACGGTTACATTTGACGTGGCAAGCAATGAGTTGCCGTTGCTGACCCCACAGCAAATCTATTATTTTGTAGGTGGAGTTAACGCCCAAGGTTCAATCAGTGTTCGTGGTTGGAGATTCTAATATGGAATGGGCAATATCAAGTAACGGATTGGGAAATCCAGTATCTGCGAGAGCTATTGAGCGGGATTGGGAATTACAACCTAACGAGATATTCACTGTTGCTGAAGGTGACTATCAAACAGGTATGGTTTTGAACTCGACGGAAGATGGATTGGAAAAACAGCAATGACATTGATTTCATCTTCCGGGACCTACGGGTCTGGAACCTACAAGCTTTCTCAAGACATTGCTGGTGGTCTTGTTTTCACAGGTACTGCTTTTCTTGATCTTGCGGGCCACACCGTTGACGTCGGCGGCGGAGGAAACGCATGGAATTACGGTGTTATCGCTCAAGGTTCAAACTCTATTGTCGGTGACAGCATTGGGGGCGGCAAAGTTACAGGGGCGCGTGTCGGCATAAAACTTGAAGGTGACGGATCAGAGATCGTTAATATCGACTTGAGCGGAAATCGCTATATCGGGGCGTGGCTTGCAGCAGCGAATTGCTCGGTGATCGGTGGAAAGTGCGGCAGCATTGCCGGTGTTACTGATGAAAAATATGCTATAGGAATTCAATGTGATAGTTCAAGCCCTGTAGTTTATGGGGTCCAGTTTGAGGAAATGTATTACCAAGCTGGGTATGTCGGGTCTGGGGCAGGTGAGGGTTTGCCAGTCAATTTTGCGGCGACTTGTATCGGCGGAACCATGGAACGCTGCATTGCCATCAACTCTGTGCCGCAGATAAACAGCTATGGAGTGTTCGGCGGAAGTGGCGGCGGGCATAAAATCAAGGACAATCTGTTCGTGAACTTCTGGCGGGCCGCAAACCACGCGTCGGTTGGCGAGCCTGAATTGACGGGTAATGTTTGTGTTATTTCGGAAGACATTCCCGATAATAACGGGGTTGCATGTCATGTTGGCGTGGTGAAACGCAACGTTTGCATTGGATATTCACGTCCATACATGGATGGGACGCATGAAGGCAATATTTCGGTTTATTGTCACATTCCGCCGATTGTTGAATCTCCTGCGGCCCCTGATCCTGATCCGCCAGTCGAGGAAACCGCTAGTATCTTTTCGGTTGCACAAAATGGAAAGTTCGGCAACGTGGGCACCAAAACAATTAAAGTCCGTATCCCTGCATCCGTTATCACCGCTCCGTCGGGGCCTGTAACAAAGATGAGGTTAACGTTTGGCGGGGATGCTTCTGAACCGCTGGTGCTGTCGAAGGCGTTTATCGGGCAAGCAAGCGAATCTGGGGATGTTTGGGATGCGTCAGGTTTGACAAAAATTCAGTTCAACGGGTCTGATGCTGTCACGGTCCCGGCAGCAGGATCAATATCAAGCGACTGGCTTGATTTCACATGGGACAAATCGAGCGACTTGATCTTGTCTGTCTATTGCAACGACAGTAGCGGATCGGGTGATGGCCTAAACTCTGCAAATCCGGTCACCGGTGCGTCAACATCGGTTAGTACATCTGATGTTGCGGCCACGGCAAATGCATCAGGGTTGACAAGTTACGCTGGATATTTGGCGTTGCTAACAGGTATTGAAACCGATGGGTTTTAATGATGACGATGTTGATGGGCGGCTTGATGTATTTTCAGTTCGCTCATTACTTTTTTGAGGATCAATGGTTCGCTGCTTGGGTATTTCACGACCTGAGCATTATTTGTTTGTGCGCTATTGCGTGGCCTAACGTTAGGAACGGAAACGCGCAGGCAATGATTGCTATTCTTGGCCTCTACGTATCTCTAAGCACAGTGACTAACTTGTCGGGGGTGTACCTAGATCAAGGATTCTGGCCCTTGATAATGGCCTTTATGGCTTTTTGCGTCTGGATGATTAAGACAGCGTTTTTGTTTAAACCAAAGTCCGATGACTTCAGTGATAAAACTTACATGTACGCTCTTGCTCCGGTTAAAAATGCAATGCAGGCCGGAAATGTTCTAAGATTTGGAACGTGCGCTTTGTATGGTGGTCGAGTTTTAGTTGCTGGTGAAAATTCTTACTTTGTTCACAAGCGCAGGTTCACGAAGAAAAAAACAGAACTATTAGACCTTTCTGAGTATGTTTTTGTTGACACCGGAATTGACATAAACAAAGAAGATGATAACATACTAGCCGAAAGGATAGGCGAGAAGGCTATACCGCTAATAAATGATTGCTCAACTCTTTCATTAAATAAAACTTTGGGTTATTGTTTAATGGAAAGAGCAATTAATAAGTTTAAGCGTGTGTAGATGCCATATAGAGACATAGGATTTTGGAATGAAATGATAGCCGTGGCGAAGGATTACTATGCAAGCTTTCTCTATTTTGCATCAATATTAATTGGTCGTTTTGTCTATTGGTCGCACATAAAAAGGCGGTTCCCGACGTTCAGGGAATTCTTGCTTGAGCCCTTCTTGGTGTTCTTCTGTGGTGTTTTCTGGGGCGGAATTATTGAATGGATGGAGATTCCAGACGGGCCAATAACTTATGGCATTCTTGCGGTTGGTGGTCTTTATGGTGCAAAGGGTGTGGTTGTTATGTTCAGTGCTGCCTGCAAAAAGTTTGGCTTTTCCAAAAAAGATATTTGCTCTGTAGACGATATTATCAAGCCGGATTGAGATATGAACATTGTAAGACTCGTGAATCAGTTGAAGATTGATGAGGGTGTAAGGAGTACACCGTATCGCGATACTGAGGGGCTTTTGACTGTTGGCATTGGTCGCAACCTTGACCATGTTGGTTTGTCTCAAGATGAGATGAACATGATTGGCATTGATCAGTCTTTCGACTTGTCTAAACTTGTTCTCACAAACAATCAGGTGGAGATTCTGTGCATGAATGACATCAAGGGTGTTTGCGATGATTTAGACCGCAACATACCTTGGTGGCGCGATCTGTCTGATCTTCGTCAAGAAGCCCTAGCCAATATGTGCTTTAATCTTGGGTGGCATCGTATGTCAAAGTTCAAGAATATGCTTTCTGCCATGCGTTCTGGTGATTTCGAAAGGGCGGGAGTAGAGGCTCTTGATAGCAAATGGGCGCGTCAAGTTGGCAATCGTGCGATTCGAATTAAAGACATGATCGTAACGGGATGATTGGGTTTCTCAAAAACTTGTTTGTGGGTGGTATCGGGTCAACGGTTAGTGCTGTAGGTAATACCGTAGCAAAATTTACCGGAGACAAGGTACAGCAAGAGTCTAATCAACACACTGAGGCAATGGCAGTACATGCTGCCTATTCGTCTGAGAACTCACAGTTAAGACAGAACAGGACTTGGTGGGATTCGTTGTGGGACGGGTTAAACCGTGCGCCCAGACCGCTGATGGCTTTGGGTGTTATGGGGTTACTTGTTTGGCCTATCTTTGACCCTGTTCGGTTTAGTTCGGCTATGGCGGCATATGCTCTTGTTCCCGAGTGGCTCGCCGCTGTCTTTATCGCTATTGCTGGATTCTACTTTACAACTAGGCACCTTGAAAAAGTTAAGCTAGGTAAAGGACCGTCTGCCGATCAGGTTAAGGCAATTCTTGACACTCAGGATCGAATCCGTGATCTGGGCAAAAAAGAGATCACACAAGATCAATTCAAATCAGAAATGGACGACGAATCAAAGCCGCTATCTGATGAGGCTATTGAGCACTGGAACAAAATATCTAAATCTAGTAGTTGACATTAGAGGGGATGCACTACATATTGAATGTGCGCTCCGGTTTTCTCCTCCCGTAGAGCGCACATCACATCTCCTCCCAGAAGGCCGTTAGATTTATTTCTAGCGGTCTTTTGGTTTTTATTTACCTAAGATTGTGTTTGTTCTATATTTGTTCTTGATCGGTGCGTTTCTGGGTGCACACAGGTAGGCGGTTTTGTCCTGCCCCGTCGGCGTACCGATCAACCCGGCAGGACGAAACCGGGAACAAGAAATGGCTAATACAATAAACATAGCTCTTACAGAAGATGTTTGGACCGACATCACATCGACTCTAACAGATAACGTTGTTTACACATTGCAGAATGGTGGAACAGTTTCCATTGAATTGTTCGAAAAAAGCACAACACCAAGCGCAACAGACGTGGGGATTACTATTTTCCCTAAAGGATCAATTGCAATCAAGCCTCAAGCTGGTTTCGAGATTTATGCAAGACCTGATGACTCTAAAAGCATTGCAGTGATTTCGGAGGCTGCGTAATGATTGGCGTTGGTGTTCTTCCTGGTGGACAAGATAACATTGTCTTTGTATCTCACAAGTCCGATTTTCCTACCGCTGTTGGAGGGATTATCACGCTTGAGGATGACAAAACGTATTACCTGAATGGTGATATTGATCTGACAGGAGATAGAATCGTAGCAGGGCAAAACAATACATTGGCCGGTGGATCATCTGAAAACACGTCTCTGGTCAGTACCGGGCTTGATGCTGGAACTGCACTTCTGACTAGTGAGTGGACAATCATATGTCGGTTCTTCACTATTACCCATGGAACCGCTGTTGATCTTGATGCCACAGCAAATGCTAACCAAGCACTTGACTGGCTGGCATTCAACTTCACAAACTGCGCTAATGTTGGCACTATTGCAGGCTACAACAACGCTGTATTTAATACATGCGCTATTCTGAACAGTTCGAACCTAACATTTGATGGAACAATTGGTTCTATTGTTTTTTCTGACAGCCTGATCCAACCAGCCTCTGGCGGAACAGGATTAATTCTTCCATCAACATTAACCCTCACACGTAGATTGCGTGTTACCAACTCTGTTTTTGTGGTTACGTCTGGAGCAACAGGAATTAATGCTGATGTTTCGGCAACAATCCCAGTTGAAGGATACATCCTAGACACCGTTAACTTTTCTGGATCGGGAACATACACAACCGGAGTCCAATACGACGACGACAAATCAAACTGGTCGGATTGCAGTGGCGTAATTAACAGTGCAAACATTGCTCATATGACAATGACTGGTAATGCGACAGCCACGGTCATTGCGGCAACTAATACACCCGTTAAAGTGGCTGGAACAACTACGGTTGAACCTATCACTCAGCGTTTCACTCACGCGAATAATCGCCTTACGTCTGACGGGGCAATCGTTCGGGCATACAAGGTAACTGCTGTTTTGTCGTTCACTTCTGGAACAAACAACGTTATCGGATCGTATATCGCACTAAACGGAACGGTTGTAGATAATAGTGAGACATACACCACTGCGAACTCATCTGGTCGTTCTGAAAATACCGTGGTTCAGACAGTCGTAGAACTAAACGAGAACGATTACATTGAGGTTTTTGTTGAGAACACTAGCGCGACAACCAACATAACTGTCTCTGACATGAATGTAGTTGTTGAGTCTCTAAACTAAGATTGTGAGGAGATACGGGGGGACCACCGAAAACCGAAAGCAAACCGATAAAGAAACCGGCCTTTCATATGTTTAATGTGTTTTAAAAAATAACACCGGATGGATATCTCATCACAATTCGTATTTAGGCGATAAGAAGGGCCATGTCAAATTAATAATCGGCCCAATCTTTCCCTAAATCTGGTGCAAGGTGCGGTGTGATCTTAATCGGTATACCGCGCTTTTTTCGTTCAACCCAAATTCTATTCGCAGCTTCGAACATAGCTTTTTGCCCAGTGAACGATTCGTCGTTGTCGCCCGCAATGATCAATTCCGTTACATCATCGTCTGGCATAAACGTAGAGAGCCGTTTTGAGGCCACGCAGGGCCACGCTGGGACTTTATGTAGCACCATATACCTAAGTGCCGTTTCTATTCCCTCAGCAATCGCTAAACGGCCTTTGTGGCCGTATAGCTTGATTGAGCTTCCTTCTGGAATTGAACCACGCATAGTTAGCTTGTTTTTGGCCTTGGTAGTTTCCGTCTTAGTTCCATCTTCGTTCAGGAACGTGCGGTGAAGGTTAACAATCTTTCCTTGTGCATCTGAGATAGCGCAGACCATTCCGTGAAATCTGCCATCGGGATGATGCAAAAGCGGCGCATACCTCATAATCTTGGGGAACCGTGGCAAGTCGATATTGCGAGAACAAAGGTACTTGTCAACAGGATCGCCTTTTGTCACAGGCTTAGTTGACGACCACACCGCCCGCATTTTATCTAAACACTCATCTTCAGATGGTTTCTTTTGCTTGTGATACGTGGTCGATCCAATGATTTTTTCAATTTCTTGGGCGCATTGTTTAAAGTCCCATCCGTGATATTGCATCAAAAGATTTATGCCGTTACCAGTTCCGCATTGATTGCAAACCCACATTCCAGCCTGCTTGTGATCTGTCCACCTCCAGCGATCTCTACCAGAGCACATTGGACAAGGACCATTTCTGCCGGACAAGAAAGATTTGTCAATTCCTAGCGTTGCCAGAATGTCGAACCATCTACCCTCACACCTCTCCAAAAGTGTCATTTATCACCCCTCAAAAACCACTGTGACAGCATGAAAGCCATGATGCCCAATCATCGACATTCTTGAATTATCGAATGAGCAATATATATCTTTCCAAGCAGGGCATATTTCAAGTTTCAGCATGTCATTATGCAATACATAGAACTCTATCAAAACATACTGTCTTGTTCTGGTTTCTTTTGCACCTGTACGAACATATCAGGCTGTTTATATGCTTCCTCAACACGCTTACAGGCTATGTCAAAATACTCTGGGTCAAGTTCAATGCCGATGCCTTTGCGACCCATCTTGGCGCACGCAACTAGAGTTGTTCCGCTTCCCATGAACGGATCAAGAATTGTTTGCGCATCAGGGACATGAGTTAGGCACCACTCCATAACACCGACAGGTTTTTGCGTCGGATGCTCTCTAATGTCATTGCCTTTTCTTATCATTCCGTTCCATCGCCAATATATGCGCCTAACTGCTTTATCTAAATTTGTCCAAGCTAATTCGCAGTCGGCGAAATCGTTGCTGCCATTTTGCTTGTCCCAAACTAGCCAGCATGAAGTTGATCCCAATCCATCAAAGTAATTTCCACCAAAGATTATTTGATTTTTTGAAATTGACCTGATTTTTTCTATGCACTCCTTGGATGCTGGTTTTTCATCCCATCCGTCTGCGCCCTTATAGTTTTTTGGCTTTGCCATTTTACCGCGCGATTGACCTTTTTTGTTGCTCTCTCCAATACCATACGGAGGATCGGTAACAACAGCATCAACCATATCAAGTTCTTTCATAATCTCCATGCAGTCTCCATGATACAAGACACAATCACCAATAATTTCTTTTCGTGCGTGTTTCATTTCCTAAATCCTTCATCCCACTTAGCCACACCATCACCTTGCGGCCTTCTGTGAACCTTCTCTCCATCACTTAGTGTAACGGATGCAATTCCTACTTCAACAACCTCACGTCCGTTTAAGATGGGCACAAGCCCCTTTAGGTCATCTGTTGACCAATCGTTGTCCTCAAACGCTTGCCACCATCCTTGCGCGGCCTTGCAGGCATCATCCACCATAACTTTCCATCTTGAAGGAAACACGCCCTCTGGCCTCCATGATGTTGATATCTTAGCTACAGACCTAGCCCAATCTTCCGGTAAACCACCATCAAACATGCAAATAGAAACACGCTCTAGGAACTCCTCGCTTTCTTCTTGCCCATTGCGTACCGAATCCCCATTGCTTTGATCCATGATTGCACCTCCGATACTGGTTTAATTGGCGTTACGTTTTTGTGCTCGTTCGGGTATTCGCCAATCTTTTTTTTGTATTGATTGGGTGCCCATCCAGCCGCATATCCCTTCTTTTCAGCATGGTGCAAAAGCATTGCGTAGAAGTCACGGTTAGGTATTTCCTTGCCTTTCATGTTTACGCTGTTCTTTGGCTTCTCATCTGATTTTGATCCGTATTCTTTTAGTCTACCGTCAACCAATTCAACATCATGAATCGGCTCGGGCTTAAACCCACATCCGCAAACAGATTGACCGGGCGGAATAACCGATTTGCACTTTGGACACTCACGGGTTTTTGACTTCTTGCGGTTATCGTCACGTTCTTTCTTGATCTGTTCATCAAGTTCCGCAGTGTGCAAACGAGAATAGTCAATATCCTCGAATGATCCAAGCGTATCAAACGTGTCAGAGTGATCAAAAATATATGCGTATTCCCATTGATCTTTGCGTAATACACGACCAATAATTTGAACGTAAAGCATATCTGATCGCAGTGGCCTTGCAAGAATAGCGCAAGAAACAACCCAATCAATACCACGAGTTAAGCAACCAACATTGCAAACAACTTTAATTTTTCCTTCGTGGAAGTCTTTTTTTAGTTGTTCTCGTTCGTGTGGTTTAGTAAAGGCGTCGATATATCCACAAGGAATATTTGCCGCCTCAAATTCCTCTTGAATAGACCTAGCGTGTTTACGGTTTACGCAAAAGCAAAAGGTCGGTCGATTCTCTCCATTTTCAATCCAATTCTGAACGATCTTTGCAACAAGGGGCTTTTTATCCATAGTCGCAAGCATTGATCTATCTGTATAGTCTTCAATGCCTTCTTTGTTTACCGTCTTTACTAGGCCGCTTCTATCTGGGTGATCAGGACTCCAAGCCTTCCATTTGCTCAAATAACCTTTACTAATAAGTTCCTTAATAAAGGTTGGCTTAATTAGATCGTCGTACCAGTCACCAAGACCCTTTGACCATGGAGTTGCGGACAAGCCAATAAATGTAATGTTTGGATATTGATCCATCCATTTTTTTATGACTTCTTGCTTTTCGTGAGCCTCATCGACAAGAACCAAATTTGCATCTGGGTAGTTTTCTCGACGGTTCAACGTCATAGGGCTAATGATCTGCACCGGCTTTGACCAGTCAGTCATATGGTGGTCGGCTTGAATAACCCCTACGCTGTCAATTCCAAGTTCGTAAAATGATTGAACGGTTTGATCAATCAGTCCGATAGCCGGTGCCGTGAAAGCAACTTTTTTACCTTTATCAAGCGCATTTCTGGTGATTTGCGCTGCTAGGCGCGTCTTGCCGGATCCGGTGGGCGCCTGTAGAAGCGGCCTTTTATGACCAGACATCAGGCTTTGGCGCAACATTTCAATGCCGCGTATCTGGTGCGGCCAACTTGCGATCTCCATCACATCTCCTTAAAGGATTTCTTCAACCCTTCTGATAGTTTTATCTAGTTCATCTATGTCACACCATGCGCACTCCAACCGCACAGTATGACCGTACGTAGTTCCGTTTACGGCATGACATCTTACAATCACGCCGTACTCGGTTAACTCAAGCGTTATGGTTCTGATGAATCCGTTGCTGAGTTTCTTTGCTAGTTTTGCGGCAGATATTAAATTGTCCATTAGAACGGAATTGGATCGCCGTCCAAGTCTGGACTTCCGCGACCAGAAGACCCACCTTTACCCCAGCCATCGCCAGATCCGCCAGAGTTGTTGTTCGATCCGCCGTTTTTGTTACCGCCAAGCATAACAAGATCAGTAACAACAAATTCTGTGTTGTATTTTTCTTGACCGCTTTGGTCGGTCCATTTGCGAGTTTGCAACTTGGATTCAACGTCGATCAAGTCGCCTTTTTTGACGAATCGTTCAACGACACCAGCCAAGCCATCGCCATTACGATTGCCCCAAAAGATCAAGCGAACCCATTCAGTGCGCTCTTGTTGATTTCCTTGTCCATCCTTAAACTTTTCAGACACGGCAATAGACACATTAGCTACCTTGACGCCATTGCCTGTTTGGTTCACTTGCGGGTCTTGCCCAACACGACCGATAAAATTGCATTTGTTTTTCATTTTAACCCTCCAAAACACCCGGATAGCGAATTTTTCGCATCCCCTTATCTTCCAAAACCTTGTTAGCCTTGATGACAACATCACGAGCCATCACAAGGCGGCCATCTAGATAGCAGTTACCCTCATGATCTTTATGAGCGCGAAAACCACTATCAACCAAAACACCAACTGCTATATCAATTGGCTTTCCATAGTTAAGTTTTTTCATCTTATTTCTTCCGCAAGCGTTTCAACAACAATAGAATGCGCTGAAACGTTGTCATCATGTCGTCATCTATTTCAGTGTGTGCAGTGCAATCACGCGCTGCCTGTTCCGTTTTCTCGTCCATCTTCCTCTCCTATTTCAACAACAATCTCCCCGTGTTCGGCATATTCTTTTCGTGATCTACCGTCGTAAATCTGACTATCATCAACCCAAACAATACCGTTTAGTGCGTCTGACACCATCTTTTCTAGGTTGTCACGATCTGGCCTTGATACGTGCTTGAGTTCACCGCTCAAGGCTTTCTCTTTTTTCGACTTAGCCCAAGACTTAGAAACCTTGAAACGGAAGGTGAAGTTAACAACAATAGGCTTGTCAATAGCCTCACCTTTCCAAATTAACGAAGCATATTCTCTGATAGCTTTTTCCGCGTCACGAGTGCGTTTAGGTGTGTACGCATGACCATTAAAGCGCGGCCTTCCCTTCGGCACTGGATCAAACGGAAATACTAATTTCAAAAGAACCCACCAGTCCTCAAGGCATAGAGAGCAACGACATAAAGAGATACTCCGGTTAATGCGCCCAACACACTTGAAATTCTACCATTTTCTCTCTCAATAATTTTCAACGCTTTATTGACAGAGAGAATCAATAGCAGAGACATAAATAAAGCAACATACCACTGCTCCCAAACCCACTCCATCACTTTGACTCCTGCCATTTTACCCAAGCATCAAGGCGACACTCAAAACGTTCATTGTCTGCAACGCTTGTACGTTTTTCAATGAAACGTTCATAGAACTTGGGGTTATTCATCAGCTTTTCGCATAGCTTCTGAGGTTCTTTTTTGTATCCAAGGCAAGCCTCATCCAGCTTATTTGAAATACCGATATGATCCCGACTTTCAACCTCTGAAACATCAGGCATAAGGTGATCAAACTTAGACAAAAACTTCTCAAAATCTTCTTGGCGCATCTCGCACTCCATTGATAAAAACCATCTGCAAATTACGTCACTCATAGTTACAAGTCAACACATTTTTAACGTTAATTATCGTTATTTTTATGTTGACGTTATTCGTCGGCATGATATAAGGGCGTGTGAGTTAATTGTGGAGGATTAAATGGGTTGCGATATTCACATTCATTGCGAGGCTAAACGTCACCTTAACGGTGAAAAAGTATGGCTTTGCTCCGACCATTTTGAGATTGATCATTACGACGGAGAATACACGGTTGTACCTATCTACTCTGGCAGGGATTATCGGTTGTTTTCTGCGTTAGCTTCAGTTCGCAGTGATGGTTCTCAATTAAATGAATTAGAACCAAAAGGAATGCCTTCTGATTGTTCAAAGCAAATTTCAGATGATTGCGAAAGATGGGGCCTTGACGGTCACTCGCATAGTTATTTGACTTTGTTTGAGTTATATAATTACCAAGACAACAATCACTCATACAAAGTTCGTGGCATGGTTCATGAAGATGTGGCACGTAACCTTGATGAGAATGGTGTTCTTCCCAAAATGTGGTGCAAGTCAACTACCGCCCAAGATTATGTGTTTCGCGAATGGTGGGTTGATGAGTGCGTAATGAATCACCTGATTGAGTGCGTAGAAAAACGAGCGAAAGAGACGTTCTGGATTTATGACGATGGCAGGGTTAACGAGGATGCCGCAAAAGACTTTCGCATTGTATTTTGGTTTGATAACTGAGGAGAACGCAAATGACTAACGAACTAGCAAAGAAAGAAGATAACGCGGTTGTGGAGCATCAGGAACAAGATGCAACCATGGCTATGTTGTCGATGATCGAACGTGCTGCGCGTGACGAAAGCGTAGACATCGACAAGATGGAACGTCTTTGGGAAATGCGCGAGAAGATGCTTGAGCAGGACCGCAAGGAAAAGTTCAATGCGGCAATGCGTCTTGCGCAGGCTAGTATTCCTCAAGTTGTGCGTGATGCTGAAAATAGCCATACCAAGTCTAAGTACGCTCGTCTGGAAACGGTATCAAAGGCAATCATGCCGGTGATTACTGAGAACGGGTTTAGCGTTTCGTTTGGTACGTTCCAGTCAAACCTTGATGGTCATTACGGTGTGACTTGCACGGTTTCACATACGGATGGTTACAGCAAGGATTACAAGTCGGATATTCCGGCTGATATGGCTGGGCCAAGCGGAAAGGCAAACAAGTCTGCGACTCATGGTTTTGGGTCAACAATCAGCTATGGTCGTCGCTATCTACTGTGCCTGATCTTCAACGTCACGATGGTTGATGAAGACGACGACGGTAACGCGGCTGGTGGTAACTTCATTACGGAAGAACAAGCCGAAACGCTTGATAAACTGATCGAGAAACACGGCAAGAACAAAGAAAAGCTTCTTGCATATTTCAAGGTCAATAGTTTGCTGCAATTAAACCATCAGCAATTTGAAAAGGCTATGGCTCAGTTTCCAAAGGAGAATGAAGAATAATGGTTGATGTAATTGAGATCACTGTGTCTGGAAAGGTTCAGACAGGAAAATCGTATGTCTTAGCTATGATTGCCGACGCACTTGATCAAAGTGAGTATGCATTTGTTTTTGCTGACAGGTCTTTCAGAAACAATCCACCACCTTTTGATGACGCATCAGACCACGAGAAGCCGAAACCAGATGATTGCGTTATCGTTTTGAAAGAGGTTTGCTCGTGAAAATCCACAACGTAGAGCAAAACACAGACGAGTGGTATGCGCTGCGTAGCAAGGTTGCAACGGCTTCCGAAATGTCAAACATCATCACGACACAAGGAAAGCCGTCTGCATCTGCTAAGAAGTATGCATATGACAAGGCGTCTAGCATTATCGCAGGAAAGCCCTTGGATAAATGGGAGGGCAACCGATGGACTGATCGCGGACATGAGCTAGAGGAAGAGGCGCGCAGCCTTTACGAGTTCGAGTTTGATTGCGATGTGCAACTGATTGGGTTTATCACCAATGACGAAATGACCGCTGGATGCAGCCCTGATGGCTTGGTTGGTGATGACGGAATGATGCAGATCAAGTGTCTAAAGAACGACAATCACATGAAGGTTCTGCTTGAGAGCTACGTAACGCAGAAAGTTCCGACTGATTACTTCACTCAGTGCCAGTGCGAAATGTGGGTTGCAGAGCGTAAATGGAATGATTTGTGGTTCTATCATCCTGATTTGCGTTCTTTCAGGATTCGCGTTGAGCGTGATGACGAGTTCATTAAATGCATGGAATCGGAAGTTTCTGGTTTCAAATCGAAGGTAAATGACGCGGTATTGGCTTATAATGGCGCGTTTGGGATTAAATGAGGAGAGAATTATGATTTACACGACACTACGAGAAGCTAACGTTGCGAGACAAAAGGAATGGGATTCTGGCGGTCAGATCACACCATCATACCGTGGAAATGAACTTTGCGGAGAGGTTGGTGAAGCATGTAACGTAATCAAGAAACTTGAACGTGAGCGTATGGGCATTGCAGGATCACGGGATACGGTAGAACATCTCTCTCAGGAACTTGCTGACGTAATTATCTGCGCTGACCTGATTGCAATGGAATACGGAATTGATCTTGATCAGGCTGTGATGGATAAGTTCAACGCAACGTCTGAGAAGGTTGGATTGAAAACACGACTCGGAAAGGGTTTTTTGTGATGGAAACTAAAATCAGTGCAAAACGACTAAAAGAACTTGAGCGCATCGAAGCCAAGCTAGCAGCACTTGAAGCCGGTGGAGTGGACAATTGGGAAGGTTACGATATTTCCCTTGAGCCATTCCGCAAGGAAGATGAGATTGGCGATGTTGTCTAAGATTTCATATATGCGGTGCACGATCTTATGGTTGATGAAATAGATGTAGATTATCCGGCTGGACGTGAGTGTGGCCCATCGGTAACTCTTACATATGATGGGGAGATATTACTGGGAACGCTTCTTAGAGATTCTTTCCAAAAGGTGGAAGAAATCAAGAAATCTTAGGATGCAACAACAACATCAAGCCGCTCCGAAAGGGGCGGTTTTTTGTATGTAATCTTGGATAAGAAGTAGAAGAGATTTGAAGCCCTTTAAAACTGCAAAAAATAAGACCTTTACCTAATACCATGATGTTAGTATAGTAACACCTGCAAGTTAGTTCTAGGTTTAGGTTTAGGTCTTATTTAATGTCGTCAAAGAAACGGTACGTCTATGATGATGACGACCAGCTAGTTGATGTATACTTTGAATACACATCAAGGTCAAGACACAGGTCGCCATTTAAGAGGTTCACTATGAATGATCCAGACGCATACGATGAAGTAGCCAAGATTAAAAGTGCGGTTGATCTTAGGGTTCTTTGTCTGTGTCAAAGATATGTCGATTATGGAAACATTATTACCGCAACACAATCAGAGATTGCCAGCCAGCTTGGGTTGCACCAACAAAATGTTTCTGCATCTATGAAGCGCCTTGAATCTATGGGGTTTGTAAGAAAGATGGGCAAACGAGGAACGGTTAACAAATGGGCCTTATCACCTCGACTACTGTTTATGGGGAAGCCAAGAGACCACAAAGTAGCGATACTCAAATACGACGCTGGCGAAGATTGGGCTTAAAATATACTTGACACAAACGACAAATGCCGTACTATAGGTTATCTTTAAAGGAGGATGTTATGGATAAGGTTTTCTTGAATAGCTTTTATGCTAAAGAGTATCCAGTTGTCGTCATGGACAAGAATGGGTGCAAGATCACTATGGTAACTCGTCCATATGACCATGTTGTTTATTACAAGGTTGAGTTTGGTGGGAAGACGGATGAGGTAAATCATCTTGTGACGGCATTGCAAATTTACAATACAATTGTCGTAGATAAGTATGATGAATAAATCACACACAGTCATATGGTGCCTAATATCTGGTGGGGCTTTGTCGCTTCTGTCTGGATTGTTCCTGATGTGGTTCACATACCGATATTGGAGCATTGCATTCGAGTTCGCTGGAGTAATGGCGTTTTGCTCTGCGGTTGCATTAGGTGCTGGGCTTGTGATGATTTGGTTGGTTGATGGCGTTAATAAATGGTGGAATGGAGATGAACTACACGATTAAATGCGAAAGCGCAGAAGATTGGGGTAGAGGGTTCTACTATCTTCTGAAAGAATGCCAGACCTTAGAGCAAGTTGACACGTTGCGGATGATTCATTCTGTAACTTGGGACTCGATACAGGTTGATAAAAGCAACATAACCGATTTTCTTGAAGAGAAGATTGAGGAACGTAGGAAGGAGATTAGAGGTGAGCAAGATTCTTGACTGGATCAAGTCTAAACTAGGAATGTGGCGAGATATGGAGTTCGCTCCTAGAGATGGTACGCCAGTATTGATTAAAGGAAGGAGAACCGACTCATCGTACGCTTCTGGAACTGGCGATGATAGCATCTCAGTTGCATATTTCAACGGAGAGCAAAGGGTGTATCACGGCGAATGGTTGATCGTTGATAAGTGGACTTCGTGTTGGTGTTGTGACGACTACATTAGTTTTGTCGCAGAAAAATGGAAGGATTTGCCGCGATGAAAGCTGATTGGAAAACTATTGATAGTGCGCCTGATGAATCTGATTTTTGGGCTACTGACGGAAAATGGTCTGCTGTTTGCTACAAATCTGATGGCATATTTAAGTTTGTTATAGATCATTGGGCTGTAAGCCAAGAGTGTGAGTGGAATCCAACGCATTGGGATTACTTGCCGGAAGGACCTGAATGCTAATACCCAAAGGCAAGAAACCAAAGCGAATCAAGAAGGGGCGGATTAAAGACGAAAAGCACTTGTCTAACGTCAGGCATATGCCGTGTTGTTGCTGTGGCGCAGCGGCTCCGAGTCAACCGCACCATTTGTTGCGTGGCGTTCCTCGTGGAATGGGTCTAAAGGCATCTGACTGTTGGGTTATACCGTTGTGTTATATGTGCCATTCTGACTTGCACGACAGAGAAGGTAACGAGATTGAGTTTCTTCAGTCTTGGGGGGTCGATGGAAAGGCGCTGTCCTTAAGGCTATGGCGAATACATACAGGAAATTACAACTAAAGGTGATGTGATGATTTGGGAAGGTGGGTTCCAGCCTGTTTTCGATGATATTTCGGTAAATGTAACGTTCCGCAATGGCGATGTTGTGTCGTGCTGGTCTGATGACCTTGATTGGGATCATTCAGGAGATGAATGGGACGTTGTGGATTATGAGGTGGAGTGATGGAAAAGTTTATTTATTGTGGGTTGATCGCAATGATTGGAATAACTTTTGCCACATTCATTGGTCTTATGTGGGTAATTATCTATAAAAATGGTTTCCCGCTATGACAACCAAAGTATACTACCGCAAAGTTCCAAACGGTTTCATCCCCGCTGACGATTATGCGCGGCAAGAGTTCGACAAACTAGAAAATAACCGTGTGTATCGTATTCAGGTGTCTAAACCACGGTCAGGACGCCAACACAGGTTGTTTATGGGTCTGTGCGCAAAGATAGCCGATAACATTGATGGGGCAACCACACAGGCGATGTATACCTATATCAAAGGTCGCCTAGGTCATTGCGACATTGTTCAGTTGCCAAATGGTGACAAGGTTCGGAACTACAAGTCAATTGCATTCGACAAAATGCCGCAAGATGAATTTCAGGATTTTATGAATGATGCGGTTGAATTGATTTGCTCAGAACTGATTCCGGGCCTTAATAATCAAGAGCTTATGGATGAAGTTAACAGTATTTTGGAAGAGGGTTAAATGAATGTCTTGGAGCTTTTCGCGGGCGCAGGTGGTGGAATATTGGGAAGCCAATTGCTCGGACACAGAACAGTATGCGCAGTTGAATACGACAGATATGCCGCAAGTGTACTCATGCAGCGACAAAATGATGGCATTTTACCGCCGTTCCCGATCTGGGATGAAGTGCGAACTTTTAGAGGGGAGCCGTGGCGAGGCATTGTTGACTGCGTATCTGGCGGGTTTCCATGCCAAGACATCAGCAGCGCAGGAAAAGGAGCGGGAATCGAAGGAGAAAAATCAGGATTGTGGTCAGAAATGTTCCGAATTGTTAGCGAAATACGACCATCATTCGTGTTCGTGGAAAACTCAGATAGGCTTGTTTCCAGAGGACTTGGTAGAGTTCTCGGAGACTTGGCCTCTATCGGGTACGATTCGGAATGGATGCGCTTACGAGCTTCCGAGTGTGGAGCGAACCATGTCAGGCCGCGTTTATGGGTTCTTGCCCACGCCAACAGCGCACAACTCGAAAGAGGGAGCTTATCCAGCGGAATATACGAGGAAGACACCAACTTTAGCTACACATGCTGGGGGAAAGATAAACCCGGAGTGGACAGAATGGCTAATGCATTGGCCCATAGGGTGGACAGACTTAAAGCCATTGGGAATGGTCAGGTTCCAATCGTGGCGGCGACTGCATTTCAAGAGCTAATGTTCAGAATAAAACATACTTGACTAGATACGTCGCTTGGCGTATTGTGTATTGTCACTTAAACATGGAGGATGTGGTGGCTAAGTTTATGATTGCTATGTGGGGATTACCGTTAGTTTTTGTCTGGTTTTTTCCAGAGTATTCCCCTGATGGATTTGACTCAACAAAGCCACTTATCGTTCTGAATATATGGTTGGCGGCTGATTGGGTTGTAGAAAAAATTGGAGAAAAGAAATGATCTGCAAACTTCTAGCAATGTCAATTATTGCAAGTTCGCCAGAGGCTATTAACGATGCATTGAAGCTGCGTGAAATCGGTTTCAGCTATGAACTAGAGAACTTCGTTAAGTCTGGTCGAGTTGATCTATCAGAGCCGTATGAAATGACCGTCGAGGTTCTTGACCATTCCGGCAAAGCGTCAAAAATTCGAATTCTGCAATCAGGTGACGTTGTTTGGACACGTAAAGAGTTGGATGTGGTGTGTGATGAAAGTTAAAGTATCGGAACTTGAAGGGCGGGCGCTGAATTGGGCGGTTGCGTCTGTATTGTATGGTCAACCGTCTTTGGTGACTGATCGCGGATGGGGATGGACAGAAAAACCAAATGACGTTCGCATCCTGAAAAACCCAAACAGTGAGTTTAGGTTTGATGACTTCAACCCATCAGGAAATTGGGCTCACACCGGCATACTGATTGACGAGTTCAGACTTACGATCCGTGACTTGCGGCACTACCGAGAGGGAAAGTTCTTGGTTTCGTGCGAGTACACTGGCGAGGATGACGATTACACCGTCGATGCCGAGCCCCATAAAGACGCCAAGATCGCAATATGCCGCGCTGTTTGCATGACTGAGAACGGGAAAGACGAAATCGAAATACCCGACGAACTAATGGAGAACATTCATGCTAAATGATTCAGACTTTGAAAACATGGGACACTGGAAACTTTTGTCGCTTCGTTTGATTCCGTTCGATGCTATCGGAATCAGTGGTCACTATTACCTAATCAGCGCAATCAGTGGGTCGTTCCAAGCGGAAGTGCGTGTGTCAAAAGTAATGGCAGATAATGCCGCGTCAATTGATACAATCGTTCAGCACGTTGTTAAAAAGCTGGACGAGAAAAAGGAAGAGATGATTGAACTGATCCGGTGATGGCATGGCTGTAAAACTTTGGACAAAAGCTCAAGACGATTTTATACGCGACAATTGGGGCGATATGCCAGTTTGTAAGATTGCGTCAATTATCAAACGGACAGAATCCGCAGTGAGACAAAGGGCATACCGGATAGTGAAAACAACTGTTCAAAAGTTTGACGAACAAGATTGATTAATCGATACTGAAAGCCCAACAATGGAGGCTCTAATGGTCAAGTTGATTTGCCGAGAATGTCAGGTTGTGCTTACTCAGGAAGAGCAAGACTTTTACGATTGCCACTGTGAGCGTTGCTATCTGGAAAACGAGGATATGATTCTACATAGCAACATGGATGAGATTTTTGAGGAGATGTGTGATGGGTGAGGTTGTCAAGAAATACACAGGATACTGGTACTATGGTGATGATATTCCAGACATGCCGAATGGTATGGAGTGCCGTGAAATCATAGTTTGCGTTAAAAGGGCGCACAACGGAAAGATGGCAAGCTTTTCTGCATATTATCTTAACGATATGTTTCTTTATCCTAATGACGTGGCGGATGATGGGGATAATTATACTGGTTGGTTCTACAATGATGGAGGAGAGGACGAGCCATATTACTTACCATTGCTACTTCAGGGTGATGAGCTTGTTGCGTGGTCATATGTTCCAAAATTTGAGGATTCGTGATGGTTGAAGTTAAAACAGTTAACAAAGTCATGTTCATTGGTGCGGATGGTGAAGAGTTCAGCACAAAGGAACAGGCAATTCAGTCTATCGTAATGGACCGTCTGTCTATCATGTTCGACGATAACGATCTTGCAATGATGGTTGTCGCCAACAAGGATAAGGTTATTGAGTGCCTTATGGAGCTTGATAATTCGGCGTAAATCGTTATAATGTTGTGATGTTTTGGGGGTGATATGAGCGAGTTCGAGGATGCTTTTGATAGGAAGTTTGGGGTAAGTAATGCCAGCCGGTAGACCAACAAAAATGACGCCAGAGACAATTACAGAGCATGGGATTTAAGATGCGTTTCAACAAAGAAGATGACTGTGAAGACTATGATGGTTTCTCATCATTCTTAAGATCAAAATATATTGATGGCAACGAAGTATGTGCTAACGAGAAATTTGACCGTGGGTACAATCAGGGTAATGGAGATGACATTATTAGATTTATCTCTTGCCAATGCTCAAAATGCTCACCGAGGTATTGATGTATGCCACGAGGAATTAAAGAGTGTATTGAAGATGATATAAACATACCTGTTTCACATGCGGAAAGGGTGTGTAAAGACAACCGACTTGACCAAGTTATCATTATTGGGAGAAAGGTTGGCGAAAACGGATATGAGTGCTTGACAACATACGGCAAGAATAAAGAAAACTGCAAGGCTGCTGCGATTATCGGGGACTTTCTGAAATATAAAGTAATGGGCTGGGATGAATAATGGGCGCACCAACAGGTAATCAGTTTTGGAAGAAAAGAAGCTCACATGGCAGAAGCCCATTGTTCGCTGACCCTGATGTCTTATGGGAAGCCGCATGTGAGTATTTCGAGTGGGTAGAGAGTAATCCTCTTTGGGAGGATAAAGTGACATCATTCCAAGGGGTCAATACTCACGAACCTATTATGAAGATGCGGGCCATGACCATGACCGGGCTTTGTATTTTCTTGGATATATCCCCTCAAACGTGGTCAAATTATAAAAACAACAAAGATTTTGTGGAAATCACAACGCGAATTGAGAATGTAATTCGAACACAGAAGTTTGAAGGGGCTGCGGCTGAGTTGCTTAACGCCAATATTATCGCTCGTGATCTCGGTCTGATGGACGTTAACAGAACTGAGGTAACGGGTAAGGATGGTGGTCCGGTGGAGACTGGGGTGACTGTGCAGTTTGTTGATCCGGGTGAAGATGTCACAAGTAACGATACCTAGTGCGTTCAAGGACGTATTCAGGGAAGACTTAAGGTATATCGGTTATTATGGCGGTCGAGGGTCTGGTAAGTCGCATTCAGTGGCTCAGGCCCTTGTTGTTATGGCCGCTCAAAAGCCACTGCGAATATTGTGTTGCCGTGAAATTCAGTTGTCTATCAAAGATTCCGTCAAAAGGCTGCTTGACGACAAGATAGAAGCGGCGGGGCTATCTGGCTTCTATGACTCAACGCAGACCGAAATCAGAGGCCGTAACGGTTCGCTCTTTATCTTTGCGGGGCTTAGAACTAACCCGGACAGCATTAAATCAACAGAGGGCATTGATATTGCGTGGGTTGAGGAGGCTAACACTGTCTCTGACAACAGCCTAAAGCTATTGATCCCTACTGTGCGAAAGTCTGGCTCTAGGCTGGTCTTTACGTGGAATCCAAGATTTGACACTGATCCTGTTGATTCCATGCTTCGAGGAAAAGAAATCCCGCCCAAGTCTGTCATTAAGCGCGTCAACTGGAATGATAACCCGTTTTTCCCCGACACACTGCGTGAGGAAATGGAATGGGACCAGCGCCGAGACATAGACAGATACAACCATGTGTGGAATGGCGATTACCTAAAGAACTCTGAAACACGGGTATTTCGCAACTGGAGCGTGCAAAACTTCAAAACACCAGAGGATTGCACTTTCTATTTTGGTGCCGACTGGGGGTTCTCTGTTGACCCTACTGTTTTGGTCCGGTGCTGGATTGATAGCGACAATCGCAAGATGTACATCGACCGTGAAGCATACGCTGTTGGCTGTGAGATTGACGATACGCCAGAGCTTTTCGACAAGATACCGGGGGCAAGGGAATGGATCATCACAGCTGACTCTGCCAGACCTGAGACAATCAGCTACATGAAGCGCCAAGGGTTCAGGATCAGGCCAGCAAAGAAGGGCGCAGATTCGGTAAAAGACGGTATCGAATTTATGAAGTCGTATGACATTATTGTACATCCAGACTGTAAGCATACGATTGATGAGCTATCACACTACAGCTACAAGACAGACAAACTGACAGGCGATATAACGCCGATCCTTGAGGACAAAAAGAACCACGTCATTGATGCTTGCCGGTACGCGCTTGAGGCTGTTCGTCGCAGCGGCGGTTTCTTCGCTTGACGTTTAATGGCGTTGTGTGTAGGGTTTCTGTATAAGGAGATTTACATGGAAACAATCAAAAGCATTCGTGATTACCTAGTTGGTGCCTTTGTCGTAGTATCGTGCATTGGAGCTGGGTTCTACTATGGATCAATTTTTGGATCGTCACTTCAAAATGACAAGATACACACATGCATAACTTTTAGCGGTGAAATGTGGATGATGAGGATTGAGGATACAATAGGATTCGAATTTGAGGATGACAGAACTAACACCATGACATATGACAAGATGTATAAACTTGTGTCTCATTGCACCGGGTATGATTATTGATAAGATGATGTAGTGCAACGTGCGACTATAAGGCGGGATTAATTTCTCGCCTTTTTCTTGTTGACGTGTTACGTTGATTGTCGTATTGTTGTGGACTGTTTATGGGTTAACTATTCTGATGATGCCAAAGCCGCCATATCCGCACTCAAGGAATCGACTGATGGGATGATGTATACAGGGTCTGGATACGCAGACCTTACATTGCTCGATCCATAAGGATGTCAAGATTGCAGCGTCTCAGAGGGAACGGTTAAAGAATTTAGGGTTGGGTTTATATCTGCCATTATTGCAGCGGAGGAAGGCAAATGAAGCTGGCGGCTGTTCCTGTAGAAGATACATCGAATTGGCCTTTTGAGCCGATTGATGGAACCGTTGGATTGACGAACACAGCAGTTATCAATGGATCACTTGTTGCTTTGCGTGGCATTTCCGGCAAACTCACCAAAGAACAGGTTGAGGTGATGGCTGAGGCAGCGTTTGATTATTCACAAGGTGAAGGCTGCTTTAAAACAAGATCGCAGAACACTAAGGATATTTGTATAGCTGAAATGTTGCACGCAATTCAATCAATCGGCTTGGGGGTGGAGTGATATGTGGTCCCGTAGTGTAATGGTCAGCACGAACTCCTCATAAGGGTCAAAGAGTTGGTTCGAATCCAACCGGGACTACCATTCAGGCACTCTTAGCGGGGTGCCTTTTTCCTTGCACATTTCGTCAATAGGCGTAGACTTATAGAGGTTTTACTTCTGGAGAAATAAGATGAAAACTCTAACTAAGTACGCGCTAGGATGTGCTGTGGCTGTCACGGCTATCTATGGTGCAATCAAATCTAATGAATATCAAAAACCGCCTGACTATGTAGAGCTAATGTCTACGGTTGTCAAAGTTCAGGGTAAGAACGGTCACGGGTCCGGTGTGTTAATCGCGCCGGGTTTAATTTTGACCAATCGTCATGTTGCGGATACTCCCGGTGATAAGACGATAAAGTTTAAGGATGGCACAGAGCGGCCAGCAAAGGTCGTGGCGAAAAGCGAAGGGTCGGATTGGGCTGTGATGAAGATGGATGATCCAGTCGATAGCGACCCAGCAAAGATTGATTGCCGCGAGCCTGAGTTTGGTGAGCGCGTAACAGCAATGGGTAACCCTATGCGACTTGAGTGGGTCATCTCTGACGGTGTGGTGTCAAGCATGTTCGATGCAAAAAAGGTAAAGCTGTATGTCTTTGATGCTGATATTGGACCCGGATCATCTGGTGGGCCGGTGTTTGATGATGATGGTGAGTTGATCGGGCTGTCTACAGCCGTGTTCCCTGCGGTGGTTGGTTTTGGTCAGTCTTCACTAATGGGATTGTCAGGGTTCACATCAATACACGACTTCTGCTCCCTGTACGAATAAAGAAAAAGGCCGGATCAACCGGCCTCTTCTTTTGGTTGTTCTGTTGTTAATAGCTAGTAATTCAAGACCCGAAATCTATTATATTTTTTGAAGAATTCCTTGATCACATCTTTCCCACCATGAGGAGGCCGATCAAAGAACCGAATTCCGGTTTCGTCAAAGGTCATTGTTCTACAGTAAACAACTTCAGTTTCTTCCACGGTTGCAAACCCACTTGATGAACCTCTGTTTACATCATACCAAACCTGAACTTTCATCATTCAATCCTTTGCCTCATATGATTCAGTAATCCAGTGTCGCTCGTTTAAAATTGGAGACGGCACGCGTTCAAATCGACACACCGGCCTTCCATTTGCATTTAGTCCAAGCACCCAGCTAAAATCACCTGTCATCACGTAATGAGAATCGGTATATAACCGTCCTCCATAACAGACAGGCTTTCCGGATTCGACAGCACAATACATAGACACGCCATTGATCTTGGCGTTAGGGATGTTGTTTACGTAGTAGGTGATCATTTTTCGCTACGGTATTGGCTGAAATCATATCCGGTTCCGTCTTTGTACGGGCCTACACCAAGAAGCCTTCCAAGCCTCTCAGCGTTGATTTCGTGGGCCTCAGTATCTCGACAGCAACTACATCCTTCAGACCGCATGTAATCTGCTACTGCCTGCCTAATTTTTTCAATCTTATTCAAAACGCCACCTCATAAAGTTCACCATTATCCAGACGCTCCTTCATCCTGTCAGCCTTGACACGAAGCGCATTAGCGTTACTTGCATCCTCCCATTCAGCATCACGGGCCTCACATTCTGCTTTTGCCCATGCTGATTGAAGTGGTGTTACAAGATCATTCATCATCAAGTGCCGTAAAATTAATCGTGAAATCTATGCGCCGCACTCCAATCTCGTACTCATAATCGAAGTCAGCGCTTTTTTCGAAAAATAAGGTGTTTCCATACGAGCGAAGACGGTCAACCTTGAGCAGGGGAAATTCAACATCCCCACACAATGCAACATCGCCAATTCCTGGCTTATGCATAACCTTATACATAACGCCAGCTTTAGCAAAGTCGCCGTAATCACGATTGAACACAACTCCGTATTCTCTGTAAAACTGTCTATCGGTCATGTTCTCCCCACAAATTCAGGATCACACTGGCCCCAAGGTTCGCCATGATGATTCTTGCATGACTTGTTGGAGCAATATCCCCAATAGTCACTCCACCCTGACCATTCAGCCTGTATTACCGGCCATTCACAATCTTTGCAGTGCGCATCACCAACAATTACAGCTTTATTTTCCATGCTCATTCGAACATCTCCGGGCACTCTGCTTTCCATGCTGCTTCGCATTGTTCTTTGGTTTTGAATGTGACCGTAATTGGTGCGGGATTTTTCCGCATAAACGGTTCAAACTTAGATGATTGACCATTAAACATAACCATCTCCATCGCATACCCCGGCTTCCCGATCTGCGCACCTTCCCAGATTGCAAGTCGTTTTATAAGGCTAAAAGCACTGTCAATCTCTGGGACCATATCACTTGGAACGTAATGAACCCTTCCCTCATGTTGCACATCCCTCTTCTTCGGCCCGGACGTAAGCTGCTCGAAGTCGGTTTTAATGAGGTCTTTGTATGAGGCAATTGAACCGCTGTCTTTGTGGTAAATATTGCCAATCATCTTCTGATACACGTGACCATTGGACATTTTCCACTCAGTACCATCCTCCGCCTCGCAAGCAGCCTCAAAAAGTGTTTTCTTCACGTCTTTCTCCAAGGAAACATTTTCAACATTGAACCAAACTAGTTGGTTCTTATCTTCTGATTCGACCAGAACAATAGCATTGCAAACACGAACTACCCAACCAACACAACCCGTGCTTAGGTTCCTGTTATGCACACCCTGCTTGATGATCTTTACCTTGTCTCCATCCTTAATGCTCATTGTTCGCTCCCTTCTGACAGCTCACGAATGATATTATTCGCACGACATACAGCTTCATTGGCGTTTTTGAGTGTGTCGAAACTGAAACCCATAATGGGATGGCAGTGACGCCATTCAGCCATAAACAAATTGTAGCGAGGGTTCCAGTAAATAGCCCATTCACCATCACCTTCACCATACCCATCACTATTCAAAATCTCGGTGTAAACACGGTCCAGTTTGGCTTTGTGTTCGGCTGATTTTTTTGTGCGAAGTGCTGATTTAAACTTTGTTCCTTCAAGCGAAAAGGCTTCAAACATGAAGTCAACCTGCCATCCATAATCTCCTCCACTAGGCCCCCAAACACCCGGCTTTCCTTCGATGATTTCGTAGTCTGTGGTGGTAAGGTAAGAGATATTAGACACGTACCGATCAGGGTTGCTGTCATCAACCACCATGATAGCGCCGTTTCGATGCTCAACAATCATGTCCTCAAGCCCATGCGGATTAATCTTAGCCCGCATACCCGGCTTCAAAGCCTCAATAAGCGGCTTCTTTTCTTCGAATACCGGAATGATGCGGCGCTCACAATTGATGCTATTAACTGCCCAAGTTGCGCACGGCAGACCAGTCAACAAACTGGAAGTAAATAGAACACGGTCCCACTCTGCCCCATCACTGTCTACGCCACCCCAGTCAGCACAATAGGTATGGACGCAACCACATTTCTCAAATGCATCCACAACAGCCTCGTGCTTGTCCTGTGTGGGCATATTCTCGGCTAACACATAATCCCCCTTACGCGGGGAAGTATACTCACCTTGTTCTGTCTTGAATTTAATCATCACGATCTCCTAAAACACATCTGGAAACGAAACCATCACCGACATAAGCGCGGTCATGGACACTAATAAGATCAGGTTTTCTTTAGTTAGATGTTTCATCGTTTTTCTCCTCAACAACAACATCAATGGACTTCCTGCCGCCGTATAGCCGAACTACGATAGATACTTTTCTATCTTCTTTTTCGATTATCGGTTCTGATAGGCCAAATCCAACTATGTAGTTTTCATCAAGCCAGCCTTTCAGGCCTTGTTCGTCTGACATCACATCCTCCATTGATGCTTCATATTATACGGCGCTTGACGGCAAGACAAGGGGTATCTTAATCAATACTCTTCGATTAATTCAATATCGAATGCAGACCCATCGATTATAGCCATCCACGATCCACGGCAAAAAACAACTTTGCTGATAATGCCGATGTGGACAATTTCACCGTAATTGCTAACAACAACCCTTGTGCCAAGTAGCTGCGCCCTCTTTGCTTCATTGTAGGTCATAACGCTATTCTCCTAATTCCGATACCCCAGCATAACACAACGCCACGCACCGTCAACAATAAAATAACGACAATTAACGTAAAAAGTAGTTGACGCTATCTGTCAGTGCGGTAATATGGGGCATCAACAAAGGAGATTGAGATGTCTAAAGATTACAAAACAGTTCACTACGATGGCGTTTACAAGATGCCGGTTAAAGATGCGGACGGGCAATGGCTCTGCATCAGTGTCGATTGCGAGTCACGAATTACAATCGTAACAGATGGTTGCGGATATGATCGTGAATCACACATTGAAAAGATCGAAGATGTTTATGTGTCGCTTGAGAGTGTGGTTTGGAATGGCGAGTCCGAATGGGTTGAGCCTAATCCTGAGATGCTTGCAGGTATCGAGAAGTATCTCGAAAACAAGTTTTCCCGTGGTCTGATTGAGTGAGGGTGTGATGAAAACTATTGATGATAAATACGAAATCCCCAAAACAATGGAGTTTGGCAATAGGTTTGATATTGATGACGATCTTGATGTTTTTGTAAACTCAGTCGGCGTCCACTATCTGCCAAAAGATCAGGTTGTTGAACTCCGCGACCACCTAAACAAGCTGCTTGGTGATGAGTGATGGTTGATCACTTTGACGAGCTAGCCGAATGTGGTGTTTACGTGAAAGGAATTAAGACAATAGAATGTCATCTCAGTGGCAGATGCATAACTGATTTTTATCTGTACCATGATCGTAAATGGTCATCAAATACGCCAAGCAAACGTAAAACACTAGAAATGTTATATGAACGTGTTTGGTGTGATGCGTAACAAACTAGTAGAAATACTGTGCGCCATCGTTCTGGTGGTGTTTATTTGGATTAGCATGAGGAAGTGATGGAACGTAAAGTTGATGGACTTGAGAGAGTAAGCCGACGCCTTGACAGAACCATTGAGCGTATTGATGCGCTTGTTGATGGCGGAAAAATAGAATCTGATGGAGTTTCGTTGCGTGACTATTTCGCGGCGAAGGCTTTGAATGGCATGTGTTCGTATTGCGGAAGTTACGGAATGAATAATGATCCGCAAACAATGTCTAATCGTTCCTATGAAATCGCAGACGCCATGATGGAGGCTAGGGGGAAATGAAAACCGAACTTCTGCGTAAAGTGACAAAGGTTCACACATCTGATGGAGTTTACGATGGATCTATGTGCCATCAGGCGGCGGATGAGATTGAGAAGTTTCAGGATGAAATTGTCCAGTATGAAGAACTTGTTACAAAGTTGAATTCATACATCAAAAATCTAACGGAGAAATAACATGGAATGGCTAATCGTAGCACTATGCGCATTGGGTGGCGGTGTATTCCGTCGTGGAATTGGAATTGGTGACAATCTGCCAAGATTTGTTCCTATTTTGTTCTCTGTTCCGTTTGCTGTTCTGGCAGCATGGCCTTATGGGGATATTTGGGTAACTTTGGTGGTTGCGGCGTACATGATTCTGTATTTCATTCCGGGTCATAAGTTCGGACCTGATTTGTCCTGGAAGGTAATGCCAAATCGCTACCTCGTTTCGGCTTCTGTTGTCTTCTTGGTGGCAGTTGCGTTCGACACGATGATTTATCCAGCAGGTTTCATTGCTCCGTCTCTAATGATGGTTGGTGGCGGGTTGACGCTTTTTGTCGTTTACCTTCTGGCGAATGTCGTCTATACTAATGGATATAAAGTTCCGACAAACAAATACCTTGATGGTCCGCATTCATATGCAGAGTTTCTGGGATGTGCGGCGGTATTTGGTTGGGTTTCTGTGATTTGGGTTTTGTAGGAGAGTGATTTGCTTGATTTCATGGGATGGTGTTTGTTCTTTATCTTTGGCCTTCTAGTAGGTTTTATTTTAGGTGGTGAATATGTGCAAGATGCATCAATAGACGCAGGAGTTGCTTATTGGGACTGCGCGCCAGATACAGGTAAATGCGAATTCAAGTTCAAGGGAGAGTGATTTGACCAGAGGAAAAACAGAGCCATTTGGCCGTGAGAAAGATATTCTTATTGGCCTTAAACAATTCGCCACAGATAAACAAAAAATGTACGTTGATAACGTGGTTGAGTTTGGGAGTGCAAATGCAGCAGCAAAGCACTTGGGGGTGAACGAAAGCACTGTACGAGGGGCGATTAAAAGCCTAAAGAATGCTGCGGCAAGAAAAGGTTATTCTCCTGAGCATGACATGACATCCCCGACCGCTGACGGGTTTAAATTTACCGGCCAGTCTGTGCTTCGTGACTCCGAGGGGAACATTAAACTTAAGTGGGAAAAAACGAGCATTGATCACGAGCGTCAACTGGAATTGATGCGTGAGTGCATTGAGGCGATGAAGGGGGATATTCCTCTTTACGTTCCTTACATCAAAGACCACATTAACGAACAAAATTCAAATCTAGCCAATTGCCACATCTTGACGGACTACCATCTTGGTATGATGGCTTGGCACGAGGAGTCTGGCGAAGATTGGGATATGAAGCTTGCCGAGGAGATGATTTACAAGTGGTTTTCAATGGCTCTAAATCAATCCCCGAATGCTGAGGTGGGCATTCTGGCTAACGTCGGCGATCTGCTGCACTGGGACGGCTATGACGCGGTAACACCAACAAGCAAGCATATTGTTGATGCTGACACACGTTTCCAGCGTCTTTGCCGTGTTGCTATCCGTGTAATACGCCGTGTAGTAGATATGATGCTTGTAAAATACAAGACCGTTCATATTAAAATGTGTGACGCTAACCATGATCCAGCAAGCGAGTCATGGCTACGTGAGTTCTTCCATGCATTTTATGAAACTGAGCCTCGTGTTGAGGTTGATACGAATGCTGGAACTTACTATTGCTATGAGCACGGGCTAACCAGTCTATTCTTCCACCATGGGCACCGACGCAAAGTTGCGAATGTAGACCATGTGTTTACCGCAAAATTCCGTGAAGTGTTTGGCCGCACTAAATACAGCTATGCCCACATTGGACACCTTCATAGCCGAGAGCTAAAAGAAACCAACCTAATGATTGTTGAGCAGCATCGCACTATGGCGGCGAGTGATGCATATGCGGCTAATGGAGGTTGGATTTCTGGTCGTGAAGCCGCAGTAATCACCTATCACAAAGAGTTTGGCGAGGTTGGTCGTATTTCTATCACACCGGAGATGTTGAAATGAGAGAAGACGCTATTAAAAACCCGAATCACTACACGTCTGGGAATGTAGAGTGCATAGAATACACGCGGCACATGGATTTCAATCACGGAAACGCGTTTAAGTATGTATATCGGTGCAATCATAAAGGCACAAAGGACCAAGATTTAGGAAAGGCCCTGCAATATATTGAGTTTATCAAGCAGGATAAAAGCCGAGTTCTTTCTAGTCTTGAGGTAACAGATGAAATGAGAGACGGAATCCTGTCAATGGATATCTCTGAAAATCTACGTGGCGCTCTTGCCTGCATCTGTCATAGCTCTATTTCTCAACGAAAGTTTGGTAGATACGATATGGCGATGATTTCAATGGCCGAGAAGAATATTACTGAGGAGATCGGGTCATGAAACTACCAATCCGAAAAATCAAGAACGTCTGGTTGCGCAGGGCTGCTATTGTTCCTGCTGTTGCTGTTTCTTTCATCGTTTCGGTGCCAATTCTTTTTGTCGCTGGTGTCCTTCTCTTGTCAGTTGACTTGTTTAACTCGGTGAAGAGTTGCCTTAATGCGCTGTGGCGTGAGTTCTGTGTGGATATCATCGAAAGAATCAAGATTGTCTGGTCAAAGGATTTTAAGAATGAATAAACAACAAGCCGCAATCTACGTTTCACTTAACGATCTGTTGTGAAACTAAACCCTTGACCCACGGTCTAATATAAATGAAAATGCTAGACGCTATAGCAAACAAACAAATTTAGGCCGGTAATGGGCTTCACTGATTTTTTCAAACGAAAAGAAAAAGTAGTCACAGAGACTAAAACTGTAGGAATCCCGGTTGGGTCATTCGACCGGGGTTCTTTCTTAGATTATATTGTCAATGGTGGATCTGGCTTGCAAGCAAGTCAGGCAATGGTTTTCTATCGTTCTGCAAGCTCTGTTGCTACGGCTGTAGATGCAATTGCAGATGAGATTGAGTTTATTGACCCAGTAATCAAGTCTTCTGATGGCAAGATTATTTCAGAAAGTCCTGTGCTTGACTTGCTTAGGAACCCAAACGGAATTGAGAGCCAAACTGATTTCTTGGGACAACTTGCTCGTAATTGGCTTTTGACTCATAACGCTACCGTTTTCGCTGCTGGTAATGTTAACAGCAAGCCTGTGGAGTTGTGGGCTGTAAATCCCCGTGAGGTTAGCTCTAACGGTTTGAGCACGACTGAGGTTTACCCTCGCGGATACCGTGTAATGAACGGTGTTGGTCGCGGATCGTATCATCTAAACGAGAACGCTAAAGGATGGCGCTATTATTCTGGCGACATGAAAGAGATTTACATTATTCGCGGGTATTCCAGCCGCACTGACAATTCTTTCGGCGATAGCCCTCTTGAGGCGGCGGCGCTAGAGGCGCGTCAACAGATTCAAGGTAAATATCACAACCTGAAGCTATTGGAGAACGGCGCTCGTCTTTCTGCTTTTGTGATGCTTAACGGGATAACCAGCCAAGAACAGTTAGAAAAAGCACGTCAGTCCATCAATGAGCAGCTTACTGGTTCCGGGAATGCCGGTAAGGTAATGGTTGCTGGTGTTGATGGTGAGATGGTAACTGCTGACTTCAAGGAGCTTGGTCTCTCAAACAAGGATATGGACTATGCGAATCTTGACGAAGTTGCTAGGCAGTCGATCTATAACCGCTATAAAGTCCCGTTGCCTCTTGTGTCGCAAGATGCGTCAACATTTAATAATCTTCAAACGTCGATAGGTCTTCTGTACGATAGAGCTGTTTTGCCTAATTACCAGAAGATCATGGACGGTCTAGAGCGTCTTTTGTTCCCCCGTTTCGGTGTTGATCTAAATAAATTCACGCTAACCTATAACGAAGAGTCAATCCCTGCGTTGCAGACAAGACGACTTGATGAGCTTTCTAAAATGAAAGAGATTGGCGTCTACACCATTAACGAGCTTCGCGCCAAACAGCCAAACCTTGAGCCTATTGACGGTGGTGATACGCTATACCAGCCAGCAACTTTGGTTCCGGTAGGTCAAGATTTGTTTGCTGACAACGACTTCACCGAGGAAGAACTACGTAGGCAGGTTGGCGAATGACTTGTGGTTGCGGTTATTGCACGGAAACAAAGAGAAACACTGATGTTGCTGTCGATGAATTGCGCCGCAAGATTGCGCTAGAAAATACATTTCAGCGTGAAATTCGATCAGCATTCCGCCGTATGGCTGGAGACTTTCGTATTAGTGTAGCTGCCACCGGATCACCACAACCAGCCAATAAATATGTGTCCACTTGGGAAGCAACATTACAAGGTCATTATGAGCGAGTCCAAAAGTCATTCCGTGATGAAGTTGCACTACAGAATGGCAAGAAATCGCTTCGATGGTGGTATGTCAAACAAGAAACGACTGATGAAATTATTCAGCTTGCGCTACTTGCGTGGCGTGACGACACAGCGCCGGTTCAAGCATCGGAAATAACCCGGACCAATCAGCGCGAGATGGAATCAGCACTAAACGATGCTCGCAACCAGATGGTTGAGGATGGCGATACGCTAACGAACGCTTCTTTGGCTGCTGCTGCTGCTGCAATTCTACAGGCACGTTTGGCTGGTCGAGTAAACCTTATTGCCATGACAGAGACGCAACATGCTGCTGAGTCTACCAAGCAAATCACTGCGGAAGGTTTGGCTGGTGTCCGTCCTTTCCCGTTGCGCAACCAAGTTTTTGAGCCGGGAAGGCCAATTGAGGAAATTCAACAGAGGGATGTTACGAAAACTTGGAGGACTGTTGGTGATTCAAGAGTTCGGCAATCACACAGGCAAGAAAACGGATCGACGGTTAAAGTAAACCAACCTTTTATTCTTGAAGGGTATCAGTTAAAATATCCCGGAGACCCATCATCGGCACCTATTCAACTTTGGATTAATTGTCGCTGTAGTAGCGAGTACAATGTAAACAATGGCTAAATATCGCGGCGAAGAAATTGACCTGAAGCCAACAGAACAAATGGCGAGCAATGCCACCAAAGGTTTAGAGTGGCGAAAAGAGTTTGGGCGTGGCGGCACAGATGTAGGCGTTGCGCGTGCTACTCAGCTAAAAAACCGTGAGGAGCTATCTGCTGACACGGTGCGCCGCATGGTTTCTTATTTTGCCCGTCACGAGGTGGACAAGGAAGCAGAAGGGTTCAACTCTGGTGAAGAAGGGTTCCCGTCTGCTGGTAGAATTGCTTGGGAATTGTGGGGTGGTGATGCTGGAAAGTCTTGGGCCGATTCAAAAGACAAGCAACTTGATAAAATTGATTCTGAAAAAGGTTTTAATGACATGACCATGAAGCGTATGGTTGTTGGTTTTGAGGTCAAAGACGTTAAGGAAGCCGACGACGGATTTTATACTTTCGAGGGGTACGCAAGTACCTACGGCAATCTGGACCGTGGCGATGATATCGTGATGTCCGGTGCTTTTGACGAAACCATGAAAGATTATTCTGGTTCGGAGAAGCTCCCCGTTCTTTGGCAGCACAGCCACGACATGCCTATTGGTGTGTATGATGAAATTCGATCAGACAGCAAAGGACTGTGGGTCAAGGGTCGAATGCCAAAGGATGACGACTTTGTAAAGGGTCGTGTTATGCCCCAGATGCGTGTTGGCTCTATTCGCAAAATGTCTATTGGCTATTCGATTGACGACTATGAATGGGATGGCAATATTCGCAAACTGAAGCGACTTAAGCTCTGGGAGGTCTCTCTAGTTACAATCCCAATGAACAACAGTGCAGACGTTACCGGTTTTAAATCAGCTGTTCCCTATCAAGATTTGCCTCTTGCTGATCGTGATCGCGCTTGGGACTCTACTATGGCTATGGGTCGATTCCGTGAGTTGCTTGATTCAGAGGATGAGCCTAGTGAAGATTACCGCAAGGCGTTCCTCTGGTTTGACCGTGAAAATGCATCAGACTTTGGCGCATACAAGCTTCCGATTGCGGATGTGATTGATGGCCGTTTGGTTGCTGTTCCTCGTGCAATCTTTGCCGCTGCAGCTGCGCTGTCAGGTGCAAGAGGTGGAGTTGATATCCCAGATGCAGATCGCCAGACTGTAGTAAATAACGTTAATCGTTATTACGAAAAGATGGGTATGGAAAGTCCATTCCAAGAGAAAATGTGCTTCCGAATTGATGATTTTGAAGCATTTACTGAACGAGAACTTGAAAAACTGTTTAAATCTGGTGTATATTGCCAAGGTGAAAAAGCAAGAATGCTTGTTTCGGCTCACAAGTCTTTGATGCGGGATGCGGATGAGAGTAAGAAGCGGGAAGCGGACGATGCCGATATTCTTACTGAACTCAAACGTATTCAAATCGCTATCAAAGGTGAATAATGAGCGAAGAAATCAAAACTGAACTGAAGGGTATTTACGATTCCGTAACTGCGTTTCAGTCTGCTCTTGATGAAGTTAAGGGCAAAGTAGACGGGCTTGACAATGAAAAGCTCGAAAAAATGGCTAAAGATGCCGCTGATGGTATCGACGCCGTAAACAAAGAACGTGCAGAAGAAAAAGCTGCTGCTAAAGAACTTGAGCAGAAGGTTGCATTCCTCGAAGGTAAAATTGCTCGCGGTGACGCTGGCGAGGATGCCGGTGATCCAGAGTTTAAACACGCTGTTGCACGTTACCTGCGCAAAGGTGTTCTTGTTGATGAGGAACACGTAGAACGCGCTTACAAGGCATACGCTGAGAAAAACCTGTTTGGCGCCGATGATCGTGAAGTTGATCGTCAGGTTAAGGACATGGTTGCTGCATCTGGCCCGGATGGTGGTTATTTCGTTACCACTGACCGTTCTAACCAGATCAGCGAGCGTATTTTCGAAACCTCTCCGCTTCGTCAGGTTGCAAACGTTGTGACCACGACTTCGGATGTTTACGAACTTATCCTTGATGACGATGAGTCTGATTCGGGTTGGGTTGGTGAAGTACAGTCTCGCCCGGACACCAACACCCCGCAGGTTGGCCTTATCAAGATTCCGGTACATGAAGTATATGCACAGCCTCGCGCTACGCAGAAAATGCTTGATGACGCTGGTTTTGATATCGAAGGCTGGCTGTCCCGTAAGGTTTCGTCGCAGATTGGTCGCAAAGAGAACACCTCTTTTGTTGCTGGTGATGGTTCTCAGAAACCTAAAGGCTTCCTGTCGTATGCGGCTTGGTCGTCTGCTGGTGTTTACGAGCGTAATGCAGTTGAGCAGATTACCTCTGGTACCTCTGGCGACTTCGATGCTGATGACATCATTGAGCTTGGCAACTCGCTGATCGAAGATTATCAGGCGAACGCAACATTCGGCATGAAACGTGCAACGTTTACCGATGTTATGCAGCTTAAAAGTTCCGATGGCGCATACCTTCTTGACCCGCGTATCCTTATGGAAGGCGGCACTAAAATGCTGCTTGGCAAGGATGTTGTGTTCATGGAAGACATGCCTGTAAAAGCATCCAATGCGCTTGCAATGGTTGTTGCGGACTTCGAAGAGTTCTATACCGTTGTAGACCGTCTCGGCATTCG